>Ga0247742_10000613_pt1 | contig 27933 bp, 30 predicted proteins | sample UWRJL208509C2_FD_180944 | JGI IMG/M metagenome (GOLD analysis project Ga0247742, IMG submission 180944) | Plant litter microbial communities from Arlington Agricultural Research Station in Wisconsin, United States - UWRJ-L208-509C-2 | ecosystem: Environmental > Terrestrial > Plant litter >...
GCGCCGCCGTCACAGCCCGGTTCCGCAACGACTAGGCGTATCCTTACCTCACCATGTTCTGCCCCTTCTGCCGGCATCCCGATAGCCGGGTCATTGACTCGCGCACGAGCGACGACGGTATGTCGATCCGACGCCGTCGGCAGTGCCCGGAATGTGGCCGACGCTTCTCGACCACCGAGACCGCGTCGCTGAGTGTGATCAAACGCAACGGAGTTGTCGAGCAGTTCAGTCGCGAGAAGATCGTGCTCGGTGTTCGGAAGGCCTGCCAGGGTCGGCCCGTCACCGACACCGACCTCGCGGTGCTGGCGCAGCGCGTGGAGGAGAGCATCCGAGCCACCGGCGCCGCGCAGGTGGAGGCCAACGACATCGGGCTGGCCATCCTCACCCCGCTCCGCGAACTCGATGAGGTGGCCTACCTGCGGTTCGCGAGCGTCTACCAGGGCTTCGACTCGCTCGAGGACTTCGAGTCGGCAATCACCCAGCTTCGCGTCGACCACGGGGCGGCCGAGAACGCCGTCGACCGGTAGGCGGCGTGTACCCCTTCATCTTTCGGGTGTTCTTCGCCCGGATGGACCCGGAGCGCGCGCACACCCGCGCGTTTTCGGTGATCCGGTTCATTCCCACGCTCGGCATCGGGATGCTCGTGCGCCGGTTCACCCGACCGCACCCGTCGCTGGCCGTCTCGACCCTGGGGCTCACCTTCGACTCGCCGTTCGGCGTCGCGGCGGGCTTCGATAAGGAGGGCACCGGCATCCGGGGTCTCGGCCAACTCGGCTTCAGCCACGTCGAGGTGGGCACCATCACTGCGATCCCGCAGCCCGGCAACGACAAGCCGCGCCTGTTCCGGCTCATCCCCGACCGCGCCGTGATCAACCGCATGGGCTTCAACAATCACGGGGCCGCCGCAGCCGCCGCCATCCTGGCCAAAGCCCGTCGGCATCGGGGCGGCCCGATCGTCGGGGCGAACATCGGCAAGTCCCGGGTGGTGGAGGTGGATGACGCGATCACCGACTACCTCGCCAGCACCCGCCTGCTCGCCCCGCTCGCGGACTACCTCGTGGTCAACGTGAGCTCACCGAACACGCCTGGGCTGCGCGGGCTGCAGGATCTCGACCGGCTCCGGCCCCTGCTGACGGCGGTCAAGTTGGCCGCGGGGGCCACTCCGGTGCTCGTGAAGATCGCGCCTGACCTGGCCGACGACGACGTGCGGCAGATCGCAGCGCTGGCGGTGGAGCTTCTCGACGGCATCATCGCGACCAACACCACGCTTTCCCGCGAGGGCCTGCGCACCGACCCGTCCGTGGTGGCGGCAGCGGGCGCCGGCGGCCTCTCGGGGCCGCCGGTCGCAGCCCGCTCGCTCGACCTGCTGCGGCTCATTCGCTCGGTGGTCCCCGCCGACTTTTGCGTGATCTCGGTCGGTGGGGTGGAGACCGCCGCCGACGTCGCCGAGCGCCTCGCCGCGGGCGCCACCCTGGTGCAGGGCTACACCGCCTTCCTGTATCGCGGGCCGCTGTGGGCCCGCCAGGTCAATCGCGGCCTCGCTGCCCGCCGATCGGGCTGAGCCTCTACTCGTACCGCAGCGAGTCGATGGGGCTCTGCCGGGCGGCGCGGGAAGCGGGCAGCACCGCCGCGACGAAGGCGATCCCCATCACCAGCAGCGGCACCGTCGCGATCGCGGCCGGAGTGAAGGTGAGGATCTGCAGCCCCGCAAGGTCGGCGAGCAGCCCGCCCGCGAGCACGGTGCTGATCACATTGCCCACGACGATCGCGATCCCCGCGCCTATCGCGCTCCCGAGGAAGCCGATGAACACCGCCTCGGTGCTGAACAGGGCGAAGATCCGGCCGCCGCTCATGCCCATCGCCTTCATCAACCCGATCTCGCGGGTGCGCTCCTGCACGCTCATCAGCAGCGTGTTGATGATGCCGAATCCGGCTGCGAGCAAGGCGATCACGGCGAAGGCGTTCAGCACCAGGATGATGCCGTCGATCACGGTCTGGAAGGTCCCGATCTGGTCGGCAACGGTGGTGCCGGAGTATCCGGCGTCCACCAGGCGAGATTTGAGGGCGGCGAGCTGCGCATCGGTGGAGTCGGCGTCGAACCGGGCAGTGGCGCTGGCGTACTGCGAGGTCGAGTCGGCGGGCAGGCCGACGCGCTGCGCATCGTAGAGAGCCGTCGTCAGCGAGTCCCCGAGGGTCGGTGTCGCGCCGAAGAGGGTGGGCTCCTGCACGCCGACCACCGTCGCGTCGATGCTCGTCTGCTCCTGCTGGGCGTTGGTGACACCGATCGACACGGTCGCCCCCACGGCGGCCTCGTTCGACGCGAACCCGAGAGTCTCGATGTACGTGGTCGGCAGCACGATCTCGTAGTCTTGGCCTTCCCCGAATCCGGTGCCGGCCGCCAGGTCGAGCTTCACCCCAGCACTCAGCGGGCTCACGCTCAGCTCGAACCTCCCCGCGTCGCCGTATTCGATGTAGTCGGGGGAGACGGTCACGACCGGTTCGACCGATTCGATGCCGTCGATGGACCGGATGTCGTCGAGGTCGTCGGCCGTCAGCGCGAGGACCGTCGTTCCGGGTGGTCCGTCGCCCGCCACCTCCGACGCACTGTCGGGCTCGTACGGTCGCGGACCGTCGGTGTCCTCGGTCGCTTCGACGGGTTTGGTGATGCTCATCACATCGGGTGCCCCGATCGAGGAGATCTGGGTGTCGATGTAGTTATTGATGCCGGCGCCGAGGCCATTGGTGATCGTGAGGGTGAAGGCGCCGATGAAGATGGCGATGACCGTCAGGCTGGTGCGCAGCCGACTGCGGAACGAGTTGCCGATCGCCGTCGCGACGATGTCGATGGCCCTCATGCTGCCACCGCCGTCAGCGAGTCGACGACGACGCCGTCCTTGAGATAGATGCGTCGGGATGCTCGTGCCGCCAGCTCCTCGTCGTGGGTGACGATGACGAGCGTGATGCCGTGCTCCCGGTTCAAGTCAAAGAGCATGTCCTCCACCACCGCGCCGGTCGCGGTGTCGAGGTTGCCCGTCGGCTCGTCGGCGAAGATGATCCGGGGTTCGTTCACCAGGGCGCGCGCGATGACGACCCGTTGCTTTTGCCCTCCCGAGAGGTCGGTCGCCCGGTTGCGCGCCTTGTCGGCGAGCTCGAGCCGGGCGAGGGCCGCGAGTGCTTTGGCCCGGCGTTGCTTCGACCCCAACCGCGCGATCTTCAGCGGCAGCATGACGTTGTCGAGGACGCTCGTGTTGGGGGTGAGGAAGAACTGCTGGAAGACGAAGCCGAAGGTCCGGTTGCGCAGCGCGTTCAGCCGGGCGCCCCGGAGCGTTGCCGCATCGGTGCCGTCGATGATCACCTGCCCGGAGGTCGGGGTGTCCAGCAGGGCGAGGATGTGCATCAGCGTCGACTTGCCCGAGCCGCTCTTGCCGACGATCGCGACAGACTCACCTTCCGCGATGTCGATCGTCACGCCTTTGAGGGCGGTGAAGCTGTTGGCGCCTGAGCCGTACTGCTTGGTCAGGTCACGGGTGGAGAGCACGCTGGATGTCATTCATCCAGTTTCCGGATGACCTGATGGCAGCGCGTCGTCCCCCGGGTGCGACGCGTGTACTCCGGGGGAGGTACTACGCCGGGTACTGCCCGCGCTTGACCTGCGGCTTCGGCAGGCGCATCACCCGCAGCTGAAGTGCGCGCATGGCGGCGTACCAGCGGATCTTCTCGACGCGGTCGGCCCCGAACTTCGCGGCGAGCTTGCGCTTGAGCAGAAACCCCAGCAGCACACAGTCGGCGATCGCGACCAGGAAGAACGCCCAGAGCGCGACGATCCCGATGGCCTGCACTTCCGGCTGGGGGAAGAAGGTCAGGATGATGACGACGAACATGAGCGGGATCAGCAGTTCGCCGATGTTGAAGCGAGCGTCGATGTAATCGCGGGCATAACGCTTCTGGGGGCCGCGATCGCGGGCGGGGAGGTACTTCTCATCGCCGGCGGCCATGCCCACGCGAGCCTTCTCGCGCTGCAGCTGCATCTGTGCCCTGGCATGTCGACGCGCTTCGCTGCGGTCGCTCGAGACCAGCGGTCGCTTGCGAGCCGCCTCTTTCTCCTTGCGGGTGGGGGTGGCGTGGCCCTTGCCGGAAGTGGTGCTGTCGGTGTTCAGCTCGTACTGCTGCTGCACGGGGGGTGTCTTGGCCACGGGAGATCCTCGCCTCTGTCGAGCTTTAAGATTACCGGTATGACCGATTCCGCGCAGGCTCACCCGTTACTCGATACCCTCCGTGAGGCCGTGCAGGGTGGCCTCCCTGCGGCGATTTCCGACCTCGGGTCGCTGGTGCGAATCCCGTCGGTGTCGTGGGATGGCTTCGACCCGGAGAACGTGGTGCGGAGCGCGGAGGCCGTCAAGGCGCTGCTCGACGGACTCGGCGTCTTCGAGAGTGTGGAGATCTCCCGCGCCCCCATCGAGGGTGACCGGCTGGGCCAGCCCGCGGTTCTCGCCACCCGAGCCGCCCGCAACGGGCGCCCAACGATCATGCTGTACGCCCACCACGACGTGCAGCCCCCCGGGCAGGAGGCGGACTGGGAGTCGAGCCCGTTCGAGCCCACCGTCCGTGGTGATCGGCTCTACGGCAGGGGAGCGGCGGATGACAAGGCCGGCGTCATCGCTCATGTCGCGGCCATCCGAGCCCTCGTCGAGGCGTGCGGGCCGGACTTCGACCTCGGGCTCGTCGCCTTCATCGAGGGGGAAGAGGAGTTCGGCTCCCGGTCGTTCGCGAACTTCATCGTGCAGCACCGCGACCAGCTGGCGGCGGATGTCATCGTGGTCGCCGACTCGGATAACTGGGACACCGAGACGCCGGCACTCACCGTCGCCCTCCGCGGCAACGTCGCGTTCAAGCTGACGATCTCAACGCTCGAGCACGCGTCACACTCCGGGATGTTCGGGGGAGCCGCCCCCGACGCCATGCTCGCCACCGTCAAGCTCCTCTCGAGCCTGTACACCGACGACGGGTCGGTCGCCGTGCCCGGTCTCATCAGCCGGGAGGCGCCCACCCCGCCCTACTCGGAGGAGAAGCTGATCGAGGAGGCCGCGCTGCTGCCGGGAGTCACTCCCATCGGGTCGGGAAGCGTGCTCTCGCGGATGTGGAACAAACCCGCGATCACGATCACGGGCATCGACGCGCCGACGGTTGTGAACGCCTCGAACACGCTCATCCCCTCCGTCACGGTGAAGGTCAGTGCTCGCATCGCACCCGGCCAGGACGCCGGGGAGGCGATGGAAGCGCTCCGCGAGCATCTCACCGCCCACGCGCCCTTCGGTGCCAACCTCTCGATCTCCGACATCGACCTGGGTAACCCCTTCCTCGTCGACACGAGCGGGTGGGCCGTCGCCGAGGCGAAGGATGCGATGCACCAGGCCTGGGGAGTTCCGCCCCTCGAGACGGGCATCGGTGGGAGCATCCCGTTCATCGCAGACCTCGTGCGGGTGTTCCCCGAGGCGCAGATCCTCGTGACGGGGGTGGAGGATCCGGATTCCCGGGCCCACAGCCCCAACGAATCGCTGCACCTGGGAGTTTTCCACCGGGCGATCCTCACCGAGGCCGTGTTGCTCGCGAAGCTCGAGAGCCGAGCGTAGGATCAATCCATGACCGATATCGCCGTTGCCCCCACCGAAACCGCAGCCACGAGTACCGCCGCGCATGGCGTGGGACTCACCGACGCCGCAGCCAGCAAGGTCAAGAGCCTCATCAACCAGGAGGGTCGCGACGACCTGAAGCTGCGCCTGGCGGTGCAGCCCGGCGGCTGCTCGGGTCTCATCTACCAGCTCTACTTCGACGAGCGCACGCTCGACGGCGATGCCGTCGTCGAGTTCGCTGACGGTGTGGAGGTCGTCGTCGACAAGATGAGCGTGCCCTACCTCGACGGTGCCACCGTCGACTTCGAAGACACCATCCAGAAGCAGGGATTCACCATCGACAACCCCAACGCGCAGGGCAGCTGCGCGTGCGGTGACAGCTTCCACTGAGCCTCATACACCCGAGAAAGCGCGCCCCGCGGGGCGCGCTTTTTCCGTTCCGGGCGCGCGGCGGGTAATCGTCGGTGCGCTGGGCTGGCTATAGACTGGCGAGGAACCAGTCAGTGTTTTTCGAGAGGTCCACAGGTGCGCTCAATTCGTAACCGTCGTATGAGATGGGCCGCCGTCCCCGTTGCTCTCGTCGCGACGCTCGTGCTCGCTGGCTGCACGCCAGAGCAGCTCAACGGCTACCTCCCGGGCAGCGGTGAGACCACCAACCACACCTCGAGCACGGTCGGGCTGTGGGTCACGTCGTGGATCGTGCTGCTCGTCGTCGGCGTCATCACCTGGGGCCTGATCATCTGGGCTGCCGTCGTCTACCGCCGCCGCAAGGGCCAGACCGGCCTGCCGGTGCAGCTGCGCTACAACCTCCCGATCGAGATCTTCTACACGATCGTGCCGTTGATCCTGGTCCTCGGCTTCTTCGCCTTCACCGCCCGCGACCAGGCGCAGATCGAAGAGCCCATCAAGAACCCCGACGTTCAGATCGAGGTGTTCGGCAAGCGCTGGGCGTGGGACTTCAACTACATCAAGGAAGACGTGTACACGGCGGGCGTGCAGGCCGAAACCATCGAAGACGGCCAGCTCGACACCGAGAACCTGCCGAAGCTGGTGCTGCCGATCGACAAGACCGTCGAGATCAAGATCGAGTCCCGCGACGTCATCCACTCCTTCTGGATCGTGGACTTCCTGTACAAGAAGGACATGATTCCGGGCAAGAGCAACTACATGTACTTCACGCCCACCGAACTCGGCACGTTCCAGGGCAAGTGCGCCGAGCTCTGCGGTGAGTACCACGCCAACATGCTCTTCACCGTCGATGTCGTGTCGCAGGCCGAGTACGAGGAGTACATCGAGTCGCTGCGCGCCCAGGGTTTCGAGGGCCAGCTCGACGCGGACTACAACGTCAACCAGAACCTGCCCGGTAACGGCAGCGGCGAAGAGGGAGGAGACCAGCAATGACCGCCACAGTAACGGCCAGCGCTCCCAGCACGACTCTCGGCTCGGCCGGTGTCGAGCGCAAGGGCAACGTTCTCGTCAAATGGGTAACGTCGACTGACCACAAGACCATCGGGTACATGTACCTGATCACGTCGTTCCTGTACTTCCTGCTCGGCGGTGTGATGGCGCTCGTCATCCGCGCCCAGCTGTTCTCCCCGGGCCTCGCGGTCGTCGCCACCGGTGAGCAGTACAACCAGCTCTTCACCATGCACGGCACGATCATGCTGCTCATGTTCGCGACGCCGCTGTTCGCGGGGTTCGCGAACGTCCTGATGCCGCTTCAGATCGGCGCTCCGGATGTCGCATTCCCTCGCCTCAACGCGTTCGCGTACTGGCTGTACAGCTTCGGGTCGCTCATCGCCGTCGCCGGCTTCCTCACCCCGCAGGGTGCCGCGTCGTTCGGCTGGTTCGCGTACGCCCCGCTGTCGAGCACGACGTTCTCGCCCGGCTTCGGTGGCAACCTCTGGGTGTTCGGCCTGGCGCTCAGCGGTTTCGGCACCATTCTCGGCGCCGTGAACTTCATCACCACCATCATCACGATGCGCGCGCCCGGCATGACGATGTTCCGCATGTCGATCTTCACCTGGAACACCCTCGTCACCTCGCTGCTGGTCATCATGGCGTTCCCGGTGCTCGCTGCCGCGCTGTTCGCCCTGGGTGCTGACCGGGTTCTCGAAGCGCACATCTACGACCCCGCCAACGGCGGCGTCATCCTGTGGCAGCACCTGTTCTGGTTCTTCGGGCATCCGGAGGTCTACATCATCGCGCTGCCGTTCTTCGGCATCGTGTCAGAGATCTTCCCGGTGTTCAGCCGTAAGCCGATCTTCGGTTACAAGACCCTCATCTACGCAACGATCGCCATTGCCGCCCTGTCGGTGACAGTGTGGGCGCACCACATGTACGTCACCGGGTCGGTACTGCTGCCGTTCTTCGCGCTGATGACGATGCTGATCGCGGTGCCCACGGGCGTCAAGATCTTCAACTGGATCGGCACCATGTTCCGGGGCTCCGTGACGTTCGAGACCCCCATGCTGTGGGCGATCGGCTTTCTCATCACCTTCACCTTCGGTGGCCTGACCGGTGTCATTCTCGCGTCGCCGCCGTTGGACTTCCACGTCTCCGACAGCTACTTCGTCGTGGCCCACTTCCACTACGTGGTGTTCGGCACGGTCGTGTTCGCCATGTTCGCCGGGTTCTACTTCTGGTGGCCGAAGTGGACGGGCAAGATGCTCAACGAGCGGCTCGGCAAGATCCACTTCTGGCTGCTGTTCATCGGCTTCCACACCACCTTCCTCATCCAGCACTGGATCGGTGTGCAGGGCATGCCCCGGCGGTACCGCACCTACTTGGTCGAAGACGGCGTGACATGGATGAACCAGGTGTCGACCATCGGCGCGGCGATCCTCGCCATCTCGATGCTGCCGTTCTTCTACAACGTGTTCATCACCGCGCGTCGCGCTCCGAAGGTCACGGTCGACGACCCCTGGGGCTACGGACGGTCGCTCGAGTGGGCTACCAGCTCCCCGCCCCCGCGCCACAACTTCACCTCGATGCCGCGGATCCGGTCGGAGTCCCCGGCATTCGACCTCAACCACCCCGAGGCGGGCATTCCGGTCGGCGTCGGCGGTCTTGGCTTCAAGGACGCCCCTGAAGCACCCGTGTACGACATCGGCGAAGACAAGGTGAAATAGCACGTGAGAGCATCAGTTCGTCTTTTCTGGATCCTCGCGGCGTTCTCCTTCTTCGTCGCCGCCGTGTACACGGTGTGGGCAGCGCTCTACGAGTCGCAGGAGCTTGCCACCGAGCCGTCCGGCACCGAGGGGTTCCCCATCGAATGGGTGGGAACCATCGGGCTCGCCCTGGTCGGCGTGCTGTCCGTGTTGATCGCGTTCTACCTGCAGCGCATTCACCGCGCGCAGGGTGGCGAGCTTCCGGAAGACCGCCTCGACGCCAACATCGACGATGGTGACGCCGAGCAGGGTCACTTCAGCCCGTGGAGCTGGTGGCCGGTCGTGCTGGCAGCCGGAGCCGCGCTGACGTTCACCGGTGTCGCTATCGGCCCGTGGATCGCCTTCATCGGCGCGTCGATCCTCGTCGTCGCTCTGGTCGGCTGGGTGTTCGAGTACTACCGCGGCTACTTCGCCCGCTAGTCCCTCGTCGGCAGCGGCACACCCGTGACCCGCGGTGCGGGGGCACCTCGCTCAGCCACGCGGTTCTGCACTCACGCGTGGCCCTTTATCCCGAGCGCCCACCGCTCAACGCGCGAAGTGACACAAATGGCTGCCCGCGGCACGCGGTCTAGCCACATGCGTCAGCTCACTTAGGTAGCAGCGCCGTGGCGGGACTGCCGTAGCCTCGGCGGGTTCGGCGGGTGACCGCTGCCAGCTGGCGACCGAGCGCCGGGACTCGGAGGACGAGCATTCGCTTAGGTACCTTGCCAGACGCGCGACGCCCCATCCCTCGGCCTGGCGGGGTGACCACGCTCATTGGGCGAGGGGCGTGACAACGCGCTCCCTCGGGCGGCCCAAGGTCAAGGTGCCGCCCCTCACCGATACGAGGCCGGCGGGCGCTGCCCGTAAACACGAACGCCCCGACCCATCGGGTCGGGGCGTTCGTCTAGATCAGGTCAGTGCTCGTCGTGCGAACGCTCGATCTCCGTACGGGTGACGGGGGCGATGCGGTCTTCGAAGAACCAGTTGGATGCCCTGGCGCGCAGGCGAGCACCTGTGGTGATGCGGCCCTTCTCGTCGGGGCGCAGCATCAGCGGTTTGTAGTCCTCGAAACTGACCAGCTTCCAGCGCTCGTAGTCGCTCAGCTGCTCGTGCACCTCGACGTACTCGCCGCCGGGCAGACGCACGATGCGACCGGTCTCGAAGCCGTGGAGGGCGATCTCGCGGTCCTTCTTCATCAGGCCGATGCAGACACGCTTGGCGACGATGTAGGCGACCACCGGGCCGACGAACAGCAGGATCTGAATCGAATGGGTGACCCACTCGATCGACAGCCTGAAGTGCGTGGCGATGATGTCTGAGCTCGCCGCAGACCAGAGGACCGCGTAGAAGGTCACTCCGGCCGCGCCGATGGCGGTACGGGTCGGGGCGTTGCGCGGGCGGTCGGCGATGTGGTGCTCCCGCTTGTCGCCGGTGATCCATGCCTCGATGAAGGGGTAGAACGCGACGGCCGCAAGGAATATCGGCAGGATCAGCAGCGGAACCATGATGTTCAGCGACAGGGTGGCGCCGAACAGCTCCACCTCCCAGCCCGGCGGAACCAGGCGCAGCGCACCGTCGGCGAACCCGATGTACCAGTCCGGCTGGGTACCCGCCGAAACGGGGGAGGGGTCGTACGGCCCATACGTCCAAACCGGGTTGATCTGGAAGAGCGACGCGATCAGCACGATCACACCGAAGATGATGAAGAAGAACCCACCGGCCTTGGCGGCGAACACCGGCATGATCGGCACACCCACGACGTTGTCGTTGGTGCGGCCGGGGCCGGCGAACTGGGTGTGCTTGTTGATGATGAGCAGCAGCATGTGCACGCCGATGCCTGCGAGAAGGATCGCCGGCAGCAGGAGTATGTGCAGCACGTAAAGCCTGCCCACGATGTCAACACCGGGGAACTCCCCGCCGAAGAGCAGGTATGAAATCCACGTGCCGATCACCGGCACGCCCTTGACCATGCCGTCGATGATCCGCAGGCCGTTACCCGAGAGCAGGTCATCGGGCAGCGAGTACCCGGTGAAGCCTTCCGCCATCGCGAGGATGAACAGCACGAATCCGATGATCCAGTTGATCTCGCGCGGCTTGCGGAACGCACCCGTGAAGAAGATGCGCAGCATGTGCAGGCCGATGGATGCCACGAACAGCAGCGCCGCCCAGTGGTGCACCTGGCGCATGAGCAGTCCGCCACGGATGTCGAATGACAGGTCGAGCGTCGAGGCCATGGCGGCCGACATCTCGATGCCCTTGAGCGGAACGTATGACCCCTCGTACTCGACCTCGACCATCGAGGCCTGGAAGAAGAAGGTCAGGAAGGTGCCGGAGAGCAGGATGACGATGAAGCTGTACAGCGCCACCTCGCCGAGCATGAACGACCAGTGGTCGGGGAAGATCTTGCGACCGACCTCCTTGACCAATCCGGAGATGCTGGTGCGCTCGTCTACGTAGTTGGCTGCCCAGCCCGTGAAGCGCTGCCCCTTGGTGGGCGCGAGTGTGGTCTCGGCAGGTCGTTCGTCGGTGGTGGTCATAGCTTGCGCTCCCAGAAGCTTGGTCCAACTGGTTCGGTGAAGTCGCTGCGCGCGACGAGGTAGCCCTCGGCGTCCACGGTGATGGGCAGCTGGGGGAGCGGGCGCTTGGCCGGTCCGAAGATGACCTCGGCCTCCCGCTTGATGTCGAACTGCGACTGGTGGCACGGGCACAGCAGGTGGTGCGTCTGCTGTTCGTAAAGAGCCACCGGGCAACCGACGTGGGTGCAGATCTTGGAGTACGCGACGATGCCGTCGTAGTTCCAGTCTTCCTTGCCGGGTGAGACCGTGAGGTCCTCCGGCTTGAGGCGCATGAGGAGAACGGCCGCTTTCGCCTTCTCCTCGAGCTTGTGCTCGGATTCGTTCAGCCCCTCGGGGATGACGTGGAAAGCAGAGCCGATCGTCACATCGACGGCGCGAATCGGGGTGCCGCTCGGGTCGCGGGTGAGGCGCACCCCTTCGTCCCACATCGTGTGCTTGAGCAGCGCTACCGGGTCTTCGGCGGGGGCGAGGTCGCGGAACAGGACGACCGCGGGAAGCGGGGAGACGACGAGAGCGCCGATGAGGGTGTTGCGGATGAGGGTCCGGCGGCCGAAGCCCGACTCCTTGTTGCCGAGGGTGAACACCTCGACGGCCTTCTCGCGGGTGGCGTCGGTGCCGCGGGTGCCGTGGCGCTGCTCCACCATGTCGTGGCCGTCCATGAGCGCCTTCGACCAGTGCACTGCACCGATGCCGAGCGCGAGGAGGGCCAGGGCGATCCCGATGCCGAGGAACAGGTTGTTGAAGCGCACTGAGTCGGAGTCGCCGGGGGTGATCGGGAAGATGATGTAGGCGACGATCGCGAAGACGGTGCCGATGATCGAGAGCACGAAGAGACCGGAGACCCGGCGCTCCTGCTGGCGCTCTATCTTCGGGTCGAGGTCACCGACGCGGGCGCGGTACGGCTCGAACCCGGGGTTCTGCACCTCGTCGGCTATCACAACACCCGTGCCGGCGCTCGGCATGTTGTGCTCGCCGTATTTCTCGACAGTAGTGCCGGCGTTGCTTCCGGCGGTTCCGTCGTGGTCGTTCGCCATACTTTTACCTTACTCGGTTAGCTAGTTAGATTTCGCGGTGAGCCAGATCGTGATTCCCACGATTGCTCCCAGCCCGAAGATCCAGATGAACAGGCCCTCGGACACCGGCCCGAGGTTGCCGAGACCGAAACCGCCGACCGCGGGAGTGTCATCCAGGTACTGGAGGTACGAGATGATGTTGGCCTTGTCTTCGGGGGAGATGTTCTGGTCGTTGAACACCGGCATGTTCTGGGGGCCGGTGATCATGGCCTCGTAGACGTGCACCGGGGCGACTCCGCCCAGAGCCGGCGCGAACTTGCCCTCGGTGAGGGCTCCACCGGCACCGGCCACGTTGTGGCACATTGCGCAGTTGATGCGGAACAGCTCGGCTCCGACGGCGACGTCTTCACCTTCGAGGTACTGCTGGGCAGGGATAGCGGGCCCAGGGGCGAGCGACGCCACATACGCGGCGAGCGCTGCGGTCTGCTCTTCGGTGAACTGCACCGGCTTCTGCTCGCCCTGCGGCCCCGTGGCAGCCAGCGGCATGCGGCCGGTGCCCACCTGGAAGTCGACGGAGGCGGCACCGACACCGATGAGGGTCGGCCCCTGGGATGTGCCCTGAAGGGCTGCTCCATGACAGGTCGCGCAGTTGGCCGCGAACAGCTTGGAGCCCTGCTCGATCTGGGCCTCGTCGGCCGCCGCCGCGCTCTCGGCCGAGGCGCTCGTCGTGAAGAGCGCGTACGCCCCACCCGTTCCGAGCAGACCGACCATGATGAGGGCGACTGTGGCGAGCGGGTGACGGCGCCCGGCGGCGCGAGCGCTGCGGGTCTGCTGGGACTTGTTCGCCATGCTGCTGTTCGATCCGTTTCTCACGTTGCTATTTCAAGAGGTAGATGACGGCGAAGAGTCCGATCCAGACCACGTCGACGAAGTGCCAGTAGTAGGAGACAACGATCGCTGTCGTCGCCTCCTTGTGCCCGAATTCCTTCACCGCGAACGCCCGGCCGATGACCAGGAGGAAGGCGATGAGCCCACCGGTCACGTGCAGGCCGTGGAAGCCGGTGGTGATGTAGAAGGCCGACCCGTACGAATCGCTCGACAGGCTCACGTGCTCGCTGACGAGCATCGCGTATTCGTAGACCTGGCCCACGACGAACGTGGCGCCCATGGCGTAGGTCAGGTAGAACCACTCGACCATTCCCCACTTCCAGAACTGGCCGAGAGTTCCGGTTCGTCGCGCCTGAAGGCGCTCCGCGGCGAACACGCCGGCCTGGCAGGTGAACGACGAGAGCACCAGCACGACGGTGTTCACCGCGGCGTAGGTGATGTTCAACTTCGCCGTCTGCTCTTCCCAGAGGCCAGGGGAGGTCGACTTCAGCGTGAAGTAGATGGCGAAGAGGCCCGCGAAGAACATGACTTCGCTGCCGAGCCAGACGATCGTGCCAACCGCCACGATATTCGGGCGATTGACGACGGGGGCTCCTGTCGAGCGCGAGAGCGAGGCAGTGGTCACTCTCCCATTATGGTCGATTACCGCGGGGCTATTTGTCATTCATGAGGCCAGTCGCAGCCCGATCGTTAGGATCTGAGGCATGGCACGCGACTACACCTGGCCCGCAATTCTCGGCTCGCTCATCGATGGGGATGACCTGTCGATCAGCGAGGCGGAGTGGGCCATGCAGTCGGTGATGGCCGGCGAAGCCACGTCGGCGCAGCTCGCGGGCATGCTGGTCGCCCTGCGGGTGAAGGGCGAGACGGTCGATGAAATCGTGGGATTTCGGGATGCCGTGCTCGCGAACGCGCAGCCGCTGCCGGTCGATCCCATGGTGCTCGACATCGTCGGAACCGGGGGAGACCCGTACGGTGCCGTGCTCAACATCTCCTCGATCGCCTCGGTCATCGCGGCCGCGGCGGGAGTGCCGGTCGTCAAGCACGGCAATCGCGGGGCCAGTTCGGCTTCCGGAGCATCCGATGTCCTGTCGGCTCTCGGACTGAACCTCGACATCACGCCCGAGCGGGTGGCCGAGGTGCTGTCGGAGACGGGGATCACCTTCGCCTATGCCGCACTGTTCCACCCCGGTTTCCGGCACGCCGGGCCCACGCGCAAGGAGCTGGGCGTCTCGACGCTCTTCAACATCCTCGGCCCGCTCTGCAACCCGGCGCGACCGGAGGCATCAGCGGTGGGGGTGGCGTCGCTTGAGCGCGTGCCGCTCGTGGTCGGCGTCTTCCGTACCCGGGGCGCGACGGCGCTGGTGTATCGCGGGGATGACGGGATCGACAAGCTCACGACGACGGGGCACAGCCACATCTGGGAGGTCTCGCGCGGGTTCGTGACCGAGCACGACCTCGACCCCGCCGACCTGGGGATCGCGCGCTCCGACATCCAGGACCTGCTGGGGGCCGACCCCGCGCACAACGCCGGCGTGGCGCGTCGCATGCTGGCGGGGGACACCGGGCCCGTGCGCGATGTGGTGCTGCTGAATGCGGCCGCGGGCCTTGCCGCGTTCGAGCTCGCCCGCAACCCCGAGCTGCTGCAGGAGCCGATCCTCCAGCGGCTGGCCACCCAGTACGAGCGAGCGGCCGCGGTCGTCGACTCCGGCGCCGCCGAGAACAAGCTCGCGGAGTGGGTCGCGGCCACCAACCGCTGACCCGACGCGCGTCACGCGTCGTCGTCGACCCAGTCGAGGGACTTCGAGACGGCCTTGTTCCAGTTGCGCATCAACCGGTCGCGCTCCTCGGTGGCCATCTGCGGTTCCCACCGGCGATCCTCCTGCCAGTTGGCCCGCAGCTCGTCGAGATCTGCCCAGAACCCGACAGCGAGCCCCGCGGCATAGGCCGCGCCCAGCGCGGTGGTCTCGGCCACCTTGGGGCGCACCACCGGCAGGTTCAGGATGTCGGCCTGGAACTGCATCAGCTCGGCGTTCGCGACCATGCCGCCGTCGACCTTGAGCTCCTCGAGGTCCACGCCAGCATCGGCGTTGACCGCGTCGAGCACCTCGCGGGTCTGGTACGCGACGGCCTCGAGTGCTGCCCTGGCGATGTGCCCGCGATTGGCATAGCGGGTCAGCCCGAGGATCGCGCCCCGGGCATCCGGCCGCCAGCGCGGAGCGAACAACCCGGAGAAGGCCGGGACGAAGTAGACGCCGCCGTTGTCGTCGACGGTGCGGGCGAGGGTCTCGATCTCGGGCGCGCTGGAGATGATGCCCAGGTTGTCGCGCAGCCACTGCACGAGCGAGCCGGTGACGGCGATGGAACCCTCGAGCGCGTAGTTCGGGGGAGCATCGCCGATCCGGTACGCAACGGTCGTGATGAGGCCGTGGGTGGACTGCACAATCTCCTCGCCGGTGTTCACGAGCAGGAAGTTGCCGGTGCCGTACGTGTTCTTCGACTCACCCTTGCCGAACGCCGCCTGGCCGAACGTGGCCGCCTGCTGGTCGCCGAGGATGCCGGCCACCGGCACCTCGCGGAGGAGGCTCGACGGTGACACGGTGCCGAACACGCCGGACGAGCTGCGGATCTCCGGGAGCAACGACGCCGGGATTCCGAAGTCGCCCAGGATCGCGTCATCCCACGCCAGGGTCTCCAGGTCCATCAGCAGGGTTCGGCTGGCGTTGGTGACGTCGGTGGCGTGCACGCCGCCGCGAGCCCCGCCGGTCAGGTTCCACAGCACCCAGCTGTCGGTCGTGCCGAAGGCCAGTTCGCCCGCCTCCGCCCGCTCGCGAGCACCCTCGACGTTCTCGAGGATCCAGACGATCTTGGTGCCGGCGAAGTAGGTGGCCAGTGGCAGGCCGGTCCGAGCCTTGTAGCGATCGGTGTCGCCGTCGGCGAGCCGGTCGACGATGGGCTGGGTTCGGGTGTCCTGCCAGACGATGGCGTTGTAGATGGGCTGGCCGGTGGCGCGATCCCACACCACGGTGGTCTCGCGCTGGTTGGTGATGCCGACGGCGACGATGTCGTGCCGGGTGATGTCGGCTTTCGACAGCGCCTGCCCGATCACCTGCCGCGTGTTGTCCCAGATCTCCTTCGGGTCGTGCTCGACCCAGCCGGCGTGGGGGAAGATCTGCTCGTGTTCGAGCTGGCCCACCGAGACGACCGAGCCGGAGTGGTCGAAGACGATGGCGCGCGTGCTCGTCGTGCCCTGGTCGATCGCGAGAACGTACATCACGCCGCCCGCTGCTGGCGCTCGATCAGCCCGCCGATCGGCCCCATGACGGCCAGCAGCAGCAGCGACAGCAACCCGATGCCCGGCAGCGCGACCGAGATGACCAGGGCGATGGCCAGCACGACCGCGGTGAGCACGTAGCGGGTGAGGCGCAGCGTTCCACGGGCTTCGACGGCCTGCAGCTCGGGGGAGCGGATGGCGATCCACTGCTGCAGGAGCGCCGCACAGGCGGTCAGGAGCATGGTTCCGACGTAGAGACCGTGGCGCAGCCGGTCATCCGAATCCCCGGTGATGAGCAGTTCGGTCGGGAAGGGCAGGAACACGATCGTCAGCAGCCAGAACATGTTCGCCCAGATCAAGGGCGTGCTGTACGCGGCCAGATTCTCGTACAGCTGGTGGTGCACGAACCAGAAGCGCCCGATGACGGCGAAGCTCAGGGCGAAGACGAACAGCTGGAAGCCGTTCTCCGTCAGATAGGCGATGGTGTCGCCGGACGATTCGGTCGCCGATTCCACGAGCGGCAGCACCAGGAGCGTGATCGCGATGGCCACCACCCCGTCGCTGAATCCCACGAGCCGACTGAAACCGCGTTCCGTTCGCATGCCCCTATCCTGACGTGCGGAACGCCCGGGCGGGAGTTCAGTACGAGTCGCCGTCGACATAGAACCACCGCGAGTTCTCCCGCACAAACCTGCTGTTCTCGCGCTGGGTGCCCCTGTCGGCGCCGCTGCGGTAGAACGCCTCGAACTCAACGGTGCCACGCGAGTCGAGCATCCCGCCGCGGTTCCGGCCGAGAATGTCGAGCCGATACCACCGGATGTCTGCGTCGAGCAGCAACTTCGCAGGCCGGCTTGTCGGATGCCACGTCTGGAGCAGATACCCGTCTAATCCGAGAGCGTAAGCCGAGAAACGCGAACGCATGAGGCGCTCGGCGGTTGGGGCCCACGCCTCAGCGCGGTGGAGGGGACCACAGCACTCGTCGTACGGGAGTCCCGTGCCACACGGGCACCTGCTGGAGGTCACTGAACAACTCTGGCACCGATGTCGGCGGCCGGGTGCACGATTGAGCATGGCAACGGCACTGGATCCGACCCTTCGCGATTGGCTGCTCGACACCGATGTGGCCCTGCGATGGCAGGTCGAGCGAGACCTGGTGGGGGCGTCGCCCGAGGTCTGGGAGTCCACCCGCAGCCGAGTGGCGACCGAGGGCTTCGGCGCCGAGCTCCTCGCGCGGCAGGACGCCGATGGCCAGTGGGCTGGGGGAGCGTACTTCCCGGGGGGCTTCGACTTTGATGGCCCGGAAGCGGCACCCGGGGCGGGGCAGCCCTGGACGGCGACCACCTGGTCGCTGAACGTGCTGCGCGATCTCGGTCTCGACGCGACGGTGCTCGCCGGCACCGCCCAGGCGCTCGAGGCCAATAGCCGCTGGGAGTACGACGACCTGCCGTACTGGGGCGGCGAGGTCGACTGCTGCATCAACGCCTTCACCCTGATGAACGGGGTGTGGCTCGGTGCCGACGTTTCGGCGCTCGCCCAGTGGTTTCCCGATCACCAGCTCGACGACGGCGGCTGGAACTGCGAGTGGGTCGAGGGCTCGACCCGGTCATCCGTCGACTCGACACTCAACAGCCTGAAGGGGCTGCTGTACTACGAGATCGCGACCGGCGGCACCGATGAGTTGCGCGCGGCCCGGCATCGGGGGGAGGAGTACTTGCTGGAACGTCGGTTGCTGTACCGGCTCTCCACGGGCGAGATGATCGCGCCCCGGATGACTCGGCTCGCGTACCCGTTCCGAGCGTTCTACAGTGCCCTGCATGCCGTGGATTACTTCCGGGCCGCGGCGCTCCACGATGGCACCCCGCCTGACCCGCGAATGGCGGATGCCGTCGAGTCAATCCGGGCGGCCCGTCAGCCCGACGGCACGTGGGTGCAGGAGCGCAGACATCCCGGAGCCGTCTGGTTCGAGTTGGACGTTCCCGCGGGGGAGCCGTCGCCCTGGTTGACCTTCCACGCCACCCGCGCGCTCAGCTGGTGGGACGAACCCCGCTAGCCGCGCGTTGAGTCGATCAGGCCGTCGAGCATCTCGTCGATCGCCCCGAGCAGGATCGAGAGGTGACCGTCGCCGTCGCGCAGGGTGGCCGCCACCCCGGGAATGTTGCGGCTGAGCCACTGGCCGTGGGCGTAGGGCACCATCAGGTCGAGGCTGCCCTGCCAGATCGAGACCGGCACCCGGATCTCGTCGAGGTCGAACCCCCAGGGGGCCACGAACGCGAGGTCGTCGTCGAGCCAGCCATCGACACCGACCCGCAGCGCCTCGTGGAACGATTCCGCCAGGTCGGCTCCGAACTGGTCGGTGATGATCGACTGGTCGATCTCGGGGAGGATGCTGCGGAGCGACCGGATGATTCCGGCGGCATCGGCGACCACGAGCTCGGGACGCTGTGCTTCGAGGTACTCGCGGAGCGGGCCTTCGCCCTGGAGGGCGGCACCGAACTCGTCGATGTTGTCCTGCCCCATCCCCGCCAGGAAGTCGAGATCGCTGGCGCCGAAGGGGCCAACGCCGGCGATTACGAGGGCGGCCTGCGCGCGGTCAAGGCGGGCGGCGCAGGCGAGAGCGTGCGGACCGCCGCCGGACCACCCCGCCACCACGCATCGGTCCACCGCGAGGTGATCGAGCACGGCATCGATGTCGTCGACCACGTCGACAACCCGGCGCCCGGGCTGGCGCGTCGAATCGCCGTAGCCGGGCCGGGATGTCGTGATCAGCAGCAGCCCTCGGTCTGCAGTGGCCTTCGCCAGCGCCCGGGATGCGGTGGCTGCACCGGGTGTGCCGTGATGGAAGACGAGGGGGAGCCCGTTCTCGGGTCCGGTCACCCTGACGTCGATGGTGCGGCCGTCGGGGAGATCCAGCTGGGTGATGTCGTCCACGACCTCATCGTCGCACGCGGGGGAGCGGGGCCACCTCGAACCGTGTTCAGCCGAGCTTCTCGATCGCATCCGCGAGCTCGCCGATCGGGCGGCGACCGTCGAGCTCGATGCTGGCGCCGAGACGGAGCAGGGGCTCGACCTCGGCGACGAAGCGCCGGATCTCGTCCTGCTGCGCGGGGGACTTCCCGTACGGGTTGTTCGTGCGAGTCGCCACCCGGTGCAGCAGCACGTCCAGGGGAGCGCTCAGCAGCACCACGTGCTCGAAGCGGTCGTAGAAGCTGCCCTGGTTATCGACCGTCCCGGAGACGACGACGTTCGAATGGCTGTCGAGCAGCAGGGCCATCCTGGCGTCGTCCCAGCCGCCGTCAGCCCGGGTCCATCCGTCGTGATCGGTATCGATGGTGAAATGTCCCCGACGAGCCAGTTCGGTCAGCACTGTCGACTTCCCGGCGCCGGACATGCCCGTGACGAGGATGCGCGACATGACGGTCAGCTTAGGGGCGCGTGCCGAGAGAGGCCTAATATGTCTTACTTGACATAATGTGCATTATCGGATGTCCGGACGGAGCCCGGAGAGGGGCTCTGGCGGCTCCCTTATGCTGGAGCCGTGACAGTGAGCATCCGGCGTGCCACGCCGCAGGAGATCTCACAGTGGGATGACCTGATCGCAGCGAATCCCGACGGCGGAACTCTGTACCAGTCCGCCACATTCGCCGAGATCAAATCTGCCGGCGGCTGGCAGCCCGTCCATCTCGTCATCGAGCTTGATTCACTGTCTGTGACTGCGCTGTTCCTTCAGCGCCGCATCCCGTTCCTCGGCCTGCTCTGGTACAGCCCGACCGGCCCCGGATTCACCTCGGCGGAACAGCTCGCCGCAATCATCCAGGAGCTTCGGACCTTCGCACGCAGGAACGGCGTCTTCCTCGTCAAGCTCGAGAGCGAACTCCCGGGCACGGCCGAATCGCGCGCGGTGCTGCAGCGAGCCGGCCTGGTCAAGGCCGACGACGTGCAGCCCATCTCGTCGACTGTGATCCTCGATCTCACCCCACCCACCGACGAGATCCTCGCGAAGATGCCCCAGAAGGGCCGCTACGCAATCCGCAAGGCTGCCCGCGACGGGGTGACCGTCGCCGACGTCGACCTCACCGACGACGTCATCGATCGGATGTACGGGCTGCTCAAGAACACCGGCGACGCGTCCGGCTTCGCGGTGCGTCCGCAGCCCTACTACGACCGCTTCTGGCGGTTATTCGATGAGCGCGGGCAGGGGCGGATGTTCTTCGCCTACGTCGACGGCGAGGTCGTGGCGGGCGCCTACTCCGCCTGGCTCGGCGCGAAGGCCTGGTACAAGGACGGCGCGTCGATTCGCGAGCGCAAGGCATACGGCGCGAGTCATGCGCTGCAGTGGCACATCATCGAGTGGCACAAGCAGCGCGGCACCGCGACCAGCTACGACATGATGGGCGCGCCGCCCTCCGACCGAGTGAAGGACGAGACGCACCCGCTGCACGGCATCGGCGTGTTCAAGACCAGTTTCTCCGAGACGATCACCGACCGCACCGGAACGTGGGATCTGGTCGTCAACGCTCGGGCAGCGCGTCTCTGGAGCCGCATCGGCTACCGGGTCGCGGGCAAGGTCAACCGCACCCGTCGCGGCGAGGTCTTCTTCTAGGCCTGCGCCAGATAGCGGGCGATCGCTTCGGCAGCGGCCTCGTGGTCGGTCGCGTCCGGCTCCCCCGACATGGTGAGCGTTCCGACGATCGCGCCGTCCACGCGCAGCGGGATGGCTCCCCCATGGGCCTTGAAGAGGTCGTGGTCGATGTCATCCCGCTGCTCGAACGGGGTGCCGGCCTCGAGGTGGCGGAGCTTGACGAGCAGCGAGGGCTCGCCGAACTTCAGCGCCGTGGCGGCCTTGCCCGCCAGCCACGGGTCGTTGCCCGCCCCGGTGCTGCCGAGTTTGGCCTGGAACACGGTGTCGTCGCCGAGCACGATCCGCACGGCCAGCGACAGTTCCCACTCCCGGATCACCTCGACGGCAACGAGCCCGAGAGCAACCGCATCGTCGTTCGTCAGCCGCCCGAACTCCCAGGCGTTCAGGGTTTCGAGAGAGGCGATCGTGTAATTCGGCAGCGGGCGGCTCATCGGTTCTTCTCCTGGAGGGTGGTGCGGACGAGATCGACGAGATCCGCCGGTTCGTAAGGTTCGGTGGTGGCTTCGAGCTCGGCGAGCGTCCACCAGCGGTGCGCCAGCACGTCGATGCGCTCGTCGTCGGTCCACATCGCGTCGGACGGCTCGAAGGCATCGACGGTGGCGGTGTAGAACTCCGCGTGCCCGGTGTCGTGATCGGCGGCATCCCACTGCACGACGAAGTCGTGGGACCACACCGGCTCCCCGAGCTCGGACATGACCAGCCCGGTCTCCTCCTGCAGCTCGCGGACGGCGGCCTGGTGATGGGTCTCCCCCGGGTCCACTCCCCCGCCCGGGGTGAGCCAGCGCGCCACCCCGCTGGTATCGGGGGCGGTCGTCAGGAAGAGCAGGAGCCGGTCATCCCGATCGAACAGCAGCACCCGGCTGGTGGCGCGATTGACCACGCTCACGCGTCCAGGAAGTCGGAGACGTCGCCGACGTACCGGGTGTGGTTCGCCGGAACCGGCTCGACGGCCGCCAGCGCGACCTCGGCGGCGAACTCCGACACGTTGTACAACCGACCAGCGGCCTCCTTGCGAGCCTCGATCGCCCCGGGGTTGGCGCGCTGCAGCAGGGTCGCGGTGATGGTGCCCTCGATCATGTCGCCCGAAACGACGACGAAGCCGATGCCGTTGTCATCGAGCAGCGGGATGAGGTCGCGCAGGGCATCCTCGCCGGCACGCTTGCTGAGGGCCACCGGCAGGTACTCCGGCATCGTCTCGACCGTCTTGATGAAGTGCGCCTGGTGGCTGGTGACGAAGACGATCCGCGAGCCGTCGTGCAGCAGCGGGAGCATCGCGCTCAGGAACTCCACCTGCGCATCGCGGTTGAGCCGCATCGCGTAATCCTCGGCCATGCCGCTCTCCATGCCGCCCGAGGCATTCAAGACCAGGATGTCGAGGCCGCCGTAGCTGAGCGTGATGGCGTCGACCATGCGCTGCACGTCGTCGGGGTCGGTGAGGTCGGCCCCGACCGCGATGGCCTCTCCCCCGTCGGCCTCGAGCGCGGCGACGAGCTTGAGCGCGCGCGCCTCCTTGTTGCGGTAGTTGACCACAACCCGCGCGCCCGCCTGGGCGAAGTAGGTGACGGTGTCGGCGCCGATACCCCGTGACGACCCCGTCACCAGAACGCGCGTGCCGGACAGGGAACCAGGAGCCAGTGGATTGTTCACGCTACGACTGTATCGCCGAGCGTGGGTGGTACCGTCGAGTGAGCCTGCAACGCAGCCGCCGACCGCGAGGAGTGCCGTCAGATGTTCGTCGACCTGACGCAGTACCTGTGGATCCTCTGGCTCTCCCTCGCCGTGCTCTTCATCGTCGTCGAGCTACTCACGCTCGAGTTCACCTTCCTCATGCTCGCCACCGGCACGCTCATCGGTGGCTTCGGCGCGAACCTGCTCGGGCTGCCCTGGTGGGCCCAGATCGGGCTCGCCGCGATCATCTCCGCTCTTCTGCTCTTCACGATCCGGCCCCTCCTGTTGAAAACGCTGCACAAGGGCGCCGACCTGACCCCGAGCAATCTCGACGCCCTGTACGGTCTCGGCGGCCGTGTGATGCGCGCGTTCGTCGAGGGCGAAGGGCTGGTCAAGCTCGACAACGGCGAAACCTGGACGTCGCGGGCCGCCCCGTCAGTGCTGCTGGCCGAAGGCGACCGCGTGACGGTGCGCGCCATCCACGGGTCGATCGTCGAGGTCGTTCCCGTGACCCCCGACCCGGCATGACCCAACGAAAGGCAGCATCCCATGCTTGACCCCGGTGCATTCCTCGGCCAGATCTTCGTGATCGTTCTCCTCGCGATCGTGGTGATCTTCGTGCTGGTCATCCTGTTCCGCTCGATCCGCATCATCCCGCAGGCGTCCGCTGGCGTCGTCGAACGTCTCGGCAAGTATCACAAGACCCTCAACCCGGGGTTGAACATCCTGGTTCCGTTCATCGACCGGGTGCGGCCGCTGATCGACATGCGCGAGCAGGTCGTCTCGTTCCCGCCGCAGCCGGTGATCACCGAAGACAACCTCGTCGTGTCGATCGACACCGTTGTGTTCTTCCAGGTGACGGATGCTCGTGCCGCGACCTACGAGATCGCGAACTACCTCGGCGCCGTCGAGCAGTTGACGACGACCACGCTGCGTAACGTCGTGGGTGGGCTGAACCTCGAGGAGGCGCTCACCAGCCGCGACAACATCAACGGCCAGCTGCGCGTGGTGCTCGACGAGTCCACCGGCAAGTGGGGAATCCGCGTGGGCCGGGTCGAGCTCAAGGCCATCGACCCGCCCGTGTCGATCCAAGACTCGATGGAGAAGCAGATGCGCGCCGAGCGTGACAAGCGCGCACAGATCCTCACCGCCGAGGGCACGAAGCAGGCGGCCATCCTCTCCGCCGAGGGTGCCCGGCAGGCCGCGATTCTCGAGGCCGAGGGTGACGCAAAGGCCCAGGTGCTGCGCGCCGAGGGTGAGGCCGAGGCGATCGCCACGGTGTTCGGCGCCATCCACGCCGGCGACCCCTCGGCCGACCTGCTCGCGTACCAATACCTGCAGACCCTGCCGAAGCTCGCCGAGGGTGACTCCAACAAGATGTGGATCATCCCCTCCGAACTGACCGAGGCGCTGAAGGGCATCACCGCCGGCTTCCTCGGCGGCGCCGGGCGAAGCGGGTCGGCCGTGCCAACCGACGCCGCCGGGACCGCTCGTGGTGCGACGCCGACCACCCCGTAGAGCGCCCGCCGGCTTCCTCTCCCCCGCGAGGCCCCGCGTGTTCGCCCACCGGGGCCTCGCGCTGGAGGCGCCCGAGAACACTTTGCTGGCGTTCGCGAGGGCGATCGCCGCGGGGGCCAGCTACATCGAGATCGATGTGCATGCCAGCGCCGACGGGATCGCGGTGGTCGCGCACGACCCCGACCTGAAGCGCGTGGCGGGTCGCGACGTGCGCGTCGAGCAGCTCACGCTGGCGGAGCTGCAGCGGATCGATCTCGGCTTCGGGCAGAGCTTCTGCACGCTCGCTGAGGCGCTCGACGGCTTTCCCGAAACGCGGTTCAACATCGATCTGAAGTCGCGCGCGGCAGTTCAGCCCGCGGTGGCCGCGATCACCTCTTTGCGAGCGACGTCGCGGGTGCTGGTCACCTCGTTCAGTGATCGGAGGCGCCTGGCTGCCGTTCGCGAGTTGCCCGGCGTCGCGTCATCCGCGTCCGCCCGGCTGTTCGTCACCGCCCTGCTCGCCGGCAAGATCGGCGCAACGCCGATCGCGCGCCGGGCGCTTCGAGGGGTCGTCGCGGTGCAGGTACCGGAGAAGGCGCTGGGCCTGCGCGTGACGACCGAGCGGATGATCCGGCGTCTGCACGCGGCCGGCGTCGAAGTGCACATCTGGACCGTCAACGACCCGGTTCGGATGGCGGAACTGCTGGATCTCGGTGTCGACGGGCTGGTGACCGACCGCGCGGACCTGGCATTCGAGGTGATCGCGGCTCGCTCTTAGCTGTGAACCAGCTGTGAGGTCGTCGGGCGTTGAAAGGTTATGCCCAGCTTGTGGGTTTATACCTGTAGCGACGCGACGAAAAGGAGGCCACACAATGGCAGACCGTAGTTTGCGCGGAATGAGACTTGGCACGCAGAGCTTACAGAGCGAAGTGGGCGTGGAGTTCTCTCCGCGAAAGAAGAGCATGTACCGTGCGGCCGATGGCACCGAATTCGAAGTGGTTTTCGCCGCCGACGCCGAGGTTCCCCAGCAGTGGGAGTCCCCGAAGACGGGGCAGGAGGGCGTGCTGCTCTCCAGCGATGGAGTGCCGGTCATTCTCGACCAGGCCGAGACCAAGGTGCCCCGCAGCCACTGGGACATGCTGCTTGAACGACGTACCCGGGCCGAGCTCGAGGAGTTGCTCCAGGAGCGGCTCGACTACCTGCGATCCCGCAAGGGCCAGCAGAAGATCGGGGCCTGAGCCCCACACCTTTCGTTCCAGGGTCACCGCGCTTCGCGGTGGCCCTGGTTTCGGTTAACCCGGGCTGCCCCCGCAATCACGAGCGCTGCCAGCGCCAGCGCCGACACCAACCACTCGAGCTGTCGCCCGAGCAGCACCGCCGGAGTGACCGTGTCGCGCAGCGCGACATCCTGAACCATCGTGCCGGCCTCGTACCAGGGCAGTTGCTGCACGATCGAGCCATCGGGTGCGATCACCGCGCTGAGGCCCACCGTGGAGATGTTCACGACGCTGCGCCCGAGTTCGATCGCCCGGATCCGCGCGATGGCCAGTTGCTGCGCACTCTCGTCCGTCCGTCCGAAGTCGGCGTTGTTCGATGACGCGAAGATCACCTGTGCACCCTCCTCGACCGACTCGGTGAGCAACTGGTCGTCGACGATGTCGAAGCAGATGTTGATGCCCACCGTGACCCCATTGACGTCGAACACCATGTCCGTGGTGCCGGGCGTGTAGTCGCGGCCGATCAGGTCGATGAGTTCGGGCGCGAACGGGCGCCAGAACGCGCGATCCGGGATGTACTCGCCGAACGGCACCGGATGCTTCTTGTCGTAGTAGTCCAGCGCCCCCTCCCCCGCAGACCAGAGCAACGAGGTGTTGTACGTCAGGTCGCCGCGCTGGGTGACCGCCCAGGTGACCAGGGGGGCGTCGAGCTCGGTCGAGACGTAGTCGAAGGCTCGCTCGGTGTAGTCGTCCGTGAACGGGCTCGCATCGCTGCTGCCCTCCGGCCAGAGCACCACGTCGACATCGCTCGGTTTGCTCTCGATGAGCGGCTCGGTCGCCTGCAGCTGGGCCTGCAGCAGGTCGCCGTACTCCCGCTGATCGAAGTACCCGGCCTTGCCGTTGCCCTGCACCGCGGCCACCCGCAGATCGCCGGTATCCGCCGCCTGCCAGGCCGGGATAGCCAGCAGGACCGTGGCCAGCGCGACCGGGATGACCGCACGCGTGAGCTTCCGGATGCCCGCTGCCCGAGCCACCTCGATGGTGACCGCCACCAGCAGCACGAGCACGAAGCTCACGCCCGAGATGCCGAGCCAGGCGAACAGCGGGGAGAAGGGACTGTCGGACTGCGACATCCCGACCCTCCCCCAGGAGAATCCGCCGTAGGGCCACACGCTCGCCCACGCCTCGCGGGCGGTCCAGAGGCCGGCGACCACGATCGGCAGCAGCCCCACGCGGCCGAGCGGGCCGGGCCACGCCCGGGGCAACCAGCGGTAGGCAAGGGTGATCGCGAGGCTTCCGAGCGCGAAGAACAGCGATTCCAGCACCGACAGCGCCGACATCGGCACGAGGCCGAGAAAGAGCGACGCCCATTGGATGTGGGTGAAGTAGAACGAGCAGCCCGCGACGAAGCCGACCAGCAGGGCGCTGCCATTGCGCCGCCCGATGAGGGTGATGAGCACGAGGGCGACGCCGGGCAGGGCGAGCGGCCAGTACCCCTTGTCGGGGAAGGCGGCGTCGAGCACGGGGCCGGACGCGAGTGCCACGAGCAGGGCGGCCCACAGCGGCAGCACCGGCGCGACCGGCCCCACCGAAAACACAGGAGATTCACGCGTGGCGCGCTCGTTGGCCCGCGGGAGTGCCGATGCGGGGCGAATGTCCTGCGTTTTTGTTACCGGCGCGGTCGTGGTGGTCACGCGACACTCGAGTACGCGACGATGCCGCGGCGGATCTGGTCGAGGGCCTTGCGCGCGGTGCGCCCAACTTCGCCGTCGGCGACCACCGAGAGCTGGTCGAGCAGGTCGATGACCTGCTTGGTGACACGCACGAAGTCGCCGGCGGCCATGTCGGCCTCCTGCAACACCGCGTCGAGGCCGGTGCCGCTGGCCCACCGGTACATTGCCAGCGCAAGCCCGCTCGAGAGCGGCTGGCTGCCGGGTAGCTTGTGCAGCCGTTCCAGGTCGTCGAGCTCGGCCCACAGCGTTCCGGTTCGGTCGAACGCCTCTCGGAACCGGCCGCGCGGCAGGTAGCGGTCGCCGAGCTGGCCCTCCTCCCGACGCGGCTCGTACACCAGGGTCGTGGCGATCGCGGCGAGGGAGGCCGGGTCGAGGTCATCCCAGAATCCGCGGCGCAGCGATTCGGCGACGAGCAGGTCACGCTCGCCGTAGATCCGCCGCAGCATGCGGCCGTTGGCGTTCAGGGTCAGTTCGCCCTCCGACCCGGGGATCAGATATCCGAGCTGAACGAGCACGTCGGTGACCCGGTCGAAGATCTTGGCGACTGCGCCCGTGCGGGTTCGGATCTGCGCGGTCAGGTGGTCGGTCTCGCGCTTGAGCTTCCAGTACCGCTCCGCCCAGCGGGCGTGCGACTCGCGCTCCGGGC
>Ga0247742_10000614_pt1 | contig 27930 bp, 20 predicted proteins | sample UWRJL208509C2_FD_180944 | JGI IMG/M metagenome (GOLD analysis project Ga0247742, IMG submission 180944) | Plant litter microbial communities from Arlington Agricultural Research Station in Wisconsin, United States - UWRJ-L208-509C-2 | ecosystem: Environmental > Terrestrial > Plant litter >...
CAAGGCGATGCACGCGCTGGTGCGCTACCTGGGCATCTGCGACGGCAACATGGCCGAAGGTTCGCTGCGTTGCGACTGCAACGTGTCGATCCGCCCGAAAGGCCAGGTCGAATTCGGCACCCGCTGCGAGATAAAGAACGTCAACTCGTTCCGCTTCATCGAGAAGGCGATCAACAGCGAAATCCAGCGCCAGATCGAGTTGATCGAAGACGGCGGCAAGGTGATCCAGCAGACGCGCCTGTACGATCCGAACAAGGACGAAACCCGTCCGATGCGCAGCAAAGAGGAAGCCAACGACTACCGTTACTTCCCCGATCCGGACCTGTTGCCAGTGGTCATCGAGAACAGTTTCCTCGACGACGTGCGCGCCACCCTGCCGGAACTGCCACCGCAGAAACGCGAGCGCTTCCAGGCGCAATTCGGCCTGTCGGTGTATGACGCCAGCGTCCTGGCCACCAGCCGCGAGCAAGCCGATTACTTCGAAAAAGTCGTGGGCATCAGCGGCGACGCCAAACTCGCGGCGAACTGGGTGATGGTCGAGTTGGGCAGCCTGTTGAACAAACAGGGCGTGGACATTGATGAGTCGCCGGTTTCCGCCGAGCAACTGGGCGGCATGCTGCTACGCATCAAGGACAACACCATCTCCGGCAAGATCGCCAAAGTGGTGTTCGAAGCCATGGCCAATGGCGAAGGCAGCGCCGACGAGATCATCGACAAGCGCGGCCTCAAGCAAGTGACCGACAGCGGCGCCATCTCGGCGGTGCTCGACGAAATGCTCGCGGCCAACGCCGAACAGGTCGAACAATACCGCGCGGCAGACGAAGCCAAACGCGGCAAGATGTTCGGCTTCTTCGTCGGTCAGGCGATGAAAGCCTCCAAGGGCAAAGCCAACCCGCAGCAGGTCAACGAACTGCTGAAAAGCAAGCTCGAGGGTTGATACGCATGGAGCCAGATTTAAAGCCTGGCTCCATCTTCTGTGGGAGCCAGCCTGCTGGCGATAGCGGTCTGACATTGAACATATCCGTGTCTGATACTCCGCAATCGCCAGTAGGCTGGCTCCCACATTTGTTTTCGGGAAACCTTGAATGAAGCGTCTGTTCAGTCTTTGCGCCCTGCTCTCGCTGCTGGCCGGTTGTGCCAGCAACGACGCCATCGACCCGCACGGCTACAACCAGAGCGGCGTCGCCTCTTATTACGGCGCCAGACACCAAGGTAAACGCACCGCCAGTGGCGAGCGTTTCGACAAGAATTCCCTGACCGCCGCCCACCGCCAGTTGCCCTTCGGCACGCGGGTCAAGGTCACCAACCTCAGCAACGACAAATCCTGTGTGGTGCGCATCAACGATCGCGGGCCGCACACCCGTGGCCGGTTGATCGATGTTTCACACGAGGCCGCGGAACAACTGGGTATGCTCAGAAGCGGAACCGCACGGGTTCGCGTGCAAGCCCTCGACGATTGATAGACGGAGCCTGGCCATTTTCGGACTGACGGATTTGCCGCTGATCAACCTGATCGAGCTGTTCGGTGGCCTGCTGTTGCTGATCGCCGGCGCCGAGGTGATGGTGCGCGCCGCCGTGCGTCTGGCAGCCCGGCTGCATGTGCGGCCGTTGATCATCGGCCTGACCATCGTCGCCCTGGGCAGCAGCGCACCGCAAATGGCCGTCAGCCTGCAAGCGACCCTGGCGCAGAACACCGACATCGCCGTGGGCAGCGTGATCGGCAGCGCCATTTTCAACATCCTCGTCACCCTCGGCCTGTCGGCACTGATCATCCCGTTGCGGGTCTCGCGGCAACTGGTACGGCTGGACATTCCGCTGATGATCGGCGCCAGTCTGCTGGTGTTCGTCCTGGCCTGGAACGAAGAATTCACCCCGCTGGACGGCCTGATCCTGCTGGCGGCGCTGGTGCTATATCTCTGTCTGTTACTGCGCCAGTCGCGGCACTCGGCCCGGCCGCAAGCCCATCCCATCCCGCCCACCAAAGCCCCCTGGCTGAGCAGCCTGCTAATGATCGTCGGCGGGTTGGCGATGCTGGCGTATGCCGGTCACTTGCTAGTGGGTGCCGCCGTGGCGATGGCCGCGGACCTCGGGTTGTCGGAGCGGATCATCGGCCTGACCATCATTGCCGTCAGCACCTCACTGCCGGAACTGGCCACGTCGCTGATCGCTGCCCTGCGGGGCCAGCGCGATATCGCCGTGGGCAACGTGATCGGCAGCAACCTGTTCAACCTGCTGGGGGTGCTGGGTCTCACCGCCCTGGTGGCGCCGTCGCCGCTGTCGGTGTCGCCCAATGCCCTGGACTTCGACTTGCCGGTGATGCTCGGCGTCGCCGTGCTGTGCCTGCCGGTGTTCTATTCCGGCTACCGCGTGACCCGCGCCGAAGGTCTGCTGTTTCTCGGCCTGTACCTGGCGTATGGGCTGCACGTGGTGTCGTTCACCACCGGCATGCCCTTGGCGGGACGGCTCGAACACCTGATGCTGTTTTACATCCTGCCGGCGCTGGTGGCGTTTCTGCTGTTCACATCACTGCGCGCCTGGCGCCGCCAACACCACAAGAGGGAATCGCCATGACCACCGAGAAAAAACCTGGCGTTGAAGTGCGCCGCCAAGTGATGGGCGACGTCTTCGTCGACCGCGCCCTGGGCAATGCCACTGAGTTCAGCCAGCCGTTGCAGGACTTCGTCAATGAACACGCCTGGGGCAGTGTGTGGAATCGCGAAGGCTTGCCGCTGAAAACCCGCAGCCTGATCACCCTCGCCGCGCTGACCGCGTTGAAGTGCCCGCAAGAACTCAAAGGTCACGTACGCGGCGCGCTGAACAATGGCTGCACCGTGGAAGAGATTCGCGAGGCACTGCTGCATTGCGCGGTGTATGCCGGCGTGCCGGCGGCGATCGATGCCTTTCGCGCGGCGCAGGAAGTGATCGACACGTACCAGAAACCTGAGTAAAACGCCGATACCTCCAGTGACTGACCTGCCGTCTTCGCGGGCAAGCCACGCTCCCACAGGTTTTGTGGCTGCCCAAGATATTGAACACCACACGAACATTGTGGGAGCGAGCCTGCTCGCGATGGGGGCCACCACAAATCCTGAAACCTAGATCCACCCACCCCACTGCAACACAAAGATCCCGATGTTGGTGGTGATCGCCGCCATCAAGGTGGTGATGACGATGATCGCCGCCGCCAACTCGTGATTGCCTTCGGCCTGACGGGCCATGACGAAACTGGCGGCGGCGGTCGGTGCACCGAAGTACAGGAACAGAATCCCCAGTTCCGGTCCGCGGAAGCCCAGTAGCCACGCGCCAGCGGTGGCCAGCACCGGCAGACCGATCATCTTCACCAGGCTCGAACTCAGGGCCATGCTGCCACTCTTGCGCAGCGCCGCCAGGGACAGGGTGCCACCGATGCACATCAGCGCCAGCGGCAACGTCATCTGCGCCAGGTACTGGCCCGACGTCTCCAGCCAGTTCGGCAAGGGAATCTTGTAATAGGCGAAAGGCGCCGCGACGAACACGCTGATGATCAGCGGGTTGCTGACCACACTCTTGCAGATGCTCCACGGGTCGGACTTGATCACCGGGCTGTACACCGCGAGCACGATGGTCGAGAGGGTGTTGTAGAACAGGATCACCAGCGCCGCGAGAATCGAGCCGAGGGAAATCCCGTAATCGCCGTACATACTCGCCGCCAGCGCGAGACCGATCACGCCGTTGTTACCGCGAAAGGCACCCTGGGTGTAGATGCCGCGATCTTCCTTCGGGCACTTCCAGATCGACCAGCCCCAGGCCCCGGCGAAACTCACCAGGGTCGCGACCGAGAAATAAATCAGCAACGCCGGCTGAAACGCCGCGTGCAGGTCGGCATGCAAGATGCCCAGAAACAGCAACGCCGGCATGGTGACGTTGAACACCAGGGCCGACGCGGTGTGGATAAAGTTGTCGTTGATCCAGTTGATGCGCTTGAGCAGCACACCAAGAAACAGCATGGCAAATACCGGCGCGGTGATGGTCAGGGTTTCAAAGAAAATAGCCAGCATGCCGGGGGCAACCTTGGGTGGGCGTCGTTAGGGGGCTAATGATAAGCCACCCGGGGTGCTAAAGCCGCATTGGATCTTTTTTGTCAGTTAGAACCACCCCTCACCCCAGCCCTCTCCCCAGAGGGGAGAGGGAGCCGACCGAGGAGAATGTGGAATTTACATCGACCTGAATAACCGAGCCGAACTCAAGTTTGAAAAACACGGAGATCGGCTCCCTTTCCCCCTCTCCCCTCTGGGGAGAGGGTTGGGGTGAGGGGTCGATCCAGAACTCCACCACCCACTAAAGCCAATCACTCAGGTAATCGGCGCCGGGTTGAACAACGTAATGTCGTTATGCAGCTTGTGATGCTCGGCCCAGGTCTGTTTCTTGCCGCTGGCCACGTCCAGGTAGAAGTGGAACAACTCCCAGCCGAGGTCTTCGATGGACGCGCGCCCGGTGGCGATGCGCCCGGCGTCGATGTCGATCAGGTCCGGCCAGCGCTGTGCCAGTTCAGTCCGGGTCGACACCTTCACCACCGGCGCCATGGCCAGGCCATACGGCGTGCCACGGCCGGTGGTGAACACGTGCAGGTTCATCCCCGCCGCCAGTTGCAAGGTGCCGCAGACAAAATCGCTGGCCGGCGTCGCGCAGAAGATCAGGCCTTTCTGGTTGACCCGTTCGCCAGGGCCGAGCACGCCATTGATCGCGCTGCTGCCGGACTTGACGATCGAGCCCAGGGACTTCTCGACAATGTTCGACAACCCGCCCTTCTTGTTGCCCGGCGTGGTGTTGGCGCTGCGGTCCGCTTCGCCCTTGGCCAGGTAGCGGTCGTACCAGTCCATCTCGCGCACCAGTTCCTGGGCCACGGCTTCGGATTCGGCGCGAGAGGTCAGCAGGTAGATCGCGTCGCGCACTTCGGTGACTTCGGAAAACATCACCGTCGCACCCGCGCGCAGCAACAGGTCCGACGCATACCCCAGCGCCGGGTTGGCGGTGATCCCGGAAAACGCGTCACTGCCGCCGCACTGCATGCCGAGGATCAACTCCGACGCCGGCACTGTCTCGCGACGGCGCTGGTCGAGTTTCTTCAGGCGCACTTCGGCCAGCTCCATGATCTGCTCGATCATTTCAGTGAAGCCGTGACTGGAATCCTGCAAGCGGTACAGCCATGGATCGCTGAGGTCCACGGAGCTGTCGTTCTCGTGCATCACCTGCCCGGCCTGCAATTTCTCGCAGCCCAGGCTGATGACCAGCGCCTCGCCACCCAGGTTCGGGTTGCGCGCCAGGTTGCGCACAGTGCGGATCGGAATATAGGCGTCGGTGGCGGTGATGGCCACGCCGCAGCCGTAGCTGTGGGTCAGGGCCACGACGTCATCGACGTGAGGATACTTGGGCAGCAACTCGTCCTTGATGCGCTTGACCGCGTGGTCGAGCACACCCGTGACGCACTGCACCGTGGTGGTAATGCCGAGGATGTTGCGCGTGCCGACGGTGCCGTCGGCGTTGCGGTAACCCTCGAAGGTGTAGCCGTCGAGCGCGGCTTGCGCGACCGGCACCTCGGTGGACAGCGGCAAGCTGTCCAGCGGCGGCGCGGTCGGCATACGCAGTTGATCTTCCTTGACCCAGCTGCCGCGTGGAATCGGCTGCAGTGCATAACCGATGGTCTGGCCGTAACGGATCACCTGGCCACCTTCCGGAATGTCTTCCAGGGTGACCTTGTGGCTTTGCGGTACGAAATCCACGGTCACCAGGCCGTCCGGGAATTCAGTCCCGGCCGGTACGCCCTGGTCATTGACCACGATCACCACGTTGTCACGCGCGTGCAAACGGATGTAGCGCGGCGAGTCGGAATGTTCAATCAACTGCATGACGCCGCCTCTCAGGAATGGGCTTGGGACAATTTATTGGTCAATTCTTGGCCGTTCGAAGGCGGCTCTTTAAGCACCACACGTTTGATCGGACCTACGATCACCAGGTAGCTGAACACCGCAACCAGCGCGTTGCAACCAACAAATACCAGGGCCCACTTGAACGAACCGGTGGTGCTGATGATGTAGCCGATGACGATCGGGGTGGTGATCGACGCCAGGTTACCGAACGTGTTGAACAAACCACCGCTCAGACCGGCAATTTGCTTAGGCGACGTGTCGGACACCACGGCCCAGCCCAGTGCGCCCACGCCCTTGCCGAAGAAGGCCAGCGCCATGAAGCCCACGACCATCCATTCCACGTCGACGTAGTTGCACGCCACGATGCTGCTGGACACCAGCAGGCCGGCGATGATCGGCGCCTTGCGGGCGAAGGTCAGCGAGTGGCCCTTGCGCAGCAGGTAGTCGGAAATCACACCACCGAGCACGCCGCCGATAAAGCCGCAGATCGCCGGCAGTGAGGCAATGAAGCCCGCCTTGAGGATGGTCATCCCACGATCTTGCACCAGGTACACCGGGAACCAGGTCAGGAAGAAGTAGGTGATGCCGTTGATGCAGTACTGGCCCAGATAGACGCCGAGCATCATGCGGTTGGTGAGCAGCTGGCGGATGTAGTCCCATTTCGGGCCATCGCTTTTGCCGCGCTTGCCGCGATCCTGGTCCATGTCGACCATGCCGCCGTTGGCAGCGATGTGCTCGAACTCCGCTTTGTTGATCATCGGGTGTTCACGCGGGCTGTAGATCACTTTCAGCCAGATACCCGAGAAGATGATGCCGATCACGCCCATGACGATGAACACATGTTCCCAGCCGAAGGAGTAGACGATCCAGCCCATCAGCGGTGCGAACAGCACGGTGGCGAAGTATTGCGCCGAGTTGAAGATCGCCGAAGCCGTACCGCGCTCCGCAGTCGGGAACCAGGCCGCCACAATGCGGGCGTTACCCGGGAAGGATGGCGCCTCGGCCAGACCCACCAGGAAGCGCAGCATGAACAACGCGACCACAGCAGTGGACATGCCGAACTCGCCGACCCAGCCTTGCAGCACGGTGAACAGCGACCAGGTGAAAATGCTCAGGGCATAGATTTTTTTCGAACCGAAACGGTCGAGCAGCCAGCCGCCAGGAATCTGACCGGCCACGTAGGCCCAGCCGAACGCGGAGAAGATGTAGCCCAGGGTGACGGCGTCAATGCCGAGGTCTTTTTGCAGGCTGGAGCCGGCAATGGCGATGGTGGCCCGGTCGGCGTAGTTGATCGTGGTCACGAGGAAAAGCATGAGCAGGATCAAATAGCGGACGTGAGTCGGCTTTTCTGTCGATTGCATGTAGATGTACTCCCACTGATTATTTTTATGCGGGTAAAACATTCTTTAGTCATGTACCGCGCCAGGCCTCAGGCAGAGACCTCGCGCGGGTGCAGCGGGATTACGAACCGATGTAAGAGGTCTTCACCACGGTGTAGAACTCTTGGGCGTAACGGCCTTGCTCACGTGAGCCATAGGACGAACCTTTTCGGCCACCGAACGGAACGTGGTAGTCCACGCCGGCGGTCGGCAGGTTGACCATCACCATCCCGGCCTGGGAGTGGCGTTTGAAGTGGTTGGCGTACTTCAAGGACGTGGTGGCAATGCCCGCCGACAGACCGAATTCGGTGTCGTTGGCCATCGCCAGTGCTGCTTCGTAATCCGCCACGCGGACCACGTTGGCCACTGGGCCGAAGATTTCTTCACGGCTGATGCGCATGGCGGCTTCACTGTCGGCAAACAGCGTCGGCGCCAGGTAGTAGCCTTCGGTGTCGCAGGTGACGACGTTGCCGCCGCTGACCAGACGGGCACCTTCAGACTGGCCGATGTCGATGTACTTCAAGTCTTGCTCAAGCTGAGCCTGGGAAACCACTGGACCAATGTCGGTGCCGGCTTTCAAGGCGTGGCCGACTTTGATCGACTTCATGCGCTCGGCCACGGCTTCGACGAACTTGTCGTGGATGCCGGCGGTGACGATGAAGCGGCTGGACGCGGTGCAACGCTGGCCGGTGGAGTAGAACGCGCTCTGTACCGACAGCTCGACCGCTTGCTTGAGGTCGGCGTCGTCGAGAATGATCTGCGGGTTCTTGCCGCCCATTTCCAACTGCACTTTGGCTTGACGCGACACGCAGTTGACTGCGATCTGACGACCCACGCCCACGGAACCGGTGAAGCTGATGCCGTCGACTTTCGGGCTGTTGACCAAGGCTTCACCGACCACACGGCCGCTGCCCATCACCAGGTTGAACACGCCCGCCGGGAAGCCGGCGCGGGAAATGATTTCGGCCAGGGCCCAGGCGCAGCCCGGAACCAGGTCAGCCGGCTTCAACACCACGCAGTTGCCGTAGGCCAGGGCCGGGGCAATTTTCCACGATGGAATGGCGATCGGGAAGTTCCACGGCGTGATCAGGCCGACCACACCCAGGGCTTCGCGGGTGACTTCGACGTTGACGCCCGGACGCACCGACGGCAGGTAGTCGCCGGAGAGGCGCAGGCATTCACCGGCGAAGAACTTGAAGATGTTACCGGCGCGGGTCACTTCGCCAATGGCTTCCGGCAGGGTCTTGCCCTCTTCCCGAGCCAGCAAGGTGCCGAGTTCTTCGCGACGGGCGAGGATTTCGGTGCCGACTTTGTCCAGCGAGTCGTGACGGGCTTGAATGCCCGACGTCGACCAGGCCGGGAACGCGGCGCGCGCGGCGTCGATGGCGGCATTGACTTGCGCCAGGTCAGCTTTGGCGTAGTCGCCGATGGTGTCGGTCAGTTCGGACGGGTTGATGTTGGCCGAGTAATCGCCACCGGCAACCCATTCACCGTTGATGTAGTTATCAAAACGCTTTGCATCTGCCACTTGAAAGACTCCTCACGCAAAAAGCCGCTGATTGCTCAGCGGCCTTGTTTAATCGGTGGTTATTGCGCGCCTTGCTTGTCGATCAGCGCGGCGAGCATTTCGTACTCTTCGCCAGTCAAATCGGTCAGCGGCGCACGCACTGGACCTGCGTCATAGCCGGCAATTTTTGCCCCGGCCTTGACGATGCTCACCGCGTAACCGGCTTTGCGATTACGGATGTCCAGGTACGGCAGGAAGAAGTCGTCGATGATCTTGCCAACGGTTTCGTGATCGTCGCGAGCAATGGCGTGGTAGAAGTCCATCGCGGTTTTCGGGATGAAGTTGAACACCGCCGAGGAGTAGACCGGCACGCCCAGCGCCTTATAGGCCGCGGCGTAGACTTCAGCGGTCGGCAAACCGCCCAGGTAGCTGAAACGATCACCGAGGCGGCGACGGATCGACACCATCAACTCGATATCGCCCAAGCCATCCTTGTAGCCGATCAGGTTCGGGCAGCGCTCAGCCAGACGTTCCAGCTGAACGGCGTTCAGGCGGCAAACGTTGCGGTTGTACACCACGACGCCGATTTTCACCGATTTGCACACGGCTTCAACGTGGTCGGCAACGCCGTCCTGGCTGGCTTCGGTCAAGTAGTGCGGCAGCAACAACAGACCTTTGGCACCCAGGCGCTCGGCTTCTTGAGCGTATTCGATGGCTTGGCGGGTAGCACCACCGACGCCGGCGAGGATCGGCACGCTGGTGGCGCAGGTGTCGACGGCAGTCTTGATGATTTCCGAGTATTCGCTGGCGGCCAGGGAGAAGAACTCACCGGTACCACCTGCTGCGAACAGGGCCGAGGCGCCGTACGGGGCCAGCCACTCAAGGCGTTTGATGTAGCCAGCGCGATGGAAATCGCCCTGGGCATTGAAATCGGTAACCGGGAAAGACAGCAGACCGGAAGAGAGGATGGACTTCAGTTCTTGTGGATTCATTATTCGAACACCCTGGAAGCAACGATACGTGTGTGAAAAACGTTCAGCCTGCGCTGAAGTTGTAGGTCATCGTACAACTTAAAATACAACCGTCAACTGCATTTCATCGCGGGCGGGCTGACTTTGGTCGTATGGCGCCGGGCGGGAGCTAGATGTTTTCAGGGGTTGAGCGGAATTTTGAGGGGAACGCAGAGCAGGAATTTTTTGCGGGATCAGGGGATGGTGCTGAGGTTTGAAAACGGTGAGGTGGTCGTAGGACTGTGATTTTGTATTGAGGCGCAGGTCCCAATCGCCAGCAGGCTGGCTCCCACAAATGATCATGCAATCCCTGTGGGAGCCAGCCTGCTGGCGATGGCGATCTGGCAGGCAAAACAAAAGCTCAGTTGAACACTCAGCCCCGCTGCGCCTCAGCCTCTTCATGGGCCTGGCGCAACCTTTCGCGGCTGTTGGTCAAGTGCAGGCGCATCGCCGCGCGGGCCGCATCGGAATCCTGGCGGGCGATGGCGTCGTAGATTTCCTCGTGCTCGCGGCTAAGGCGACCCATGTAATGCTGCTGGTCGTCATGGGCCAGGCGCGCCGAGTTGAGCCGGGTCCGGGGAATGATGCTGGTGCCCAGGTGGGTCATGATGTCGGTGAAATAGCGGTTGCCGGTGGACAGGGCAATCTGCAGGTGGAACTGGAAGTCCGAGGCCACCGCATCGCTGGCGTGCGAGGCGCTTTCATTCAACGCATCCAGCGCCGCGCGCATCAAGGCCAACTGCTCGGCGCTGCGGCGTTGCGCGGCCAGGCCGGCGGACTCGACTTCCAGGCTGATGCGCAATTCGAGAATGGCCAGCACATCGCGCAGGGTGACCACCGTCGCCGGGTCGATGCGAAAACCGCTGGGGCTCGGCGTGTCCAGCACGAAGGTGCCGATGCCGTGCCGGGTTTCCACCTGCCCCGCCGCCTGCAACCGGGAAATCGCTTCGCGCACCACCGTCCGGCTAACGCCATGGGCGTCCATGATCGCCGACTCGGTGGGCAACTTGTCGCCGCGCTTGAGCAGCCCGTCGCGGATCTGTTCAGACAGCACCGTCACCAACTCTTGAGCGAGGCTGCGGCGCTTGCGAGGCAGGCGAGGTGCGGCGATGGAGTTTTCCATGATCAACATCGGTCCCAAAAAGATATGGCTGAATCCGCATGATAGCTCAAGCGGGTTGTACGATCACTGTGGCACATCGTCCCCCTTGTGGCCGGTGGGTCTATGGTGCGGGGTTTGCCTATGGTGAGGGGTTGTGGTGAGGGTTGTGGTGAGGAGTTGTGGTGAGGAGTTGTGGTGAGGGGGCTTGCCCCCGTTGGGTCGCGAAGCGGCCCCAAAAAAACAGGGGACTGCTGCGCAGTCCAACGGGGGCAAGCCCCCTCACCACAAAAGCACCACTCACCACAAAAGCATCACTCACCACAAAAGCATCACTCACCACAAAAAATCCTTCACCACAAAAGCACCACTCACCTCAAAAAATCCCTCACCACAAAAGCACCACTCACTACAAAAAAATCCTTCACCACGAAAGCATCCCTCACCACAACAGCTCCCTCACCACACAGGCTCGCGCCTACCGGGGATCACCGTCAGGCCAGCACCGTCTGATCCACCAAATGCCCACCCTCGATCCGGACATGCCGTGGATGGAAGCGTTTCAAGCTGCTGCGGTGGCCGACGCTGACGATGCTCAGCCCTGGCAATTCATCGATCAGCGCCTGATACAGCGTCGCTTCGTCCTCTTCATCCATCGCTGAGGTGGCTTCGTCCATGTACAGCCACTGCGGCGCGAACAGCAGCGCACGGGCAAAGGCCAGGCGTTGCTGCTCGCCCGGCGAGAGCATGCGTTGCCAGTGATTGGCTTCGTCCAGACGCGCGACCAAGTGCGGCAAGCGGCAGGTTTCCAGGACCTGTGCATAACGTTCGGTCGGATAGGTGTCGCCGGTCTGTGGATAACTCAGCGCATCGCGCAATGTGCCGATCGGCAGATACGGCTTTTGCGGCAGGAACAGGTAACGCGCCGACGGCAAGCGGATACTGCCGTGGCCCGCCGGCCACAAGTGGCCCATGGCGCGCAGCAAGGTCGACTTGCCGCTGCCGGACCGACCGCTGAGCATCACGCGCTCGCCCGGTTCGACGGTCATGTCGGCGTTGGTCAGCAAATGCCGTCCATCGGCCAGATCGAGGCCGAGGTTGCTCACGTGCAACTCAGCGCCCTGGTTCTGCACGTCGATGGCCGGCGCGCGCTCTTCGTTCTCGCTCATGGCTTGGCGGAAACTCAGTAGACGGTCGCAGGTGGCGCGCCACGCGGCGAGGTCGGCGTAAGCGCTGATAAACCAGCTGAAGTTTTCCTGGACGTTGCCAAACGCCGAGTTGATTTGCATCAGCTCACCCAGTTCGATCTTGCCGGCAAAGTAACGTGGCGCGGCGACAATGAACGGGAAAATGATCGCAATCTGGCCGTAGCCGGAGGTGAAGAACGTCAGGCGCTTGGACACGCGCATGATGTCCCAGAAATTTTGCCACACCAGCCCGAAACGGTTGCTCAAGCGGCGGTTTTCATTCGGCTCGCCGTTGTACAACGCGATACTTTCGGCGTTCTCGCGAACCCGGACCATGGAGAAACGCAGGTCGGCTTCGAAGCGTTGTTGTTGGTTGTTCAGGCCGATCAAGCGACGACCGATCAAGTGCGTCAGCCAACTGCCGACCGCCGCGTACACCAGCGCGCACCAAAACATATAGCCCGGCACGGTGATGCCGAACACTTCGATGCTGCCCGACACGCCCCACAAAATGATCGAGAACGACACCAGGCTGACGATGTTGCGGATCAGCCCCAGGCCCAGGCTCAAGGTGTTGCTGGTGAAGGTGTTGAGGTCTTCGGAAATCCGTTGGTCCGGGTTATCGGTGTAACCGCCCTGCTCCAACTGGTAGTAATTCTTGTCGCCGAGCCAACGGGCGAAGTGCTGTTCCGTGAGCCAGGCCCGCCAGCGGATGGTCAGCATCTGGGTCAGGTACAGGCGATACACCGCACCGAGGATCGCCACCGCGGCAATCCCGCAGAAATACAGGATCAACTGCCAGAACGCCGCCTCATCCTTCTTTTGCAGGGCGTTGTAGAAATCCTTGTACCAACTGTTGATCCACACCGAAATCGCCACGCTGAACAGCGACAACGCAATCACGGCGATCAGCAGCGTCCAGGCCTTGCCCTTCTCTTCGCTGCGCCAGTACGGCGTCGTCATCGCCCAGACTTTGCGGAAAAACTGCCCGCGCACCGCATCATTGACCGCGGAATATTCAGCGTTCTGATTCATGGATAAGGCTCGATAGAGAAAAAACACACGGGCCGATCATAGATGATCGGCCCGGGTTGGCGCGAGGGCACCGGCATTCGTTCAGCGCAGGTTCAGCGACGAACCGGGCGTTTCTGCAATTTGCGCTGCAAGGTGCGGCGGTGCATGCCCAAGGCGCGGGCAGTGGCGGAGATGTTGCCTTCGTGCTCGGTCAGCACGCGCTGGATGTGTTCCCACTGCAAGCGGTCCACCGACATCGGGTTTTCCGGCACCAGGGTGTCGAGGTCGGCGTGCTCGGACAGCAGCGCCGCCAGCACGTCGTCGGCATCCGCCGGTTTGCAGAGATAGTTGCAGGCGCCGCGCTTGATCGCCTCGACGGCGGTGGCAATGCTCGAATAACCGGTGAGGATCACCACGCGCATTTCCGGGTCCAGCTCCAGCAACTTGGGCAACAGCACCAGGCCGGAGTCGCCATCCATTTTCAGGTCGAGGGCGGCGTAGTCCGGCAGGTCGGCCTGGGCGATGGTCAAGCCTTCCTCGGCGGAACCGGCGGTGCTGACGCGAAAACCACGGCGCGACATGGCACGGGCCATCACTCGGGTGAAAGTCGCGTCGTCATCCACCAGCAACAGGTGCGGCAGGTCTTCGCCTTCGACTGGGATTTCGTCACTCATGTTCGTCTCCTCGGGCAACACGGGGCAGGCGCAGCTCGGTGAGCGTGCCGCCTTCCTCATGACTGTAGAGTTTCACTGAGCCGCCGGCGCGTGTCACGCTGGCCTTGCTCAAAAACAGGCCCAGGCCGAAACCTTTGCCCTTGGTGGTAAAAAACGGCTTGCCGATCTGCTCGGCAATCGCCAGCGGCACACCGGCGCCGTGGTCGCGAATGCTGATGGTCAGGTATTCCAGGTCCCAGTCCAACGTCACTTGCAGGCCTTCGGGGCAGGCGTCGGCGGCGTTGTTGAGCAAATTCAGCAGCGCCTGGGTCAAGTCCGGCGGCGGCGCCATGCGCGGCACCGTGCCTTGGCCGAGACGCTGGAAGCGATAACTGGCTTCCGGACGCATCAAGTGCCAGCGGTTCAGGGCCTCGTCGAGCCAGTCGGTGACATCCTGCATCTCCACCGCCAAGCGCCGATTGGCCTCGGCGGCCCGCACCAGTTGCTGCAAGGTCTCCTTGCACAACTTGACCTGGTCCTGCAGCACGCTCAAGTCGTCCTGCAACATCGGGTCGTGATGGTCTTGGCGCATCTCTTTAAGCAGCACGCTCATGGTCGCCAGCGGCGTGCCCAACTCATGGGCCGCGCCGGCGGCCTGGGTGGCTACGGCCAACAGTTGCTGATCACGCAGGCCTTCTTCCCGGCGGATGGCGCGCAGTTCTTCCTGGCGCCGCAGCTCCTCGGCCATCCGCGCGGCGAAGAAGGTGATGACGGCGGCGGCCAGGGCGAAACTCAGCCACATGCCATACACCTGCAAGTTTTCCCGGGCGATGGGGAAAGTTTGCAGCGGGTAGAACCGCGCCAGCAGCAAGGTATAGAGGGTCAGGGCGATGCCGGACAGAATCACCGAATAACGCCAAGGCAAGGTCACCGCCGCAATCGTCAGCGGCACCAGGTAATAAGAAACGAAGGGGTTGGTCGAACCGCCGGAGAAATACAGCAGCGCACTGTGGATAAACAGGTCGCAGGCCAGTTGCACCGCGTATTCAAGCTCGGTCACCGGCCAGGTGGTGCGCAGGCGAATCGCGGTAAAGGCACACAGCAGCATCGAGCAGCCCAGGGTCGCCGCCAGTTGAAACCAGGGCAACGGCAATAGCTCGAGCCAGTAGGCAATCCCCACCGAACCAGCCTGGGCGGCCAGCACCAAGGTGCGGATGAACGTCAGCCGCCAGAGGTTCTGGCGCGTGGCGGAAGTGATTTGAACGGCGGCGAGCATGAGCTCTCCTGATGAGCGCTCCAGGCGGATCGCACGGAGTATAACCAAGCCCGGCCCCCGGCAGGCAAACGTGCGGCAAACAGCCACACGCTGAAAGCTGCAAGCTGTCAGATACGCTACGCACTTTCTTGCAGCTTGCCGCTTGAAACTTGCAGCTGCTCCATGGAGTCTGATGGTTTCACGCAGGCCCGGACCACCACCCTGCGCATCGCCCAAGGAGCTTTCATGTACACATTCCGCCGCAGCGCCGCCCTACTTGCCCTGAGCGCTGGCACCGTCGCCAGCCTGCCCGCCCTGGCCGCCGACGAGCTGCATTACAACCAGATCGCCCTGCGCGCCGAAGTCAGCCAGGAAGTGGCGCGCGACCTGATGATCGTGACCCTCTACACCGAATCGCAAAACACCGACCCGGCCAAACTCGCCGCCGAAGTCAGCACCACCATGAACAAGGCGCTGGACCAGGCGAAAAAAGTCGACGAAATCAAACTGCGCCAGGGCAGCCGCAACAGCTACCCGATCTACGACGCCAAAGGCCAGAAAATCACCGGCTGGCGTGAACGCGCCGAACTGCGCCTGGAAAGCTCGAACTTCGCCGCGCTGTCGAAACTCACCGGCGAACTGCTGACCGACCTGAAAATGGGCGGCATGGACTTCGCCATCGCCGACCCGACCCGCAAGACCAGCGAAGACGCGATGCTCAAAGACGCCGTCGCCGCCTTCAAGGCCCGCGCCCAACTGGCCACCGACGCCCTCGGCGGCAAGGGCTACAAAATCGTCAACCTGAACCTCAACAGCAACGGCTACCCGCAACCCTTCATGCGCGCGCCGATGATGATGAAAGCCGCCAGCGCCGACGGCGCCCCGGTGACCCCGGACGTCGAAGCCGGCACCAGCCAGGTCAGCATGACCGCGGATGGCTCGATTGAAGTGTTGATGCCTTAAGGCATTGCCAGGTCAGTCAGCCTCGGCGTTGACTGACCTGGCCCTATCGCGGGCAAGCCCGCTCCCACAGGTCCTTCACAGGCCTTAAGCGGGATCGACGTTATCCAACGCGCGATTCACCGTCAGCTCCGCCAGCGCCACCATCTGCTGAATCGCCAGCACCGAACTGCGCTGCGTACTCTCCAATTCAAACGCCAGACTGCTCGCCATCACACTTACCGACGCCAGGGTTTCACAGGCATGAGCCAACAGGCTCTCCGTGTCCACGCCCGGGGCGATGATGAACAGTGAGCCGGGTTTCCTGGGTTTGGATTCCTGGGCAGGTGGTGCCAGGTAATGGTCAAGGGCTCGTTGCGCGGCGGCGCTGTCCTTGAGCAAGTCTTCGACGATGGCGGCTTCGGAGAAGGGGTGGGTGTTGTAGGGTGGGTCGGGGACAGGCTTGTTCATAAATACTCCAACTCATTTTTTGAGAGCCCTCACTTGTCGATCTCACTCGGCCAAGGGGTGGCAGCTGTGTACGGTGTGAGATTACCGGGAGTAGGAACCGGCCAGACCGAAGTCTGCCCGCACACAGCTGCCATAAAGTACTCGCAGGCAGCAAAAAAGCTGGCGGCAATTATGGTGGTACTGGCACTGAATTCATACTCATAACCGGGGATCTCACGCCCGATCGCTGATGTGCAGCGACAGGCCAAAGGTTATTGAACCGGCGTCTGACGGACAACCTGAAAGAGTTGTGGGAAAGTTCGGAGGGTTTGCGGTGATCGATAAACGGGTTGTGTGTCAGCGGGATCGACCCCTCACCCTAACCCTCTCCCCAAGGGGTAGAGGGGACTGACCGCGTTGTTTGGGCTGGATACTGCGACCTGAAATATCGCGCCGAACTCAGGTTTGAAAAGCACAAAAACAACACCACAACACCTGGCCCGAACGCCCCCCAACAGGCCGAGTGTCAGCTCGCCGCGCTCTTGATCTTGCTTTTGATCCACCCGCCTATATCGGCAGGCTGAGCGCAGGCATTCATCCGGGGATGGGCGCGCAGCGCCGCACGACGCAGTCGGGCTCATCGCATGTAGGTGCCAGCGAAGCCAACCGGAGGGCGATGCCCCCGGATGGATGCCGGAGCGAAGGAACCCCGAGCCTCAGCGAGGGGCCGAACGCTTGGGGCGAGACCTTTGCTTACTTTGGGGCGTTTGCCAAAGTAAGGCGCCGTAAGGGCGCAACCATAAGCGGCCGTTACCGCAGCAATGGATATGTACTCAATCCAACAAAAAATAGGTCGTCTGTCAGGACGCCATCGCTGGCAAGCCAGCTCCCACAGTGGAAATGCATACACCCGTAAAAAACAAAACAGCAAAACCAAAAACAAGTACCCCCAAACAATCCGTTATATCCGTAAAAACCCCAATCAACGGTACCCTGAAAAAAACCCAAACCACCCGAAGGGACTCCATGCACAAGCCACTCCTCCTGGCCATCGCCCTCGCCAGCCTCACCGCCGCCACCGGCGCCCAAGCCGCGACCACTCTGGTCTACTGCTCCGAAGCCAGCCCCGCCGGCTTCGACCCCAGCCAATACACCAGCGGCACCGACTTCGACGCCTCGGCCGAAACAGTCTTCAACCGCCTCACCCAATTCAAACGCGGCGGCACCGAAGTCGAGCCGGGCCTGGCGACCAGTTGGGACGTCTCCAGCGACGGCCTGACCTACACCTTCCACCTGCGCGACAAGGTCAAATTCCACACCACCGACTACTTCACCCCGACCCGGGATTTCAACGCCGACGACGTGCTGTTCACCTTCCAGCGCCTGCTCGATCCGGAGAACGCCTTCCGCAAGGCCTACCCCGCCGAGTCGCCGTATTTCACCGACATGGACCTGAACAAAACCATCAAGCGCGTCGACAAGCTCGATGAGCACACCGTGCGCTTCAGCTTGAACAACGTCGACGCCGCGTTCGTGCAAAACATGGCCATGAGTTTCGCCTCGGTGCAATCGGCCGAATACGCCGCGCAGTTGTTAAAGGAAGGCAAGGCTGCGGACATTAACCAGAAGCCGGTCGGCACCGGACCGTTTGTGTTCAAGCGTTACCAGAAGGACTCGCAGATCCGCTACGCCGGCAACACCGCGTACTGGAAACCCGAGGACGTGAAGCTCGACAACCTGGTGTTCTCGATCACGCCTGACGCCGCCGTGCGCTTGCAGAAACTCAAGGCCGGCGAGTGCCAGGTCAGCGGTTATCCGCGGCCGGCGGACATTGAAGTGATGGAAAAAGACCCGAATCTGACCGTGCTCAAACAGGCCGGTTTTAACCTGGGCTTCCTCGCGTACAACGTGACCCACCCGCCGCTGGATCAACTCAAGGTGCGCCAGGCGTTGGACATGGCCATCGATAAACCGGCGATCATCAAAGCCGTGTACCAGAGCGCAGGGCAGTTGGCGCAGAACGCGCTGCCACCGGCGCAATGGTCGTTCGACCCGAGCATCAAGGACGCCCCGCACGATCCGGCCAAGGCCCGGGCGCTACTAAAAGAAGCAGGGGTTGCACCTGGTACCACCATTAACCTGTGGGCGATGACCGTACAGCGTGCGTCGAACCCCAACGCGCGGATGTCGGCGCAGATGATCCAGCAGGATTGGGAAAAGGTCGGAATCAAGGCCAACATCGTCAGCTATGAATGGGGCGAGTACATCAAGCGCGCCAAGGCCGGCGAGCATGACGCGATGATCTACGGCTGGACCGGCGACAACGGCGACCCGGATAACTGGCTCGGCGTGCTGTATAGCTGTGCGGCGGTCAAGGGCAGCAACTACGCCAAGTGGTGCAACCCGCAATATGACGCCCTGGTGCAGCAAGCCAAGGTCTCCACCGACCGCGAACAACGGGTGAAGCTCTATCAACAGGCGCAACAAATCCTTAAACAACAGGTACCTATCACGCCGATTGCCAACTCGACGGTGTTCCAGCCACTGCGCAAGGAAGTGGTCGACTTCAAAATCAGCCCTTTTGGCCTGACGCCCTTCTATGGCGTGGGTATAAATAAGTAACACCCCGCGCCAACCGGGTGCGACCGGCACTTTCGGCGCACCCATTTGGTGCGCAGCATGCACCGAAATAAACACGCGCAAACGGTCAAATGCGTCAAAATTTATACATATGCGACATTAAGGTACGTGCGTGCCACCGTTTAAGGCCTGCGTGTCGCTTGGATCTTGCAATGGGTATGGGCCCTGCATAAGTATCCGCAGGCACGGCTCACGAGGTCGTCCTCTAATTCCAAAAATGACAACAAATCATGAGGCCAACATGCTTAAACACGCGGTCATTCCGTTTTTAGTCGGCGCAAGCTTGTTAGCTAGCGCACCATTCGCCCAAGCGGCGACTAACCTGGTGTTTTGCTCCGAAGGGAGCCCGGCCGGTTTCGATCCTGGTCAGTACACCACCGGAACCGACTTCGACGCCTCTGCAGAAACCATGTTCAACCGTCTGACCCAGTTCGAGCGCGGCGGCACCGCCGTGATTCCTGGTTTGGCGACCAAGTGGGACATCTCCGAGGACGGCCTGAACTACACCTTCCACCTGCGTGAAGGCGTCAAGTTCCACACCACCCCGTACTTCAAGCCGACTCGCGAATTCAACGCCGACGACGTGCTCTTCACTTTTAATCGCATGATTAACAAGGATGACCCGTTCCGCAAAGCGTACCCGACTGAATTCCCGTACTTCACCGACATGGGGATGGACACCAACATCACCAAGATCGACAAAGTCGACGATCACACCGTCAAGTTCACGCTCAAGGAAGTGGACGCCGCGTTCATCCAGAACATGGCCATGAGTTTCGCTTCGGTACAGTCCGCTGAGTACGCCGCGCAGCTGTTGAAGGAAGGCAAAGCCGCCGACATCAACCAGAAGCCAGTCGGTACCGGTCCGTTCGTGTTCAAGAGCTACCAGAAAGACTCGAACATCCGCTACACCGGGAACAAGGACTACTGGAAGGCTGATGACGTCAAGATCGACAACCTGATCTTCGCCATCACCACCGACCCGTCGGTGCGTATTCAGAAGCTGAAGAAGGGCGAGTGCCAAATCACTCTGTTCCCACGTCCAGCCGACCTGAAAGCACTCCAGGAAGACAAGACACTGAAAGTGCCTAACCAGGCAGGCTTCAACCTGGGCTACATCGCCTACAACGTGATGCCGAAGGTCAAGGGTCAGAACGATCCAAACCCACTGGCTGACATCAAGGTTCGCCAGGCGCTGGACATGGCGGTCAACAAGCAACAGATCATTGATTCCGTGTACCAGGGCGCCGGCCAATTGGCTGTCAACGCCATGCCGCCGACTCAGTGGTCCTACGACACCACCATCAAGGATGCCAAGTACGATCCTGAGAAGGCCAAAGGCCTGCTCAAGGAAGCCGGCGTGAAAGAGGGCACTGAAATTGTTCTCTGGGCCATGCCAGTACAGCGCCCGTACAACCCGAACGCCAAGCTGATGGCAGAAATGCTGCAGTCCGACTGGTCCAAGATCGGCCTTAAGGTCAAGATCCAGAGCTACGAATGGGGCGAGTACATCAAGCGCTCCAAAGGTGGCGAGAACCAGGCCATGCTGATTGGCTGGAGCGGTGACAATGGTGATCCCGACAACTGGCTGAACGTGCTGTTCGGCTGCGACTCGCTGGAAGGCAACAACTTCTCCAAGTGGTGCGACAAGAAATTTGACGGCATCGTGAAAGAAGCCAAGCGCACCACCGATCAGGGCAAGCGCACTGAACTGTACAAACAGGCACAACACGTCCTCAAAGACGCAGTGCCAATGACACCTATCGCTCACTCGACGGTGTTCCAACCTATGCGCAACGAAGTACAGGATTTCAAGATCAGCCCGTTTGGCTTGAACTCCTTCTACGGCGTCAGCGTCAGCAAATAAGGTCCTGCAACGGCGGCGTTCATGACGTCGCCGTTGCTTTACCTGCCGAGATCCCAGGACATCGTTCGCCTCTGAGCCTACCGCGTACTTTCGCGGCGACTACAGGACGTGTTGCTTTTTCCTACGAATCTTTAAGGCTTTTCGCATGGACTGCCGGACCCACGGTTTCTACCGTCGGGCTTCGACCAGCTTCCGCGTGGGCCATCGGCACGTTCGCTGTACGAAAAGGTTAGAGATCGGTCTGCCCCCAGGTCCCCGGACGGGATGAAGGCGGGCTGTTTACACCACGAATCAGAGACAGAGGGAGCGTCATGCGCCATACCTTGGTTTTATCCGCATTGCTGGGCACCGGCCTGTTGGCCGCCACGTCCATGAGCCACGCTGCCAACAACAGCCTGGTGTTTTGCTCTGAAGGCAGCCCCGCCGGTTTCGATACCGCGCAATACACCACGTCGACCGATAACGACGCCGCCGAGCCGTTGTACAACCGGCTGGCCGAGTTTGAAAAAGGCGCGACCAATGTGGTTCCGGGTTTGGCCACCAGTTGGGATATTTCCGCAGACGGCCTGACCTACACCTTCCACCTGCGTGAAGGGGTGAAGTTCCACACCACGCCTTACTTCAAGCCAACGCGTGATTTCAACGCCGATGACGTGCTGTTCACCTTCAACCGCATGCTCAACCCCGAATTGCCGTTCCGTAAGGCCTATCCCACGGAGTTCCCGTATTTCAACGGGATGAGCCTGAACAAGAACATCGCCAAGGTCGAGAAGACCGGGCCGCTGACCGTGGTCATGACGCTCAACAGCGTCGACGCCGCGTTTATCCAGAACATCGCCATGAGCTTCGCGGCCATCCTGTCGGCCGAATACGCCGACGAACTGCTGGTCGAAGGCAAGCCGAGCGACATCAACCAGAAGCCGATCGGCACCGGGCCGTTCGTATTCAAGAGCTACCAGAAAGACTCCAACATCCGGTTCACCGGTAACAAGGACTACTGGGACCCGAGCCGGGTCAAGCTCGACAACCTGATCTTCGCCATCAACACCGACGCCTCGGTGCGCGTGCAGAAGCTCAAGGCCAACGAGTGCCAGGTAACCGTCAGCCCGCGCCCTGCCGACATCGAAGCGCTGCAGAAAGACAAGAGCCTGCAACTGATCTCCAAGCCCGGGTTCAACCTCGGCTACATCGCCTACAACGTGCGCCACAAGCCGTTCGATCAGCTTGAAGTGCGCCAGGCGCTGGACATGGCGGTGAACAAGCCGAGCATCTTGAAAGCCGTGTACCAAGGCTCCGGCCAATTGGCGGTCAACGCCATGCCGCCGACCCAGTGGTCTTACGACGACACCGTCAAGGACGCCGAGTACAACCCGGAAAAAGCCAAGGAGTTGCTCAAGGCTGCTGGCGTCAAGGAAGGCACCGAGATCACCCTGTGGGCCATGCCTGTGCAGCGCCCGTACAACCCGAACGCCAAGCTGATGGCCGAAATGCTCCAGGCCGACTGGGCCAAGATCGGTCTGAAAGTGAAGATCGTCAGCTACGAATGGGGCGAGTACATCAAGCGCACCAAGGCCGGCGAACACGACGTCAGCCTGATCGGCTGGACCGGCGACAACGGTGACCCGGACAACTGGCTCGGCACGCTGTACAGCTGCGATGCCATCGGCGGCAACAACTACTCGCAATGGTGTGACCCGCAATACGACAAGTTGATCAAGCAAGCCAAGGTCGTCACCGACCGCGATCAACGCACCGTGCTTTACAAACAGGCCCAGCAACTGCTCAAGCAGCAAGTGCCGATCACGCCTGTCGCCCACTCGACGGTCAACCAGCCGTTGAGCGCCAAAGTCGAAGGTTTCAAGGTCAGCCCCTTCGGCCGTAACGTCTTCTCGGGTGTCAGCATCGATTAAATAACCGTGTAGCCAAGACGCTGGGGGCGCTCGCCGCCCTCACGCAGGCGCTTTGCCTGAATTCGCCAAATTGGCCTTCTGCAAACGTTTGCGATGACGTGAATGAGTTCTAAACCAATAGCCGGTTCCTCCCAAATAAACCGGCATAAAAAAAGAAAGTAAGGAGCTTCACCCATGAAACTGAGCAGCACCGCGATACTGGCCTTGGCCGTGAGCAGCATCACCGCGTCGGCGTACGCAGAAACCCAGAGCCAGGCGTACACCCCGGTTACCGTGAAAACCACCAGCGCCCAAGGCGAAGCCACTGGCTTCCTCGAAGGTCAATCGCTGACCGGTACCACCCGTAACTGGTACGCCAACGAGCAGTTCGAGCGTGGGGCACGCTTGAACTACCGTAAAAACGGCCAGACTCTGCAAACTGATCGCCGGATCAACTGGCTGCAAGGCACCATCCTCAAGTACAACTCCGGCTTCACCCAAGGCACCGTGGGTTTCAGCACCGAAGTGGCGCTGTACAACGCCATCGCCCTGGACCGTGACCGCAAGGACCTGGCGTCCAACAACGGCGGCGCGCCGACCACCCGTCCAGGCGCCGGTAACAACCGTACCCTGACCGAAGAAGGCGGCGACGCTGTCGGCCAGTGGAGCAAACTGGGCCTGGCCAACGTCAAGGCACGTTTCTCCAACACCACCGTGACCGCCGGTCGCCAGAACTTCAGCAGCCCGATCGTCGACGTGATCGGCAACCGTGCCCTGCCTTCGAGCTTCGAAGGTGTGACCATCCACAGCGAAGAACTGGAAAACCTGGCCTTCGACCTCGGCACCTTCGACCGCAACTCGCCGCGTACCGAGCAAAGCCAGCGCGCATTCCGCTCCGAATACGGCGCGACCGACGCTGAAGCCAACCACGTCAACACCGCCGGCGTGACCTACACCCCGTTCGCCAGCCTGACCACCAGCCTGTGGGGCGTTCAAGCGGAAGACCTGTGGGATCAGTACTACTTCGGCGCCACCCACGTCTTGGGTGACAGCTCGATCCTCAGCCTGACCACCGGCCTGAACTACTACAAAACCGTGGATTCGGGTTCGTCCAAACTGGGCGAAATCGACAACGACACCTACTCCCTGTCGTTCGGCCTGACTCACCAGGCCCACAGCCTGACCTTCTCCTACCAGGCCGTTAACGGTAACGAGTACTTCGACTACCTGCACGAAACCAACGGTATCTACCTCGCCAACTCCCTGTTGTCCGACTTCAACGGCCCGAACGAAAAATCGTTCCAGATCGCCTACGGCCTGAACATGGCTGAATACGGCATTCCAGGCCTGAAGTTCAACATCTACAGCGCACGCGGCTGGGATATCGACGGTACTCACTATGACGGCAACAAAGGCGTAGTGGGCAAAGGCTACGACGGCATCCAGACCCAGGATGGCGAGAAGCATCAGGAATACGGTATCGGTACGTCGTACGCGGTACAGAGTGGCCCGCTTAAGGCCACTACTATTCGCGCGACCTACACCACTCACCGCGCCAGTGAAAACCAGGCTGACGGCAGCCTCAACGAGTTCCGTCTGGTCACCACCATCCCGTTCAAAATCTTGTAATGCCCATGCCGAACGGCTGGCTCAGCGATGAGTCGGCCGTTCGGCTTTTGTCTATCCACCGATTGCAGAGGGTTCTTGATGAAAATGCTTCCCCTACGTGCGGCCATCGCAGCCGCGTTGTTGAGTGTCGCGATGGGCGTCACGGCTAAACCCCTGGTGGTGTGCACCGAAGCCAGCCCCGAAGGCTTCGACATGGTTCAGTACACCACTGCAGTCACCGCCGACGCGGTCGCTGAAACCATCTTCAACCGCCTCGCCGATTTCAAACCGGGCACCACCGATGTGATTCCGGCCCTGGCCGATTCCTGGGACATCAGTGACGACGGCCTCAATTACACCTTTCACCTGCGCAAAGGCGTCAAGTTCCACACCACCGAATACTTCAAGCCGACCCGCGACATGAATGCCGACGACGTGGTCTGGAGCTTCCAGCGTCAGCTGGACCCGAATCACCCGTGGCACAAACTGTCGAGCGTGGGCTTCCCCTACTTTGAAAGCATGGGCTTCAAAGAGCTGCTCAAAAGCGTAGAAAAAGTCGACGACAACACGGTCAAGTTCACCCTGACCCGCCGCGAAGCGCCGTTCCTGGCCGACATCGCCATGGCCTTCTCGTCGATCTACTCCGCCGAATACGCCGACCAGTTGCTCAAGTCCGGCAAGACCGCCGAACTGAACAACAAGCCTGTCGGCACCGGCCCGTTCATCTTCCAGCGCTACAACAAGGACGCCCAGGTTCGCTTCAAGGCCAACCCGGAGTACTTCCGTGGCAAGCCACCGGCCGAAGCGTTGATCCTGGCGATCGCCACCGACAACAACGTGCGCCTGCAGAAGCTCAAGGCCAACGAATGCCAGGTCGCGCTGTACCCGAAACCGGATGACGTGCCGAGCATCAAGAAAGACGCGAACCTGAAGGTCGACGAGCTGAATGCGATGACCGTGGCTTACATCGCCATGAACACCTCGCACAAGTACATGAGCGACGTGCGCGTACGTAAAGCGATCGACATCGCGTTCGACAAAGAAGCGGCGGTCAACGCGCTGTTTGGCAAAGGCAACGCCACCGCGGCGGTCAACCCGTACCCGGACACCCTGCTGGGCTACAACCACAGCCTGAAAAACCCGCCACGCGACCTCGACAAGGCTCGCGCCCTGCTCAAGGAAGCCGGCGTACCGGAAGGCACCACGTTCACCCTGTTCACTCGCAACGGTGGCGGTGCGACCAACCCGAACCCGATGCTCGGCGCGCAGATGATGCAATCGGACCTGGCCAAGATCGGGATCAAGATCGACATCCGCGTGATGGAATGGGGCGAGATGCTCAAACGCGCGAAAAACGGCGAGCACGACATGGTTTCCGCCGGTTGGGCCGGGGACAATGGCGACCCGGACAACTTCCTAACACCAATGCTTAGTTGCGAAGCGGCGAAGAACGGCGAAAACTACGCGCGCTGGTGTAACGAGAAGTTCCAGACGCTGATCGACCAGGCCCGCGAAAAGGTCGATCCAGCCGAGCGTGCAGCGCTTTACGAGCAAGCCCAGCTGATTTTTAACCAGGATCAGCCATGGATTGCCATCGCACACACTAGAATGTTCACCGCCATGCGCAAGAACGTAGAGGGCTATCACATTAGCCCGCTCACCACTAATAACTTCGCCACCACCCAGGTGAAGTAGATAAGAAAGCTCCCGGTGTCCCTGACCCCAGGGACACCAGGCACGCCTAACCGGCTGATGAGGTACACCACAAGATGTTTAGTTTTATTGCCCGCCGACTGGGGTTACTGATCCCCACGTTCTTCGGCATCACGTTACTGACGTTCGCGTTGATTCGCATGATTCCTGGCGACCCCGTGGAAGTCATGATGGGAGAACGTCGGGTTGACCCCGAAATGCATGCTCAGGCAATGGAACGCCTTGGTCTGAACAAACCGCTGTACGCCCAGTACATCGATTACATCGGCAAACTGGCCCACGGCGATCTCGGCGAATCCCTGCGGACCCGAGAAAGCGTCTGGTCCGAGTTCAGCTCCCTATTCCCGGCGACCCTGGAACTGTCCATGGCCGCCCTGTTGTTCGCCGGCATCCTGGGCCTTTTGGCCGGGGTGATCGCGGCACTCAAGCGAGGATCCCTGTTCGACCACGGGGTGATGGGCATCTCCCTGGCGGGATATTCGATGCCAATCTTCTGGTGGGGCCTGATCCTGATCATGTTCTTCTCGGTGAGCCTGGGCTGGACCCCGGTATCCGGGCGGATCGACCTGCTTTACGACATCGAGCCGCGCACCGGCTTCATGCTCATCGACACCTTGCTGGCGGATGACGTCGGCGCCTTCTTCGACGCCCTGCACCACTTGATCCTGCCGGCCATCGTGCTCGGCACCATCCCGTTGGCGGTGATCGCGCGGATGACCCGTTCGTCGATGCTCGAAGTGCTGCGTGAAGACTACATCCGCACCGCCCGCGCCAAAGGCCTGTCGCCGTCGCGCGTGGTGTTTGTCCATGGCCTGCGTAACGCGCTGATTCCGGTGCTGACCGTGGTGGGCCTGCAAGTCGGTACGCTGCTGGCGGGTGCGGTTCTGACCGAGACCATCTTCTCGTGGCCCGGTATTGGTAAATGGCTGATCGAAGCCATCGGCGCGCGGGACTATCCCGTGGTGCAAAACGGCATCCTGTTAATCGCCTGCCTGGTGATTCTGGTGAACTTCGTCGTGGACATCCTCTACGGCTTCGCCAACCCACGCATCCGTCACCAGCGCTGAGATCATGACCATGACCACCCCAGCTACAGCTTCAAATCAAGCGGTTGCAGTCGATCAAAGCCTGCTGTACCCGTCCCCGTACAAAGAGTTCTGGCAAGCCTTCTCCAAGAACAAAGGCGCCGTCGCCGGCCTGATGTTCATGATCCTGATCGTGTTCTGCGCGATCTTCGCCCCGTGGGTCGCGCCGCATAACCCGAGCGAGCAATACCGTGACTTCCTGCTGACCCCGCCGTCGTGGCTGGAAGGCGGGCAGATCCAGTTCCTGCTCGGTACCGATGAACTGGGTCGCGACTTGCTGTCGCGCTTGATCCAGGGTTCGCGCCTGTCGTTGCTGATCGGTTTGTCGTCGGTGGTGATGTCGCTGATCCCGGGCATCCTGCTGGGCCTGTTCGCCGGGTTCTTCCCGCGCATCCTCGGGCCATCGATCATGCGCCTGATGGACATCATGCTGGCCCTGCCGTCGCTGCTGCTGGCCGTGGCGATTGTCGCCATCCTCGGCCCTGGCCTGATCAACACCGTGATCGCGATTGCCGTGGTTTCGCTGCCGTCCTACGTGCGTCTGACCCGTGCCGCGGTGATGGGCGAACTAAACCGCGACTACGTGACCGCCGCGCGCCTGGCCGGTGCCGGCCTGCCACGCCTGATGTTCATCACCGTGCTGCCCAACTGCATGGCGCCGTTGATCGTACAAGCGACCTTGAGCTTCTCCTCGGCGATTCTCGATGCCGCGGCCCTGGGCTTCCTAGG
>Ga0247742_10000617_pt1 | contig 27901 bp, 23 predicted proteins | sample UWRJL208509C2_FD_180944 | JGI IMG/M metagenome (GOLD analysis project Ga0247742, IMG submission 180944) | Plant litter microbial communities from Arlington Agricultural Research Station in Wisconsin, United States - UWRJ-L208-509C-2 | ecosystem: Environmental > Terrestrial > Plant litter >...
GGTGGAAGCCCTGGCCCAGGCCTCGTACGCCTGGGCCCTGTCCAGCGACTGGCAGATGCAGACGGGCCTGCTTTATTACCGCTACGGCAACGACTCCCACTGGCGCATGTACGACCGCGTGGAACTGTCCGCCAACTGGATCTACCGCGACGTCCTGACCTTAGGCGTCTCCGAGGCCAGGCTCATCCATACGGGCGGCCGCGGACCGCGCGGCGCGGCCGACATCGGCTTCCGCTGGCCCCTGCTGTGGAATCTTTCGGTGTCGGCAGGCGTAGGCACGGCCCAATACCTCATCCCGCCCTACGACCGCGACTACCCCCGGTACCAATACGGACACGCCGGCCTCATATGGGAGAATGCGGGTTGGCGGGTCGAGCTCAATCACTTCATGACCGAGCACGCACCCCGGCCGCGCGGGTCTCCCGCCGTCTCACCGTGGAATGCGACTGTATCGCGGCGGTTCTGAGCCGGGGGCAACCTTTCCCCTCGAAAGGGGTACTCACGCTGGTCTCCCGACTTGCTCCAACAATTCCATGAATGACGCGGACACCGACGCCGACTCCACCGACCGCCTCCTGCTGCAACGCATGGCGGCGGGCGACCGCACAGCGCTCAGCGTGCTTTACCGCAGCTACCACGGGCGGTTGTGCCGTTTCCTGTCGCGCCTGACCCGACGCGCGGACATCATCGAGGAGGTCATCAATGACTGCCTCTGGATCACCTGGCAGAAAGCCGGAAGCTTCCACGGCGATTCACGCGTCTCCACCTGGATCATGGGCATCGCCTACCGCTGCGGCCTCAAAGCGCTTCGCCAGCATGGCAGCGAACCGGTGGACGAGGATTCGATCCCCGAAGACCGCATTCCCTCCCACGACCCGGATGAAGACCGCGAACTACGCGACTGGCTGGGCAAGGGCATGGATCGTCTCACGGTGGATCAGCGAGTCGTGATCGAACTTGTTTACGGCGTCGGCCACACCCTGGACGACGTCGCCGTCATCATGCAGTGCCCGGTGGGCACGGTGAAAGCACGCCTGTTCCACGCGCGGGTGAAACTGCGCAACGTGCTCCCGGGCCTGGCCGGTGCCACATCCGTTTCGAGGGAGAATGCGCCATGAGGATGCCGACGGATACCGGCCGCGAATGTGGTCGCGCCTGGGAAGCCATGCCCTGGGTGCTGCAGGACAGTGCACCGCAGGAACAGACCGAGTGGCTGATGAGTCACCTGGCGGAGTGCGACGGCTGCCGCGCGGAATTCGAGCAACAGAAACGCCTGCGCCTGGCGATGTCGCTGCCGGCGGATGTTTCCATCGACCCGGAACTCGGGCTGCGCCGCCTGCTGGCTCGCATCGACGCCCCGGCGTTGGTGACCGCGCCTGCGCGAGCCGCAGGCGGCAGCTGGCTGACACGCGCGCTGGTAGCGGCCGTGCTCATCCAGGCGGTCGGCCTGGGCACGCTGGGCGCCAAGTTCTGGGCCGAAGGCACGCCTCCGCCGGCGTACCGCACCCTGAGCCAGGACGCCGCCCCCGTGCCGGCGGGCGCCATCCATGTCGTTCTCGATAGCGGCATGAAGGTGTCCGACTGGAACACGCTGCTGCGCTCGATGCAGTTGCAGGTGATCGGTGGCCCGAACGACGTGGGCGCGTACACCGTCATGCCTGCGGGCGGTGCGGCAGCGACGAGCAAAGCCGTGCAGCGGCTTCGCGCCACGCATGGCGTTCGCCTCGCCGAGCCGGTGAACGCCAATCCATGAAGATTGGGGCCGTCACGCTGCTGGTTCTGCTTGCAACACTGGCAGCCTGTGCCCCTGCGCGCTCGATTCCGTCGGCGGAATCGAGCGCGCGTGCCACGCCGGCCAGCGCGGTGACGCGCATGGACAGCCGTCGCGACATCGTGCTCGCGGTGGCCAATCCCCTCGCACCGGCCGCGACACACGCCGGCTCCAGTCTGCTCGGCTACACACCTTCGGCGCACTACGGCGCAGGCCAGCGGGCGATCTCCGAACTGGCGGATCTGAAGCAGCGCTACGGCCTGCAGGAAGTGAGCGGCTGGCCGATCAAGGCCCTGGACCTCTACTGCGTCGTGCTCCATCCGGCACCCGGTATCGATCGCGACGAGCTGATCGCGGCCCTGCAGAAGGACGAGCGCGTGCAGCTTGCGCAGCCGCTGCAGGACTATTCGGTGTACTCGGCCGACACCAGCGACCCTCATAAGTACAACGACCCCTACGCCGACCTGCAGCGCGGGTTCGTGGAAACCGACGCCGCCCTTGCGCACAACTCGAGCCAGGGCGAAGGCGTCCGGGTCGCCATCGTCGATACCGGTGTGGACATGAGCCACCCTGACCTCCAGGGGCACATCGGCGACACGCGCAACGTCGTCGACGACGATACCTCCGCCTTCGACAAAGACAGCCATGGCACCGAAGTCGCCGGGATCATCGCGGCCATCGGCGATAACCACCAGGGCATGGTCGGCATTGCACCCAAGGCCAGGCTGAGTGTGTACAAGGCCTGCTGGTATCCGGCCGACGCTCAGGGCGGCGCGCGTTGCAACTCGTTCACCCTGGCCAAGGCGCTTGCCGCGGTGAACGATACCGACGCGCGCATTGTCAATCTCAGCCTCGGTGGCCCCGCCGATCCACTGCTCAGCAAACTGCTGGCCAAGATCCTCAGCGAAGGTCGCATCGTCATCACCGCCATGCCGCCGGACGGCAAGCTGAGCGGCTTCCCCGACGGGGCGCCCGGCGTCATCGTCGTCCGCACCAGCGCCACGACGCCGGCTCCGCCCGGAGTAGTCAGCGCGCCGGGAAACGACATCCTGACGACTCAACCCGGCGGCGGGTACGATTTCACGTCCGGCTCCTCGATGGCCACCGCACACGTCAGCGGCATCGTGGCCCTGATGCTCTCCCTGGCCCCTGCCCTCGACCCGGCGTCGGTCCACGCGATCCTGCTCAGCAGCAGCGCGCAGAAGAAAGGGATGCTCGAAGTGAACGCCGCGGCGGCTGTTGCCGCCCTGAAAAAACCCGCCAGAACGGCCCGCTGAACCGCCCGCGGGCACCTGGACACGCTCCGCTCGCGGATCGCGTAAAATCGCCGCATGCGTATCGGCCCCTACTCCATCGCGCCCGGCGTGGTGCTCGCACCCATGGCTGGCGTGACCGACAAGCCCTTTCGCCTCCTGTGCAAGCGCATGGGGGCCGGCCTTGCCGTGTCCGAGATGACCACCGCCGATCCTCGCCTTTGGAACACGACCAAGTCCCTGCGCCGCATGGACCACGACGGGGAACCCGAGCCGGTCAGCGTGCAGATCGCCGGGTACGACCCCGGCATGCTTGCCGAGGCGGCGAAGTACAACGCGGACAACGGTGCGCAGATCGTCGACATCAACATGGGCTGCCCTGCCAAGAAGGTCTGCAACGTGTGGTCCGGTTCTGCCCTGCTCCAGGACGAGCCGCTGGTGGCACGCATTCTCGCCGCCGTGGTCAGGGCGGTCGACATCCCGGTCACCCTGAAGATCCGCACTGGCTGGGACCGCGATAACCGCAACGCGCTGACCATCGCGCGCATCGCCGAAGATGCAGGGATTGCCGCGCTCGCCGTGCACGGGCGCACGCGCGCCGATAAATACGAAGGCGACGCCGAGTACGCGACCATCGCCGCGGTGAAAGCCAGTGTGCGCATTCCGGTGATGGCCAATGGCGATGTCGTCACACCGGAGAAAGCGCGTGAGGTCCTCGTCGCCACCGGTGCCGACGCGATCATGGTCGGTCGCGGAGCCCAGGGGCGGCCATGGATCTTCCGTGAGATCGCGCACTTCCTAGAGACTGGCAATCATCTCGCCGAGCCCACGCCCACCGAGATACGCGACATCCTGTGCGGTCACCTCGACCATCTCTACGCGTTCTACGGCGAAAAGATGGGCGTCCGCATCGCGCGCAAGCACCTGGGCTGGTATGCGAAGGACCGACCGGAAAACGCCGCCTTCCGCGACGTCGTCAATCGCGCCGAAGATGCCGCCACGCAGACCCGGCTCACCCGCGAGTACTTCGATGCGCTCGCCGCTGGCGTCTCCCTCGCCGCCTGACTCCTGTGGGCAACTGATCGCTGTGGGCAACTGATCCCTGTGGGAGCCGCTTCAGCGGCGATGGGTCCTTGCCTTATGGCTGGCCCGCTGCCGCGGGATCGCCGATGAATCGGCTCACAAGCCTCACGCCGCCGCCAGAACCGCCTTCAGCTTCTCCCGGTCCAGCTCCTTTTCCCAGGCACACACCACGATCGCCGCGACACCGTTGCCGACCAGGTTGGTCATGGCCAGCCCCGTGCCGAGGAAGCGATGGATGCCGAGAATAAGCACCATCCCTGCCACAGGCACGACGGGCACCACGCTCAGCGTCGAGGCGAGCATGACCAGCGCCGCACCAGCGACGCCACTGGCGCCCTTGGAGGTCAGCATGCCGACGATGGCCACGGTGATCTGCTGCTCGATCGTCAGGTCGATGTTCAGCGCCTGGGCGATGAACAGGATCGCCATGGTCAGGTAGATGTTGGTGCCGTCGAGATTGAACGAGTAGCCGGTCGGCACGACCAGACCCACCGTTTCCTTCGGGCAGCCCAGCTCCTCCATCTTGCGCATCAGCGGCGCCAGCACGACCTCCGAGGAACTCGTGCCCAGCACGATGAGCAGTTCGTCGCGGATATACGCGCAGAAACGCAGGATGCTGAAGCCCGCGATGCGCGCGACGATGCCGAGCACCACCACCACGAAGAGCACGCAGACCAGGTAGAAACTGCCGATCAACTCCATCAGCGGCACCAGCGACACCACGCCGTACTTGCCGATGGTAAATGCCATGGCACCGAACGCACCGATGGACGACACCGCGGTGATGTAGTGCACGATCTTGAAAAACACCTGCGCCCCGGCCTCGATCACGTCGAATACCGGCTTGCCACGGTCACCGGTGGCCGCCAGCGCGCAGCCGAACAGCACCGAAATGAGCAGGATCGAAAGCACGTCGCCTTTCGCGAACGCGCTGATGAAGGTGTTCGGGATGATCGCAAGCAGGAACTCGATCGACTCGATGTTATGACCCTGGGCGACAAGGTTGCCGATCTCGCCGGACTTCAGCGTGGTGGGGTCCACATTGAAGCCCGTGCCCGGATGGAAGATGTGTCCCGCGACCAGGCCGAAGAACAGCGCCACAGTCGAGATCATCTCGAAGTAGAGCAAGGCCTTGCCACCGACGCGGCCGACCTTGCGCATGTCGCGCATGCCGGCGATGCCGGTCACCACGGTGCAGAAGATGATCGGTCCGATCACCATCTTGATCAGCGCGATGAACGCGTCGCCGAGCGGCTTCATCTTCACCGCGTACGCGGGCGACAGGTAACCGAGAATCACGCCGATCACCACCGCGACCAGCACCTGGATGTAGAGCTGCCGGTAGAAGGGCTTGCGCGGCTTCGGGGTCGGGAGCGGGCTGGCGGTGCTGGGTAATGACATGAGTGTGCTCAGGTGAAGTCGTACAGGCGCGCGGGATTGTCGACCAGGAGGCGCTTGCGCAGCGACTCGTCCGGGCAGAAGCGGAACATCAGGTCGACCAGGCCGCCATCGTTGGGCATGTCCCTGGAGATGTTCGGATGCGGGAAGTCCGTTCCCCACAGCACGCGATCCGGCGCGGTTTCGATAAGTGTGCGGGCGAACGGGATGGCGTCGTCGAACGGACGCTTGCCGACCGAGACGCGTTCCGCGCCGCATACCTTGACCCAGGCCAGGGGATTGTCGCGCATCAGCGCCACGAGCAGGCGGAATGGTTCCTGTTCGACACCTTGCGCGGCCTGGACACGCCCCATGTGATCGATCACGAAGGGCACGCGGATCTTCCCGAGCACATCCTGGAGTTCGACGATGTCGTTGGCGTCCAGGTGCAGGACCACATGCCAGCCCATTTCCGCCACGCGATCCAGCACACGCCAGAACACACGCATGTCCGGCCGGCCACCGAGGTGTTGCACGAAGTTGAAACGCACGGCGCGAACGCCGCCGACATCCAGTTCGGCCAGACCCGCCTCGTTGATGCCGTCGTCGACGATGGCCACGCCACGGTAGCGACCCTGTCCACGGGCGATAGCATCGAGCATCGCGGTGTTATCGGTGCCGTGACAGCTCGCCTGCACGATCACGCCGCGGTCGAAGCCGAGGAAGTCGTGCAGCGCAACCAGGTGTTCGTACGGTGCATCCGGTGGCGTATAGCTGCGATCGGGTGCGTACGGAAAGCGATCGGCAGGACCGAAGACGTGGCAGTGCGCATCGCACGACTGCCGCGGCATCGCCCGCACGGGTTGGGTGGGATTCGGATCGGGCGGAAGGCAGGATTTCATGTTCACTCGTTCGGCAGGTCGTCGACGTAGCGCAGGCCGGCTTCGGCAAGGCGCTGGCGCATGTCGTAGATATCGAGACCGAGTTCGCCCTCGGCCAGACGCGCGCGCTTCGCTTCTTCGTTGAGCACGCGCTTGCGCGATGCGGCGATCGTCGCGTCGACGGTTGCAAAGGGAACGACCACGATGCCGTCGTCGTCAGCGACGATCGCGTCACCAGGCTTCACGTACTGACCGCCGATGACGATGGGTACGTTGACCGAACCCAGCGTCGCCTTGACCGTGCCGCGCGCATGGACGGCGCGCGACCAGACAGGAAAACCCATGCGCCGCAGTTCGGCGGTGTCGCGCACGCCGGCATCGATGACCAGGCCGGCCACGCCACGCGCCACGAGCGAGGTGGCAAGCAGGTCACCGAACATGCCGTCGTCGTTCTCCGTCGTGCAGGCGACCACGAGGACGTCGCCCGGCCGGCACTGCTCCACGGCGACATGCAGCATCCAGTTGTCGCCGGGCTGGGCGAGCACGGTCACCGCGCTGCCGGCGATCGACACGTCCTGCTGAATGGCGCGGATCGGTGGTTGCAACAACCCGGTGCGACCCTGGGCCTCGTGCACCGTGGCGACGCCCATTGCCGAAAGCGTGGCGGCCTGGTCGTCGCTGATCGCCGGACGGTTACGTACGACAACGCCGATCATGCGAGGGTGCCCTGGGTCACGTGCGGGAACACGCGCTGGAACGCTTCCGCATACGTGATCTTGAAGTCCGAATTGCGCGAGGCCTGTGCGCCGCGCTGCAGGCCGACGCGCGTGTAGTACTCCCACAGGTGTTCCTGCGCGCGCATGGTCTCGAAGGCGGCGCGCTTCTTTTCCCACACCGGCGTGATGTCGAGGAAGAGCTCCGGCTTCCACTCGCACTGCTCGGGCTGGTGCGGCTCGAACAGGAAGACCGGCGGGGCACCGATCACCGGGACGTCCGGCTCGTGACCGTGCGCCTGTGCCACCACCCGCGCTTCCTGGGCGATGTGCGTGGCCAGTGGATGGTCGAAGTTGTAGGGATCCTTCAGCGAGTGGCTCAGCACAAAGGACGGGCGCAGCTCCCGGTAGATCTTCGCCAGATGAAAGACCACATCCAGGTCGGCGCGCATCGGGTAGTCGCCAATATCGAGGAACTCGACGCTCGCACCGAGGATACCGGCCGCTTCTTCGGCTTCCGCGCGGCGATCGGTCTTCACCCGATCCATGGTCATGCCGGGCTGGCGCCACAGCTTGGCGGACTCGCCGCGCTCGCCATAGGAAAGACAGACGATATGCACGCGCCAGCCCTGTGCGGCATGCAGCGCGATGGCACCGCCGGCACGCCATACGAAGTCGGCGGAATGAGCGCTCACGACGAGCGCGGTCTTGGTATCGGACATGGGTTATTGCTCCAGGGAGGAGATCAGGCGGTGGGGCCACGCCAGATCGAGGGGGAGATGGGTACGCTGCCGCGCATCAGTAGCCGGGCGGTGCGCAGCAGTGCCGCGCGGATCACGCGCGTGCCGTCGAGGCCGACTTCAACGCTGAATTCGCCACTCGGATGCTCGATCGACAGCGAGCGCGTATCGCCTTCGCCCGCAAGCGCGAGGTCGTGCGCGACCGTGCCGGGCAGGACCACGGCCGTGGCGACCGTGACGGCGCCGAGCACACCGATCGAGCTATGGCAGTCGTGCGGAATGAACGTGCGCGTGCTGATGGCACCCCCCGCGCGCGGCGCGGATACGAGGGTGATTTTCGGAATCGGCTTCTTGCTCACGTCGCCGAGGTTCATCAGCGGTCCGGCTTTCAGGCGCAGCGCTTCGATGCGAGCCTTGAGCGCGGTATCGGCGTCGAGTGCCTCCGGCCGTTCGTCACCGCGCACACCGAGATCGCTCGCCGCGATGATCATCACCGGCATGCCATTGTCGATCAGGGTGACCGCGACGCCGTCGATGATGTCGCGGAGGTTACCCGTCGGCAGGAGGCTTCCGCTGACCGATCCTTCCGTATCGAGAAAGCCACAGCTCACCGGCGCCGCGGGTCGCGGCACGCCGTCGATGCGTGCATTGCCGTCGTATTCAGGGCGTCCGAATGGCGTCTCGATGGTGATCTCGGCGATGACACCGGTGTTCACCGTGCGCACGCGGCGCGTGGTGGTGCCATGGTCGCCGGCGAGCAGGCCGGCCTCGATAGCGGCCGGGAGTGCCGCGGCAAGCATGTTGCCGCAGTTCGGCGTGGTATCGACGGTGGCATCGGCGATGCCGACCTGGGCGAAGAGGAAGTCGAGATCGGCGGCGCCGTCCTCCGGTAGCGAGAGGATGCCAGCCTTGCTGGTGAGGGTGCGCGCCCCGCCGAGTCCGTCGATCTGGCGTTCGTCGGGGGATCCCATGACCGCAAGGATCACAGTGTCGCGAGTGGCCTTGTCGCCGGGAAGGTCGCTGGCGAGAAAAAACGGCCCCTTCGAGGTGCCGCCACGCATGTACCAGCAGGGAATCTCATGAGCCATCGTTGTCACCGCGGTCTTGAACCGGGACGATGGTCCTCGTGGCGGCGGAGGCGAACAACGCGATGCGCCGCCTATCTGCTATGCACAATCCTCATGACGAATCGCCCGCATTGCATTTGGCGCAATGCAGCAACACGCGCTCCCCACATGCAGACCCGCCGGCTCTTTCGACGCGACGCGAGCCCTACTCCACCGGATCCAGCCGACCCTCCGCAATCAGCTCATCAACAAGCACAAGGGTGCGCTCGGTAATCGTGCTCATCGGACGCTGTGTTGGCGTTGCCACGACCAGGCGCGTGACGATGCTCGGCATCACGATCGGCACCGCGCGGAGGTGGTGCTCGCCGCGTCGTGCCAGCAAGGCATTGCGCGACAGCACGCCATAGCCCACGCCGCGCTCGACCAGATCGAGCAGAGAGCGGACGGCGTCGATCTCGAGGCGGATATCCAACGAGACACCGTAGCGTGCCGCGTCCGCTTCGATCAGCTGACGCACCGAATGCAGGGGCGAGGGAATGATCAGGGGATACTGGCCGAGGGTTCCCAACGGAACGGTGTCGGGCAGCGCGCGCCCGTCACGCGTGCTGCCGATCAGATACAGTTCTTCGGAATGCACATGGCGAAAACGCATGTTCGCGTTCACCGCCGGGTTGTACAGCAGCGCGCAGTCGAGGCGTCCGAGCTGCAGCCATTCCAGCAGGCTCGCGCTCAGCGCTTCGACCACGCTGATCTGGGCGGCCGGGTAACGTTCGCGAAAGCGCATCACCAGCTCGACCGTCAACAGGGAGCCGACGCTGGGCGGTACACCGATGGCCAACTTGCCTGCCTGCACGCCGCGTGCCTGGCCAAGCTGCAGGCGTGCCACTTCCACCTGCCGAAGGATGCCCCGCCCGTGCTCGACCAGCTCGCGGCCGGCTTCGGTGGCGACGACGCCGCGACCGTTGCGTTCCAGCAGGTGCGTACCCAACTCCGTCTCGAGCTGGCGCACCTGGCGGCTGAGCAGCGACTGGGAAACATCCAGCGTCGCGGCGGCACGCGTAAGGCTGCCGAACTCGACGATGCGGATGAAGCTCTGCAGGTGTTTCAGGTCCAAGGTTGCGTCGCGCACCGGCTATCCAGGGTGATCCGATTATGGCGCGAATGCGGGGTGGGCAGCGTCACTGGCTGCCCGGCCCACCCATGTTCACCATCACCCGCAGGCCGATCACGATGGCGTTGGCCGGCACACGCTTCACGTTCACCGTATTGCCGAGGATGTCCGGGTGCATGATGTACTGCAGGTTCGGCACCAGGCTGACCACCGGGAACAGCTTGTAGCTGTAGTTGAGCTCGGTCATCCATTCATTGCGCTGGAAGTGGTCGTTGGTGCCGCTGTCCTTGTGGATCACGTCGTCTTCGTAACCGACCGCCTTGCGGCTGAAGCGGAAAAGCGTGCCCTGGAAACCCAGTGAATCGTTCGGGCGGGCCGGCGACAGTCCCGTCCATAGCAGGCCGAAGGTGGACTGCAAGGTGTAGTTCTCGGCGTTGTCCAGCGGTCCGGTGAGTGAGCCGAACACGGCGAGGTTGCGCGTATTGCTGTTCGCATCCGGCTTCCAGATGACCTTGTCGGCAAGCACGTAGACACCGTAACGCCCGCCGTCGTAATTGCGCGCCGTGCCACCCACGAGCCCGCGATGCAGTCCTTTGGTATTGAGTTCCGGATCGGTGAAGTCCGCGGAGTTGTACCAGCCGCCGATCTTCAGGTGCTTCGGATAGGGATCGTTGGCGAAACTGGTTTCGTAGCCGGCTTCCACCGGGATCATCACGCCGGTGGCGTTGTTGATACCAAGATCGAGACCGTTGTTATTGCGCCGGTCGGGGTTGATCTCGAAGGCGCCGATCGAGAGGTAGCGCGCGTCCGGCTGGTACTTCACGCGGGCGCCCCAGTTCACGTACGGAAACCCGCTGAAGCCGCCGGTGGTGTTGGTGAGCTGGTAAGGACAGTCCGGTGCGCTGACGAAGCGGCAACCGTACGTGGAGCGCGCGAACTGCCAGGTTGCGTTGAGGCGGCCGGCGAGCACGTTGATGTGACTGTCGGAAAACTGCTGTTCCCAACTGAACTGGGCGAGCTGCCACTGGCGCTTCGGGTACCAGTAACCCTGGATTTTCTGCACCACGCCAATGTCGTCGGCGGCCACGCTGTGTCCGTAGTAGCGAGCGAAGGTAATGTGCATCTTGCCGCCGTCGATACCGGCCAGCTTGCCCATGTCCAGGTCCGCACCGCCTACCGCGCCACCACCGTTGGTTGCGCCGAGGCGCTCGCCACCACGCACGCTACCGGCCCAGTCGTTGGCCCAGACGAAACGGAGCGAAATGCCGTCGTCGCGCAGGCGGTCGACCGGGCCGCCGGTGTCCTTCGGCTTCTCCGGAACCGTCTGGCGTGGCTCCTGTGCGTCGGGCGTGGTCTGCGCTGCTGCGCTCGAAGCGGCGATGGCAAGCAGTGCGGCGATGGCGAAGCGATGGAACATGGATGGAACCCCCCGGAGCCGCCGAACGATGGCGGAGCGGGGGCGATGCTGTCGGGCCGGCGGTCGCAGAACAATGCGATGGGGCAACTATCAGGTATGCGTAGAACGCATGGCTTGCATTACGTCATGAATATTGTGCATTGCAGCACGACCGCCAGCGCGCCCGGAAGGGACCCTTCGGCGATCACGCCGTGCGCGAATGCGGCGGCGGCACATGGGCCACGTCGCGAAGCGTCGCCGGCAATCCGGCGTCCCCGTACTTAGCCAGATAGCGATCGAGGGTCTCGACAAAGGACGCCTCGCAAGCCCAACGGCCCTGGGCGGTAGATGGCGTGTGCTCCTGTACGAAGGCGAGCAGCTCGGCACATTCGTGTCGGTATCCAAGGTCGAGGAAGCGCGCTGCGACGCGTGACATCTCGCCCAGTGGGGCGCACGCGAAGCCGGTCGCACCAGGATCCTCGACCTGCAGGCCCGCTGCCGAGCAGGCGAGTTTGAGGGAGAGGGCCTCGCGCAGGACGACATCGAAATCCTCGCCCTTGTACCGGCAGCGGTCGCTCCACCAGGTCCAGTAGTGGATGGTGTCGCCCAGCGCATGCAGGGCCGAAGCGACCAGGGTGGCACCGCCCTGCGCGGCCGTCTCGCTTATGACCAGGGCCACGCTCTCGCCTGCGCCAAGCCGCACCGAGGCCACAGCGGCGCCCTGGTCGACGCGAAGCGGCCGCGAGCACGTCAGATACCAACCTGCCTCCGCCACCCGTTCGGTCGGGGCCGCTTCAACGGCGATGCCCTCGCCTGCCTTAAATCCGCCCCCGCAAACCATCTCGAACGCGACCGCCCCTTCCGTGCACGTCACGATGCGCACGAAACGCCCCGCCGGAATCGCCTCGGCTTGGCCGGGGCGCCCCTCGGCCAGGGCCATGAAGTCGACGACGCGAACTTCGCCCGAGGCCGTGCGGGCCGTAGATTCGAGGACGTTGGTGCCCGGCACATGCGCGTTGACCCAATGGACGTCGCCGTCCATGACGAGGCTGACCAGCGGTTGCCCGACGCCGGCCGTGGCAAGTACGCCCGCGTCCCGGTCGAGCGCCAGCCGCGCCACCGAGGCATCGGCCCTCACCCGGCCAAAGCCGCGAAGGTCGCCGATGGGTAGGCCGCACCCGGTCTGCCGTTCGAGGGGAATGGCGGCAAGCTCTTGTCTGGACACTTCATTCTTCCTGGCGCCGTGGGGAGGGACGCCGAGCGGCGCGCAGGTTGAGGCACGGCCCGCCAAGGCCGTGTGAATCCCGGCTAAGAGAACGGACGGCACATGCCACGATTAATTACGCCGTCCCGTTTAGGATTGGCACAGGTGCTGAATCACGAGGCGAACCCATGAGCGAGAAAGAACTGCCCGACGTCCCAGGCGTCGCCGACTACGAAGGCGCGGCGGGCGGATGGGGCGCGCTTGGCGCCGTGGCACGTGCCATCAGCGGGCAGCTCGCTATCGGCCGGGAGTCTCTTGCGCTGCACAAGGTGAACCAACCGACGGGCTTCGATTGCCCGGGCTGTGCCTGGCCCGACCCGAAGGAAACGTCATCGTTCGAGTTTTGCGAAAACGGTGCCAAGGCCGTCAGCTGGGAGGCCACGGCCAAGCGCGTAAAACCGGAGTTCTTCGCGAAAAACAAGGTCGCCGACCTTTGGAACCTCAGCGATTACACCCTCGAAGGCCTCGGGCGGATCACCCACCCGATGGCGTACGACCGCGTCAGTGACACTTACCAGCCGATCGCATGGGACGAAGCCTTCCGTCGCATCGGGGAAGCGCTGCGTGCGCTGCCCGATCCAAACATGGCGGAGTTCTACACGTCCGGCCGTGCCTCGAACGAGGCCGCGTTCCTCTATCAGCTGTTCGTTCGCGAATACGGCACGAACAATTTCCCCGACTGCTCCAACATGTGCCACGAAGCCACCAGCGTGGGCCTGCCCAAGTCGATCGGTTCGGGCAAGGGCACGGTGCTGCTCGAGGATTTCGACCATTGCGATGCGATTTTCTGCATCGGCCACAATCCGGGCACCAACCATCCACGCATGCTGTCCACGCTACGCGAGGCCTCGCTGCGTGGCGTGCCCATCGTGGTGCTCAATCCCTTGCCGGAGCGTGGCCTGGAGCGATTCACCTCTCCCCAGCACCCCGTGGAGATGCTCACCAACAGCTCCGTGCGCATCGCTTCGACGTATTACAAGCTGAAGATCGGCGGCGACGTGGCCGTGCTCAAGGGCATCATGAAGTTCCTGCTTGCCGCCGACCAGACCGCGATCGCCGCGGGCCTGCCCGGCGTCATCGACCGGGAATTCATCGAAGCCAACACGACCGGCTATGAAGCACTCGTCGACGACATCCATGCCACCCGTTGGGACGCCATCGAAGCGAAATCCGGACTTAGCCGGACCGAGATCGAAGCGGCGGCCGACATCTACGCCAAGGCCAAGCGCGTCATCGTCTGCTACGGCATGGGTATCACCCAGCACGCCCACGGCACCGAGAACGTGCAGCAGATCGCCAACCTGTTGCTCCTGCGCGGCAACATCGGTCGTCAGGGCGCCGGCATCTGTCCGCTGCGCGGTCACAGCAACGTGCAGGGCGACCGTACCGTTGGTATTACCGAGAAGCCGGACGACGGCCTCAACAAAGGTATCCGGGCTACCTACGGATTCGAACCGCCCATCGAACACGGACACGATGCGGTCGCTGCGGTGATCGCCATTCGCGACGGCCGCTCGAAGGCGCTGGTCGCCCTTGGCGGCAATCTCGCCGTGGCCATGCCGGATACCGAGGAAACCTTCGAGGCCATGCGCGGGCTCGATCTGGCCGTGCACATCGCAACCAAGCTCAACCGCTCGCACCTCATCCTCGCCAGGCAGTCTTTCATCCTGCCCTGCCTCGGCCGCACCGAGCTGGACGTGCAGGCGACCGGTCCGCAATCGGTCACCGTGGAAGATTCCATGTCCATGGTCCATGCCTCGGCCGGCAGCCTGACGCCGGCCTCGGAACACCTGCGATCGGAACCGTGGATCGTGCGCGGCATCGCCAAGGCGACACTGCCCCATACGCGGGTGGACTGGGACGGCCTGGTCGGCGATTACGACCTGATCCGCGAAGACATCGAAAAAGTATTTCCGATCTTCTTCGACTTCAACGCGCGCCTGCGCCAGCCGGGCGGATTCCGCCTGCGGGTGGCGGCGAGCGAACGCGACTGGGCCACACCCGACAAGCGTGCCCAGTTTCTTCTTGCCCGCGGCCTGGAGGAGGATCCCTTGCCCGAAGAAGGCAACCTGATGCTGACGACGATCCGCTCGCACGATCAATACAACACCACGATTTATGGGCTGAACGACCGCTACCGCGGCGTCACCGGGCGACGCGACGTGATCTTCATGCATGCGAAGGACCTCGCCGCGCGCGGCCTGAAGCATGGCGACCGCATCGACGTGGTTGCCACCGGCGTCAACGCGGCCGATGGCAAGCGACGCGCCGTGGAGGGTTTCGTCGCCGTGGAGTACGACATCGCGGAAGGCTCGGTGGCGATGTACTACCCCGAAGGCAATGCACTCATCGCCCTGGAAAGCCACGACCGCCGGTCAGGCACGCCAGCGTACAAGTCGGTGCCGGTGCGCATCACGGTTTCCGCCCAGCCGGCGCGAAAAGCACCGAAGGCGCGCGTCGCGCATGCCGTCTGATCGGGAACCACCAAAGGGCTGTGCGACGCGGCCTGTACTCCGCGTGGAACGCGGCGTCGCGACGCCGGACGACGATCGCCTTGCCGAGGAGGTGCCCGTCGCGATGCACTTCGACGGCGAGCCGTTCGCGGTGATGATGGCGACACCGACCGACCTGGAAGACTTCGCGCGCGGGTTCGCGCTCACTGAGGGCCGCGTCGGTTCGGTCACGGACATCGAGCGGATCGATGTGCAGGAGGTTCTCGAAGGCATCACCGTCAACATCCGTACCGCCAAAACCTGTAGGAGCCGCTTCAGCGGCGATGGGAGTCCGCCGCACCCTTCACCGCAAGGCTCCGCAGGGATCGCCGATGAAATCGGCTCCTACAAGGGCACGGTCGGTGATGACGAGGGCATCGCCGGCAAAGCCGGCTCCCACAAGGAACGGCTGTTGCCCGGCCGCAGTGGCTGCGGCATTTGCGGCAGCCGTGAGCTGGAGGACGTGGTGCGCCACCCCGAGCCGGTGGGCATGGGTCCGACGATCGGTGTCGATGCCATCGAGCGGGCGCTGGAATCGCTGCGCGCGTCGCAGCCGATCAATGCCTTCACCGGCTCCGTCCACGCGGCCGCCTGGGCGCTAGCTGACGGCGCACTTGTCTGCGTACGCGAGGACGTTGGCCGACACAATGCCCTGGACAAACTGATCGGTGCGATGAGCACCGCGCAGATAGACACCGACGGTGGATTCGTCGTGATCACCAGCCGCGCGAGCTACGAGATGGTGACCAAGGCGGCAGTTGCCGGCATCACCATCGTCGTCGCGATATCGGCGCCGACGGCGCTGGCCGTGCACCTGGCCGCCGATTGTGGGGTGACCCTGATCGGGTTCGCGCGGCCGGGGCGATTCAATGTTTATAGCCGGCCGCAACGGATTATCTGAGGGGTGTCTCTAGTTGCGGCGACGGCGGAAGCTGTCTTTGACGTCGACGTCGAAGCGAACGGTGGTCGCCACCGTGTCGTGGCCGGGGATGTCGAAGACGAGGCCGTCCTTGCTCGGTAGACGCGACTGCAAGGCGGACAGCTCGCTCATCGGTACCTTGAGTCGCCATTCGTGGGCATTGCCCTCCAGCGTGCATGAGCCACCCTCGGTGGCGTCCACCGAGTAGCGCATGACGAATGCCTTGCCGAAGGCAGTCGAGCCGAGCAGGGCGACATTCCCGAGCAGCTCGCCCAGTTCGTCCTCATCGATCCGCACGCGGACCGTATCGTTCTCCAGCTGTACCCTCATGCGTTCGCCTCGTGCCATTCGTCAGGGGTGTTGCAGTTGGCCAGAAGGAGCGGATCCAGTTCGTCCATGGGCAGTGTGGTCGTGCCGATCCGCGTCTGCAAGGTGGAGACCGAGCGATCCCGTCCGGCCTGCGTCATCAATGTCGCAAGCGCGTCACGCGTTCCGGCGTCCAGCGTGAGTCGCATCGGCAATGGATGTCCCGCCCATCGCGTCCCGCGCTGGGCGCGTTCCTCCACCAGGGGCGCGAGTACCGCATGATCCAGTCGAGGCATATCCACCGGCACGACCAGAAGCTCGGCGTCGGGGAGCACCTCCGCTGCGCTCGCCAAACCTCCGACCGGACCGGCCTCCGGCCAGCGATCGGGAATACCGCCCGGGCGCGAACCGCTCACCACGACCAGTCCGGCGCCCATGCTGCGCAGGAGGCGTGCCGTGCGTTCGAGCATGCTCACCCCATCGATCTCCATCAACGCCTTGTCCTGGCCCATGCGCGACGACAGGCCACCGGCGAGGATAAGGCCAACGATCACGAGGCGTCCGCCGGATCCAGCGGCCACGCGTCAACCGACGTCGCGAAGGCGTCCTGCGATGACAACCACGCATTCGCGAGCGTATACGGCAGGATGCGGTAGGCCGCCTGCGCGGGAGTCATGTGCGCGATTGGCAAACCCGTCTCGTCGTGGGAAAGCCGGCCCAGTGCAAAGTGCTGCATACCTTCGCGCGCTGTTGGCGCGGCGACGAGGCGCGTGCGGGAGGGTCGCTCCGGTGGCAGTCCCGCCATCGCTCGTAGTAATGGTGCCACGAAGAAGCGGTAGCCGACGGCCACGGCGATCGGGTTGCCCGGCAGGGCAATGACGAGTGGGCCATTTTCGAAACGTGCGGCGAGCAGCGGCTTGCCAGGTCGGATAGCCACTTTGTGGAAGAGTTCGCGGGCGCCCAGTGAGGTGAGTGCCGCGGGAACGAAATCGAAGCGCCCAGCCGACACCGCCCCCGTGGTGACGATCAGATCGGCGCGGCGATCCAGGGCGTCCCGAATCGCGAGGTGGAACGCGTCGCCCTGATCGGGGACGCGCGTGCGCCCGATCGCTTCGACGCCCCAACGCGAGAGGCTCGCTGCCAGGAAGGGACCATTGGAATCGTGGATGCCGGCCAGCGGTAACGGACCGCCTGCGTTGAGTTCACTGCCGGTGTTGATGATGGCCACGCGGGGCTGTCGAACAACATCGAGGTCGCCGACTCCGAGCGCGGCAAGCAGCATGACGGCCGCGGGATCGATACGTCTCGCGGCAGACAAGGCAGTGTCGCCAGCTTGGATATCACTGCCGGCACGACGCACGTTCTGGCCACGGCGCTCCTCCACGACAAAGCGCACACGATCGCCATGGCGCTCGGTGCGTTCCACCGGTACCACGGTATCGAACCCGGCAGGCATGCGTGCGCCCGTGGCGATCTCGCAGGCCTCGGCATCGGGGTAGTCATGGGTATCGTCGCCGGCCGCATGCATGGCGGCGACGACGTAGGCCGAATCGGCATCGATCGTCTCCCCTGGCGCGCGTACGGCGTAACCGTCCATCGCTGCGTTGTCGAAGCCCGGCAGCGCATGGGGACTGAGCATGTCGCGTGCCAGAAAACGGCCCGGTGCGGCGTCGATGCCGACGCGCTCGCTACCGAGCGTGTCGACTTCACCTAGTAACAGGGCCAGTGCATCGGGATAGGAAATCATGGGTGGAGCGTAACCCGGCGGAGGTCCGCCGGCACCCATCGCCGATGAATCGGCTCCCACAAAAAAACAGCCGGCTCCCACAGGACACCCGGACTGGCCGGGCACCCTGTGGGAGCCGCTTCAGCGGCGATGCTTCAACGCATCATGCCAACTTGCGCGACGCCTCCTGCACTGCCGCCGGCCGATAGGCATGGAAGGCCACCGTAGCCGAGGCGCGACCCTGGCTCAGGGAGCGCAACGCCGTGCTATAGCCTTCCAGCTGGGCCAGCGGAACGTCGGCTTCTATCTCCGTACGCTCCTGCGTGTCGGTCAGGTTCACGATCTGCCCGCCACGACGTTGCAGGTCACCCAGGAGGTCGCCCACCGCCGAACCCGGCGAACTCACCGAGACGCGCATCACCGGTTCCAGTAGCACGGTACCCGTCGCTTCCAGCGCGGCCTTCACGCCGATCTGCGCGGCGCGATGGAACGCCATTTCGTTCGAGTCCACGGCATGCGCCTGGCCATCCGTGACCACGACATGCGCACCGACCACCGGATAACCACGAGGGCCTTCGATCAGGGCCGACAGCACACCCTTCTCCACCGCCGGCTGGAACTGCTTGGGAATCACGCCACCGGTGGTCTTGTCCTCGAAGCGGTTCGCGTCCTCGCCGGTAGGCGTGACCGAAAGCACCACACGCGCGTACTGACCGCTGCCGCCCGTCTGCTTGGCGACCTTTCCTTCCACGGAGCCCGAGGCGGAAGCCGGAGTTTCCTGGTAGGCCACGCGCGGCGAACCGGTACGCACCTGTACGCCCCACTCGCGGCGCAGGCGTTCCACCATCACTTCGAGATGGAGTTCGCCCATGCCCCAGACCAGCGTCTCGCCGGTGTCCGGGTCCGTGCCAACGCGGAAGGACGGATCCTCCTGCGCAAGGCGAGCGAGCCCGTTGCCGAGCTTGAGCAGGTCGGCCGACCGTTCCGGCGAAAGCCGCCACGACAACACCGCTGGCTGTGCCTGGATGGTTTCCAGGCGCAGTGGGTGATGCGAGTCGGCGAGCGTTTCGCCGGTGGCGACGTCCTTCCAGCCCGCGATCGCAACGATGTCACCCGCTTCGGCCACATCGACCGCTTCGGTTTCTTCGGCGCGCACGACGGCAAGACGGCCGACGCGCTGCACGCGATCGGTGCCGCTACGCCACACCGCGTCGCCCACATGCAGCCGACCCGAATACACGCGTACGAAGGCCAACGGGCCATGGGCCTGGTTGACCACCTTGAAGACGAGCGCGGCGAGCGGCGCGTTCGCGTCGGGCGCAACGGTCACGTCACCGTCGTCGGTATGCGCGACGACGGCAGGACGGTCCAGCGGCGACGGCAGGTAGGCGACGAAGGCATCGAGCAAGGGCTCGATACCGACGTTGCGGAACGCCGAGCCCGGCAGCACCGGCGAACCGGTGCGAGCCAGCGTGCCGCGACGCAGGGCAGCCGTCAGTGCGGCCGCGTCGATCGGCTGATCGGCGAGCCACAGTTCGGCCAACGCCTCATCGCGATCGGCCACGGCAGCGACGAGTTCGGCACGTGCACCGGCATGGGTCGCACGCTCGGTGTCGTCCCAGGAGTGGATGCTCGGCGTACCGGCATCGTCGAAGCGCCAGATCCGCTCGCTAACGAGGTCGACCAGGCCCGTCATGTGCTCGCCCTCGATGATCGGGCGTGCGACCACCCACGGATTCGCACCGAGCTTGTCGCGCATCTGCGCGACGACAGCGTCGAAATCCGCACCGGGGCGATCCATCTTGTTGATGAACGCCATCAGCGGCACGCCGTGACGACGCGCTTGATGCCAGACGGTTTCCGATTGCGGTTGCACGCCGGCGACACCGGAGAACACGGTCACCGCGCCGTCGAGCACGCGCAGCGAACGTTCCACTTCGATGGCAAAGTCGATATGACCCGGGGTGTCGATGAGGGTCAGGCGATGGGGCTGGCCGCCTTCTGGCGTCCAGTTCGCGCGCACGGCCGCGGCGCCGATCGTGATGCCACGCTCGCGCTCGAGTTCCATGTGGTCGGTCGTGGTGGCGCCATCGTGCACCTCACCGGTGCGATGGATCGTGCCGGTCTTGTAGAGCAGGCGTTCGGTGAGCGTGGTCTTGCCGGCATCGACGTGCGCAATGATGCCGAGGTTGCGCCAACGGCCGGCGGGAATGGTGGTTTCGCGAGGGGTGGTACTCATGGCTAACGGTTCCTGATGGGGTCGCCAGGGGCTCGATACGTTCGTCGAGCGAGGCACTCCCCGATCCTGTTACCGCCGCCCCTGGCTGAGCGGGACGGTCAGGATCGAGGGTCGCGGCTGTTCTTCATGGCACGCTGCTCCGGTGAGGATCTGCAAGAAAAAAGAGACAAAAAAAAGCACCCTTGCGGGTGCTTATGCTGTTCGTCGAGGCCGGCGCGCCGTTACGTGAACGACGCTCCGCCAGGCATGGGACGCGCGCACCCGCGACGCGCCCATGAGGCGATCGGTGTGACAGACATCAAATCATGCTTGCAGCGGAACATGGCTGGGCTCTCTTGGTGAGGGGGAGATGCTACGCCCCGCCGGTGAGGGCCGGCAAGGGCGTCGCGTCTTCGCTGGACGGTAAGTTAGGGAGGGCTCGGCGCGTTTCAAGGGGGCGATTTGCAGGAATCGCCGATGAATCGGCTCCCACCGAAGCAAGGGCCGTGTTGTGGGAGCCGCTGCAGCGGCGATGGGAGTCGCCGCAACACCGCCGCCAAACGAGAAGATTAAGGAACTTTCATTTCCCACATCGCCCAGGGGGGTCACACTTAGCGGCAGTCCTCACAGGAGAATCCCCATGCGCTACGTGAAACTCGGCCGCACCGGCCTCGACATCTCCCCGCTCGTCCTGGGCTGCATGACTTACGGCGTCCCCGATCGCGGTAACCATGAGTGGACCCTGGATGAAGAAACCAGCCGGCCGTTCATTCGCAAAGCGCTCGACCTTGGCATCAATTTTTTCGATACCGCCAATGCCTACTCCGACGGCACGTCGGAAGAAATCGTGGGCCGCGCGCTCAAGGATTTTGCACGACGCGACGAAGTCGTGATCGCCACCAAGACCTTCTTCCATTGGCGCAAAGGCCCCAATGGCGGCGGCCTTTCACGCAAGGCGATCTTCCACTCGGTGGACGACAGCCTGGCGCGCCTGGGTACCGACTACATCGACCTGCTGCAGATCCATCGATTCGATCACACGACGCCTGTGGAGGAGACGCTCGAAGCGCTCCATGACCTGGTGAAGGCGGGCAAGGTTCGCTATCTCGGCGCGTCTTCCATGTTCGCCTGGCAGTTCGCGAAAATGGTCTACACCTCGCGCCTGCACGGCTGGACCGAGTTCGTCAGCATGCAGGACCACTACAACCTTCTGCAGCGCGAAGAAGAGCGCGAGATGATTCCGTTCTGCGAAGACCAGAACATCGCGGTGTTGCCATGGAGTCCACTGGCGCGTGGCCGCCTCACGCGCGACTGGGACCAGAGCAGCACGCGACAGGAAAGCGACGTCTACGGAAGCACGTTGTACAACGCCACCGAAGATTCGGACCGGGCCATTGTCGAAGCGGTGAAGAAGGTAGCCGAGCAGCGCGGCGTACCGCGCGCGCAGGTGGCCCTGTCGTGGGTGGCTCATCGGTCGGGCGTAACCGCACCGATCGTCGGGGCGTCGAAACCGCACCACCTCGACGACGCCGTCGCCGCGATCGACCTGGTGTTGTCTGACGAAGAGACCGAGACCCTCGAAAAGGCCTACGGCCCCCACCCCCTGGTCGGCTTCGAGTAACCGAGGTTTCTGTAGGCAGCAGCAACGAGCCCGGTCGGAGCCTTGACATGTGTGCGTATGCACGAGCATGATGCCCCCATGGCTACCCGCAACGACTTCTGCAACTGCTTCGCCGCCCGCCAGGCCGCACGGGCGTTGACGAGGTCGTATGAGCGCCACCTCGCTCCTGCCGGCCTTACCAGCTCTCAGTTCTCCATCCTGGTGGCGATTGAAGATCGCCCCGGGATCGGCATGCGAGAGCTTGCCGAGGAGATGGTCATGGACCGGACGAGTCTCGTTCGGGCGCTCAAGCCGCTCCAGCGCGATGGTCTTGTCGCTGTTGCGGCATCCGCTGACGACCCGCGTCAGAACGTCTACGTGCTTACTCCCGCTGGCCAGGCCAAGTCGGCCCAGGCCGGTGAACTTTGGGCCCAGGCCCAGGCGGAGTTCGTCTCGAAGTTCGGCGGTGAGTCTGCCGCCGAGGCGGCACGCGAAGCGTTCCATCGCATGGGCCAGATGGGCTGACTTTTTTTGTCCGCAACAGTGCATATACACATCCCCTAAGGAGTCAAACTCATGAACAGCAACTCTCTCGGCACGGCCCTCGTCACCGGCGCTTCCTCCGGCATCGGCGCTGTCTACGCGGACCGCCTTGCGCACCGCGGTTACGACCTCGTGCTGGTCGCCCGGAGCAAGGACAAGCTCGACGCTCTCGCCAGGCACATCACCAGCGCAACGGGCCGGAATGTCTGCGTCGTCGCGGCCGACCTGACGCTCGATGCCGATCTTCGTCGCGTCGAGCAGGTCATCGGCGAAACGCCGAACCTCACGCTGCTGGTGAACAACGCCGGTGTCGGCGCCACAGCGCCACTGCTGCAAGCGGACATCGGCAAGATGACCGACCTCATCACCCTGAACGTGACGGCGCCGACCCGCCTGGCGTACAAGGCTGTGCCGGGCTTCGTTGCGCGCGGAAAAGGCGCCGTGATCAACATCGCCTCCATCGTTGCCGTCGCTCCGGAACTGCTTAACGGTGTGTACGGCGGCAGCAAGGCCTTCGTGCTCGCCCTCAGCCAGTCGATGCACCACGAGCTCGCTGACAAGGGCGTCAAGGTCCAGGCGGTATTGCCGGGCGCGACCGCCACCGATTTCTGGCCCGTCGCCGGTTCGGCCGTCGAGAACCTGCCGAAGGATTGGGTGATGAGTGCCGAAGACATGGTCGATGCGTCGTTGGCTGGCTTCGATGCGGGTGAGCTGGTGACGATTCCTTCCGTCGAGACGACGGCGCTTGTCGACGGGTTGGAAGCGGCGCGGCGCGCGCTGTTCCCGGAGCTGTCGAAATCGGTGCCGGCTTCGCGTTATGCGGTGAAGGGCAAGGTAGCAGCGTAGTCGTGAGCACCCATCGCCGCGGCAGCGGCCTAACTGCCTCGACGCCGCGCAATCGCCTGTTCGATAACATCTGCCGCTACACGCGCACCGTCTTCCACACGAATCACAGCCGCCGCGCGCTGGGCTCTCACTGCGACACCCTCGTCCATCAACAGCGCGCGCAGCTTTGCCGCTGCGACGTCAGCGCGATAGCGAGACGCAGGCAACACGTCACCGACGCCGAGTCGAACGATCCGCGCCGCATTGTCCGGCTGGTCGAAGCCATGCGGTACGACCAGTTCGGGGCATCCCGCACGCAACGCTTCCTGCGTTGTGCCAATTCCACCGTGGTGCACGACGGCTGCCGCCCGCGCGAACAGTGCGCCGTGCGGCGCGTACTCCGCCGCGAACATGCCCACGGGCAGGACGGCCGGCAGGCGTCCGCGCATTTCAGGCGATCCCGTCAGCAGCACGGCGCGTCGACCCAACGTGGTGGCAACCGTCATGCTCTCGCGAAGAAAAGTCTCTCCCGCATGCACCGCCGCCGAGCCCAGCGTGAATACGAGAGGAGCCTCACCGGCATCGAGGAAAGCGGCGAGTTCGAGCGGAAGCACATCGCCCGACGGCGCGTAACGGCAATAGCCGGTGACCACGCTATGCGCCGGCGAGTCTTTCGGCGGACGCCCCAGTAGCGGCGAATACATGGCCAACACGCCGTCGCGGGCGTGCTGGCCGCGATGAAACGGGTCGCCCCATACCGAGACGGGCGCCAGGCCCAACGACTGCCGGAAGCTGCGCACCGCTTTTGTCCAGGGTGATGTCACCGTCTCGCCGATACGCCGTACCCACGCGCCTCGCCTGGGTGATGAACGCAGGAAGCGATCCAGCCAGTCGATGCCCGTGGCCGGAGGATCGAATGCCGAAAGAAACACGGCCGGAGACAACGCCGCCGATAGCCAGGCTATCCGTCGGGTTTCACCGAGGATCTGCCCGGCAAAGGCGAGCGTGGAGGTGACGATCGCGTCGGCGTCGACGCAGACAGGTGCCAGCGCTGCGTAACTGCTGGCAACATCGGCAGCGGCCAGGTCGCGGACGACGAAGCGCGGTCCGCGCCAGGGATGGAAAGCGCGCGCGGCGAACGCGGCCTTGTCCTCAGGCTCCGCTATGCCGCTGGCCAGCACGAAATCGAGTTCCGCCTCCGACACCGCGTCGCGATGGATGCCGTGGGCGCCGATCGTGACCCTATACCCCCGCTTCCGTAGTTCGCGTCCCGCCGCCAGGAAAGGGAAAAGGTCGCCTTGGGAGCCGACGGTCGCCATCACGATGTGTCTTCCGTTCATGCAGCGCTCCCCGGGGTGTCGGCACATGTTCGCCGCACGGATGTCGACACGACGCATCGCCGCCAGTTGACTTTGGGCGTCCATACGGCTAATTTTCCGCTGGTCAGCGGTCTTTATCTCTTTATTCGAATAGAAAGATAAAGCCAAGAGGGAAGCCGGTGAAAATCCGGCGCTGCCCCGCAGCGGTATGTGGAGACGAGCCCGTCACAGGCACTGGATCGATCGGGATCCGGGAAGCGACGGACAAGGCGGCACCAGCCTGGTGCCACATCCACGAGCCCGAAGACCTGCCGCCGACCGGAACGAGCGCGCCGTCATGGGTGCGAACGGTCCGTCCGACCTGGATGACGTCCCGCAAGGGGCGGCTCCGGTTCGCCCGCGGGGGCGAAGGTCGACAGCTAGCCGCATGACGCCCTCAGGCCTGCCGCGATTCGTCGCGGCAGCGCGCGTGCGTCGGCGACCAGCCGCCCTTCCCTCCTCTTTGCCACGAAGAGGAATCATCCATGCCACACGTAACTTACCCGGGCTTCCCCCGCATCGGCCGACGCCGCGAACTCAAGCGCGCCCTCGAGAGCCACTGGAAGGGAGAAAGCCGCGCCGACGAGCTGCTCGCGGTCGCGCGTGAACTGCGCCAGCGTCACTGGAAGCTCGCCCGCGACGCGGGAGCCGACAGCGTCCCGGTCAACGATTTCTCGCTCTACGACCATGTGCTCGATGCCGCCGTGCTGGTCGACGCTATCCCCGAGCGTTACCGGGGACTCGCCGGGCGCGATGCCCTGGCCGGCTACTTCGCCATGGCCCGTGGCCATCAGGACAGCGAGGTCGACCTGCACGCGCTGGAAATGACCAAGTGGTTCGACACGAACTATCACTACATCGTGCCGGAGCTCGAGGCGGGGCAACGTTTCGTCGCGCGCCCGGACAAAGTCGTCGCCGAATATCGGGAGGCTGTCGTTGCCGGTCACGTGGCACGCCCTGTGCTGCTCGGACCGGTGAGCTTCCTGCGCCTGTCGAAGACCGTGGATGGCAGCGACCCGCTCGCCCTCCTCGACACCTTGCTGCCGGCATGGCTCGGCGTCGTCGACGCCCTGGCCGATGCAGGTGCCGACTGGATCCAGGTGGACGAGCCCACGCTCGTGCTCGACCTGGATGCGGACTGGCGCGAAGCCTTCCGGCGGGCGTATGCCGCCATCGCCGCGCATGGTCGTGTTCGCGTGTTGCTGGCCACCTACTTCGGTGAACTGGGCGCCAACCTCGAACTGACCGCGACGCTCCCGGTCGCTGGACTACACGTCGATCTCGCGCGCGCGCCCGACCAGTTGGAAGCGGTGCTCGACGCACTGCCAGCGGATCGCGTGCTTTCCGCCGGCATTCTCGATGGCCGCAACATATGGCTGAGCGACCCGGCGACCATCCTTCCCCGTGTGGACCGCCTGCTTACCCGCCTCGGCAACGACCGCCTGTGGCTGTCTACGTCATGCTCGTTGCTGCACGTACCGATCGACGTTTCCGAAGAGAAGCACCTGCCCTCGCATCTGGGCGAGTGGTTGTCATTCGCGCGACAGAAGATCGCCGAGCTGCGCCGTTACGCCGACGCGGTCGCCGGCAACGAAGCAGCACGCAAGACCCTGACCCGCCAACACGAGATCGTTGCCGGCCGTCAGACCTCGGCCGAGGTCGTCCGTTCCGATGTACGTGCCCGCGTGCGCCAGCTCACGCCGCAGTTCGGGCAGCGTCGTTCCGCCTTCGCGTTCCGCGCTGCCGTGCAGCGCGAACGTTTCGGCCTGCCCGACCTGCCGACCACCACGATCGGTTCGTTCCCGCAGACCAGTGACCTGCGTATCGCGCGCGCCGCGCATCGCTCGGGCAAACTGGACGATGACGCTTACGCCGGCATCCTGCGCGACGAGGTCCGTCGTGTCGTGCGTTTCCAGGAAGATGTCGGCATCGACGTGCTGGTGCACGGCGAACCCGAACGCAACGACATGGTCGAGTACTTCGGCGAGCAGCTGAGCGGCTATGCATTTACGTCGCTCGGCTGGGTGCAGAGCTACGGCTCACGCTGTGTCAAGCCGCCGATTATCTACGGCGACGTCGCGCGCCCCGCGCCGATGACGGTGGCGTGGTCGGCCTATGCCCAGTCGCTCACCGAGAAGCCTATGAAGGGCATGCTCACCGGCCCGGTGACAATGCTGCAGTGGTCCTTCGTCCGTGACGATCTTGCCCGTTCCGACGTCTGCCGGCAGATCGCACTCGCCCTGCGCGACGAAGTGCACGACCTGGAGAAAGCGGGCATCGGTATCGTCCAGATCGACGAACCGGCCCTGCGTGAGGGCCTGCCCCTGCGTCGTGCCGACTGGGACGCCTACCTCGCCTGGGCGGTCGACGCCTTCCGCATCACGGCCGGCGGGGTCAGCGATGCGACCCAGGTGCACACCCACATGTGCTACTCGGAGTTCAACGACATCATCGAGGCCGTCGCAGCCATGGACGCCGATGTCATCTCGATCGAGACCAGCCGCTCACGCATGGAACTGCTGGATGCCTTCACCCGCTTCCAGTATCCCAATGGCATTGGCCCGGGCGTCTATGACATCCACTCGCCCCGCGTACCGACCGAGGTCGAAATGGCCGATCTTCTGGCCCGCGCCCTCCAGGTCCTCCGCCCCGACCAGCTCTGGGTCAACCCCGACTGCGGCCTCAAGACCCGCGGCTGGCCCGAAGTGGCCGAAGCCCTGAAGGGCATGGTCTCAGTCGCCAGGGCGGCCCGCGAAAGTCTAGCGGCGGTCGCCTGACGCCAGGCGGCTCCCGCCCCATGTGGGAGCCGCTTCAGCGGCGACTGACGCGTGTGCAAGGTAGAGCCCTGAGTGGCGCCCCACCCCGGCGAGCCCCCGGTGTGGGGCGCGCTGCCGCAGCCTGACATCCGCGGCCGTCAGGGGCGGCCACCGCCCGGTAGCCCGCCGGGCCTCGGGCACCTGAACATCCATGCAATCGTCACCCCCCGGGCGTACCCTTGCCCCTGCAAACCCGACAAAGGCCGTGTATCATGGCGCGCCCCCATTTATCTCTTTATCCGTAAAGAAGGATATATACCTACGATGAGCAACTTCCTCTTCACCTCCGAGTCGGTCTCCGAAGGCCATCCGGATAAAATCGCCGACCAGATCTCGGACGCCGTTCTGGATGCCATCCTGGCCCAGGACCCGCGCGCTCGCGTGGCCTGCGAGACGCTGGTGAAGACCGGCGTCGCCATCGTCGCGGGTGAGATCACCACCA
>Ga0247742_10000618_pt1 | contig 27893 bp, 26 predicted proteins | sample UWRJL208509C2_FD_180944 | JGI IMG/M metagenome (GOLD analysis project Ga0247742, IMG submission 180944) | Plant litter microbial communities from Arlington Agricultural Research Station in Wisconsin, United States - UWRJ-L208-509C-2 | ecosystem: Environmental > Terrestrial > Plant litter >...
ACGGTGTGCGTTCGCCTTGTTCCACAGTACTGTGCCAGTACCGAGTATTCAGGAGAAGATCCCAGTCGTACCCCATGGCCTTGATTTCTTCATACAGTTGCGTTGGTTCACAGCGCAGGGAGTCCGGGAAGTTCAACGCCGCTGCCATCTCCCAGTGCATTTCCATCAGGATACGTGCAGCGTTTTGCAACTTGTAAGATTCGCGCAGTTTCTGACGAACCTTGGTGCGCTGCAAAGCAACGTCTGGAACCAGCGCCAGCGCGTAGTTGCGATCGTTACCTACCAGGCCGTAGCGCCCAGCGTTACGCAGCAGGTAGTAGAAGTTCGACATGTACGGCAACAGACCTTCTTTCTTCGAGATGATCAAAGGCAGAGGGATGTTGTCGATACCGAACTTACCGCGGTAGTTCGTCACACGGATTTCGATCAAGTCGGTGGTGGTGTCAACCGACTCAGGCGACCACGGGAATTCAGCGCGCTTATCGTCACCCATCAGCGTACTGAAGTAGGTAATGGCGTAACAATTGCCGGTCTGGAACGAGTAGTTCTCAGGAATCCGTTTGATCTTCAGATCGCCCTTCATTGCCTTGAGCAACTTCACGTTTGGCTTACGTGGGTCGAGCTGATACGACTGACCGATGTGACCGGTGGTCAGCCAATAGATGCCGTGCTTAGCAACGAGGTCAGGTGCCTGGTCGACGATCTGACTCTTACCGCTGTTGACCTTCATGGCCAACATGTTGTTGTCGGAAGAACCTACATCGTTCTTTTCGAGCATTTCCGTTGCGCCCTCAGTCTTCAGGCCAGAGAACGAGTCGGTGAACTCGATGACCGGAGTGAAGTACATGTAAGGCTTATCGGTCTGAGGATCGATGATTTCGTAAGCAACCATCTTCTCATTCTTGTAGCGATCCTTGGCGAACTGCTTCAAGTTGTTGATCATTTCGGTGCCGTCAAGATCGACGGAGCTGGTGAAGAACAGACGACCTGCCTCGATGAGGTCTTCTGGCACCTTGATGCCCGGAAGAGCAATCGACATGGCCTCACGCACCAGACGCTCTACACGGCGCGCTTGCATGCTGGACTCAGTGTCATGGGCGTGCATGACACAATCGTCGAAGGCGCGCATCACAGCGCCTGCACAGCCTGCTGCCAATGTCGACTTGAACATGTTCGGCTCAGCAATGATTCCCCAGAACTGGGCGAAGCCGCCATTGCAGATAGTTTGGCCTTTGTGGCCCCTGACCCAGCTGGACGCGGTAATGTCCAAAATCGTGCCAGTGTTAGGCATCGGATAGAACGCTCTTGCTTTTTTCGCGTAGGAATTACCGAAAGCAACTGTCACGTTTAAATGCTCCACTAAATTTAATTACACAGTATAGGGAGTCGTGGTAATTTAATAGTTCTGATATGGAATCTTTACCCCTGAATTAGCCGGAGTCTATACCTTCATGCCGAAGATCAACCCGAACATCATGAACGAGCTGGCTAATGTCGAGCTCAATTCTCTCGAGAGTCTTTGCCGCATGGGTTCGGACCTTTCCACCGAATCACTGCAGCTGCCGTTCATCGATACCGTCAAATCGAAGTTCAACGAATTCGTCGATCGCTCCTCCACCTTCCTCAACGGTTTGAAGGTGGGCAACTACCGTTCTAACAAGTTGAACTACCTCAGCGCTGTGGCCAACTTCAACCAGGCGAACTACTCCACCAACCGTTTGATCCCCCTGCACGTAGCACCGGGCTTCAACGGCAAGCTGGTCCCGTTCCTCAACTATCTGCTCGAGCACATCCTGCCGGTGGTTGAGCCACTGGAAGCTACCCTGAAGAAAAGCAACACCCGCCTGGCTCAGATCCTGAATGAACCTGATCGCTTGGCTGCGCAGAGCGGCATCAAGGAATTGCGCAATTCGATTCCTCTGATCACCCTCGAGCAACTGAACAAGGTGAAGACCTTCTTCAACAGCTCCAACACGCCAGAAATACAGGCGTCCAAACTGATCGACCGTAACGCCGATCTGGAAACTGCATTCAAGCTGACCAATGAGTTGAACGACCGTCTGGCCAAAGCCAACCTGTCCGGCATCGACTCCATGGTCAATCGCTTCGCCGATCTGTCCAAGAGCTTCAAGGACCATCTGGCTGCACACGATGATGCGGTGTCTGGTAAGGTCGGTAGCCAACTGTCCGATCTGTTCTACACTCTGGGCGTTACTGTCAGCGCTGCAGCGGTTCTTCTCGAGATCCTGCCTCAGCACGTACAGGCCATGGAAAAGAACATGCAGATGCTGGAAAAGAAAAGCGCTTGATCTAAAAGGAGGGTGCAGCTGTGGGCTTTCTATACATCTTTGGCGAAACACATGGCGACCCTTCTGATGTGCGGCGCATTGAAAGAGAAACTCGAAGAATACAACCGGCCGTTATAGCCCACGAGCTGCTTTATGACGATCGATGTGCTTCTCTAGCCGGAATTAATTTCAGGTTATCGAAATGCAAGAAGGGCGGCATTTGCGACCCTGATCTGAATAAGGATATTTACGAACTTGGCAGGGATTTGAACGCGCAACTCATCGGCATTGATATCGAGGTCGATAATCCGAGGTTATCGTTAAAGCAAAAATTCGCTATTCGGGAAAGGCACATGTCTGACGAATTGGCGCATCTTTTGAAGAGGGTCGAGGCCGAAGATATAGACATCGTCGCCGTCGTTGGTGACACGCATCTTCGATCTATCCAAACCAAAGAGTTAGGTCCATCTTCTCCAATTGTGCAAAAATTCAGTTATTCGAAGAAAGTGGTCATCAACAGGTCCACTTCTTCTCAGGCAGAAATACCCTAGAATTAGCTATAGCGACATACACGCCCGGCTAAATGCCGGGCGTGTATGCTGTTTACATTTGCGAGCGAGCGTAGCAGAAGACTGCTTTTGCATCACGGACCAGTTCGGATTGATCGTCGTACCTGGCCCAGTCAGGGCAACCATTCACGAGATCGCAAGCGAGTGCAGGTAACTGTTTCTCGTCAGCGAGGAAGGTCTCGAACGCCTTGTCAGCATTCGTTTTACCCCAGAGGATACTGCTCATGGCAGCAGGCAGTTTCAGCGAATTTTCTCGGTGAGCCAAACCGAATCGCTCGTTCAGTTGAATGAGCTGATCCTTGGTTGGGTTCTTGATGCCGCGGAGTTTGAAATATAACGACGAAAGAAACAGCAGCCGTTTTATGCTCAGTTGTTTAACCTGAGGAAAAGCGGCTGTACCGAAACTTTCGCTTTTCAACGCTTTAGCACTCATAACGAGACCTCTGCGGCCAGTGTTATTTGACCGCGTAGTAAATGTTAGCTTCAGTCCTCGCCCAAAGTCCAATGTCGCCCGAGTTCAGTTCGACCAAGGTTGCGTAACGACCCACCACGTCGGAATCACGCCACGTAACGACCTTGACAGATTTGACATCCTCTGCTAAAGCCGCTAATTGATTTCGACTCAGTATGTCGCCACCCAGGATCAAGCGCACCTTGTCCTTGAACAACTTTGGCTCATCCTTCGAGCTCTCAAGGTTAAACTCTACATCGACGTCAAGATGCTTAGTCACAGGGGTGATGATAGACTTGAGCTTACGGACTACCTTTTTAGCTCCGTGATCCTCATAAAGTACGTCCGTAAGATCGGTAATCCGATAGTACGAATCGCCCTCTACGACCCGATCCAGAACACGGGTCAAGCTCTCCCATTGCCGCACGCCCCGAAATCCAAGGCCTGCAGGTCTCAGTTGTGCAAGTATTGACTTCTTATTTGCATCGATCACATCGAAACGTTTAGGATTCGTGTACAGGAAAGTTGTCCCATGTTGGGTCAGTTCCTTATACGTCTTCGGTGAAAAGACTGCATCCAAATGTCCAATGATGATGTAACCGACTCGGTTGATGTCTTTGCTCATCGCATTAAGGCGAAGGCACTCCATGACCGGATCATGCTCCTTAACCCGGACTACCCCCATGAAGTTATCGGCATATGGTTTGCCGAATAGATCATCTTCCTTATCCTTCGTACCATGGGCACCAACGTAGTAAACGTGCGAACCATCTTCACGCTTGTAGTCGTCGCCTGTGGTCGAGAAATACCACCGAGGTGCTTGCAGGATGCGGGGCACTGCGATGTCTTTATTGTTCCAGTAGCCTTGAGCTTCCTTGAACGTTTCGACCTGAGTGCTGTTACGGCTTTGCCCCAACACCTTACCGCGAGTAGCCAGATCGTCAGCACGAGTGTTACCCATCTCGCCGCTGTGACCCTTGGCCCAACTCAAACTGAGCTTCAGGCCACGGGCAATACCCGCATCAGCAAGACGTACAGCTTCTTCCCACAAAGGCTGGTAGGCAACCGGGTTACCGGATTTGAGTCTCCAGCCTTTAGTGATCCAGCCACGGACGTGACTGTTGAAACCCTGGACGACGTAACGGCTATCGGAGATGATCTGCACATCGTCGATCTGGTCGTGACGCGACAACCATTCCAATGCCATCACAAAAGCATCCAGCTCACTTTCGTTGTTGCTTTCGTAACGAGGCCTACCTGAACACATGTCCAGGTATTCAACCGGTGTCACTTTGTTGCCAACACAACTTGCGATGTCTTTGTCTTTACTTTCGAACAAGTACCCTTTATCGGAAGGTACTGCTTTTGGATTCCCTGTGCCTTTTTTAGGAGGGTCGAGTGTGTAGGTGTACCCGTGAACGCCTCGACCGCCGACTTTACTGTGCGGATCAAAACCACCGTCGCAATAGAGGACTGCACGAGTTGCAGTTGGTGTATCCGTCATGTCCTGAAACCTTAAAGTGAAATGGTTACCTAAAGGATAGGTTGATCTCGTAGCTTTTCATCAGGACCGTCTTGCTTTGATCTCACCGATCAGGCATTTACGTTCCGTGTGCAAACGTCTGAGTTCCGTACGCTGCAGCTTGATGTGAGCGATCAACAAATCAACGACGGCTTTGTTAAGCTCGTCTTTGTTCTTTCCTTCGATCTTTGAAAGATCAGGTAAGCCAATTTCACTGACGTTGTCTTCCGCCTTCTCAATGGCGATGACGCAATCATGGATAGCATCAGGTTTAGGCAGGTGGGTAGACTTGTCCACCACCTGCACCGTTTGAGCGTTGGCAGAACCAGTCGTGTTATACGGCGATTCACCAACGCTTGTGTAAATGGTAATGCTGGTAGAAGGTACAACGGGAGTGCATGATCCAAGTAAAAGCAGTGGGATTTGGATCATGAGACGCGGGTTAAGTTTAGCCATGGTCGTGTCCGGGGTTAAAGGTTCTTAAGCTGGTCTTCAACGTAGTCCTTCAAAGACTTATCTGGTACAGCTCTACGTGGTCGATCAGCGGGGACAGGCGTTTTTACAGGATCCTTCTTAGGACTCTTCAACGGATCAGGCTGAATCGTCAACGTCGGAGGTACTTGATCCGATGGAGGAGGTGTTACGTCTGCAGGTGGCGGATGTCCTTTCCCAAAGGCATGCTCCATGAGCTGCTTCTTTTCTCCTTCTAGCGTGGCTATGCGTTCTCGCAAATCGGCTATAACCGTCGCGTTATAGCCCAACTGTTGATTTGCCACAGCAAGTTCGTCATAGACTTTGTCAGCGTTCCCGCTGACCTTGATGAAAATGAGGAAGACCACCAGAATGCAGGCGATGAGAAAACAAGCCAACTTATTCTGTGCAACGATCTCCTGTAATGCCTTCTCTTTGAGAAACCATTCTCGAAGAAAAGGGAAGAGGGATTTGAGTATTAAGAGAAACGTCACAACGAACACCCTCTATTTTTGGAAATAGTATAGTTTCAGACCTACACGGGGTGTATTTTTACACCTTAGAGACGCATACCTTTATCGCTAAAAAACACCCGAGGTGTCATCTGTGAATATCTTTAAGGCTTTTGCCCATATCGGGGCACTGTCCGATAACGCTCCCGGCGTCGTGGCACCTGTGGGCGAGCTTTCGAAGTGGTCCCTGACTTTTGTCAAAGAGAACACGCTCCATGTGCTGCCCGAATTCCCTGACGAAACGCTGGTGGGTTTCAGCTATAAGGAAGACGATGTCGTCAAACCTGTACCTGCAGGCACGATCTCCAGCTGCTTCGTGGCAGTGAGTTGGATCTACACTCAGGCTAAGTTGGGTAGCTTCAACGACATCAAGGACAGCTTCCAGCAGAAGTTCATTACCAACTTCGGTAATGAATTCGATTTGATCGATTCGGGTAAGATGATCCAGTTCCAGTCGTACTTTGCGCCTGAGTACATCGTCATCGCACCTAAGGATCAATCGATCTCTGATAGCTGGCGCATCTGGTTCGCCGACGATTCGTTCTTCAACCAGTACGACGAGTTCGAAATCGTTCCCGTTGTTCCTCTGATTCCTCTGGATCTGTTCTTCGACGATTACGATACCGTCAAGGGTCTGATCGAAGGTCTCCAGCAGTCCGAGCTGTTCGATCGAATCCGCATCGCTCGTGACGTTTATCCAGAAACCTATCAGCGCTCCGACGTATTCACCTGGCAGCAGGCGAGCAATCATGCGCTCAAGATTGATACCGACTGGGTGACACTGGTCTATGGCGCGGCGGGCAACAACCTCGACGCTGTGAAAGAAGCTCTGCGTGACTACATCCTGAAGCCTGGTAACTCGACCCACACTCGCGATGAGTGGGCTGAGATCTTCCCGGACATTTTCACGTCGACTGAGTTCATCATCACCCCGATGTGGCATCTGCCGGCGGTTCCAGGCGGCGACCGTCAAGTCGGTACGTTCTCTGGCGTCACTCAGCACAAGATCGCTCGTGAAATGTGCCACCTGACCTGCAAGGGTGTGAAGTACACCAATGAACACATTGATGAAGTAATCTCGTCGGTGCCTTCTCAGTATCGTTCCCTCATGCTTGCGGTCGTGGGTGGTCCTGAGAACCGTGATGGCGTGGATGTGCTCAATGAGGTCTTCGCGGACTTCATGAACGTACCTATCACTCACATCGACTTTGGTCGGATGAGTCAGAAGACTCGCACCTGGATCGCTACTGTTCTTGACCCGATGCTGATGCACGCTGAAGACATGACGGTCAACTCAGGTGTACCTGCAGGCTTCAACCGCGTGGTGCGTGACGGTGTCGTCTATCTGGCCAAGAGCTACGATAAGTTCCTTTATCTGGTTGTGACCGCCTACAGCGTCAATAAACTGGCCGCTGGCTAAGGGGTGGTCTGATGGCTCGTCTCACTCCAGCATTAGGCGCCAAGGGTCTGTTCTCCCTTCGCCTTCCGTTTGTCGCTACGGCCACAGTGGTTTATCGGGTAGGTGCTGAGCAAACTTTTGAGGACATGATCAAACGCGGTCTCGATCCTCAGAAGGTTGTTTACGATCCAGTTGGGTTATCGTCAGTCGATTACGCCAATGACCAAGCGGCAGGTGCGGCGATCATTACGCTCCTGTCGGATACGGAGCTTCCGAAATACGTGCCGGACACGTACATCGATTCGTATCCAAACATGGGCGTGATTCCTCACTCTCGTGTGGTCATGGCAGCCGACCTCGGTATGTTGCCTGATACCTACGACCTGACTCGCGCACAGCAAGCGTTTGCCAAGGCGATCTCTGATGACATTGGGGTCGCTCCAAATATCGTGCTGTGCGTAGCGCCAGTCTCCGATGCTATCACTCAGGAACAGTACGTTCAGAACTTGAATGCGCGCAATGCTGCGATCGAGAACCGAACAACCGACTACGCATTGCTCCTGCAAGCCCGTGATCAAATCGCGGCCTTGACTCAAAGTAACGCGCAGCTTATTGAGATCATTGAGCAACAGCAGGCGATCATCGATGAGCTGAACGGCACTGCGCCTGGCGACTAAACAAAAAAAAAGAAGTAAAGGCATACACCCCCGGCTCAATGCCGGGGGTGTATGCTGCGTATCAGAAAATCATGTTTTCAAGCTTTCGGATGTCGTCAAGATCAGCCTTGCGAGTTTCTTCGCTCCTGTTGAGTTTGCCTGTGAGAAAGATTTTGTACGAGTGAAGATACCGCAGTGTTTTTGTCAGGAACCCATTGACCTCAGTGACCTCGGTTGGTTTCTTCAGGAACAGTCTGACGCGATCGTTGTAAATGATGCACGATCCTTCATCTGTCCTTTCTACCGGGTATCCTTCTTTTACCAAACGATCAAAGTGAACTGCAGGGATGTCCAAATCGACGCGGGCAGTCATGTCGCGAACACCGGCCATCACCAGACTCGAGCCTACGCCCAGAACTACATCCTTGTAGCCCATGTTCGTGGCGCTGAGCAGAAGAGCAGTTTCGACTTCGATTATTTTACGAGTGCATTGCATTGCATGTCCTCCAGAGGACTTTAAATGATGTATTCATCTACGCAATGTGTGACTGAAAGAAAGTTTATTCTTCGTTTTCTTCGGGAACGTATTTCCTGTAATGCGTGAAATTATCGGGAGCGACGTAAACTTCCAATGTATCGCCGCGTTTGAACCGCAAGTCCCAGCGTTCATCGGCTGGGATGTTGACGCCAACACTCTGACCTTCAGTGCTGACGTACATTTTCCCGTATCTGAATGTCGAGACTTTACAAACCCCGAAGAAGTCCTCCTCGGGGAATTCATATTCGCCGTTAGACATGACCCACTCCTAGCTTCCAGACAATGACCACTATACCAATAGCGAGCATCGTACTGATGGAAGCTAGAACGCCGCTTGGTCCAACGCCGGATTTACCAGCGTACCAGCCAGTGACGAATGTGCAGGACAGACCAAGGGCCACAATCCAGACATAGACTAGGTCCATTATACTGCCCTCGACCACATGAAGACGCCCAGACCGATTACTGTCGCCATGTTCACTAAGATCACAGTGACAGTAAACAATTCTACCGGTAAGTGTCGCCCATGCAAATACCCGACACCAGCACCTACAGTTACGCAAATCATCACGAGCCACAAAAGATTTTGTTCACTCATTTACGAAAACTCCACATGACGGTTGTATTGATGCGGATAGTTGATGTTGCGGTCATCCAGAATGATGGTTTCTGAATTGGGGAACGCGGTCTGTCCATCGAGACTGTGGCTGATGATCAGCACCTGAGAGTATCGATCGTTGTCGATCAAGTCTTTCATGAGCGGAATCAGGTTGTGGCGATGCACTTCGTCAAACGTTGCACCCAACTCATCAATCCAAAGTGGGTACTCGGTAAGGTTCATGCAGATGTAGCCTGTCAGCACAAACGCAATGTCGATGATGTCAACACTAGCACCACTGCCATTGGCAATGTCTGGCCGCTGAATGTTGTTCACGATCAATGGGAATTTGTATTTCAACTCATCCCCACCTTCAATACCGGGCAAGATGTAAAGCGGATAGCCCCACACCCGCTGTATCATCTCGTTGACGCCTGTGATGATGCCTGAGAGCTGTAAGGTGATCTGCTCGGCAATGAGTCCATTCTTCGGACAAAGTGCGTCTACGAGCGCCTTGGTGGCTTCTAGACGGAGCAGCGCTGTGCTGTGCTTGACTTCAAGATCCTTAAGGACCGTTTCGTGAGATTCATTCTCAGCGATGGCCTGCTCATGGATACTCAATGTCTCAAGCGTCTTCTTGATCAGCCCTTCCACCATGACATCAGCCTGATGGTTGCTGTAATCGATCAACGCTTGTTTCAGTTGTTCGTAACCTTGATTGCACCGATGCAGACGTTCGGTGTAAGCCGTGTGGTTACGGATTACTGTTTCAACGCGTAGACGGCGTAGCTTAAGGTCCTGGATCGTTTGGAAGATACGGTTGTACTCATGCTCAGTTTCAAGATAAGCGTCACGTACTCCAGCCAGCTCAGGTGCCTCTTCCCGCAGATCAGCAAATACATGTTCAATCTCTTCGATGCGATGACTCAGCTTTTCACGCTTACGGGCCACTTGTTCATCACGCGCATAGACCGATGTGCAGATAGCTAAGCCAGCACCAAGTTTCACCCAACCTGCTTGTTCGAGGTAAGTGAACAGACCTGGGTATTTGTTCAGGTATCGATCCTTGATATCCTCCAGCTGCCCGTAGAGTTTGATGTTCTCACGGACCTCTGCCTGCTTGGCGTTCAGTTCGTTCAACTCGTTCAACTCTACCGTCGACATGCTGCTGCCGTTTTGGTAACGAGCATTCAGCTCTTCCAAACGCCCTGCTTCAATACCCGGTTTAAACACATGGGTGCAAGAAGGGCAGGTGACCTCAGCACAACGATGGATGTGCATGATCTGACGATCAATATCTTCGAGAAGTCCATGGATCTTATCGACGCGTTGTTTCTTAGCGTAGACTCGATCGTTGATCTGCTCGACTTCATCTCGGGTTACCATGACAGACGGGATGTCGCTGATCGCTTGAGTCAATGCATCGATTGCATCATTAGCTGGGATGAGCAGGCTATCGTGCAATCCGGTGATGGATTTAGGACTTGCATCCAATTCTCGTTTAAGCTCAACCAACTCAACCTTCAGTTCATCGACAGGTACAGAAAGCAAATTGTCGGCTTTCTCTTTCCGACTGCGCAGTTTGTCAAGGTTCTCACCATTGACCTTCAACTCACCAGTCAATTGGTTAATCGAAGCCAAAAGATCTGACGACATTTCGTACAGTTCTTCGAGGCTGTTGGCGTCAAGCGTGTCAGGATATTCAGCATAGGCGAACTCCTGAGTGTTGCGCTTGATGTCATCGATCATCCACTGGATCTGCTCTGTCGTACGGACTTCTTCACCAAGGAAGTGTTTCGGTTCGTTCATCAGAAGCTTCAGTGTTTCACGCAGCTCCAGCGCTTTAGCGCGCATGGCTTGCAGATCCTCAGGTTCGATCATGTTCTTGCGAGCAAAACCTACCTGATTACGCAACCATTCTTCAACAGACTTCGCAGCACTGTAAGCTTTCTGATAATCCTTGTGCTTACGGAAGGCGTATTCGAAATCAACCGACGAGAAGTTGGCAATGCAATCACGACGCTGTGTGGCAGTCATCTTGGTGAAACGAAGATTGCCAGACAAGAAGTTGTGCAGCTCACGAGTCCAGCCAAGGTGCTGTTTGATCAGCTCCAGTTGCGCTGTAACGTTGCGGCCTTTGTTCAGGTTCTCGCCACCGTCGATGCTGAAGAAGAAAGACCACTTACCGTTGAGTCGGTTCTCCAGCCTGTAGCGATGACCCTTGTGGAAGACCACTTGAATAAGCCAACCGCCTTCATCGAAGTCACTAGCTTCTGGAGGTAGTGGGGAGAAAGCGATTTGTATGAGGCTAGTCTTGCCGCTCCCATTGGTGCCGAGCACCATTTGTGCTTTGCAGGTGGGGCGAATGACGACACGTTCTTTATCGTTTAGGGACGTGCGGTTGCAGCGAAATAGATCAACTTCTTCGAAGAACATTTAATGTCCCCGGCATGTTTACGTTGTATTATCGGTGGGCTCCGTGAACTTTCATTATCAGGTGTCTCGACATGCAGGCTTCAGTATTCAGAACGGTCGGTCAAGGCCGGATCGATAGCAACAAACCGATCGTAAACCCAGATGGCAGCATCTGCACTGAAGTCGAGATCATTCCTACCGAGTGGATCGCGATGCGCGATGGTGAGATGACTCAGAACACCACCGTCATGGAGTACGAAACCAAGGACCAGTCCGACAACGTCGTGAAGGGCGGTATCCTCGGTACGAACACTATCAAGGCAACATGGCTGCCTGGCGCTACCAGTAACAGGTTGACGCCTCCCGATGTGCGCCGTGGTGTGCGCGTAGAGATCATGCAGGCTGCGGATGAGGATAAGTACTACTGGCGAGACTTGGGACTTGATCACAACCTGTTCAAGCTTGAGACAATCATCATCGGCATTTCCAACACTCAGAGCGAAGGCGACACCGCACTGAGCCCTGCAAACATGTACTGGATCGAATTCTCGACGCACAGCAAGCGCCTCGCTTTTGCTACATCGAAGTCCGATGGTGAGCCCTACATGTACGAGATGTATTTCGATACCAAGAACGGCGAGTTCAATCTCACCGATGACATCGGTAACTTCATCAACATGGTGAGTAAGCTGTCCCTAATTCATGTACAGAATGACAAAGGCACATTCGTCAAACTGGACAAGAAGGACTTCAAGGCGTACGCCTCTCAAGATGGCCTGATCGACATCGGTCGAGATGTCGTCATCGATGTGGGTCGGGATATGGCCATCAACGTAGGGCGTAAGTTCAGCGTCAATGCCAAACAAGAAGTCATGCTCGATGGTGCAGGTAGCAAGTATACGGCGAAAGCTGGTAATGCAACCATCTCTGCACCGACCGTGGATATCACGCAAGGTTAAGGAGGTCACATGCCAGGCGTTGCATTAGTAGGATTGAATCAAGCAGGTGGCGTGCAGAAAGGTGGTGGTCAGTCTTTCTGTAAAGGCAATGGCGCCCTTGTATCGGTGGTTGGTGATGCCGTAGAGTCTCACGGCAACGGACCCCACCAAGGCGCCCGGATGGTTCAAGGTTCGACCTTCTTCAAAATCAATGGCATTCCTGTCTGCATCGCTGGCAATCTTGCATCGTGCGGAGATGCCACTGACGGCCAAGGTTGGTTCAACTGCAGCAACTGATGCAGCATACAGCCGGAGGCTTGAGCCTCCGGCTGTATGACTTTACCCTAAGTACTCGTTACCCAGTTCCATCAGCCAACCGCGACAGTACTGGAACGGCTTACTCGACACTTCTGCATCAGGGACATAGTCGTCTGCAGCAGGTGGTTTCGTTTGGCCGTAATAGTTGTAGTTGTAGCCGGAGTCGATGCAGAGCACCCACGTACCCGATTCAGGCTTTGCAATGTACTCGGCCAGAAAACCTGTGTCCAACTGCAGGGGCAGCGAAGGACGGGCGTAGGTGTAGTATCGGCCTGGCAAATCAGTCTGTTCGACCTCGTCCAGATTCCAGTACATGTGTTTGGCATCGAGCAGGATCACGAAAGTCTGGGACAATTCCATGAAGGCACCGATGGCTTCGTCTGACATGGCTTTCATCATGTCAAGCGTGTCATGGTGCTGTGGAACGCGATCGAGTTTCTCTTCGACCGTAGACCAGTCGATGAAGCCCTTGGTGTCGAAGTAGCGGCGCAGCAATGGAATGCGCCACCACTCGATGATCATGGAGCTATCGCCCTGAATCCGGTAGTGCTGGTTGGAGTGATGGAGGATGCCGCCCAGAGAGGTCATGACGACCTTGTCCGACAAATCGACGTCTGGACCGAATGAGATGCTGAAACCGTCCTTTAACTTACCGCCTTCGGTGAGTGGCTTGAGCATCTCACGCTTGACCGGAATGAACGTCAGCTCACCCAGTTGCTGGAAGCTAATGATGCCGAATTGGTTGGCATTGGAGATGTAAACCGAGCGTCCAGCGTCAGTAAGGCGAATGCCTGCGGTGGAGTAGTCGGAGATATGCAACAAACCGTTGACGGTGAAGAGGCAGTTGCGATACACCTTTTCATAGTCAGCATCAAGTTTAGTGATCTTGAGATCGGTCAGCTCAGATGTCGGCAGTTCGTTGCCATCGCCATTCCATGGATGTGCGAGCTGCGGATCGAAACCCGCATTAATGAGATCGTTGTATTTGATCACATTCTTCTTGACGCCAAACTTTGCGGGATCGATGGTGGTGGTCGGGAGCGTGGTTTCTCCCAAAGAGGTCAACCACTGTGCAATCGTGAAACGCGGATCTGTGCGGTAGATCAAGTCTGCCGCATCAGCAAGGTTCAGCAGATACGTGTCACTGGTGGCGCTGTTGGTCAGCATCAGATGGCACTCAGTACCTTCAAGGAAAGAACGCACGGACCCATCCTCAGGACTCAGCAACTGTTCTTTGAATCTGGACCCAGGCGTGATGGAACGGGTGTACGCTTTCACACAGCTGTACATATGCGCCTACCTCGACAAAAAATAATATGCTCAGCGTCTAACCGGCGCTAAGACCCATAGTTTTAACGGAGAAACAACGATGGCCGGCGAAGACGTCACCGACTACCTGTACCCGCTTGATATCACCGGGAATGCGATCACCAACAAGGTGGAGGATGAACGCCATACCCTGAATCCACCGCCGTCTCCCGAAGAGAACAATGGGGAAATCAACTTCCATTTCATTCTTCCGTTTGCGGCTCCGTTTTACCGTGACAGCGTAAAGCTGCGACACGTCGCCAGTAACCGCATTCTGATCCGTGGCGTTGACTTCGCCGTCGGTCATAAATACATTGAAGCCTCCTTCGAAACCGAAGGCGCTCGTGGCGGTATCTACGCCAGTATCATGTTCATGGATCCCGCCCTGTCTGGTCAAGTCGTGTTCGACGAATACCAAACCCTGGGCGGTAACTGGACGCTGGATGAGAACAAGATCTTCGAGATCATGTCCAACCGGGCTGTCGATCCTCGCACACTGTCGTACGAAGATGTGTCCGGTAAGCCTGAGCAGTTCCCAACGCTTCCGCACAACCACGACATCAACGACATGACAGGTGCGGCCGAGTTGGTCGCTGCCATCTATGCCGTATCGGCTGCTGTGCGTGAACGCACTCAAATCTGGCTGGACAACCCTCCGCATTTGCCAGGCGACCTCACGCCTGAGCTGATTGCCCAGTACAACGTCGGTATTCAGCAGCAGTTCCTGAACTACTACACCAAGCTGCAGACCGACAACAAGCTCGACAACCTCGACACCGTACTGCGCCAACTGATTGCCGACATCCAAAATGGTACCGGCACTGCGCTGGACGATTACCTGAAGAAAGATGCTGCACAGCTGCTGTACGTGCTGAAAGACGACATGGCGAACTTCGCTACCAAGCAGTTCGTCAACGACTACACCTACAGCGCCGAAGAAATCGATCAGATGTTTGCCACATTGAACAGCGATCTGCAAGCTGTGGTCGAAGGCATCATCAACCTGGCCATGAACCAGTACGTCGTTGATTACTGCACCACTACCAACATCGCGCTGCAAGATCTGCCGACGGTTGACGGTGTTCTTCTGACAGCGCGTAAGACGGTGCTGGCTGCATTCCAGACCGATGCTCGTCAGAACGGCATGTACATTGCCGACGCTGGCGCCTGGCGTCGTGTGGACTATCCGATCATCGAAGCCCTGTTGGTTAAGGTGCGTGCTGGCGGCGCTGTCTTTGGCGGTACCCAATGGGACCTGACCACTAAAGGCGCGATCACCGTGGGTACGACAGCGCTGAACTTCAAGCGCGTTGGTAACATGGGCAAACGCGATCTGTTCGTTTCGACTTCTGCACCTGTAGCGGGCACTGGCGTCATCGGTGACGTGTGGTTCCAGATCTAAGGGGTTAGGACAATGCCTAGCATCAATATCAAAACGGCTGACAACGTGTACTCAAGGCTGAGAAAGCCGTACGTGTTGCAGCCGGGAGGGTGGGTCGAGTGCAAGAAGGTATTTGTACGCGACGCCGATGACTGGAAAGAAGTCTGGCCAGGTACCTTCATCTATACGCACACTGGCACTGGCTACAACCTGAACATCGCTGCGCTGTTTGGCAATAGTCCGTATGCCGGCAACTATATCTTCATCAACGACGGTAACATTCTGTCGACCAACCCTGCTGTTGCTGCGCTGTCTGCTGGGACATTCTCTGCAGATGCAAAACTGCAGGTCATCAACAACGGTCTTATTGCAGGTGCCGGTGGTGGTTCAGGTGCGAATGGTGGTCCTGCGCTCGATGCCACCGCTCTCATGTCGCTGACCAACAACGGCACGATTGCTGGTGGTGGTGGCGGTGGTGGCGTCGGTGGTAGTGCGCAGATGAAGTCTGGCGGTAACAACGCAGTCTGGGCTTACGGTGGCCAAGGTGGTCGCGGGCAAGGTCCTGACGCCGCTACTGCCGGTGCGTACGGTCAGCGCGTTGCTGACCTCAATTACTACCCTAACCCTCCGCAAGATCCAGCGGTGCCTCTGTTCGATGGTTCTGATGGTGCATCTGGCGCTGGTGGAGAAGGCGGTAACTGGGGTCAGCCTGGACGTGCCGGTTATCCGTATTGGGCTTGGACTCTGTACGCGGCTGTAGGAGCTACTGCCGGTGGTTTGGGCGGTGCGGCTATTCGTTATTCTGGCAACGTCACATTCGTTACCACGGGCGACATTCGTGGTCAGTTGCAATAGTTCATTGAAAGGGTTTTGTCGACATGGCCGATACCATCTTTAAATACCCGCTGGACCTTTTGGGGACCAGCATTGATAACAAAGCGATCGATGAAGCACACACGATCGGCACTCGAGTAGGCCGCATCTTCGTCACCGACTACGGTCCGTTCTTCGGTAACAGCGCTGTCATCGTTGATGCGGTTACTGGCAAGCCGCTGGAGCCGGTCAAGGATTACCGCCTGATCCACAAGTACAAGGAAGCCACTGACCGGGCAGGTCAGGCTGTGTACGCTGGTGTGCAGATCGTCAACCCTGACGTGAGCACCGAGATCCTGATTACCTGCCAATACGTGGGCGGCGAGTTCTCGTATTCGTACTACGCGCTCAAGCAAGCCATCGAAGCACTGCAGAACGACGACCGTCAGGTCAACTGGGGTGATTTGGTTGGCGTACCTGCGCAGTTTGTGGCAGCCCCTCACCTGCACGACATCTACGACCTGTACGGTCTGAAGTGGATGATCGAAGCCGAATATGACGTGGCTGCTGCGATCCGTGAAGGCGATGGTGCTTCCCGCACCCTGTTGCTCAAGCAGCTGTCGGATCGTGATGTTTACTGGACGGGCATCATTGAAGGTCTGCAGAAATCCTTCAAGCCGTTGGTAAGTGAGATGGTCACTTTGGGTCCAGGCGAATCGACAACGTACGACATGAAAGACATGCTCGGCGAAGACTGGCGTCTGTGGGACATGTTGGCTGCGCAGATCCGTTCTCGTGTACAAGACCCGGACTCGACATCGCCGACGTATCTGTCGATGATCAACTCCGAAGACGTGATGACCACCGGTATCAGTACTGAGGGCATTATCACGCTGGTGAACTACCACACAGCGACGCTGGAGTTCTACGTGCGCATTGACGTACCTCGAGCTTTCTAAGGAGTAAGTCATGGCCGAAGTCGGACTGTCCCGCCCAGGCGGGCTGTATCGCACGGCGATCTCGTTGGACTGGGTGCTTGAAGATGAGGTTGACCGGTTTAGCTTCACGGTCAACGGTCCTCAGCCAACTATGTCGCGATACATCGCCTACGATACCCTGAATCCACCAAACCCGTTCTTGGCAATCACCCAGGACGGACGCGGTAACGTTGTTTACGATGGCGGGTTCCCAAAGTTCTACAATGCCAGTCAGTTCAATCTCAACGCCACAGTGTTTTCTCAACTGACTGGGGCTGGCAAGTATCTGCACAACGCTTTCAACTTTTGCGCCAACCCTGCGAAGGTCGCTGTAGGCAATAAGAAAATTCTGTTGCTCGGTGATGCCGCTGGTACACAGCCTGACTACTTGATTAAAGCAACGAGGGGCGATGGGTTTTTGACTTCGCTTCAATCGATGCTGCGAGTGGCCGGTTACACGGGTGTCTTTAAAGATCGTCTTGATTACCCTGGCGGATATTTGAACCCAACGTTTGCAGAACTCGATGAGTACTGCTGCGTATTCATGATGAGTTCTGACTATTCTTCGGGTAGAGCGTGGATCACCGATCAGGCCGTAACGGACATGGTCAGTTATCGCGAGGCCGGCAATGGACTGATCTTCATTACAGACCACGGCGCCAACACGAACGCTACCTTGGAACAACAGGATGCCCGTCCAGTTGGTTTCTACATGACGGCCAACCGAGTGATGCGCCAATTCGGTTCGTTCTTCACCGGCAACTTCGACCGGGTTCCGGTTAACATCGGCTTCCTGCGCAGAACGTACGGCGATCATGCGTTATATAACGGCATGTCGAACTCTGACACGCTGGCGGCTGGCTATAGCGAATCGAAAGTGATCGTGGCCACGTATCCCGAATACACCAAGGACACTGCGCCTACGCTGAACTTTAACACTGACGGCAAATACGTTGTCTCTGTTCTTGCAGTGATGAAGGACGGTACCACCCGAACCTTCCGCTATCTGTACAACGTCGTGCTGGGTGAATTCCTGTGGTGGCGTAAGAACGATGGCACAACACTCGGCGATGTCTACGACACGTTCCGTTCTTCTTCCGACTTCCTTCCGTACATCGAGTCGGTGGGCGAAGGTACGCTGTTTGGTAACATCCTGCGTAACGGGAAAAAGATCGCTACGTTCCGACGTGACGACATCAACGGCACTTCGTTTAACTGGTTCTCCGGCACGAACGTGTTCCCTGTGGACAACGATGACGTCTTCACGATTGCTGTGCTGACACCATTCAGTTACAACAAGAACCTTGAAATCAATCGTTTCCAGCCAGCGATTGGTAACACGATCGACTTCGCTAAAACGAAGTTCTTGTTGGCTCAGGATCAGTACGCAGGTGTTCCAACGAAGAAGGTGGTCAATGAGATCATCGAGGACGTGGATTATCTGTTCCCTGAGTACAACCTAACTGCCGTCGGTAACCCCGCACGAAACGTCAGTATCCTGAAGCAATTCGTTGCTGGGTTTGTGGGTCTGGATACAACGGCCTATATCTACCCGACCACGGTTGCGACCAATCAGGCGAAAGCCACGCTGACCACAGAACCTCACTGCATCATCGATGCTCAACTCAACCAAGTGTTTGAGTACGTCTATCCACAATGGGTACTCGTGCCTGATTTGACTGCACAGGACTTCTTGGGCTTCCCAAGGTTTGTCACTGGCATCACTAACGGCATCCGTTTCCGTCTCGGCGCGAAAGGCGTGATCAACCGAGTCAACTGACAGGAACCACAATGAACCAACCCGTACCAGAAGTTCCAATCAACGTACAACGCACCAACCCGTACGCAGGCGCCGATCGGGGGCTTTTCCTGATCCATTATCCTGATGGGCCAAAACTTGCACGCGTGCACGCTGCACGTTACGTTACGCATGGCCCTAACGGCGCTGTGGGCGTTTTGGAGTATCAGGTGATGCAGTACAGCCAGATGCCGTCAACGCCTGCTGAGTACGCTGCTGGTGAGCTTCTGAATGCTCCGGATGGTTCACAGTGGTTCGACCGTCTGGTGCGTGGAGCTGTCCTCGATCCGATCCTCGTTGAGTATTGGGTCACCGACAGCTTCATCAACTGGTACCACGGTGAAGATGGTGCGAAGCTCACTCAGCAAGAAAAGGACAAGGTGAAAGTTCAGGGCACTGAGTTCACCACGACCATGGGCGGCTTCGCTGGCTTGAAGGGTATCGAGCTGAACGCCACCTACAACTCGGTAGATGGCGCTCCGATCTCTCGCATCTCTGCAGTGCTCGAGATCGAGTACGAGCGCGACGGTGAAACGTTGCACACCGAGGAGAGCAATCTGCCCGCTGGCGAGTTCGATCCAGTGCGCCAAGCTCTCTCCATCCTCAAGACCAAGTAGAGGTGTATCTTGGCTGATCAAAAAACTACCGTGAAACAAACCCAGACCTGGCTCAAGACGCTTGGCTTCTACAAACTGGCTGTAGACGGTGACTGGGGCAATGGATCGAAGAAGGCGCTGGATGATCTTCTGAACTCCACATTGGACAACACCAAGGTCTTCGGTGTGGCCAAGTTGGCGTGGGGTTCCAAACTCAAGGATGCCGAGATCGCTCGCGTCAAGCAAATGGTTGCGAACCTGCGTTGGCCTCCATTGGCTCTGCAGTGGATCATGGGCAACATCGCGTTCGAGACGGGTCGTTCGTTCCTGCCGTCCCAGACCAACGGTATCGGTGCTACTGGCTTGATTCAGTTCATTCCACCGACTGCCATCGTCTATTTCAACACCGCTGCTCAGATCGCCGCAATGACGGCCGAGCAGAAGAAGGCAGCTGGTAAAGAAGCCTGTGCGCGTCTCGGCAAGATGACTGTCCTGGAGCAGCTGGAGTATGTTGAGAAGTACTTCATGCCGTACGCCGGTAAGGTCAACAACGTCGGTGACGCGTACCTCGCCATCCTCTGGCCGGCTGGCGTAGGCAAGCCTGACGACTACGTGTTGTGGTCCAAAGACAAGCAACCTACCAGCTACGCTCAGAACGCTGGACTGGACATGAACCTCGACGGTACGGTAACGCGTGCCGAATGTACTCACCGTGTGACCAACCTCCTCGTGGAAGGTTTCATCGGTGACAAGGTTCGTTCGTTCTAAGCAAAAAAAAAAAGAAGCAGACATACAGCCCGGCGCAATGCCGGGCTGTATGCTGTCTTAGTTACATTCGGTGAGCTTTGGTCAGAGCAGCGATCTGTGATTCGATTACATCGGAAGGTACAATGGCGTCATCGAACACCGCACCCAATTGCTTAGCTACACCTTCCATCGCGCTAAGCCAGCTGCTGTAGCCGACGAACATGATTTTGTAATCTTCCATCTTTTCGAGACTGACTTTTGCTTCGCCGGCCACCTGTGGATCGAATGTAAAATTAAACGATTTACCACCTGCCCCATACGCCATGTTGATTCCACTACCGGAATCGTCAATCACGAACGTCTTTGTCCCACGACGGAGGATAGTCAGATACGTGATCTGGCTCTGATTGCGCAGGGGACTCAGAGGGCGCAGATCAACTGTTTCAGTGCCGATGCCGTCGAATACACCATAGAACAATCCATCGAAGAAACCTTTGGCTGGCGCTGGTTTCAGGCAGCTTGGGTCAAAGGCCACCCGAAAGTTCTCGGTGACCGTATCGCCCATCAGCTCACCCCAGCGAGCCATGAACTCCTCAACGATGTATTGCTCAATCCAACCACCTTGTTCACTCGATACAAAGCCGCAGTGGTGGAACTTAGTAACTCGGTCAAGGCAGTTCGTTTTGTGAGTGAGGAAGAACTCGCCGTTGTAATCCTCGTTGATGTACCAGCTCCCATGCAGGCTGGTATTTTCATCTGAGAAACCGAGCGCGGTGGTCGGATAGTTCTTATTGCGGAAGTCCACGCTCCAGATACGGTTCAGCTCCATCTTTGCGAACATGTGCTGACCCTTGGCGTAAAGACGACCGAGCTTAGCAACACCACCGTCGAATTCTCTGACCGAACCTTGCAGTTGTTCGATCAGGTTCTCGTAGCTGCTGACGCCGATGTCTCGGTCAGCCAGATATTCTGTGATCTCTTTCAAGAAGTAAGGGCTACCGATACGGCTACGGATGTCGTGGTCGGACATCTGAGCCGTGATCTCAGTAGTACCTAAGGACAACCCGATCTCCAGCTGGTAGTTGGGGACGATCACGGTGTATAAACCCGTTGGGGCAGACAGTGGCTGGTTCAGGTCGTGCAGGATTACTTGTACGCCATCGATGACTACAGTTGGGTTTTGCATGATACTGTTTCCTTTTGTTTACCCTAGAGGTTATTCTCGTCAGGTAGTAAATAGGTTTTGACTAGCCATTGTCCGGCGTTGTCAGTAGTATCATGTATCGCTGTAATTTTATTCGTTGCAGCATAAAGGTAGGGTTAGCCCCTACCCTATTTATAGTTAAATATAGAACCCTTACCCTAAGCCGAACGAGTCGATTGCACTATACAAATACACCAAAAAGTAAAAAGTTACAATCTAACTATTGCAGCATAAACGGATGGGCCGAAACCCATCCGCAAACACTTAGATCGTAGGTGGACTCAGGTCGTCGCTGTCATCCTTGGTCAGCTTACCTTCATCATCGTCTTTCGACGTATCGTCAGCGGCGTCCTCATCTGCACTGCCAGTCCCACCATCACCATCAAGATCAGGAGGGTTCAGATCATCGCCCCCATCGCCGGTACCTTCGTCACCAGCTCCGGTCAGATCGTCATCAATCTCTGGAGCGCCCAGATCGTCTTGACCATCACCTGAGTCATCCTGATTACCGAGTCCATCGTCAGCAGGTTGTTCAGGTTCCTCAGGAGCACCAGCTGCCAAAGCTTCCTTAGCCTTAGCATCCAGCTCAGCCAACTTCTTAACATCACCCTTGCGCAAAGCAGCAGCGCGCGCAGCTTTCTTCGAGTATTCGCTAAGAGCACCCATGACCGCCTTGGAGTAGGATTCCATTTCCTCACCCAATTTGAACAGCGGGCTACCTTCTTCATTCGTACCGAAGATATCCAGGTCACGGAACAGACCACGCTCACGCATCCAGCGACGCAGCTCACGACCTTTCCATGCAGCCTTCGCACTCTCAAGGCCAGCTTGAGTGACTTCATCCATGTAACCGTCGAAGTACTCTTCCTTGATATAAGCCGAGATAAGGTCATCGAGATTTTCTTCGTATTCCTTGAAGATCTCGAGCTGCTTAGACATGCTGTCGGTCACGACTTCAGGCAAGCTCACAGTCAGCTGATTCATGAAGCGTTCGAGGAAACCTTCAGGGTCATCGCTGAATTCTTCAGGGATGTCATCAGGGTTCTCATCGATTAGGTCCATCAACGAATCGATCAGCAGGCCAGAGTTCAGCGTGAAGATACGCACGTAGTCAGAGATCTGAGGGTTGGTGTCGCCCTGCAACACCATCACACGTTTGAGCAACATCACAGACTGGCGCACAATGCTAGTTGCAAAGTCCGCTTGGTTCACGCCGTCTACCATCTCTGGTGTCAGGCTGAACACACGGACCAGGTCAGCACGCAGCTGTTGCAAGAACTCGGTGTCTACAGGCTTGTAGGAGCTCTCAGCCGCAGTGATCTCAGTCTCCACGGTTGGATAACGAGGGTTACCCGTTACCGACACGGAGAACGCAGACATCTGAAGCTGCTCGGCCAGGCTCTGTGGGCTGCTAATGCCCAGAGGGAACTGGTTGAAAGCGAGTGCCATGGCCTCACTGGTCATGAACGTTGCGGCCGCGATAGGATCGCGATCGTTTTCGTCCAGAGTCAGTTTGATGTTCTTACCCGGAATGGCGTTGCGCGTCATGCCGATAACCGATGCCATGATCACAGCAGCACGCTGTGCAGCCAGGGTCTTGGCATCTTCCAGGATAGAACGACCGATACCGTATTCGTTGTAGTCGTACGCCCAGTAGACCATCAGCTCAGCAGGAACGTAGAGCAGGGTGGTCAGCTGGTTCTTGCAGGTACGGGCGAGCAACATGCGGTCGATGTGGTCGGTGCGAGACAACTCGAAGTCGCCACCCAGCATGCCATTCTTCAGACGTGCAAGGATGTCGCTTTCGATCATGTCGCCGTGCATGTTAGCCAAACGATCGATCACTGCATCGCTGGCGTTGGAAATTCCGCCCTCTACCGTCTCCTTCGACATGTTCAGGAGTTCGCCAGCTACTTGAGAAGCCGAACCTACCTGATCGGCACCAGAGACAGTGCCACGACGAATGTCTTCGTAGAAGTCAAGCGAAGCGGTGTAGGAGACCGGATAGCCATTAGCGCCAAGCGCCACGATGTAGGCCAGGTGGTTAGTCGGATCACCTGGAACAAAGATCGGGATGACCGATTCAGCTGCGAGGTGATAGACCAGCGGGTGACCGACAGTCTTACCGCCTACCTGTTTAAGGGTAGGGATGACTTCCAGACGGTTCTTCGACGTCTTCTGTGGGGCACGGAAGAAACGATTGAACACAGCCTGATCGCCGATCGTCTTATCGGATTTTTTACGCTTGCGTGCTTTAGGATCGAGGCCTGCTGCGACATCATCGTTGTGCTCCCTCTGACGACGAGCACGGCGACGTGATTCGAGTTCCGGTGTTCCGTACACTGTTTCTAATGCACGAGCTGTACGGACCTTCTGGACAGCTGGAGTACGCAGTGCCACCAGGTTGTCGGTGACGCGAATTGGAAGCGACAACTTCTTCGCCTTGGCGCCACCGACCTTGATGGTATGGTGTTCCAGCATCTCTTGGGTATTTATGCGACCGCGAGCGGACTCAAGGCTCATGTAGTGGGTGTCGGTTTGACCGGCAACCTGAAGGCCGAAGATGCCTTTTGGTTTGAACCACTTGTTCTCCCACTCGCCACCGAAATGGTTGACCGATTCCATACTGGCTTGAGAGTCCTCGCCGCGCACCAGACGATCGATCGAAGCTTCAGGCAGGATCATGATTGGGTGAGAGCCCGACATGATCAGCGCATCGTCCAGCCATGTGGCGACCTTACGCTCAAGCTTCTGCTCGCCAACGAAGTGCTCGTGCAACAGATCGACCATGGCGCCGGTCAGTGGTGTGTCGTTACCGCAGTTGTTCTTAAAGAGCAGGCTGGTGGTTGCAAGATCTCCTGGAGCTACAACCGCACTGACCAAGATCTCCCGAGGAAGGTTGAGGTCAGGCATGATTTTGAAGATGTTGCGAATGTCGGTGGTTTCGCGCAACGTCCGGCGGAAGACAGCATTCAACGCCGCGGTATCGACGTCCCGACCACCAGGCCCACGAGGTTTATTCCTGTCGGCCGTCAGTCGGTCGACGACTCGCTGGTCGGCTTCCGAAATATCCTTGAAGCGTTCGACGCGAGAAGATCCACGTCCATTTTCGTTTTCCATTAACTGCTCTCCTAAAAGATCAGGTATTAAACCATGAACGCCTATTATCGGCTCTATATCAAAAGCATTTTGAGTTTGGCGGCAACGCTGATCATCAAAAGCGAATATGAAGTTTCGGCCGTTAATGGGCTGCTGCAAAAACTGAACTACGACGTCGATCCAGATGACCCCTACTCGTGGAAGTATTACCTGAACCTCTCGGGTCAGTACCACAAGCGAGACATCGATCAGATTAAAGCATTGTCTGGCGGCACTCAATCTCGGATGCAAGTCATTTCGCTTGACACCGAGGAAGTGATTGACTTCACCGTGGAGAATCTCAAGATCCATCGCGGTACGAAACGTCAGTATGTCTACGGTTCGAAGTATTACAACGACCTGCTCGCCGCATACCCCGATCAGGTTAGTCTGATCAAAGGGATTGTAAACCCAATCGACATAGGGACAGCCCTTGCGGCTGATGACCATACCATCTTATTTTACGATAAGACGTTGGTTGAGCCCGCTGAACAGCAGTTGATTGCTAAGTTGCAAGACCGAATTCTCCGTTACTTTGTTCGCTTCTACAACATCGACTACAACCTGTTCGAGCCATACGCTTACCCAGGTTTGTTCGGCGTGCTGCAAGCACGGATCTCTTCGTGGATCATCAACATCCGTAAAGCGGCGTGTCGTACCGATCAGGCTCACAGCTATCACATTCGCCAGTACCTGCTTTCCTTCAGCGCAGTCGGTAAAGAATTCGACTACATGACGCAGAAGCAGAAGCTGTGGCTGTACCGTAACATCAAGTACCTGAATCGTAACTTGGGTCGCCAAGAGATTCTAGAACTGGTCACGAAACACATTCTGACCGACCGTGGATACAATCTCTCCGGCTACCGTGTTGAGCACGATTATGAGAACCTGGTTTATACCGGTATCCCTAAAGTCATGCTCAATCGCTACACGCTGAACGGCATCGCTGCCGCGGCTGGCGATCCGACCAAGACAGTGGGTCAGATGCTTGACCTTGAGTTGAACGAAGCCAGAGATAACCCAGTCGTTCGCGACGACGTTGAAACCGACTACACTCGTCGTGTGGTCAACAGCAAGTTCATTGGCCTTAAAACCAAGGTCCTTGAATCCAACGTCGTTGACCGTACCGATGCTGAACCTTTCACGCTGTCGGATGTGCTGCTGAACCACTGGCTTTACTTTGCGCATTTCGGTCTGTACAAGTCGGTGGTCGCTGTAACCAACCCTGCCAATGGAGACGTCTACAAACTCTCCATGGAAAATGCTTTCATCTTCTACCTCTACGCATACAACGCAGCCAATAACCAAAAGCTGCCGCACCTGCCTGTTCTCGGCGCTAACCGCGTAGTGCGACTGCCCGCACCAGAGTTTGCTGAACTGCGCGGTATGGCAACCAAACGTCGTGTGCCTGATTACTTCATTGACTTCATCTTGGATAAACAGGTACCGATCAATGCGTACGTCAGTATCGAAGCGTTCCGTGAAAGCTGCGTAGAGATCCACAAGAACATGTTGGCGCTTCGCGACATGCGGCATTACCAAGGTGATTACAAAACCGAAGGTTCTCTGCATGCCATGATTGATCGTTGCTACATGGACATCAGGATCGATCTGGGCGAAACGAAGACGTACGACGAGTGGTTTGAAGAAGTTGGCATTGATGCTGAGTCGATGGGGCCGGTTGAGTTCGGCGCCATGGCTTCAGAGATCCTGAAGATCGCCACAGGTGCTGACTTGGGCGTGACGCTGCGCATGCGTGACGTACATGCCGCAATGATCCGGATCATGGAAACCCTGTCCTCTTACTCGGTGCAGTTCATTGCACAGATTAACGACAGCCCGATCAAGATCATCGATGGTAAGTTCCCTAAGCTGTCGCTGCCTGAGATTCACACGGACGTTACGATCGATATCGAAAACCCGTTGCCGACGATCCTCAACCTTGAGGAACATCATGTAACGACGATGGAGATCCCGGTATCGACGCCTTGCATTAAGTTGTCGTCCACCACGTCCCAGCACTTTTTTGAAATCCCGGTCTCTGTCAATGTTAAGTACCTTGGCACGTCGCAGTCTTTACAGCCAATCGAAAACCCGATTCCTCTGATGCGCATCATCCCTGATGACATAGTTGACTTGTCTACTCTGTCTCAGGACGGCATCTACGGATACAGTCCGCTTGTGCCGAAAGACTTGTCTGATTTGGTTACCGGTTCTCAGTTGGGTGGCTACGGCGCTCTGACAGATAGTCGCAGACGGGTTCTTCTCGGCCTGTAAGTAAGAGGGAGGCGAGATGATCGCACCGGAAACGTTATTGAAGATGCACCCGCTCGATGCGGTCAGGGCACAGATCCAAGAGCAAGTTCGAGCACCTCTGAAAGCCTCCCATCTGAAGATCGATAAGCCGGTCTCTCTGGGGGGTCTTCGGACTCAGGTGTTTGCAACGATCGATAAGAAGCGAGCGCCTGTTGAACTGTGGGATCGTACTGGCGGTTTCGTGTTTGAATACGACCGCCTGGACCTGGGTAGCTTCATCCAAGGAATGGATGTTGACCTGGCCAGTCAGCTCCCTACGGAATCTGACGATCTGATCAGGGCGTTGCTCAGCCCTCGTGACATTGTCATTGCCGATGACGACGTGGTCCCAGCTGTTTATACTCAGCTGGGTGCGGCGGAGATCATTGCTGCTGAAGAATCGTATCGCTGGACAGGTGCGATGACGCTAATGATCATTGGTCAAGCATTGGAAATCTTGGCACTCGTCAGGAACCGCTCCTTCACGTTACCTTTCACAGCTGATTATAATTCGGCGACGGTGTTAGGTACTTTGATCATGCACCTGAACCTCATGAACCCTGGCCTACCTAAAGCAGTTCAGGAAACCATGTTTGCGATCGGTGTGCCTGAGCAAATGGGTGCGGATCATGAAGGCGACAACACCCGCTTGCTGATGACCTTTGATGGCTTTCCGTACGTTGGTGAGTTCTACGTCACGTATCAACGCCGTAGCTTTCCAAAGACGTTCCGCAAGTCGGTTAAGTTGTCTGGTCCTGGGCTTGTCAACACGGCTCAGATGGCAGCGATGCTCTCCGCCTCAATGGGATGTACGATCACTGTAGCTGACATTGCCCCCGAACTGGTGCCAACACAGGCCGTAGGCAGTAAGCAAAAAGTAGCTGTGAACTTTCACGGCAGCTCGTTAGCCTATGTCGGCTCAATTCTGGTTGAGTACAACCGAACGGTCTAAGTCTTTAAT
>Ga0247742_10000620_pt1 | contig 27866 bp, 22 predicted proteins | sample UWRJL208509C2_FD_180944 | JGI IMG/M metagenome (GOLD analysis project Ga0247742, IMG submission 180944) | Plant litter microbial communities from Arlington Agricultural Research Station in Wisconsin, United States - UWRJ-L208-509C-2 | ecosystem: Environmental > Terrestrial > Plant litter >...
GTTCCAATTCAGGGACGGCGACGTAGTCCAACAAGGACTCGCTATGGTCCTCGGCCTTGTCATTGCCATTGGCTATGACTACCGCAATCCACGGCAGGAAGACGGCGCCCACAATGGCAATGATCTTGAACCAGCCATCGACCACAAAAATGAGGATGATACAGACCATGCGAATACCCATGGCTACCGCGTACTTGACCATGCGATCACGCATGTCTTCGGAGTGGGCAGCAGCGGCGTCTGTGATGCTGTGGACTTCGGGGGCACCGGAAAAAGCGTCCGGTTCCCCGGGCACTTGCTGCAGGGGACTGTTTTCTCGTGTCACAACTGAATCATCACGCTCCAAAGGCCTTCATCAATTCTCTCACCAAGGACGTACTCGCCCAAACCACACTGATGACCGGTTACCCGCCGGTTGCAGCGCCCGCCAGATAGGATCAACTCAGAAAATCCCTCTCTCATAGCGGCCTGGCAAATGCCGCGGAACCTGGAGCAAACCCATGTCTGAAGCAGTAACTACCGGCCGCAGCGTCCTGATCACCGGCGGCAACCGGGGCATCGGCCTCGCCATTGCCAAATCTTTCCTTGCCAATGGAGACAAGGTGGCTGTCACCTACCGCAGTGAATCAGAATTGCCTGAGGGCATCCTGGGGGTGAAGGCCGACGTCACGGACGAGGCGTCGATTGACGCTGCGTTCAAGATTGTCGAAGAGGCGCATGGCCCTGTGGTGGTACTGGTTGCCAACGCGGGCATTACCAAGGACACGCTGCTGCTGCGCATGAGCGAGGACGACTTTACGTCAGTCCTGGACACCAATCTCACCGGCGCCTTCCGTGTCATCAAGCGGGCCTCCAAAGGCATGATCCGGTTGCGGAAAGGCCGCGTTGTCCTCATCTCGTCGGTTTCCGGTCTCTATGGCGCCCCCGGCCAGATCAACTACTCCGCTTCCAAGGCAGGCATGGTGGGCATTGCACGCTCGCTGACGCGCGAACTCGGCAGCCGCGGCATTACGGCCAACGTTGTTGCACCCGGGTTCATCAACACAGATATGACTGCTGAATTGCCGGAGGAAACGCAGAAGTCCTATTTGGCCAACGTTCCCGCCGGACGCTTCGCTGAAGCTTCCGAGGTAGCAAACGTGGTGCGCTGGGTTGCCAGTGACGAGGCCGCGTACATCTCCGGAGCCGTGATTCCTGTGGATGGCGGCCTGGGGATGGGCCACTAGGCAACTAGCCCGCACATAAGTTTTTGTTCGAGGGCAACAACGGATTTCTCCCGTGCCGCTGGCATGATGGAACCCGAGCCCACCGAATTTGGATGAAGTGAACAAAAGGAGCACGAATGGGAATGCTGGATAACAAGACCGCGATCGTCACAGGGTCCTCCCGCGGAATTGGCGCCGAAGTTGCCAAGATCCTCGCAGGTGAGGGCGCCGCCGTCGTGGTCAACTACCGCCAGAAGGCGCCTCGCGCCAACAAGGTAGTGGCCGGGATCCAGGCTGCAGGTGGACGTGCAGCCGCCGTCGGCGCAGACCTCACTACCGATGAAGGAGTTCACGCACTGGCCAGCACCGCGATGGAAGAGTTCGGCTCCCTCGATATCCTGGTCCTCAATGCCTCCGGCGGTATGGAATCCGGCATGGAGGAGGGGTACGCACTCAAGCTGAACCGCGATGCCCAGGTCAACATGCTCAATGCGGCTGTTCCCCTCATGCCCGAGGGATCTCGCGTGGTATTCGTCACCAGCCACCAGGCGCACTTTGTGGAGACCGTGCCCACTATGCCCGAGTATGAGCCTGTAGCAAAGAGCAAGCGCGCCGGTGAGGATGCCCTGCGAGCCCTCCTGCCCAACCTTGCCGACAAGGGCATCTCCCTGGTTGTTGTATCCGGCGACATGATCGAGGGCACCGTGACTGCCACGTTGCTTGATCGCTCCAACCCTGGAGCCATCGAAGCCCGCCGCGCAGAAGCCGGCAAGCTGTACTCCGTGGAGGAGTTCGCGGCCGAGGTCGCCAAGATGGTGACCGCGGACGTCGAATCAGGCCACACCGAATACGTGGGCGGCGCCGACTACTTCGACAAAACGTCAGAGTAGCCTTCGCACACCACTCCAGCAGAGGCCCGGGACATGTGTCCCGGGCCTCTGCTGCTTAAACACGCCTTGGCGTGTGAACAATAACGATTCCAACAATTATTTTGATTTTCGCGTCACGAAATGCGCTTTATTGTTTTACGGCAATCGCTTTGCAATATGGGATTTGATCTGATTGACTCTCAAAGGCGCCCTCGCCCTTGGTTATCAACGGGCCGCACAACCCCGGGTTGGGAGTTTAGATACACTCAGCAACCTCATGCAGCATGTGGAAGCTACTCGGTTGACTCACAGGGCGATTATTGTCCCCTTGCATTAGGAGCTTTCGTTGGACCTGTTATTGCACGCCGATAATATTCATGCATCATACGATCAGCGGCGAATCCTCAAAGGCGTTGCACTTTCGGTACGACGAGGCGAGATCCTGGGTTTGATCGGAACCAACGGTGCGGGAAAAACCACGCTGATGGGTGTACTGGCCGGCTTGCATCAACACGACGCCGGGCTGATGACGCTGGCGGGAGAAAAGTATGGGCCGGAATCCCTTGATGAAGCGCAAGCCTGCGGAGTCGGCCTCATCCCGCAGAACTTCAGGATCGACCCCCAGCTAACCATCGCACAAGCCATCTTTCGCGGTACGTTCCAGGCAGACAGGCCCCACGAGGAACTCCGTGAGCAAGCAAGCCAGCTGATCGGTGACATCGGCGTCAGCCTGGATCCGGACACCAAAGCTGGATCCCTCATCCGTGCTGAGCAAGCCCTGGTGGAAGTCCTGAGGATGGTCGCCGAAGAAGCCCAGCTCGTCATCATGGACGAGGTTGCTGCATCGCTTCCGGACCATGACGTCGCCGTGCTCCATCAGGTTCTGCGCATGCTCGTCCGGCAAGGACGGGCCATCATTTACATCACCCATCGCCTGGACGAGGTCCGATCCATTGCCCACCGCATAGCCATACTCAGGGAAGGCCGGGTGCACAAAATCCTGGAGGCCAGCCATACCGACGTCGACGAACTGGCCTTCCTGTTGCTTCAGCACGAACTGGAAGGCAGCGCCAGGCCCAGCGACCCCGCCGAGGTTGATGAGGTCCTGCGGGTAGTGTCCCTCAGCGTGGGGGACAGGGTTCGGGACATTACCTTCAGTGTGGGCAGGGGCGAGATTCTTGGCTTGGCAGGAACGCATCGTTCCGGCGTCTACGAGTTGGTCGAAGCGCTGGCGGGCGTCCGCCCCGGCACCTCAGGCCACCTGCTCATGCATGGACAAGCAGTGCAGATACGGTCGGTCGAGGATGCCATGCGGTTGAAGATCGGATACTTGTCCGATGCCCTCGACGCTGACCAGGCCACGGGAACCATAGTGGCAGGCCTTCAGCGAGGCGTGGAAGGGGGAGAAACGAGCCTTCGGGATGAGATCACGCAGCTTCGTGGGGTTGCGGAAGTCATTCAACGCATGCGCATCAGCACCACCAACATCCACGGAAACATCAGTACGCTTTCGGGCGGCGACCGCCAGAAAGTGCAGCTTGCCAAGTGGATGACCACAGGCTGCGACCTCTTGATCCTTAGCCATCCGAGCCGCGGAATCGACATCGGCGCCAAGGAAGCGGTCTACCAGATGCTCAACGAGCTCAGCCAAACAGGCGTGGCCATTATTCTCCTGTCCTCGGACCTGTCCGAACTGATCAGCTGGTGCCACCGGGTGGGTGTCATGCGAGACGGCGAACTCGTGACCATCGAGGCCAATGCCAACACCAACGAAGATGTGCTGGTGCACCATATGTTGGGCGTGAAATTTGAATCAGGCAGCAGCGAGGCCCGGCGCGCGAGAATTTGACGCGTTGGATCCCTGCCACGGCAATAGGGGCGGTGACGCATGATGCGCCACCGCCCCTAGTGACTTTCCTCGAAAGATCAGATGGTGATGTCCTTGGCGAGGTTTTTGAGCTTGTGCCGGGCAAGCGCCAGGTTCGCATAGGTCCTGTCAAGCACAAGGTAGACGAACAGCCCCTTGGAGCCGCTCGAGTTCAGTACGTTGATGAGGTGGTACTGCGTTCCCAAGGTAATAAGAATGTCTTCGATGTCGCTGTCAAGGCTTAGGTCGGCCATGGTACGCAACTTGGCGCTCACCACGTTGGAGTTGCCGGCTGCAGCAACTCCGAGGTCAAAGCCGGGGCTTCCGCCCTGGGCCAAGGCCATGCCGCTGGAGTAGTCCACCACGGCAGCACCAGTTGATCCTTCGATGGCCAGCAGTTGCTTTATGGCTTCGTCCAGTGTGCTCATATCCGGTAGTTCCTGTTCTGTTGAGTAATCGGGAGTTTCTGTGAAGTCGGCAAACCGGCTTGCGTCGTCGTCATCAAGATCCAAGTGGAGGATCTCAAGCAAGGGTGACAAGGGACCTTCCGCGCCATCTTGTTCATGGGCGTTGGATTGGTAGCCTTCGCCGCGTTTCCACCATTTCCATGTGCGCTCTGAACGGCCCACTTCCTACCCTCGAATTTCGTCATTCCGGTCAACCGCTGATAATGCGGAGATATTGATAAGAATCTCCACTTTACACAATTAAGGGGCATCGGAGACTGAAATACGCCCTCGGCTACCATCGAGGGTATTCCGTCACCAGAAAGAATGACAATTGTATAAATTGCTTCTGTTTCTGCGTCACGAAATTGGTTTTACTGTTTCAGATCGGGTCTTTACGTTTTGAGCGTCGATAACGGGCACGCAGATACGTCAAAGCACCGGCGGGATAACCGCGCCGGTGCTTTGCGAGGGGACTGGAGAGGGGCTCGGGGAAAATGCGCCCCTGCAATCACACGTTGGCTATGTGCCGCACGGCGTCCAAATACGGCATGGTGATCACGGCGTCTGCCACCGCGCGAACAGCAGGTTTGGCATTGAAAGCAACTCCAATGCCGGCAGCACTGAGCATGTCAAGGTCATTGGCACCGTCGCCCACTGCGATGGTGTGCTCAAGGCTGATGCCCTCAGCAGCCGCCCACTCGCGCAAGTACTTTTCCTTGGCGGCCCGATCGATCACCGCGCCCAGCACCTTACCGGTCAACGCGCCGTCGACGATTTCAAGCTCGTTGGCGATCCAATGGTCCAAGCCGAGCTCATCAGCGATCGGACCCAGGATCTGGTTGAATCCTCCGGACACCACCGCCACCACGTGGCCCGCCTTCTTGAAAGCCGCCACAAGTTCTGCAGCACCAAGGCTGAGGCGCACCTCTTGGCGAACAGAATCGACGACGGCGGCAGGCAGCCCTGCGAGGACGGCAACGCGGGCGTGGAGGCTCTGGGCAAAGTCCAACTCGCCGCGCATTGCGGCTTCGGTGACGGCAGCGACTTCCTCGCGTTTGCCAGCGTGCGCTGCCAGCAGTTCAATGACCTCTTGCTGGATCAGCGTGGAATCAACATCCATGATCAAAAGCTTGCGGGTGGCTTGGCGCAACGATTCAGGCACGATGGCTGTATCCACCCCTGCTTCTGCGGACTCTGCCACCAGCCGACGCATGGTCCGCAGTTCCACATCCGTGTCACCGCCCACCAGGAGAGCGGCCGTGTGCACTCCAAAGCGCTCGTCTCCACCCTGTGATTCCGATGACACTGCCGCGCCGGCATCGGCCAGCGTCTTCCGCACATTGTCGAGGGATTCGGGGGACAAGTTCACGCCATAGCTGACTGCAGCCAAGTTCGAAGTCATGGCCCCAATCCTACTGAGGGCGTTGCACGCGCCCGAATTCATTTCGCCACACAGAGCCTGCTTCACTGCCGGTTATCAGTCATATGGATTTTTGTCCTAGTGTCTACTGCTATGAGTGATGTTCTGGAATTGGCTTCCGTCAGCGTTGTCCGAGGCAAGAAGACCCTGCTGGACAAGGTTGACTGGCAGGTCAACGAAGGCGAACGCTGGGTCATCCTGGGACCCAATGGAGCCGGCAAGACCACCCTCCTCCAGATTGCTGCCGCCCGCCTGCACCCAAGCAGCGGCAGGGCCGGAATCCTTGACGAAACCCTGGGCCGCGTGGACGTCTTTGAACTGCGACCCCGGATCGGACTTTCCTCCGCCGCTCTTGCCACCCAGATTCCCGAACACGAGAACGTTCTCAACGTTGTGGTGACCGCTGCCTACGGAGTTACCGGTCGCTGGCGCGAGGGCTATGAGCGCGACGACGAACGCCGCGCCTTTGCCCTGCTCAACGACTGGGGGATGGGTCCTCTCCTGAACCGGACGTTCGCCACCCTGTCCGAGGGTGAGCGCAAACGTGTCCAGATTGCCCGCGCACTGATGACGGACCCCGAACTGCTTCTGCTGGACGAGCCCGCAGCCGGCCTTGATCTCGGGGGACGCGAAGAACTGGTCCACAAGTTGGGCGAACTCGCCAGTGACGAAGCAGCTCCGGCCATGGTCCTTGTCACCCACCACCTTGAGGAAGTGCCGCCAGGGTTCACTCACGCCATGCTGCTGCGCGAAGGCGGAGTGGTAGCTGCTGGTCCCATCAAGGAAGTACTTACCGACGAGCACCTCAGCAACACCTTCGGCCTGGCCTTGGATGTTTCGGAGAACGCCGGCCGCTACACGGCTACTGCCCGGCGCTAGAGGAGTTCTGTAACTTACTGTGGAGATTCTTAGCAGCATCCTGGTCTTTTTCGCGGGCTTGTGGGCCGGCACCATCAATGCCGTCGTCGGCTCCGGCACCCTTGTTACATTCCCCGTTCTCATCGCCATTGGCACAGCGCCAGTGGTTGCCTCCATGAGCAACGCCATGGGCCTGGTGGCGGGGAACGCCGCCGGCGCTTGGGGCTACCGGCGCGAACTCGCCGGCCGCGGTCGGCAATTGATGAAACTCTTGCCGGCCTCGTTGCTGGGCGGCATTACCGGTGCCTGGCTGCTGCTCCACCTTCCGGAGAAGGTGTTCCACTACGTAGCCCCAGTGCTGCTGATACTGGCTTTGCTGATGGTGGTCTTCCAGCCCAAGCTGCAGTCCTGGGTGAAGAACAGGGAACAAAACCCCGAGCATGCCATCCGCGATCGAAATCACGACGTCCTTTTAGTGGTCCTCGTGTACCTGGCGGGCGTATACGGAGGTTACTTCGTGGCAGCACAGGGAATCTTGCTGGTGGGGATTCTGGGGGTCTTCCTCTCAGGCACCATGCAAAACGCGAATGCCATGAAGAACATCCTGGTGCTGGGCGTCAACATGGTTGCCGCCGTTTCCTACCTGATTTTTGCGTTCGACCGTATTGAGTGGTTGTTCGTCCTCATCATCGCCGTAAGCTCCACTATTGGCGGCTTGATCGGTTCAAAGGTCGGCCGAAAGCTGTCCCCGAAGGTCCTGCGGGCCGTGATCTTCGTCCTCGGCATCGTGGCACTGGGCTTCATGATCGCCAACCTGCTGAAGTGACCGCACCTTGACGTTCCACTACCTTGAGTCGGCCGAGGATCCCCGCGTCAGCGACTACACAACGCTGACCGATGTTCATCTTCGGAAGCTCCGGGAGCCCCAGGAAGGCATGTACATCGCCGAATCCTCCAAGGTCCTCCGCAGGGCACTGGCCGCAGGCCATCAGCCACGCTCCTTTTTCCTGGCGGAGAAGTGGCTTGAGGACCTGGACGATGTCTTCGAGGCGTATCCCGACGTTCCGGTTTTCATTGGCAAAGCTGCACTATTGGAAGAGATCACCGGCTTCCACCTGCACCGCGGAGCGATGGCTGCAATGCACCGGCCAGCCCCCGTTCCGCTGGCGCAGCTCCTTAGCAACGCCCAACGCGTGGCTGTGCTGGAGGACATCGTGGACCACACCAACGTTGGCGCCATCTTCCGCTCAGCTGCGGCGCTGGGTGTGGACGCCGTGCTGGTATCACCCAGGTGCGGGGACCCCTTATACAGGCGCAGCGTTCGGGTCAGCATGGGAACGGTCTTCCAAATACCGTGGGCGCGCTTGGAAAGCTGGCCTGAGAGCTTGGCAGGCCTGCAGGAGCAAGGCTTCACGGTGGCCGCCATGGAGCTGACCGATGATGCGTTGACCCTGGACGAACTCGCCGCCAGAGACTACCCGAAACTCGCCTTGGTGCTGGGGACCGAAGGTGCCGGCATGAGTGAGGAGACGCTGGCCGCCGTCGACCTCACCGTGAAGATTCCCATGCGCGCAGGTGTGGACTCACTCAATGTCGCAGCCGCCTCGGCAGTGGCGTTCTGGGAGCTTCGTCCGCAGCACTGAGTCCGGTTCGTCTGGCACGGGCGTTTCCGCTATGATTGGTTGTTGGCCCGCCCGCTGGAATGTTCGCATTGCAGCCACGGACCACCTCCATTCATACCTGGCAGCTGGCAAAATCCAGTTGCGTGAACAAAAGGTCCCATTATGAAGTCTGATATCCACCCGAAGTACGAAGCTGTTGTCTTTAACGACCTGGCCTCCGGTACTCAGTTCCTGACCAAGTCCACCGTGTCTTCCTCGAAGACCATCGAGTGGGAAGACGGAAACACCTACCCGGTTATCGACGTCGAAATCTCTTCGGAGTCCCACCCGTTCTACACGGGCAAGCAGCGCATCATGGACTCCGCTGGCCGCGTCGAGCGCTTCAACGCTCGTTTCAAGGGCTTCGGCGGCTCGAAGTAACCCACTTCACCCCAAGGCTTTCAAGGCCCGCATTGCTGGACTTCCGGCAATGCGGGCTTTTGCGTTTTCCGGCAAGATGGAAACCATGACTTCCCACCCGGCCCACGAACAGCCCACCCACGACGACGGCACGCGCCTCCACGGCGAATACAAAGTACCGGGCGGCAAACTCGTAGTAGTTGACCTGGTGGTGGTTGATGGACGGTTTACCAATGTTTCGCTGAGCGGCGATTTTTTCCTGGAGCCCGATGAAGCCCTTGAGGACATCAACCGCGCGCTGACCGGACTTCCTGAAGACTCAACAGCGGCGGACATCGCCGCGGCCGTCACGGGCGGCCTCCCCGAAAACACCGTCATGTTCGGTTTCTCCGCCGAAGCGGTGGCGGTAGCAGTCCGTCGCGCACTGTCCAAGGCCACAGGCTGGGCGGACCACCAGTGGGAAGTCATCCCGCCGTCAGTCCTGCCCACTCAGGTGAACGTCGCGCTGGATGAGGTGCTCACGGCAGAGGTGGGAGCCGGTCGACGCAATCCCACGTTGCGGTTCTGGGACTGGGAAGAACCATCCGTGGTGATCGGCAGCTTCCAGTCGGTGCGGAACGAGGTGGATCCGGACGGGGTCATGCGGCATGGTATCTCCGTGGTGCGTCGCATCAGTGGTGGAGGTGCCATGTTCATGGAGGCCGGAAACTGCATCACCTATTCGCTGTACCTGCCGCAGACGCTGGTGGACGGCATCAGCTTTGCTGACTCCTACGCATTCCTCGATGCCTGGGTCATGGCAGCCTTGGAAAAACTGGGCATTACTGCCTTCTACGTGCCCTTGAATGACATCGCCACCGATCAAGGCAAGATCGGTGGTGCCGCACAGAAAAGGCTCGCTAACGGCGGCATGCTCCATCACGTCACCATGAGCTACGACATCGACGCCGACAAGATGGTAGAGGTCTTGCGCATCGGCAAGGAAAAGCTCTCGGACAAAGGAACCCGGAGCGCCAAGAAGCGCGTGGACCCCCTGCGTCGTCAGACAGGTCTCGCACGGTCGGCAATCATTGAGGCGATGCAGGATGTCTTCATCGAACGCTACGGTGCCGTTGAATCACGGCTCACCGAGAGTGAACTCGACGAAGCCAGGCAGCGTGTGAATGAGAAGTTTGGCACTGAGGAATGGCTGAACCGGGTTCCCTAGGCGTTCCCCACAACCGGCTTGAGCGGTCACCCAGCCGCTTGTGCGGTCAACGCCCTCAGCAAGTGGCTCCGTTGCTCGATGATGATGCGCCGCAGGGCACGGGGAGCACCTGGGTGCTCATGAAGCCAACGGTCCGTCCTCAGCAGGACCGGATGCTCGGCAGGCCGCATGCCTTCGGTGAGATTTTGGGCTCCGGGAAAGAGTCCACGGACAATCCGGCCCGCGATTTCAATACTCCGTTCGGACCACACTCGTTCAAGGCACTCGAAGTAGGGCTCGATGTAGCGTTCAGGAAGCTCTCCGGGAGCAGTGACGAACCCCGCTATGGTGGCGCTGAGGATCTCGTTGGAAAGACCGGTGCTGTTGACGATGGAATCCCAGGCGGCGGCCTTAACTGAGGCCTCCGGACGGGCGGCCGAGGCCAGAGCATAGCCCTCCTTGCCCGATGCTGTGGTATCAGCGTCAAGCTCCCGGTCCAGCTCAGCGAGGGTCGCCTGCCCATGGGCTGCCAACGCCTGCCACAGGCTCCAGCGCAGTTCAGCGTCCACGGCCAGGCCTTCCACCACGGTGGTGCCTTCCAGTATTCCCCGCACCAGGGGGAGCTGGCTGTCACCGTGCCTGGAAACCTCAGCCACGGTCCTGGCCCAGGCAAGTTGCTGGTCAGAGCCGGGAACAGCAGCCATCAACTGCTCAGCGGCTACTCCCAGAAAATCCTTCCGCACGCCCTCGCGCGTGGCCGCGGGGACGTAGCGCTCGATGGCACTGGCAGCGTTGCCCAGCACGTTGAGCAGGACACCTATACCCGTTTCCGAAGGCGCGAACTGCTCGACGGCGGTCACGTAACGGGCCGCCGGTGTGACGCCATCCCTGGCCGAATCCCAAAGCGCAGTCCAGCAGAGAGCACGTGCCATAGGATCCGAAATCCTGTTCAGTGATGTCCTTACCGTGTGTTCGGATCGGCTGTCCAGCCGGACCTTGACGTAACTGAGGTCGTCATCGTTGACCAGGAGCAGCGCTGGCCGGCGCCTTCCCTGCAATTCCGTCACCAGTGAGCTGGGTCCTGCAACGTCTACGTCGATGCTTTCGGTCCTTACCAAGGCACCCGTTGAGTCGGCGTCATACAGGCCCAGCCGCATACGGTGCGGACGGAGTTCCTGGTGACCGGTGAGGGGATCGATGGCGTCCTGCCGGAGCGTTACCGCACCGAGTATCCCGTCGTCTTCCACAATCTCGGCCGAAATAGTGGAGATGCCGGATGTCTGCAGCCACTGCCGGGCCCATCCGGCCAGATCCCGTCCCGAGGCCGCGCTGAGGGCCGCCAGGAGATCCTGGAGGGAAGTGTTCCCGAAGGCGTGATCCCTGAAGTACTGACGGGATCCTGCAATGAAGGCATCAAAGCCAACATAGGCAACCAGCTGCTTCAACACCGACGCACCCTTGGCATAGGTGATCCCGTCAAAGTTCTGTTTGGCGGCTTCAAGGTCCGGAATATCCGCCACGATCGGGTGCGTGGTGGGCAATTGGTCCTGCACATAGGCCCAGGCTTTGCGCTTGCTGGCGAAGTTCACCCATGCCGTGTCCCAATCCGTGGCACGGTCCACCCCCAGTGTCCCCATGTAGTCGGCGAACGACTCTTTGAGCCAGAGGTCATCCCACCAACTCATAGTCACCAGGTCTCCGAACCACATGTGGGCCATCTCATGCATGAGGGTATTGGCGCGGGCCTGGTACTGGGCGTCGGTGGCCCGTGAGGCGTACACGTATTTTTCAGTGAATGTCACGAGCCCGGGGTTTTCCATGGCGCCGAGGTTGTATTCGGGCACGAACGCTTGATCGTACTTGCCCCAAGGGTAGGGGTAGGCGAAAAGGTCGTTGAAGAAGGCCAGACCGTTCTTGGTCAACCCGAACAGGTGATCGGCATCGAAGGAGTCGGCCAACGAAGCCCGGCAGTAAAGTGCCAGTGGCACGTCCAGGCGAGTGCCGTCGTCGAGCGTTGTTCCCCAGTGGTCCGTGGCCTTGAAGTAGGGGCCGGCAAGGACCGTGGTGATGTAGGTGGACATTCGCTTGGTAGCGGCAAAATCCCACCGCGCGGCAGTCGGCTGGCCCTGAACCGGCGTGCGGGCCACCTCAACTCCGTTGGAAGCGACTTCCCAGCCGATTGGAGCGATCACGTGGAAGGTGAACTCGGCTTTGAGGTCCGGTTGTTCGAAATTGGCGAACACGCGGCGACTGTCCGCCGGTTCGTACTGCGTGTAGAGGTAGCACTGGCCATCCGCAGGATCCACGAAGCGGTGCATTCCCTCGCCTGAGCGGCTGTACAGCGCCGTCCCTATCACCGTCACGGTATTCTCGGCAGCGAGGCCTTCCAGGATGATCCTGTGGCGGTCCACCACTGACCGCAGGTCAAGCGTCAGGCCGTTCAGCACTACGGACTCGATGCCGCCGCTGATGAAATCCATGAAGGTGGCGGAGCCGGGTTCGGCTGAGAAAGTGACCGTGCTGATGCTCGGGTAACCGGCGACGGCGGGATCTGCCGCGTCGCGGACATCGAGGGTGACGTCGTAGCTGTGGGTGGTGATCAGGGCTGAACGGGTTGCGGCTTCATCGCGCGAGAGATTGTGATTCGACACACAGCTATCTAATCATGATCCACGCGGCCCCCAGGCCCAGCGATGCGATGAGCAGCCAAGAGCCCAGCGCCACCAGAACGGCGCGCCCTCCCGTATGAATCAGGGTGCGTACACGCACCGCCGAACCCAGCCCGAACAGGGCAGTCGCCAGGAGGATGTCCTGGACAGCGGCCGCCATTTCCAGACCGGTCTGCGGCACCCAGCCCAGTGAGCGCAGTGCCACCGTGGCGAGGAACCCGACCACAAACAGAGGAACAATCGGCGGGAACCGCCCGTCGATACCACCAGCCCCATCGCTTGTGCTGCTGGCACGCTTCCTTACATGGATGATTCGTTGGTGCACCCCGGCGGCAGCCGCAACCGGGGCCAGTAGGACCACACGCGTCAATTTGACGACGACGGCGATCGCCAGCGCCGATGTACCTGCAGTTTGCGCAGTGGCAACTACTTGGCCGACGTCATGCACCGAGGCGCCTGTCCACGCTCCGAACTGTTCAGGGTTCAGGCCCAAGGGGTGCATGAGCAGCGGCAAAACACCGATGGCGAGGGTACCGCAGAGGGTTACCAGTGCCACGGGGAGCACCGTGTCTTGATGTTTGATGCGTCGCACAGCTGCCATGGCGCCGATCGCGGAGGCGCCGCAGATGGAGAAGCCGGTGGCAATGAGCAGGGCAGCTTCCCCGGGCAGACGCAGCAGACGCGCCAGCCCATAGGTTCCCGCAAAGCTCACCAGGACAACCCCGGCGATCAGCAGCAACGACAGCCACCCCAGGCCGATGACGTCGCCGATGCTGACCTTGAGGCCCAAGAGCACAATTCCGGCACGCATAAGGTGCTTTCCCGCGAAGTCCAGGCCTGGCCGGGCGCGCCCCGCGGCCAGGATAGCCGTGCCCGGTATATTTGCTGAAAGCAGTCCCAAGGCAACGGCTAGCGTCATCGCCGGGACAGCCGGAAAGACGCTGTGGATCGCGAAGGCAAGACCCGTGGCGGCGATGCTCAGGACCAAGCCTGGCCCCAGCCGGGACAAGCGGGGCGCGGGACTGTTGAAGGGCATGCCTCAACCCTGCCGGATGGGGGCACGGAAGGCGAACCGGGAGCACCCGGAAACGGCGACACAACCAGCGCGAAATGCGCTCGACTCAAAAAGGTGATTACCTGAATCCCATGTCTGACCTATTCCAGGATTACTCCGAGGCTGCTTCCCGCACTGGCGCCTATGACGAGATGTTTGCCCAAGGCCACGTTGCCAGAAGATCCTACGGTCAGGTTTCCGGGGCTCTCCGCGAGCTTTCCCTGGCCGATGTCACCGCCCGTGCCGACTCCATGGCGCGCACCTTCCTGGACCGTGGCGTGACATTCGACTACGCGGGGGAGGAACGGCCGTTTCCCCTGGATATTGTCCCGCGCGTCATTCCCGCCGATGAGTGGGATGTGCTGGAGAGAGGCGTAGCCCAACGCGTCAAGGCACTTGAGGCCTTCCTCAATGACGTTTACGGACGAATGGCCGTTGTCACCGACGGCGTGATTCCCCGGCAGCTGGTGACCACCAGCGCGCACTTTCACCGCGCGGTGCACGGCTTCGAACCGTCAGGTGGCGTCCGGGTCCATGTCTCAGGGATCGACGTCGTGAGGGATGCTGCCGGAACTTTCCGCGTCCTTGAAGACAACGTCCGCGTACCTTCGGGCGTCAGCTATGTCCTGGAGAACCGGCGCGCCATGGCCAAGGGTTTGCCCGAGGCTTTCGGCCAACAGCACATCAGGCCTGTGGAGGAGTACCCCAGGCGGCTCCTCTCCGCACTGCGCAAGACCGCTCCCGCAGGCGTGGACGACCCCACCGTGGTTGTCCTGACACCGGGCGTCTTCAACAGCGCCTACTTCGAGCACACCCTCCTTGCAGGGCTCATGGGCGTCGAGCTCGTTGAAGGCAGGGACCTCATTTGCCGCGGCAACCGTGTCTACATGCGCACCACAGCCGGTGAGCAGCGCGTGGACGTGATTTATAAGCGCATCGATGACGACTTCCTGGACCCGTTGCAGTTCCGCTCGGATTCCATGCTCGGTTGCCCGGGCCTGGTCAACGCCGCACGGGCCGGAGGGGTGACTATTGCCAACGCTGTAGGCAACGGGGTGGCGGACGACAAGCTCGTGTACAGTTACGTCCCTGACTTGATCCGGTACTACCTTCACGAAGAGCCGATCATCGCCAACGTTGACACTTTCCGGCTTGAGGAAAAGGAAGCCAGGGAGCATGTTCTGGACCGCCTCGACGAACTGGTGGTCAAACCTGTGGACGGTTCCGGTGGTAAAGGCCTGGTCATCGGACCGGATGCAACGAAGGACGAGCTTGACGCTTTGCGCAAGCGCGTCATTGCCGATCCCCGCGGTTGGATCGCCCAGCCTGTCCTGCAGCTCTCCACGGTACCGACGCTCTCCGGCGACAAGTTCGGGCCGCGGCATGTGGACCTGCGTCCTTTCGCAGTCAACGACGGCGACGACGTCTGGGTCCTGCCCGGAGGCCTCACCCGGGTGGCGCTCAAAGAAGGCTCTTTGATAGTGAACTCCAGCCAGGGTGGCGGTTCCAAAGACACCTGGGTTTTGGCTGACTCGCCGCAGTTGCCGGCCGAGATTATTCCCCGCCAATCCGTCACCATACGTGAGCAGGTATCCGTGTGGCCGGTGGAAAGCAATTGGCGGGACCGCCAAACGGAGCAGCAGCAGTGAACGCGCTCCACCAACACTTGAACTTCGATCTGCACCACGCGAAGGAGGCAGTTCCATGCTGAGCCGCATTGCTGAGTCACTCTTCTGGATCGGACGCTATGTTGAGCGTGCCGACGGTACTTCCAGGATTTTGGATGTACACCTTGAGCGTTTGAACCACCTGCCCCTTGAGGAACAGAGAAGCGTCGCGCGTGAGCTCCTTGCCGTGATGGGTGCCAAGCCGCAAGGGGAGGAGTTCGGCCTCCCCGAACTCCTCCATGCGCTGGCCTATGACAAGCACAGCGCATCCTCCATAGCGGGTTCTTTGGGCGCAGCCCGTGAGAATGCACGCCGGGCCCGCGAGACTGTCTCACAGTCCCTTTGGGAAAGCCTTAACACCACTTATTACGGCCTCAATCAGCATCGCAAGGACGTTGTAGGAACCTACCGCTTCTGCAATTGGGTTTTGGAGCGCACCGCCATGGTCCGCGGGCTCGCGGACACCACGGTCAGCCACGATGAGAGCTGGTTGTTCATGGTGCTCGGCCGCTCACTGGAACGCGCCGATATGACGGCCCGCATGTTGTCCACGCGCGATGTCCAATCCGCTGGGATGTCATGGGTCAACATGCTCCGGTGTGCGGGAGCGTATGAGTCGTTCATCCGGACCCGCAGGGCTGCATTCGGGGACCAGCACGCGGCAGAGTTCCTGCTCCTGGACCGATTGTTCCCGCGTTCGATTGTGTATGCCTTGCGTGATGCCGATGATTGCCTGGCCAAGTTGGATCCTTCGGCGCAGCGCGTCGGGTTCATCAACGATGCCCGACGGATCGTGGGCCAGGCCCGCACCTTCCTGGAGTTCCACCGCACGGACGATCTCATGTCCGAACTGCCCGAGCACATGGAACGTGTGCAGAAGGCAGTGACGCAAGCGTCGGACGCAATTTCCCGTAAGTACTTCAATCAGGCTGACGAGCACGCCTGGGTGGGAGAAGTTTCATGACCCGGCTGAGCATCGTTCACAAAACCGCCTACAAGTACAACCGACGCGTGACCTTGTCCTATAACGAGGCCCGCATGACCCCGCTGACCGACGGTCAACAAGTGGTCCTGGAGGCGTCGCTGAAAGTTTCACCCCATCAGGCATCCGTCAGCACCTACCGTGACTATTGGGGAACGCGTGTCACCGCGTTCGATATGCAAATGCCGCACGAAAGTCTTGAAGTCCTCGCTACAGCCACTGTTGAGGTGCACCGCACGGAACGGGTGGCAACCGAGGATGACATCGTGGGATGGGACGTCATAGCCTCGGAGAAGGTCCAGGACGAGTTCAGCGACTGGCTGCCTCAGTCCCGTCTTAGCGGGCCAGGCGAGGAAGTCCTGGGGATCATTCCCGACGTTGTGCGGGGAAAGAACCCCCATGAGGCCGCTCTCGCAGTGTTCGCGTGGATGGCCGGTGAGATGACGTATATGAAGGGCACTACCGGCGTCACCACGAATGCCGAACAGGCATGGTCCCAACGCCAGGGCGTGTGCCAGGACCTGGCACACCTGGCGATCGGTGCCTTACGCTGCAGCGGCATTCCGGCGCGGTACGTCTCCGGCTATATCCACCCCCGGTCCTCGGCGGACATCGGCGAAACCGTAGCCGGCCAATCACACGCCTGGCTGGAATGGTGGGATGGAGAGTGGCGCAGTTGGGACCCCACCAACCACAAGCCTGCAGGGGATTACCACGTCACAGTGGCACGCGGCCGTGACTACCGGGACGTTCCGCCCTTGAAGGGCATCTTGTCAGGGGGAGGCGGTTCGGGACTCTCGGTATCCGTGGAGATTACCCGCCTCGCCTAGAAGTTTATGTACAGACAAGGCCCTTAAGAGTCGCTCTTAAGGGCCTTGTCTGTACTCAAAATTTAACGTCTTTCTACCAAGGAGACGGCTTGTAGTCCTTGAGGAAGACCCCGTACTGGTCCTCGCCCTTTTCACCCATCACGATGGGATCGTAGACACGCGCAGCACCGTCCACCAGGTCCAAAGGAGCATGGAACCCTTCCTCCATGAGCCGGACCTTCGTGTAGTGCGGCCGTTCGTCAGTGATCCATCCGGTATCTACCGCGGTCATGAGGATGCCATCGGAATCCAGCATTTCCTGTGCGCTGGTCCGGGTCATCATGTTCAACGCAGCCTTGGCCATGTTGGTGTGAGGGTGTCCCGGGCCTTTGTAGGCGCGGGAGAACTGGCCCTCCATGGCAGAGACGTTAACGATGTACTTCCTGTGGGCTGTGGACCGTTTCATGGCGTCCCTGAGACGGCTGACCAGCAAGAAGGGCGCCGTAACGTTGCACAACTGGACCTCTAGCATCTCCAAGGGATCCACCTCGTCCACCACCTGGGTCCAGCTGTTGATGGCGGCGAGGTCCGGAACCAGGCCGCCGGCGTCGATCGCTGTTCCCGATTCAATGCGTTCCAGAGATGCTGATCCCGTGGAGAGCGCCAGAGAGGTGATCGCATCGCCGGCCAGCACCGGGTGTTCGGTGACGCTGCTGGCGAGGGCAAGCGGGTGCTTGTCATGTGCGTGCCCGAAGGTCACCAGCTCGGGCCCACCGTTGGCAACTTCAAGCGCCGCCGGCAAGGGCTCGTCTTCTGCATCGACCAAGGGCTTGTACGCATTGCCCGAGCGTCGCACTGTCTGAGCTGCATTGTTGATGATAATGTCCAGCGGGCCGGCTTCATTAAGAGAGTCGGTCAGAGCCATCACTTGTGCCGGGTCACGGAGATCGATGCCCACAATCCGGAGCCGGTGCAACCATTCGCCGCTGTCTTCCATGGCAGCGAATCGACGCGCAGCGTCCTTGGGAAAGCGGGTGGTGATGGTGGTGTGGGCGCCGTCCCTGAGCAGGCGCAAGGCAATGTACATGCCGATCTTGGCGCGCCCGCCGGTCAACAATGCGCGCCGTCCCGTGAGATCAGTGCGGGCATCGCGCTTGCTGTGGCTGAAAGCCGCGCATTCGGGGCAAAGCTGGTGGTAGAACGCGTCAACCTGCGTGTAGTGCTTTTTGCAGATGTAGCAGGGGCGGGAGCGAATGAGGTGCCCTGCAATTTCCCCGGTGGTGGAAGGGGCCAGCTTGTTTCCGCGGGTTTCGTCGTCGATGCGGTCCGGGGCGGCGGTAGCAGTGAGGGCAATGACAGCCCTGTCTGCTTCCGCGATGGAGTCGCGCTTGGTGACGCGCCGGTGCCGTTTGACGGCTTTGAACATCTTGCCGGTGGCACGGCGGACAGCAACGTAGTCCGGGTGCTCTTCGTCGTAGACGTGGATCGTGGTCAGAACCTTGAGGCAGGCCTGGATCTCTTCAGGCGTCAGATCGGTGGAGCTCATTGACCTGATTTTACAGCCTTGGGAGCCAGTGGCCTGCCTCGGGTTCTGTGGGTGCCGGCGGTGCGCCTACGGGCTAATGCGACGCACCCTGCGCAGCGGCGTCCGCTACGCGTGATTGGATGCCGGCTGCCACCTTTTCCGCTGAGTCGCGGATATCGGGATCGTCATGCGTGGCCGCTTTGACCGCTTCCGGCAACCCACGCCGATGCTGTGCGGACAACGCAAGTTCGGCTTCACCGGGCTCGGGGACAACCTGACCCTTTGCCAGCACGGTAATGCCGGATTCGGTGACCTTGTAGCCTCGGGCCTTATCCAAGGCGGGGTCCAGGCCGATGGCCGCGCCCGCAGGCACCTTGACGTTTTTGTCCAGGATTGCCCTCTTGATGACGGCGCCCTCGCCCACACGGACCTTATCCATGAGCACGGAGTCCTGAACCCGGCTACCGGCAGCCACATAGGCGTCGTTGGAGAGGACGGATCCCTCAACGATTCCGCCGGAAACCACCACGCCGCTGGCAACGATGGAATCCAGGGCTGTTCCCACTGTGTTGTTCTCACCACGGACAAACTTCGCTGGCGGCGAGATGCTCTGGCGCGTGTAGATCGGCCACTCGGAGTTATAGAGGTTGAAGATCGGCACGGGGGAGATCAGGTCCATATGAGCGTCGTAGAACGAGTCAATGGTACCGACGTCGCGCCAGTAGGTCCGGTCGCGGTCGGTGGCACCGGGAATGTCGTTAAGGGTGAAGTCATAGACGCCGGCTTCTCCCTGGTCCACGAAGTAAGGAATGATGTCGCCACCCATATCGTGCTTGGTATCGAGGCGTTCCGCGTCCACATGCAGCGCTTCAACGAGGGCGTCTGCGTTGAAGACGTAGTTGCCCATGGAGGCCAGAAACTGCGTGGGGTCGGCTGCCAGCCCGGGGGTGCTGGCGGGCTTTTCCACGAACGCGGCGATCTTCCGGGGATCGTTCTGGTCTACCTCGATCACGCCGAACTGGTTGGCCATGTTCAGCGGTTGCCGTACTGCAGCAACTGTGGCTTTGGCGCCGCTGGCAATGTGTTGCTCCACCATTTGGGAGAAATCCATGCGGTACACGTGGTCAGCGCCGACCACTACCACGATGTCCGGGGCGTCATCGTGGATGAGGTTCAGCGACTGATAAATTGCATTGGCACTGCCAAGGAACCAACTTTTGCCCACGCGCTGCTGCGCCGGTACAGATGCCACATAGCGGCCCAGCTGCGTTGACATGCGCCAGGTTTCCGAGATGTGCCGGTCGAGGCTGTGCGATTTGTACTGCGTCAGCACGACGATTTTCAAGTATCCCGAATTAACGAGATTGGACAGTGCAAAGTCAATTAACCTGTAGCCGCCTGCGAACGGAACGGCTGGTTTGGCCCGATCCGCCGTTAGCGGCATGAGTCGGTTGCCTTCCCCGCCTGCCAATACGATTGCCAAAACTTTCTTCAACGCCATGGTCACAGCTCCCCGTACGTCTTCGTATCCCCCAAAAGTCCGATTTTCCGGACTCTTTCACACTAGAACACATACGCCGGAACGACTACGTTGGTTAGCGTGCGAATAGACATTGTGACTAAAGAATTCCCTCCGGAAATTTATGGCGGTGCCGGTGTCCACGTTGCCGAGCTCAGCCGGGTGCTGGCAAAGCACGTCGACCTTCATGTTCGGGCGTTCGGCGCGCCCCGTGACGCCGACTATCACGGGGCTTCGGTGGCGTCCTACGCCACACCCGAAGACCTCGGCGATGCCAACGCTGCCATCCAGACCCTCGGAGTCGACTTGAGGATCGTTCCGGACATTGCGGGAGCGGACCTTGTCCACTCGCACACCTGGTACGCCAACATGGCTGGACACCTCGCCTCGCTGCTCCATGGCATTCCGCACGTACTCAGCGCTCACAGCCTGGAGCCGCTGCGTCCGTGGAAGGCCGAACAGCTGGGTGGCGGTTACGCCTTGTCTTCCTGGGTGGAGAAGACGGCCTATGAAGCTGCGGCGGCGATCATCGCCGTCTCCGATGGCATGCGGCAGGACATTCTGCGCAGCTACCCTGACGTGGACCCGGACAAGGTGCGCGTCGTCCATAACGGAATCGATGTCTCCCTGTGGGAACGTGATGAAGAGGACGATGCAATCCGGGCCTTGGGCATCGATCCCGCCAAGCCCAGCGTGGTCTTCGTTGGCCGCAATACACGTCAAAAGGGCGTGCCGTACCTGCTGAGAGCCGCCTCAAGCCTGCCTGACAACGTCCAGTTGGTGCTCTGCCTCGGCGCTGCGGACACTCCCGAGCTCGCTGCCGAAACCGCACGCCTCATTGAGGAACTGCAGGCCAAGCGTGAGGGCGTCATCCTCATTGAGCGGATGTTGCCGCGTAGGGAACTCATCCAGGTCCTCAGCCACGCCACGGCCTTTGCCTGCCCGTCGATCTACGAGCCCCTTGGCATCGTGAACCTCGAAGCCATGGCCTGCGGTGCCGCAGTGGTGGCCAGTGCCACGGGCGGCATTCCCGAGGTTGTCCAGCACGGCGAAACGGGCCTTCTGGTGGAACTTGAGCAGGTAACCGATGGCACGGGTACGCCGTTGGAGCCGGAAAAGTTCGTCAGCGACTTCGCCGCGGCATTGAACCAGGTTGTGGCCGATCCCGCCCGTGCCCGCGAAATGGGCATCGCAGGACGGCGCCGCGCTGAAGAGCACTTCTCCTGGGAGTCCATCACGGAAACAACGCTTGAGGTCTACCGGTCGGTTTTGCGCTAACCCTCGGCTCTGAAGAACAGCAAAACCACGACGGCGCCGTCCCCCTCAGGTGGGGACGGCGCCGTCGTGGTTTTCAATAGTTCCGCAATTGTTCACCGCTCGTAAGCGGCCTGCTGCTAGCGGCTCTTCGAGGCCTTCAGTGCCATTAGCGTCTTCTCATCCGCAGGAGCACTGCCGTTGGCTCGCTGCTCGCGGAAGTGCTCACGCGCCGCATCCTGCCGGGTTGCTTCCGCGCCGGTGGCAATGGAGGCACGCAGGTGCTCAGGACCATAGCCAAAGGCGTCCACAAGGTCCACCGCGTGCGGGCGGATCTTCACCAGCAAGCGGTTGATGTACGTGCCTACGGTACGGCCACGCTGCATCGACAACCTTCCGTTCATGAGGTACCAGGACAGATGCTTCTCGATCAGGGACAAGCCGAACAGGTCCCGGAGCCAGGTCAGGACCCGCTTGGTTCCCTCATCCTTGACCTCCGCGAGGGCCTCGGTGAAGGCTTCCCACTGCAGGAGTTCAGCATGTGCCTGGGCAGCTTCAATGAGCTCATGCTGGTGCTGGTTGAAGAGAGCAGCGGCCTGGTGTTGGGGAAGCTTGTTGGCCCCCTTCAGTGCAGCACCGACTTCTGCAACCATGGACTGGACGCGGTCAGCCAGGAGGGTTCGCTGGCCTTCCTCGTCCCGCAAAGCCAGTGCTGCCTTCTGGACTGAACCGGTATCGGCCACGAACTGGGCAACTTGCCGCAGACCCGTCCGGTGCAATGCGACACCCGCGGCTTGATCTACCACGTAGCGGGCCAGGACGCCAAAGTCGGCACTCCGGAATTCCTTGGCATAGTCGGCCAGCAACCGCTTGGCCACCAGCTGCAGCAGGACGGTGTTATCGCCTTCAAACGTGACATAAACGTCCAGGTCCGCACGAAGCGACGCAAATCGGTTCTCGATCAGGAAGCCCGCGCCGCCACACGCTTCGCGGCACTCCTGCAGGGTGTCCAAGGCATGCCAGGTACTGAGTGGCTTGAGCGCGGCCGCCAATGTCTCCAGGTCCTGACGGTCCGCGTCGGTGTCGTGGGCGCCGGAAAAGACATCGTCGAACTTTTGCAGGAGCTGCTCGTGGGCAAAGCTGGCCGCGTAGGTAGTTGCCAACCGGGTGAACAAGCGTCGCTGGTGCCGCTGGTAGTCCAAAAGGACCTCTTCGTCGGTGCTGGACGAGGCATTGAACTGTCGACGCTCGGTGGCGTACTGGATGGCCGTTTTCAGCGCCAATTTGCTCGCGGCCACTGCGGCACCGTCAAGGGAAACGCGGCCCTGGACCAGCGTTCCAAGCATCGTGAAGAAGCGGCGTCCGGGGCTCTCAATGGTGGAGGAGTACGTGCCGTCCACAGCTACATCGCCGTAGCGGTTCAGGAGGTTGGTGCGCGGTATGCGAACCTCGGTAAAGTGCAACCGGCCGTTATCGATGCCGTTCAGGCCGCCCTTGATGCCGTCGTCCTCGCCGCCGATACCCGGGAGGAATTCTTTGGTAGCTGGATCGCGGAGCTCCACATAGAAAGCGTGGACACCGTGATTGACGTTCTTGGTGATCAGCTGGGCAAAGACCACTGCGGCAAGGCCGTCGTTTGCCGCGTTGCCGATGTAGTCCTTCCACGCCGCCCTGAAGGGGGTATTGATAATGAATTCCTGGCTGGCTTCGTCATACGTCGCCGTGGTTGCAATGCTGGCGACATCCGAGCCGTGGCCTGTTTCAGTCATGGCGAAGCAACCGGGAATCTCCAGGCTCATGATGCCCGGGAGCCACTTATCCTGATGTTCCACCGTGCCCAGGTGCATCACTGCAGAGCCGAAGAGGCCCCACTGGACGCCGGCCTTGATCTGTAGGGACGGATCAGCAGTGACGATCTCTTCGAAGCCGGCGATGTTGCCGCCGTGGTCATCCGAACCGCCCAGACGGGTGGGGAACGCGCGATGGACAGTGTTGTTGTCCACCAGGAACTTCAGCTGCTCGAACACGCGGGCGCGGTGCTCGGTGTGATGCAGGCCTTCGATCTTCTGCACCACCGGGTTCCCCGCCACCTTGCGGGCTTCGTGGCGGATATGCGCCCATTTTCCAAGGAGCTGCTCTCCGAGGGCGGCTACGTCCACCACCGGCTCGGCGCCGGGGGTGGCTTCTTCGCGGCCGGAGGGTTGCTGGGCGGATGAAGCCCGGTCCACTACTTCAGTCATGTTGCTTCCTTCTTTGGTTCCGACAACTGATGAGTCATTGCTGATGTCAGGTGGTGCTTCTAAGTTCCGGGGCGATGCCCAGGCACAGCCAGTCCGTGATCTGGGCGGCCATGGTTGCCTGATCGGGTTTGGTGCTGCCTGCGGGGCTGCCGAGCCACATTTCGCCGGCATTCCTCACGAGTCCAATAGCGGCTGTGGGCCAGTACACGATGACCGCTTCCTTGTCTCCGCCAAGGTGCTCCCGCATGGGAGTTGCGATCATGTCCGTGATTTGTTCGAAGAAGTTGCCCAGGGCGCCCGAGGCCGCGATGGCATCCTGGGCCGAAGCCTCCCCGGGAGTAAGCCGGGTGATGAAGGCGTAGACGTTAGGGCTGGATTCGGCCATCTGCAGATATGCCGACACCATGGCAAAGAGTCCCTCGCGAGGAGTTTGCGCCAGCTGGGTGGCCTCCTGCATGCGTCGCTGCATTTGCCCCAGCACTACTTCACCCATGGCTTGCTGGAGACCTGCCTTGTCCCCGAAGTAGCGGTAAAAGACTGATTTGGATGTTCCGGCGGCCCCGGCGATCTCCTCCATGGAGGCATCGCTTCCAAGACTGTGGACGGCTCTTCGCGCGGTTTTGATGAGTTCGCGCCGGCGCTCTTCACGGTGGGACTGCCACCGGGCTGCACGTCCATCCACTACCGCGTCTGCGTCCACTGCACCGGGTACTTCAACGGCAAGCTGCGGGGAGCCGGCGGCTTCGGCGGATTCTTCGTGGCGACTGTTCACGATACTCAGCGTATCAGGTACGCTGGGTATCAGTAACTGGCATTGATCGAAGGAGACAAGCATGGCTGCAGCAGACGTGACAACGAACGGGCCCTTGGAACCGGCTACCACCCCACAAGCATCGCGTTCGGCGGTCATCGTAGGCGGCAATCGCATCCCGTTCGCCCGCACCGGCGGCGCCTACGTAAAATCCTCCAATCAAGACATGCTGACCGCGGCCTTGGAAGGACTCATTGCCAGGTTCGGGCTCCAGGACGAACGCATCGGCGAGGTAGCAGCCGGGGCGGTCCTCAAACACTCAAGGGACTTCAACCTCACCCGGGAAGCTGTGCTCGGCTCTGCTTTGTCTCCGGAAACCCCCGCATACGACCTCCAACAAGCCTGTGCCACAGGTTTGGAGACAGTCCTGGGACTGTCCAACAAGATCAAGTTGGGACAGATTGATTCAGGTATCGCCGGTGGGGTGGACTCGGCATCCGATGCCCCGATTGCTGTCAGTGAAGGATTGCGTGAAATCCTGTTGGATCTGAACCGGGCAAAGACCACGGTGCAGAAACTAAAGATCATCGGCCGGATCCGGCCCAAGGATCTGGCCCCGGACGCGCCCAACACCGGAGAGCCCCGCACGGGATTGTCCATGGGTGAGCACCAGGCCCTCACAACCGCACAATGGAAAATTACCAGGGAAGCCCAGGACGAGCTTGCTTACAACAGCCACCGCAATCTGGCGGCCGCGTACGAGCGGGGCTTCTTTGATGACCTCATCACCCCGTACCGCGGCCTGAACCGGGATTCAAACCTGCGCGCGGACACCACCTTGGAGAAGCTCTCCACCCTGAAGCCCGTCTTTGGGAAGACGCTCGGCTCCGAGGCCACTATGACCGCTGGCAACTCCACACCCCTGACAGACGGCGCATCAACGGTCCTCCTGGCAACGGGGGAATGGGCGGACGCCCACGGCCTGCCCAAGCTCGCTACGGTCCTGGACGGCGAGGCGGCCGCCGTGGACTTCGTCCATGGCAAGGACGGCCTCCTCATGGCGCCGGTCTTCGCTGTGCCACGCCTCCTGGCCCGCCACGGCCTTACCTTCGAGGACATCGATTTCTTCGAAATCCATGAAGCCTTCGCCGGGACGGTGCTCAGCACCCTTGCCGCGTGGGAGGACGAAGATTTTGGCAGGACGCGTTTGGGCCTGGATGGCGCACTGGGAAAGGTGGACCGTGCCAAGCTCAACGTCAATGGATCCTCGCTAGCTGCGGGCCATCCGTTTGCCGCTACAGGTGGCAGGATCGTAGCTTCCCTTGCAAAAATGCTGCATGAGAAGGGCAGCGTAGACGGCCGCCCTGCCCGTGGCCTCATTTCCGTGTGCGCCGCCGGCGGTCAGGGTGTCGTTGCGATTCTGGAAGCAGCTTAAGGGGGAGCGCGATGACTGATAAGTACACACAGCTTGTAAGTCAGGGACTAGGGAAGGACGTGGCCAAGAAGCTCGGTCTGCCTCAACCGGTGGTTCTTCGACGCCACGAACCCGGCGCACCCCTCGTTACCGGGCCGGTCCTGGTAAGCGGCGACAGCGCCGGCGCAGATGACCTTGCCACCACAATGCTTGGATGGGGTTTGGACGTCAGGCGCAACGCGTTGCCTAAGGAAAAGCTGGGGGCTATCATCCTGGTCCTTGATGCCGTCCAGCACCCCGAGGACCTGGGCAAACCAGTACTGACCGCGGCCGCTTCCTTGCGGGACCTATCGCCCAACGGTCGTGTCATCACTATCTCCCGGACATCGCAGTCAGCCCGCAACCCGGCATCGGCTGCTGCGCGGCAGGGCATTGATGGGATGTTGCGCTCCCTTGCCAAGGAACTGCGGGCGGGCGCCACAGCCAACGGCATTCTCCTGGACGAGCACTTGGACGAGCATCTGGCAACAACCAGTCCCTCAGCACTGGGGGCGCTAAGGTTCTTCCTCTCAGGCCGATCCGCCTACGTGGACGGACAGTTCATCACCGTCCGCTCAACGTCCGGCAGCTTGCCGAACGACGCCTACAAGCCACTCGCCGGCAAAGTAGCAGTTGTTACAGGCGCGGCCCGCGGCATTGGTGCAGCAATCGCCAGAACCCTGCACCGCGACGGAGCCAAAGTGGTAGCTGTGGACATCCCGGCAGCCGGGGATCATCTGGCAGCAGTAGCCAACGAAGTACGCGGGACCGCCCTGCAGCTTGATATCAGCCGGGATGACGCAGGACACCGGATCATCGAACACGCGGTGGAACGCCATGGCCGGCTCGACATCGTGGTCCACAACGCAGGAATCACCCGTGACAGGCTGCTGGCCAACATGGACGAGGGCCGCTGGCAGTCAGTCATCGCGGTCAACATCGCCGCCCAACTGAGGATTAACGAAGCCCTTCTGGCATCGGAGCATTTCAAGGAATCACCGCGCATCGTCTCGGTTGCTTCCACCAGCGGCATCGCTGGAAATAGGGGGCAGACCAACTACGGCGCGTCCAAGGGTGGCGTCATAGGGATGGTCAGGTCCACAGCGGCCCTGATGGAACCTTTCGGCGGGACAATCAACGCCGTAGCTCCTGGTTTCATTGAAACCGAGATGACGGCAAAAATGCCCTTCGCGATCCGTGAGGCCGCCCGCAGGCTCAACTCCCTCAAGCAGGGGGGCCAGCCCCAGGATGTGGCCGAGGCCATCGCCTTCCTGGCAAGCGACGCTGCCGGCGGAATCTCCGGAGAAGTACTGCGCGTATGCGGGCAGCAACTGGTGGGAGCATGAACCATCCGCAGCCAGTTGTCCTGGGCGAACTGCCGTCCTTGTCCAAGCTGTACGTCAATGCAGCGGCCGCGGCAGCCCGCCGTCGGGTCCTTGGATCCTCCACCGGCAAGAAGCGGCTTCCAGCTGTCAGCCACGAGGTCAGGGGAGTGCGGGCCGACGTCGAGAACCTCACCGCCTACCAACATCTGCTGGGGGAGACAGCCAGTGATACCCTCCCCGCCGGCTACGTGCATGCTTTGGCATTTCCTGTGTCCATGAGCGTCATGAACCGCGAGGATTTTCCGCTGCCGCTTCTTGGCATGATCCACCTGAAAAACCGCATTGAACAGCTGGCTCCCATTCAGTTCGCCCAGGAACTGGACATCCGATCCTGGGCGGAGAGCCTTGCCGGGCATAGAGCAGGAACCCAGCTGGACGTAGTTTCCGAAGTCCGGGCGGGTTCCAGCGATGATTTGCTGTGGCGGGGCGTTTCAACCTATTTGGCCAAGGGTGTCTTCCTGCCGGGTATCGACAAAGCGGGCAGTCCGAACGGTGCCTTGGATGCCAGCGATTTTGTCCCTCCGCATCCCACCGCTCTGTGGCAACTCAACCTGGACACCGGCCGAAGCTACGCCGCGGTTTCCGGCGACTTCAATCCGATCCACTTAAGTGTGCTTTCGGCGAAGGCTTTGGGGTTGCGGGGATCCATTGCCCACGGCATGTACCTGGCCTCCCGCGCGCTG
>Ga0247742_10000622_pt1 | contig 27841 bp, 33 predicted proteins | sample UWRJL208509C2_FD_180944 | JGI IMG/M metagenome (GOLD analysis project Ga0247742, IMG submission 180944) | Plant litter microbial communities from Arlington Agricultural Research Station in Wisconsin, United States - UWRJ-L208-509C-2 | ecosystem: Environmental > Terrestrial > Plant litter >...
GACCGATCGAACCGGTCCACATTAAGGGAAAGGCGGCGCGGTAGGGACAATGGTCTGGATCGCTAGATTCGCGTTATACCCCTCTCAATGCGTTACCATCCGGTCAGGACTGTAGTAGCCGAGGCTTTTTGCGATTTCTTTCCGCCGCTGGTTTCAATGGTGGGTCGCCAATTCCGCGAAGAGCGCTTAGGCAGGTTGGGTCCACAAGCAACGTAATGGACACAATGCGGTGGATGATGTGAGCGAGCCCCGACGATTAAGGGTGCTGCGTGCTGGTAGAGGCGGAGAAAGGGAGTTTGATCCGGCGTCGAAAGCGAGGTTGTTGGAGGCCTGCCTGACAACGGGGGGTTTCACTCTTGAGAACGGTATCAATGCCAATCTGCCGCGGACTTGGATCCGCAAACAGCGTCAGTCGAAAGCTCCGGCCTTGGTCGCACTTTGCCGCCGGCGGAAGTGTCGAAATTCATTTCGGTTGTAGAGGCGCGAGCTGAGCGGATTGGCGATGGCGATCGCAAACCGAGCGCTTTGCCCGACTTGGACAAGCTGGGCCTGGATCATCCGCGCGACGCCGGTCGAGCCGGTAAACATGACGCTGTCCGTTTCCGGAGCGTCGATGAGTGCCGCACCAAGGCGGCCGCTTCCGGGCGTGAACTGCAGCGCGCCCGGGGGACGCCCGCTTCGTGCAGAATTTTGACGCTTTCGAAGGCGATGATCGGTGTCACGCCCGCGGGCTTTGCCATGACCGAGTTGCCGGCGACCAGTGCCGCGGCGACCTGTCCGGTGAAGATTGCCAGCGGGAAGTTCCACGGGCTAATGCAAACGATCGCGCCGAGCGGAGCATGCGACGGGCCGAGCGTACGGCGGGCCTGCGGCGTAGTAGCGCAGGAAGTCGATCGCCTCACGGACTTCCCCGATCGCATTCGCGGCCGACTTGCCGGCCTCACGCATGATAATCGCCATCATACGGGTTCTCACTGATCAAAACCCATTTGCCCACTCTCTGCGGCCGATGGACATGATGCGCCAAGGCTGGACGGCTCCCAACGGCATCGCAATGTGCCAGAATGAGTTCGTTGAAAGCTCAATCGAGGGAGACCGTCCGTGGAACAGATTATTCGAATTGGTATGGATACGTCAAAGAGTGTTTTCCAATTGCATGGCGTGAACGCTGCCGAGCAACCAATCTTGCGTAAGAAACTTTCGCGTAAAGAGATGGTGAAGTTCTTCGAGAAAGCGCCCCCGACCGTTGTCGCGCTGGCATCCTGTGGCGGATCTCATCATTGGGCGCGGCTGTTAAGTTCGTTTGGCCATGAGGTGAAGCTAATCGCGCCCCAGCTAGCCAAGCCTATGTGAAACGCGGCAAGAACGACGCGGCAGACGCGGAAGCTTTGTGTGAGGCGATGAGCCGACCCACCATGCGCTTCGTGCCGGTGAAGACCGCGGACCAGCAGGCGGCGTTGATGCTGGTCGGTGTACGAGAAAGGCTCATTCGCAATCGAACGCAGCTCGCCAATGCCATCCGCGGCTTTGCCATGGAGTTCGGCATCGTAGCAGCCACCGGTATGTGTCGCATTGAGCCTTTGTTGGAGCGAATAGCGGCTGATCAATCTTTGCCAGAACTGGCGCGCGAGCTCTTCGCATGAACGGTGAGGAATATCGCGACCTGCTTGCCGAAACGAAAACGATCGACGAGAAACTGATCGCCTTGCATCGCTCCGATGAGTGTAGCAAGCGTCTGGCCCAAATTCCGGGTGTAGGACCGGTCGGCGCATCGCTCCTGATGATGAAGACCCCGGGATCCCCGAATGTTTAAATCGGGTCGCGACTTTGCTGCTGGATAGGGCTTACGCCTAAGGACCACTCGACCGCTGGCAAGGTTAGGCTCGGGTGATCACCCGAGCCGGAGACGAAATGCTCAGGAGCATATTGGTGGTTGGCGCAACCGCCGTTCTGCAGCATGTCAGAGCAGGTAGAGGCAGACATACTTCCCGATGGCTGATTGAGCTTTTGCAGAGGAAAAGGCCGAAATTGTGGCGGTGGCGCTGGCCAACAAGATCGCTCGCATTGCCTGGAAGCTTATGGTGAGCGGCGAAACATACCGACGACCGGAAGGGCAATACTGACAGTATAGAAGATTGGCCATCACGGCGAGCATGATATGAGTGCGACGCGTGTTGAGCTGATGCTGTGAACTTGCAACAGAAAAGCAGATGGTGCGATCGATCGATCCAAGACGCGTGGCACTCGGTCAGTTCCATTGGCCATTCAAGGCCGTTTCCGTGTTAGGAACATGCGTTGCGGAAACCATTTTGGCCAGTGGTCATGTGCGACCACACACAAAGGCCGCATATATGGAAGCAAGCGATCCGATCAAAAATATCTGCAAAAAGGACTTGCAAGTGGGGGCCTTCCACGTAAGCAACTGCTTCCATATGGAACTGGACACCACCAGCCATCGACGCTCAGGCAGCATGACCTGCGGCCTTCACCGGAGGCTAACGCGCTTGCGCTCCATACCGGGCCCGGACAGAGGGAAAGGACGCGCGCGGGCTCGGCTACGTCAAGAAGAACGCCATCGCAGGTCGCCGGCTTGAGAGCTGGGCCTCGTTCGATGCACATTTGGATCGTTAGATCCGTGAGGTCGCCGATCAGCGCGACCACGGCACGACTGGTGAACCTTCAAGTGAGCGCTTCGCTGGCGAGCCCGATGCCCTTCGGCCGCTGTCAGGCCGTGCACCGTTTGGACAGCTGCGCAAAGTGCAGGCGGACTGCGCCATCGATCTCGACACGAACAGCTATTCCGTACCCTGGCGTCTCATCCACGAAAGCGTCCAGGTCGTTGCGCTGGCGGGTCGCCGAAGCTGCGACGCGTTCCTGCGCAAACAGCACGCGCATGCGACCCTTCACGTCTCGCAGCGACGAAGCCCACAATTCCAATGTTGTCTCCACTGATGCACCTGTCGTCCATGGAGACTTATAGATTCAGAGCTACCAGGAAATCGCAAACCAAATGCTAGCTTAACCTCGTGTCCGACAAATCGGCAGCAGGCCGTTGGGAATATTTAACGTTCAAGGTAGGATCTCGACCGCTCAGTGCTTAAGAGCGCTTTCCTTTCTTGAGACGATATAAGTTCCTCCGTAAGAACGCTCCCTTCGCTTGCCTTGCTTTTCGCTTGAAAACTGTTGTCAGTAGAGATGCCTGCATCTGCTAGCGGAGGATTGTTGTGAAGGGGCATTCCGGTTTCGCCTTCGGAGTCAATTGTTTCGGGTTGCGCTAGGAATTTCGCGTACTCAATGTTTTCCGTAATCCGTCGGAGCTCGTACGCGGATGTTTTTAGCCGGGCTACCTCGCCTAGCATCAACAGAGACACGCTTGGCCGTTCTTCCATACTCCGCCCGATTTCTTCCACCAAAACAGCAGGATCGTTGTCCCGCAGATGCTTGTCACTTAGCTTTCGCTCGCTGATTTGCCAGGAGTACTCTTGAGAGATTTGCCCCATGGCTACGGTCGTGAAGCTCTTGATCGTCGGTCTTACGGAAAAATCTTCGTGATAGTCTTGGCTACGAGGAAGCATATGATCGCGGGCTACAATGAAAAACTTCAACGCCGCCATGAACTTTTCAGACCCAATGGGGCCACTCTCCAGATGTTCTTCCGCTATTCCAGCCAAGTAGCCTCTTGTCCCATGTGAAAAGCTTCCAAAGACTTCTGCCAACTTCTGTATGCATTTCATCTGCTCCAGTTCTGGCTTTATATGATGTAGCGCCGAGATTATATCGAGCTCGAATTCCCGAGGGCGACAGCGTAGGACTTCGGTTGCAGCGTCAACGCGATCTACGCCCGACGCAAACATACCGTGCTCCGGCATTGCATCGAAACCGCTTTTCGGCAAAAGCGTGTTTATTATGCTATTTTGTAGGAGGCGAATCCTATGTAATAATTGGACTTGTTCGCGAAAGCCTTCGTCCGGAGCCGCCGTGCCACTCGCGCGGGGCGTTAGTGTCCCGGACTCTCGCTTCCCCGAGGTCTTCAAAGAGGAAACGCCTCCTAGCCGACGGTGCTTTTGGGGTCTAGGATCGCTCTGTTCTCTTTTACGCTTCACAGCCTCGCGGCTGGTGGATGAATCGTTGTCCATGGTGCGCCTCAGATTGCTCTAACGTTCAAGTATTATCCAGTGAGAGGCCTAAACCGGCCGGATGTTGTTTTTGCAAATATGACTGCGGTATACGGTCTCTCCGGATGTCGATATTGGTATTCCAACGTCCTCAAAACGCTCCGCTTATTGCGTACGTTTGGCGAGATCGCGTTCAGCGTCAACAGTGAATGGGTTTCATTATTAATATCGGGCTTTTTGCCAGAGTGGTTTGTTATAGATCGGCGCACCCTCCCGAGGACATCAGGTGTGATCTAGTCAAATCGAAGGGAAGAAGCCAAGCAGATTTCTATATTGGGTATTTAGTTCGCTCTGAAAATCGGGAAAAATCTTTTAAAATCAGGGATTCCGTTTGTTATAGAAGTATAGGAATATGCGGGAAGTTGGTTTTTGCAGGCTCATGTCCCGGTGTTTTCGATGCGCCCTTCACGCCCTTCTTCTGGTCGAAACGATCTCTTCCGAGAACGCCTTGATGCGATGATCAACATGAGCCATCCTCTGGTGAAGCTTGCGGGCGTCATGGACTGGGGTCGGTTCGATGAAGCTTTCGGCGGTTTTTATCGCCCCCCTGGCAGGCCTGCGAAGCCAACTCGTCTGATGGTCGGGCTGCACTATCTCAAACACGTGCACGACCTGTCGGACGAGAAACGGTGGAGCGCTGGGTTGAGAACCCGTATTGGCAGTTCTTCTGTGGCTTTGAATTCTTCCAGACGGGTATGCCGATCGATGCCAGCACGATGACACGCTGGAGAAGGAGGATCGGCACGGAGGGATTGACCCAGATGCTGAAGGTCAGCGTGGATGCCGCTCTCGACACCGGAACGGCCAAGTCGTCCTCGCTGGAACGCATCACAGTGGTACTACGGTGCAGCAGAAGGCGGTCGCTTATCCCACGGACGGGCGGCTTTATCTCAAGGCGCTTCTGCTTCTGGTGAAGCACGCAAAGCGCCTTGGCATCGATCTTCGCCAGAGCCATACGCGGCTTGCCAAGGCGGCGGCCGTGCGTGTCGGACGCTATGCACATGCGCGACAGTTCCGTCGCATGCGTCGGGAATTGAAGAAGCTGCGCGTCTATCTGGGCCATGTTACCGCGACATCTGCCGCAAGATCGCCGGAAACGCTGAATTGGAAAGCCAGTTTGCCCGTCTTCTCGGTCTTGTCGAACGGCTGCTGGCCCAGAAGCCAAAAGACAAGGACAAGCTCTATTCGTTACATGCGCCGGAGGTCGTTTGCATCTCAAAGGGTAAAGCCCGTACGCCTTATGAGTTCGGAGCCAAGGTCGGCATTGCGACGACCAACCGGGAGGGACTGGTGCTGGCCTCCATCGCCTTCAGGAATAACCCCTATGACGGCCACACGCTCGATCAGACCGTCAGCCAGGCCGTCGATATTGGCGGCGTCGATCCCGAACGCATCTATGTCGATAAGGGCTATCGTGGCCATGATTACAAGGGACCCGCGACCGTCCTCATCTCCGGTCAGCGCCGTGGCCTCACCCCCACCATTCGCCGTGAACTCAAACGACGATCAGCCATCGAGGCCACCATCGGGCATATGAAAGCCGATGGCCGCCTCGACAGGAACTATCTTCTGGGACATGATGGCGATGCCATCAATGCGCTTCTCGTGGCCGCAAGTCACAATCTGCGTCTCATCCTCAAGGCAATCGCCCTTTGGCGCGCCTACATTCTGGCAGTCATAACCACAGTCGCCACAAAAACCGCGCAAAACGATACTTCGAAGTCCCCCACCGCTTACGCAAATTCAATGACTTGAGAGTTCTTCAGGGCGGACGAGGTAGGATTTCTTTCGCGAGGTCCGCGTCAAGGGTTCGACAGCATGCTAGCGCGTACGCTTGTCGCGGCCCGCACCCGGTTGGTCCATATGACTTCAGAACTTTCCAATCAGATCCGCGGCATCATGAAAACTTTCGGCCTCGTCGTTCCGGCCGGCAAAGGAAACATATTTGAGAAGAACGTTCTAGATCTTGTCTCCAGCCATCATGATCTCGGTAACCTCCCGATTGTGACCGCCTGTCGGGAAAGTTCAGGCTCGTTTATGACCCGTTTATAACGACGTCGTTAGCGACGCGTTTTAGGCGAGACCTGCGATGCGCGTGGAAATTCTCGGCGATGAACGTCGCCGACGTTGGAGTGACAAGAGCAAGCTGGAGGTCGTGCTGTCGGTAGGCGTCGACAGCGCGTCGGTGACAGAGGTGGCGCGCCGGTATTCGGTCACGCGGCAGCAGGTTTACACCTGGCGACGTGAATTGCGGAAGAAGGGCCTGCTGTCGCCGCGGTCGACGACGGTGTTTCTGCCGCTGCCATGCCGGCTGTCGCGGACAGCAAAAAGGCTCGGGCTTTTGATGGCATGCAGGTTTTGCCTGCAATGATGGAATTGCACTGCGCTGCGGACGAAGCCTTCGCTTTAATGGCGATGTTGATGTGGTTGGCCGCGCCATGCAGGTGCTCGTGCCGCTGATCGAGTTGATCGAAGCCGCGATCATGAGCAGCGACCTTCTCTACGCCGACGACACGCCGATCCGGGTTCTGGATCGTTCTCTGCGCGACAAGGGGATGGGGAAAGGGGTGGAGAAGGGCAGGCTCTGGACCTATGTACGGGACCAACGCCCATGGGCGGGCATAGCTCCGCCCGGTGCGGTCTATTACTTTGCTCCCGACTGGAAGGAAGAGCACGTTCACCGTCACCTCAGCCAAGCAAGCGGCATCCTCCAGGCTGACGGCTATAAAGGCTACGCGAAGTTATATGAGGTCGGACCGGACGGGACACGCCGCTTCCCCGAGGCTTCATGCTGGGCGCATTGGCGGCGTGACTTTCATGATATCTGGACCTCGAACAAATCCGAGATCGCCCGCGAGGCGCTCGACCGTATCGGCGCGCTTTACGATATCGAGCGCGAGGTTGCGGGCAAGTCTGCCGATATCCGTCTTGCCGCGCGCCAAAAGCACAGCAAGGCGAAGGTCGAAGCCTTGCGTGCCTGGGCCGAGGCGCGGCTGACCCGCATCCCCGGCAAAAGCGATCTGGCGGCAGCTTTCCGCTACGGGTTGAGCCGATGGTCCTCGCTCTGCCTGTTCCTGGAAGACGGTCGTGTCGCGATCGACACGGATGTTGTTGAACAGCCCCTTTCTCAGCCTTTTTGTGGTTTAGGTGCCCTATCTCTCCAGGCTTCGACCATGGCTGCGTAGGCTGCCTCCGCCTGTGCAACAAGCTCCATCTCTCGATGGCGGATTTCCTTGATCCAGTAATCGCGGGCGGGACCAGCTGGCCCCTGTGCTTTGGCTGCGCCGGCACGCAGTTCAAGCTTGCGCATCTTCATGGCAACAAAGGCGGGCCGAGCCCATCTGTAGGGAGCTTCCTTGGTCAGCAACTGCCAGATCAGATTTGCGATCTTGCGCGCCGTTGCGACCGCCGCGACGTTGAGGCCTTTGCGGTCCTTAATCCGGAGAAAGAAGGCACGAAGCGGCCCTGGAACCGACGCGGCCGACCAGGCAGCTTCAATCAGCATCGTTCTGGCAATCGCATTTCCCTGTTTCGAGATGCGGCCATGGATTGCCACGCGATCGCCGGACTGGCGCACCCGCGGGGTCAAGCCGAAGTAGCTCGCAAGCCGGTCGGGCGTCGGGAACCGGGAGATGTCGCCAATGGCGGCTATCACCGCCGTGGCAACCACAGAATTTATTCCGGCGATCGTCATCAGCTTGCGCGTGCGAGTGTTGTCGAGCGCAATTCGCGCCATGGCGCCATCCAGCTTTTCAAGCTTGCCCTTCAGCCAGTCCAGTTCATCGAGATGGCGGGCGAGGAGGTCGCGCTCTGCCTTGGGCAACGGGGCCGTCGAGAGCCAGTCCCTGCCGCCTTTCCGAACAGATGTCCCGAGTATTTCGGCACGTGATTGGCGTGGAGAACGGCTTGGACCCGGCTCTTCACCCGTCGCACTGATCGCACGAGCGCCGCGCGCTCCGAGACGAGACGACGCAGGTTCAGGGTATCGTCATCTGCGGCCCAGACCTCTGGCAAAAAGCCGGCGGCATGAAGCTGCGCTAGAATCCTCGCGTCGACTTTGTCGGTCTTCACGCGCGCGTGGGCGATGGCCTTCACCTGAAGCGGGTTCGCGATAACGACCTTGGCCACGAAAGGCGTCAGCAACCTTACGATGGCCGAGGTGTTCCCGGTCGCTTCCAGTATAACTTCGTCATCTTTTCGAAGCTTCTGCCCAAAGGCCACCACAGCGTCGTAATCCAGTTCCACCCGGAATTCTTCTGTGACCTTGCCCCGGTCAAGAACCGCGACCTGCGCAAAACTTCGATGCACATCCATTCCGATCGACCGCATTCAAAATCCTCCATGTTGTTAATGGGGGAGTGAGCGGGCTGTGCGACATCTACGGATACGCGCTCGCCGCGCAGACGGGATAGTCGCAGGGGCGGCCAGATAACAACGCGAGCTCGCAGCTCAAAGTCAATTCGGCCTGCCCGCTTCTTCGCACTCCGACGCCCCTGTCCCGACACGACAATTCTAACATGACAGGATAGAATCTGCCTAGCGTTCGTGGGGCGCCGATGGCAACATGCCCGATAACAATGCAGCAGAACGGGCCATGCGTCCTATCGGCGTTGGAGGACGCAACTGGCTATTCGCAGGAGCCGACACAGGGGCTGAGACCTTGGCGCGAGCCATGACGATCATTGAGAACGGCCAAGATGAATGGTCTTGATCCGCAGGCCTATCTGGCTGACGTGCTGGACCGCATTCAAGATCACAAGATCAATCGCCTCGCCGAAATCCTCGATGAGGACGTCGATCTCCTCCGGGAGATCATCAGCAATGATGACAACCTGACCTACGGCAAGATCATCAGCGTCGTGACCGGAGACGACGAGAGTACGGCAGCTTTGACAGACGATGGCGTCGACGAACTCAGGCAGATGCTCAGCGACCCGCGCAGGTCTGCGGAAACATGGCAGGAGTTCCTCGATTGCTTCGTCCTCGACGAAGACATCGCCACACGCGCAAGACATATTCCCCGCGGTAGCAATCGGGCCGTTACTCATCTCGCTCATATCGTGCTACCTCTTCTCGATGCCTGGAAAGGTCTGCGCGCTCGCGCCGCGGACCTTGGGCGCAAGTTGGTCGCTGATGCCCGTCAGAGTCAAGCCTGCCGCATCCTCATGTCCAACCCTGACGTGGGGGCAATCAAAGCAACTTCTTCGCTACTGCCATTGAAGAGCCGGGAAACATCAGGAAATCTCGGTCCGTAAGTGCGTGGATCGGCCTTACCACGCGACGCTACCAATCCGGCGAAGTCGATTACGACGGCCAGATATCCCGACGCGGCGATCGCCGCGGCGATCGCCATCTGCGTGGGCTTCTCTATGAAGCAGCGTCTGTCATTCTCACGCGCAGTTCCGTGCAGAGTTCCTTGCGAACATGGGGCCTTCAGCTCCGGGACAGGATCGGCTTCAAAAGAGCAGCTGTAGCTGTCGCACGAAAGCTTGCGGTCATCATGCACACCATGCTCAAGACCGGAGAGCTCTTCAACCCAACCGCAGGAGTGACAGTAACATCATAACATCAAATAGGGCTCAAAAACTTGAAGCGTCCCTGCCGGGACGTGAGCCGAGCCATCCCGTTTATGGGGTTGCATCGCTGTCTCAGCTGAATGCGTCGTCCACATTGAAAGCTCGTCCCGCGAAGCTCTATCACGCGGCGACTGATGTCGAGCGCGAAGCCAACCATGTACCCCGTAGAAACTCTTCAAGTATCCCCACGGTGACGGCTGTCATGTGATGTGAAGCCGAACATTGGAAGTCCTGGTGGTAGCACTGGGAGTAGTCCTATGACGACGCAGCATATTGAGGCGATCACGTCGGTCGAGCGTCGCCGGCATTGGTCTCGCGAAGAGAAAGAACGGCTGGTAGCGGCGGCGTTGGAGCCTGGAACCGTTGTCTCGGACGTGGCGCGCTCGGCCGGGATTCATGTCAGTCAGCTATTCCGGTGGCGCAAAGAGCTCTGCCAGATATCAGCTCCGGCGTTGCCGCCATTTGTCCCGATTGAGGTCGTGACGGCATTGCCACCACCCGATCCCGTGGAACCGGCACCATGGGCGCGCAGGAAGACAAGTATCGTGACGATCGAGCTTGGGGGCGGCCGGCGCATTCGAGTGGACAGTGATGTTGATACTGAGGCGCTCGGGCGGATCTTGGATGTTGTGGAGCGGCGATGATCCCGGTTCCGAACGGTGTGAAGGTGTGGCTGGCGACGGGCTATACGGACATGCGGAGGGAATTTTCTGGCCTGTCGCTGATGGTGCAGGAGACGCTGAAACGTGATCCGCATAGCGGCCATTTGTTCTGCTTCCGCGGCAGGAAGGGCGGCCTGATCAAGGTGATTTGGAACGACGGCCAGGGTGCCTGCCTGTTCACGAAGAAGCTAGAACGCGGCCGCTTTATCTGGCCATCAGCGGCCGACGGGACGGTGGTGATCACGCCTGCGCAGCTCGGCTATCTGCTCGAAGGGACCGACTGACAAACTGCCCGTGCTGCGGCTCGGCCAAGTTGGTGAAACTGCGCGAGGACGTTACCGAGATATTGGAAGGTCATCCAAACAGTGCGCGAGAAGTTCTCGTGCCGGGAATGCGAGAAGATCGCCCAGCCGCCGGCACCCTTCCATGTAACCCCGCGCGGCTTTGCAGGGCCAAACCTTTTGGCGATGATCCTGTTTGAGAAGTTCGGTCAGCATCAGCCGCTGAACCGGCAAAGTGAGCGCTATGCCCGTGAAGGCATCGACCCCAGCCTCTCGACGCTTGCCGACCAGGTTGGCGCTTGCACCGCGGTCTTGAAGCCGCTGCATGGCTTGATCGAAACGCATGTGCTGACCGCCGAGCGTCTACATGGCGATGACACGACCGTGCCGATCCTGGCGAAAGGCAAGACCGATACCGGGCGCATATGGACCTATGTCCGGGACGATCGGCCGTTCGGCGGAACATCACCGCCAGCAGCGCTCTATTATGCCTCGCGCGATCGGCGGCAAGAACACCCGGAACGGCATCTGAAGACCTTCACCGGCATTCTGCAGGCTGATGCCTATGGCGGCTACAATCCGCTGTTCAAGGCAGAGCGCCATTGCGGTCCGCTGACCCAGGCATTGTGCTGGTCGCATTCGCGTCGCAAGTTCTTCGTGCTTGCAGACATTTCTACCAACGCCAAACGGGGGAAGAACGCCACGCCGATCTCGCCGATGGCGCTCGAGGCCGTGAAACGGATCGATGCTCTGTTCGACGTCGAGCGTGACATTAATGGTCTCGCTGTAAGTGAAAGACTGGCGCGACGTCAGCGGGACAGCCGTCGTCTTGTCAAAGAGCTTGAGGCCTGGATGCGGGCCGAGCGGACAAAGCTGTCGCGCAGCACGCCGGTCGCCGAGCCAATCAACTACATGCTAAAGCGCTGGGAGGGGTTTACCACCTTCCTAACCGACGGACGGATTTGCCTATCCGCGCTTCATCGATGGTCAGCGTAGAGCGCCGCCGGAAGATGTTGGCAGCACGTCGGGGTTCGAGGAATTCCTGAACGTCATGGCGAAGCCACGACATGAGCAGCATCGAGAGTCGTGCGTTGGTATGGTGGCCGCTTTGACCCAGAAGATTTAAGCGTTGATATCATTCAAGACCGCGTCGGTAAAATTGCCCGCCGTCGGACACTCGGAAAAGCTGGATTTGCGAAGAGCCAAAACCAGCAGCACTGACCAAATCTGAAAAACTCAGAACGAGGCTTCATGGGCTACCGTAACTCCGCCGTCTACACCCTGAAATATGTCGCAGCGATGCTTGATGAGGACGAAGACTTCTTGCGAGAATGTTCGATTGAGATGTTCTCAGAAGATGGCTGCTTGTGTGCATATGATGACTATCCAGCCTCGGAGCTCAGTGAGCACATCATCTTGTTCACCCAAGTGGGGATTGAAAACCTTCAGCAGATTATCCGCAATCTTCGCGGAATTGGCGACCTGCCATCGAAACCAGTGGCAGAAAGAAATCGCAAAAAGCCTCGGCTACTGCGGTCCTGACCGGATGGTTACCTCTTCGACAACTTGACGCTTGACGCCCTAGCCGCGATTAGACAACCCCATTAGTTCAGGTCCGCGCCCAAAACACAGACAGAGTTACGGAGTTACGGAGTTACAGAGTTACAGAGTTACAGAGTTACAGAGTTACAGAGTTACAGAGTTACAGAGTTACAGAGTTACAGAGTTACAGAGTTACAGAGTTACAGAGTTACATATTGACGCTACGCGCGGATACATCCTGCATAAAATATAATAGGTAAATAAATAGGATGAACGGTCATACATGAAGGCACTCAAACATTTCTGGATGGGCGGATACTCCGGGCTGGTGAGGTCGTTGATGAGGTGGTCGCAATTGATAATCCACACAATCTGTTTTTGCTTTAGTGACTGTATTCGTGATGCGTAGGTACGCACCTTTCCCTGGCATAACGGAGCCACTTTAATTTGGTTGGCAACCGTTTAGACAGATTTGTCGCTTCGTCGTGGGGAAGCGGCACGTCGCGTAGTGACTGTCCTCTGGCGAATTCAACTAAGCACATCTCAACCTCGCGGCTGCCCCCGCGACTTTGGAACTGGAAGAGATCGCCAAGTGGCTTGAAATTACTCCGCCGTCTCCCTCAGTCAATAGCTGTCATCTCATTTCGTACCGCAAATGCCGTTGCTGCAATGAGCCTTTTCACTGTAGGACCGAACCTGTGTTCGGCCAGTCTTTTGTGCATCTATCCGCGCGTTCACTTCTGGTCTGAACTTAAAGCTCGTCACGTTAGCCGCAAACAGCGTCGCAAGACGGGCAGCGAATCCGCGCGCCATGTCGCGCTCGATAATCATCTAGGCATCGGCCTTGTTACCAAGCAGCAATTCCCATAGACGCTCCACCATGTCGTTAGCTTTGGGGGCCGAACGACAGGTCGTCAGAAATTCTGACGTCGATTGCCGCAGCAGGCTGGAAACTGCTCCAAAATCTATCTCACGCCTGTGGGAATATAACCATCGAATGGAGATGCGCGTGAGAGCCAAACATAGTGACGTTTGGCAGACGGCTCCTTATATGAACATGCTGTGAAGGGCACGCCCCATCAACGACTGAACATGCTTTTCACAGCCATCACCAAGGCGCTGCACCGCAAAATCCGCTCTCTGCTTTGCCTAACGGCTGGAACATTTCTGGAGGACGAGGAGTCGCTGTTGTGGGAGGAAAAGACGAAACCGCTGAAGGTGCGTGGGTCGTCGTGCCCCAGAATATTACCTCAATGTTGTCCTTAGAATGCGGCGCCTGAAGGCGTTCACGTTAGGTGGACAATTGAAGCTATTGACGAAGAGGGCGGCATATTGTCTCCTACGCACGCTCTCGCCGCGTGGCGCGCTGCGCAAGCCGAAAACGCCATGACCTTCACTAGGGAATGTCATCGCTATCAGATAGCGCCACTTGACTGGGAACTCTATGCGGAGATCGAAGGATGAGCAGTAGGGCAAAGGCCCACCTGTCTCTGAACTATTGGACGTTGTTTAAGTAGGCGAATTCGAACTTCTTGCTGTGCAACGCATCAGACCTTCCTTAAGCCGCCGATGGCGGGATATAAACCATTTATTGGGGTAAATTAGAACGACGGAATGGAATACGAAGTTCGAGCACAGCGTTTCTAACTTCTGCGAATTGCGGTTCTTCCTCTGATTTGCGATCTATTTAGGCCGCTCGTAGCCAACGTCGCTAAGTGTCTCAGCGTGGCAAACTGCAAACGTTATGAGGGCTATTTTGTACAATAAGGAAGCAGTCTCACATCCTCGCCAGCTTCTGAATTCGAACGTGTGACGCGCACGCGTTGAGCGCGCGTGGAGGCCGCATGCCAGCGATCTGTTGGCTCTGGTCCTGCGGTTGAACGTAGCAAATGGTACCAAAAGGCCTTGGGCTCCATTTCTACTGATGAAGGTGAGCGCACGAGAGCGCAGATACGCCAGGAATTTGATTGGACCACTGCTTAAGCTCCCTTAGCGCTTTTATCAAGCAATGTCAGACCTCACAAAAGAAGTTAGTTCAGCCGATTAGCCGCCAAGAAACTTCCATCGCCTTTTCCACTCCCTTCTTCGGCTTTGGATAAAGGGGCATCACAGTAATCTCACGTTTCATATCGGAGAATCCCGCCCTGATTACATGTCGCACTTTATAAGTAGTTCCACTTGCTAATGGCTAAAGCGCATCACACCCCAACACGAAGTGGTTTCAAGAACGCGCAAGACATGTTTGCCAATCTGTTTTACGCCAAAAAAGAATCTATCGATCCTGCGCGGAACATTAAACGATTAACAGCGCTCCTTGGAGTGGAACGGGCTAATGATTATCTCGCGAACTTCGCAAAGGTGAGCAAAAAAGTTCTTGTATAGACGCGAGCTCACGCAACTAGATTCGAATTGCATACCCCAAATCAAAGGAGAACGATGCCATCTTCGCATTATTTGGAGAGTTCGTCCAAAACAGAGCCTACGGACTCGAGAGTGGCGAATTTAGCACGATTGGGAGAAGACGAGGCGAGGAAAAATTTGTCGCGGTGGTGCCATTCTACGATAACCCATACGTCCAGGCGTATGAGCTGGCCGACACACACGGTCAACTGACCCTTTACGACCCCGCTTTTCTGGAACTTCTTGTGATTTGGAAATGCTCAGTCAACGGCGAACATCCAACCTGAATTCACAGGACCTGGAAATATATTTTGCTTACATGTCAAATCACCCACGACGCGGCGTGTACCTTGGATTCAAAAAATACGCACGCTTTCAGCGGCCTTTCCTGCATGATTGAATTGCGAAAGGACCCCGGAATAATCCTGCAACTCTGTACAGCCGCATTACTGGGCCTCGTCTGCCTAACGGCGAGCCGTCAATGAAGGGAAGGCAGATAGCCAATCGTGATGAATCTAATGCGAACCAGATGGCCCGTTGCGCGATCAGCGCGGACATGACAAACGGCGATCAAGGACTGCTCCATTTACATAGTCCCACACGCGTCAGATAAGTCGTCGCGGCGATTGAGAATCAGCGGTTCCATCAGAATGGCCTAGTGGCCCGTGATCGATTGACGTTCTTGCGAACCGGCCTTTTCATTGCCCCGGCCATACCGAGCGTTGCATCGTGGACGTCGTTTCCTTGCCCCCAGATCTGATTGCCTTCTGACTGGGAACCACAAGCGCAATGCATCCGGCTGCGTCTGATCACACCGTTCAACGGCGGAGCTGGTTTTGTTCTCATGTCGTCTCTGCCATGAGAATAAAGAAGTGGAAGTAGAGGCTGCCGTTCCTGTCCACGTAGTTCGGTAACCGCTGATCGGAGTAAAGTGGGAACGGGGTATGCTCTCGACGTCCTTCTCCGATTGGATTTAATGGCCATACGACTCATCTTGAGGTGTTAAGGCCACACCCCTTGCAAGCACCATGGACGCCGCTCAATTTCTCCAAGCCTATTCCCAAGAGGTATTGACTTAGCGCTTATAACCCTTTCCTAAGACTAATACGTCCCAAGGCCTTGATCTGCTGCGAGACCTTTACGGGTCTTCCGGACACCCTACGGACGGCGGCAGTCCTCCTCTCTGAAAAGAAGCGCTCAGCAGTTCAAACACAGCTTAGCGAAGATTCCATTTGCTACCTTCTTTCCTCCGACCACCTTTTCTATAAGGGAGCGTGGCATCATGTGCCCAGCCACGGCGTCGCGCACATCTTCCTCGCGACCATGCTTTTTACCTACCCTATGGTCATCCAACACAAGCCTTTCCGACTTTCCATCAATGTGCGACACGCCGTGTTTGATCGTCAAGCAGAAGTCATGAAAAGCATCGAGGAAACGTTGGAGGACTGCTATTTCCCGTTCACACAAGAACCGATGTTTGGAACGACTTTTGAAGATGGCCACATCGTCATTTTTTTGCGGGTGATGCATGGGCTGATGGGGTTGAGGAAGAAATCTGCGTGCGTCGTGTTTCAGGCTGACCGGTCCTCGATCTCTGTCGAGGACCGGGTACTTAGCTTACCAGCGCAGTACATGCAGCAGGTTGTAAATCAATTCACCTTTTGATCCCTAGCTGAAGTCCCTACCCAATACCCGTTTATTTACGCCTGGCATCTGTAGCACAGCTGTCGCTTGCAATACCGTCTAGCCACCGCATTTTTTGCGTTTGTATGTTTGCCCCCTAAGGCAACCTTGTGCAATAAGAACGGGGCCGCCGTTTTCACCCAAATTTTCTAAGGAACCACCCGCTTTCACTGTCTTCGACGGCCATGAGGATTAGCGGAACTGACGGGAAGACATGCATTTCAGTCGATATCTGGAGAACACCGATGGACTTCCACATGGTAGTGGGAAGCATTTCGCCCAGGTGATAATCAACTGACCCCTAAAATCGATAAGGACAGATTGCGCGGTCGCTATCGCATCGCCTGTGTTCTTTGAAAGACTGGATCCGGTACTTCTTGCCAGTAGCTTTCCCCGCAGGTCCGCTGACTTCAACCAGTTTGTCCAAGTGTATTTTGGTCACTCAAGAGGCCGGCCTTCGGCAACGAGAGTTGCTTGGCCTTGGGGAGGACAAGGGTGCTTGTGCAGGGAACGGATTCAGATCTTGACCGAACTAAGTATGGACTGGATCTATAAGATTCCAAATTTACAATAACAGAGCCTATATAATTGGGGCGAGCCACCGCTGATCGCCCTCAACTCAACCAACTCACCACAATGCAAAGGTATGCCGCGAACACCAAGTTTCTTCGTTATATTAACCGCCTTTCGTAGTGTGCGTGAAGCTCAAAGGCGCGCCAACGCTATGGAGAAAGATCTTAACGATAGGCTTATCCGCGCCATCGGATCGGCTAACCTTCTCGCGAAGGTAAATTTACTAATACCTCCTATCCCTCATGTTACTAAAAGATGCACAAAGAAAATACCCGAACATATCATCGAGACCATTCGTTCACGACACTGGTCGGAAAGAGAGCTTGCCGCAGAGGGCGTTTCCGTTTCGCCTGCCCTCGTCAATGAGGCGTTGAAGTCTTTCTGGCCAACCCAACGCGATGGAGGGCTTGGTCAAGTCAAGGCCCATCTGACACTCGATGCAGCTAGGACCGAAGGGGCGCTCATCGGCTTTTTCGGCAACTATTCCGGATTAAAGGATATCTACCGCGGTCCAACGGATCCAACCACCGGCCCGGTCCGGAGTGTCGACATAATTCTTCGTGAGAAGAAGACCGGCAACCGTCTATTCACGCTTGAGGCGATCTCTGTCTCCAATGGTCGGACGGGTTGGATCGCCCCCGAGTGCATCGATGCTCTCCTTCCTGACGTGTGCGATCTCGTCGTCTGTCTTATTGGGGCTGGTCAACTCGCTCGTGCTGTTCTGCGTTCCCTGGATAACCGTTCGCGCGACCAAATCAAGCATATCCTTATTTTCAGCAAATCATCGTCCAACGAGCGGCTCGTTCACGAAATGCAGAAAGCCGTTGCGGTCAAACTCATCGCCACGGCTGATCGATCCCTACTTCGTAGTGCGGACCTCTTGATTACGGCCACCGGCTCGAAGGAACCAGTCGTCACCGTCGATGAAATTGGCACAGACGCTGTCACTCTCGCGCTCGGCATCGACGAACTGCCTGCACAATACTTCGATCGACTCATAGGTGCGGGCGCCCCGATGCTCGTCGACGACATGGAGGCCGTAGAGAAGCGAGGGGTCGACGCAGTGGCCTACTATTACGCCCGAAAAGGGCAGAAGCTTACGGTCGAGGGGAAGAGGGACGGAGTCATCAACATTGCCGATTTCGGAGCCCGCACGTTTGCCGGCGAATCTGGTCGTGCTGCCCACATGGCGACCGTTGGCCTCGCCAGCCAGGATATCGCTGTTACCATTGCACTCTACGAAAGCCTCGTCCAACGTCTTTACGAGCCCCTCGAGGGAAAACCACTCCCTATTCCCTCCCTGCCAGAGATTCCGAGCCGCCTCCAGCGACTGCAATCGCTCATGTCACGCAACAACCTCGACTGCCTTATCTGCTTCGGCCAAGAGAATAGTTTCTACATCGCTCGCTTTAATCCGACCATCTACTCCAACGAGGTCATTGCCATCCTGCGAAAGGGACTAGCCAGTCCAATACTAGTCGTCAACACACTTCGCAAGGAGAAGGCAGAGGCTACAATCGGCCATCGCGTTGTCTACAATTACGGAGAATGGTTCGATGTTCCCACCAAGGGCGATACTTGGGACGAAGCGGTCAAAGCTATTGTCGGAGACGATGTGATGACGATCGGATACGAGGATAACATCCCAGTGACCACCTATCGTTTATTGGAGCAGGCGTTTCCGCATGCGACCTTCGAACCGGCGTTACACATAATACAATCCTGCAGGAACATCAAAGATGCCGACGAGATCGCCAACGCGCGTATTGCGGCCGAATTATGCAACGCTGCTATGGATGCAATTTCCAAATCACTTGTCTGCGACGGAACGGAAGAGGATGCGGTGAAGGCGGCGTGGAACGCTGCTTACGACCGGAAGAGAGCCAAGTATCCCGGCGGAGCCTTGAATGGGTTCGGATCGCGGGAGGGTGGGGACTTCTATAGTATCAAACCGTGGGTCCACTATGGGAAGCGCAGGTTCCTGCAAGTCGACACTCCGAACGCCGACAAGATCGTTAACGAGCCCGTATCCGCCTACATATGGTGCGCTTACAACGGAATGCACGCTGAATTGGAAAGAACTGTCTTCGTTGGTTCAGTCTCGGCCGACCAGAGCTTGGCGTTGGAGCGAATCAAAGCTATTCGCGCTAAAGTCTTCTCAATGATCAGGCCCGGAGTTCCCATCAACGCTCTCTACACCGCCGCCTGCGACGACATGGCGGAGTTCGGCTACGCTCTTCCCGGTCGCATCGGTCATGCCATCGGACTCGGTGGCCACGAGGGCCTCTCCATCAACAAGGGCACGGACCGGGAACTCCAAGAGGGTATGGTCCTTACCATCGAACCCAACGTCGAGGTTCTCGACAAGAACGTAACCACGCAGCACTCCGATACCATCGTCGTTACAGCCAACGGATACGACTTCTTGGCTCCATACGGGAACGACCCAATTCGGGGTGAATGAGCTCGCCAAATGTTCACCAACCTGCAGATTGGAGTCGCATCGACGTACTTTGTAAGCCATTGAATGTAATGTAGTTTTCAGCGTTTGTTACAGCGCCTCATCATTGAGGAAACAAAAACAATATTCAAATGTACATTATCTGCCGTTGAAGCGTTCGAATATGATTTGTTTTTCCGCGTGAAACAACAGTGACAAGCTCCGAAGCAACGTTCCAATTAATTTCATACGACGCATTCTGATATGCAGAAGAATTTAAACCGACATTTCGTTACAAAATTTTCAGAATATGGCGAAGTGACCACCGAATACGTTAACTACACCACCATATATCCTGCAAGCAAGCAAGGTAAGCATCCGGTGATTCCCGCACCTGGCGCTGATGGTGTGTAGGTTCAGCGGTCTGACTGAAGTGCCGCGACGGCTCTTGCCGCCTTATCGCAGCGCTCTGTAAGTTCTGGGTATGAGAGCCACATGTGCTCGTTCGCGATCTTGAAGAGATACTCCGCGATGGCATCAACAGAGGCGGTTTGGTTGGCCCGGCATGCCAAAAACCGTATCGGCATAGGCATCATATTCGTCTTACGCTTTCAGGAATGTCCGACACCCCGATGGGGTACCTACATGTTCGTCGGGTCAATCTCGATCTTACCCAGGTCGCTCCAGCACAAGCCCGGCGGCAGTATGAACCGCAATTCCCCGCGTCCTGCCTTGGAATCACGCGCGGCGATGCCGCGCTGGTGCATCAAACTAAGCTCATATTCCGACATCGTGCCTTTCAATCCGAGCAGCAGGCGATCGTTGACGAGCTGGGGATCGTAGGCACCATCCGGATCGATGACCAATGTATCGGCGAGTACGCAAAAATCGATCAGATCATGTCAGTCTCTGCCATTGCGCGCCAGACGCGAAGCCTCAATGCATAGACCGCTCCCACATCGCCGGAGCAGACCTGTGCCACAAGCCGTTCGAGGCCGGGCCGTTCCATGCTACCTGAGCCGGAGCGACCGAGATCGTCATCGATGACGTGAGCGATGGGGTGGACGCTCCCACTCAACGCTTCGTGCCAGAACGGTTGTGTTGGCACCATCACAGGGCGACAGCCACCACCTAACTCTCGAGCTCTGTAACGCCCATGGCGTGAAGAGGCGTCCCTGCCGGGACCGAGGCTGGTCCATTCCGTTAAGACCGTTGCACCACGAGTTTGCTCGAGCGTGCGAGACATACATTGGAAGGACCGTCCCGCAAAGCACCATAATGCGGCGACCCATGTCGACCGCGTAGACGACCATGCTCTGGGCAAACGGCCTCTCACACCTAAAAAGGCGCTTGCAAATCCCGCTATTAGACGACGGTCTAGTGCTTGCACTAGGACTTCCGATGTTCGCATCAACCTCACAAGACGGCCCTCACCGTGGGCTTACCAAGCAAGCGGTTCCCACTCCAGATCTGCCCCCAGGACTTGCCCCATTAAACTGCTTGGAACACATCTACGATTTTGTCAAAGTCGTATTGAGCGTAACCCGATGGTCATCAGGCTGGCGTTGCCGCCTGCAGCTGCCGTGTTGATCGATGTCGAAACTTCCTCGACCAGCAAGTTGAGGCAAGGCTTCGATATCGCTTTCGATCTCGGCCGTGGTTGCCGACAGAGATTATGCAAGATGTCGCTCGAAGGGCGCCAATCCTATCTTGCAAATTAATTTCACCGCTAATGCACTAATGCAGACTGTCACGCTCGTTCCAAGAATAGTGAGCGATAGCCTATAACTTGGAGAATGGATGGCTCACGTTTTCGACTTGGAAATATGCAGTGCTGTGTGACACTTTGACAATCGGCTAGTGGGAACAGGCTGGACCTTCAAAGAGGTATGGCGGCCAGACGAACAGCAAATCTCTTGAGGGAAATAGACATGAAGTACCGCCCCATACTGACGACAACTGCGTTTACCGTTGTCGTGATGATGTGCCCTGTCGCTGGAAAGGCGCAGGAACAGACATTGAAGTTCGCGACCGAAGGATCGTATGCACCTTGGAATTTCACGGAAGGAGGAACTCTTAAGGGTTTCGATATCGAGCTGACCAACGATCTCTGTGCTCGCGCTAAACTGAAGTGTGAGATTTCCCCCCAGAACTGGGACGGCATCATTCCTGCGCTGAACGCAGGCAAGTACGACGCTATCGCGGCCGCAATGGGCATCACGGCAAAGCGTCGCGAAGCGATCGAATTCACCATTCCCTATGCGCGCGCTCGGAACGGGTTTTTTGCCTCCAAGGGTTCTGACCTGGCGAAACTTCCGGGGACGGGACAGTCCTTCGATCTCGATAATAGTACTGAGGTCGCAAAGGCCGAGATCGAGCAAATGCGCCCGCTGCTCAAGGGGAAGGTCATCGGCGTTCAGACGTCTTCGACCAATGCGGCGTTCCTTGAGACCTATTTCAAGGGGGATGTCGAAGTCCGTGAATACAAAACGACCGAGGACGCCGAGCTCGATCTGCTGTCTGACCGCGTGGACGCCATCGTCCAGTCGAACATCTCGCTCGCGACAACCAAGAAGAACGCCAAGTTCGACGACTACGAGATCCTCGGCCCAACGTTCTTCGGTGGGCCTTTCGGAATTGGTGTCGGAATCGGCCTGCGCAAAGACGATGCGAAGCTGAAGGCAACTCTCGACCAGGTTATCCAAGACGCGATCGCCGACGGCACTGTGAAGCGCTTGGCCGAGAAATGGTTCGCGGTTGACGTGACCCCGCTCTCACAGAAATGACCACCGCAGGAGCGGCGGGCGCCCGCCGCGACGCTTCCTGGGACATGGCTCAAACAACCCGAAAGACGTCGCGATAATTGCCTTTCACGGCACTGCGACGTTCAACTACGCGCCCTGGTGGGCGGTGCGCGAGGTATAGCCTGTGATCGAATATTTGATTTTGTTCGGAACCGGCCCCGACGGCTGGGGCGATGACTTAGCAGTAGGTGCGGCGATCACTATTGCCGTGGCAATCGCAGGCTTCTTGCTGGGAGCGGTCTTCGGCTCGCTCGTTGCCTGGGCTCGGCTCGCCGGAAACTTGCCCCTCCGCCTGCTTGGCGAGGGTTACACGACAGTGTTGCGCGGGATCCCCGACCTCCTCGTTATTTATCTGTTCTACTTCGGCGGCAGCGCGGCGCTGGGTGCGATCATGGGTCTCTTTGGCAGTCAGGGTTTCGTCGCGCTACCGTCGTTTGCGGTAGGTGCCGCCGCAATCGGGGTCGTCTCGGCGGCATATCAAGCCGAGGTTTTCCGGGCATCTTTCAACGCATTGTCGCAAGGAGAGATGGAAGCCGCTCGGGCAGCGGGGATGCACAATTCTCTAATGTTTCGTCGGATCATCGTCCCACAACTCCTTCGTCACGCTATTCCCGGACTCGGTAATGTTTGGCTTCTGGTTGTGAAGGAGTCCGCCCTCGTTTCAGTAACCGGCCTTGCCGAGCTCATGCGAACGACGCAGCTCGCAGCGGGATCGACCCGTCTTCCGTTCGATTTCTATCTCGCCGGCGCGCTGATCTACTTGGTGATCACAATTTTTTCGACTCTCCTCTTCGCACAAGCCGAGCGGCGTTCGCGTCGTGGCTTCAGGGAGGCGATGCGATGAGCCCGTCATTCATCTGGGAAACCTTTGTAACATTGCTCGCTGGCGTACCTGTGACTTTGCAATTGACCGTCGTGTCGGTGCTTGCTGGGATTGCTCTGGCACTGGTCTTGGCGGTATTGCGGCTCAGCCGGTCCAGGCTCGCCCGCCTCTTCGTTTCGACTTACGTGTTCGCATTCCGCGGCTCGCCGATGCTCGTGCAGATTTTTCTGATCTACTATGGGCTGGGTCAATTCAAAAGCACTCTCCAGGATCTCCATCTCTGGTACTTGTTCCGTGATCCTTACTTCTGCGTATTGCTTGCCCTTTCTTTAAACACAGCGGCATACGGCTGCGAGATAATCCGGGGCGGTTTGCAGTCGGTGCCCGCGCAACAAGTCGAGGCGGGGCGAGCTTGCGGCATGTCTGGTCTGCTGCTGTTCCGCCGCATTACAATGCCGATTGCCGTGCGCAATATCGTCCCGATCTATGGGAATGAAGTCATCCTGATGGTGAAGGGAACCGCGCTCGCATCAACCGTCACGATCATGGAGATCACCGGCATCGCTGCCAAGCTGATTGCAGAGACCTACCGCGCCTTCGAAGTCTTCGCAGCAGCGGGCGCACTTTATCTGCTCATCAACTTCTTCCTGATGCGCCTTATCGGCCTGGTCGAGCGTGCAATGTCGCCTCATTCGCGCCGCACGCAGAGGCCGAGCGAAGCGGTCGAAGCTATAGCCACAACCCACTAATTCCCACAGGGGGAAGTATGACAGTGATGCCAGCCGTGTCGCTTTGCGACATCCGAAAGAAATTTGGTCACTTCGAGGTCCTGAAGGGCGTCTCTTTCGACGCCAGGGAAGGGGACGTGATCTCGATTCTAGGCTCTTCCGGGTCGGGCAAATCGACGATGCTCCGTTGTATCAATATGCTCGAGGTACCGACGAGCGGTACGGTGAGCATCCATGGCGAGCTAATTGAGACGAGGGTGAAGAGCGGCTCGACGGCGCCGGCAAACCCAAGGCAGGTCGACCGTATCCGCTCGGAAGTCGCCATGGTCTTCCAGAGCTTCAATCTTTGGTCTCACATGACCATCCTGCAGAACGTCATTGAAGCCCCGGTGCATGTTCAGAGGCGTCCGCATAAGGAATGCATTGCCGAAGCTGAAGCCCTACTGGAAAAGGTCGGCATTGCAGATAAGCGAGGCTCTTATCCATCAGAGCTTTCCGGCGGTCAGCAGCAGCGCGCGGCAATTGCCAGAGCGTTGGCGCAAAAGCCGAAGGTTCTCCTTTTTGACGAGCCGACATCTGCCCTTGATCCTGAACTCGTTGGCGAAGTGCTGACAGTAATGCGGGCCTTGGCGAATGAGGGACGAACGATGCTGGTCGTCACTCACGAAATGGGGTTTGCAAGGGAAGTATCCGACCGAATTCTCTTCTTGCACAAAGGGCAGATTGAGGTTGATGGACGGCCGGACGAAATTTTCACGAAGGGCAGGAATCTTCAATTCGACCAATTTACCTCAAGGGTCCAATGAGCCGAGACCGAGCCAGCCCTGGCCCGCGTCCTCATTCCTCGGGCCGGCAGAGCCGTTTCGCTGCAACCTCGCAATTGACGAGGGCGGCAACGTAGTCAGCGGAGAAGGCCCGCACCGGCGGCGCGCGCACGGCGACGGTGGGATCCCCGAGGTTGCAGTCTAGCGGCTTCAGTCGAATTCTCGAGCATTTCTGCGCCCAACGAGAAACCCGAACTTTATGACATAGAAGGAAATGGAAATGCGTGTTGGAATAGCTGGGGCCGGGAATATCGGAATGGGTTATGCCGCAATTCTCTCGGAGAGCGGCCACGAACCATTCGTATGGTCGCCATCAGGCGAACGAACCAAAGCAATGCTCGCAGGAGAACCGCTCGTCATCACGGGTGCGATTGAAGGATCGTATGCTCCTCAGGTATGCACGTCGGTGGAGACATTGGCAGAATCTGATGTGATTGTGTTGGCACTGCCAGCCTACGGCCACCGTTTTGTCCTGGATTGCTTGATTCCGCATCTTGAGGTGCGCCACACCGTCATCATCAGCGGCCACCTTTCTTTTGCTGGCCTATATCTGGCGAAGAAACTGGCGGAACGGGGCATCGAAATCCCGATCGTAGCCTGGAGTACCACGGTCTTAACATGCAAGCCCCGCGGCCCCAACCGCTACAACATCGGTACCATCCGCCCAAAGGTCGATGCGGCAACACTCCCGGCGCGGTACGCCGGTCGCGCCATGGATACCTGTGTCGCGCTTTTTGGGGACCGGTTTAGCCCGAAAGACGACATCCTCACGATCGCACTCAGCAACATCAATCCTCAGGACCACCTCGGTATGGCCCTCTGCAATCTTTCAAGGATCGAGCGCAGCGAAAGCTGGGGCCAGAATACGATGGTCACGCCTGCAATTGGCAAATTCCTTGAGGCTCTGGATCGCGAGCGGGTCGCCATCGCCTCCGCATTTGGAAAGACAGTACGGACGATTTTTGACCACTACAAGTTCTCTCACGGCATCAGCGGCGGCTCTGTATCCGAGATGTCGGCAACCCTCGTGGAACGCGGAAGTGATCCCCTCGGGCCAACAGACCTCAATACACGCTACATCCTCGAGGACGTGCCCTTCGGCATCGTTCCGACGCTATACCTGGCGAAGCTCGCCGGCATTCCAGCACCGTTACACCAGAGTGGCCTCGACATCATAAGTGCATGCTACGGTCGCGATTTCGCTGCCGACAACGACCTTCTCTCTGAAATTGGGCCGCTTGAGACCGAGACAATGATGTCGTTGATGACGAACGGCTACCAGCTAGTCGCCAGCATCGTGGGCAGCTCCGCCACCCATTGAGGCAACAGCGAAGACATGTTCACCTTCACTGCGCAACAAGCCTGACTGGGCGCAGAAGCTTGTGCGTCCAGTTGGATGAATGCCGCCATTCAGCGGCTCGATTCCTTTCGCACGCACCGTTCTTGCGACCCGCTTGCCTTGCACGAACTCAAGAAGCCCCAACAAAGTCAGCGACCGCGGTATGAACCGCGGTCGCAGCATAATGCGCCTTTGTATGCTGCCATGCTGGTCGGGAACTAAGCCTTGTAGGCCGCGTCGAAGGCCATGCCAACCTGGTTCGTCCCGGCACCGGGAAGGATCTTGAAATCCTTGACCGATGCCCCCAAACCCCAACCCAGAGCACGATAATTGAGGAAGCTCGCCGGGGTGAACTCGCCGACGACTCTCTGCAAGTCTGTGTAGATCTTTGCACGCTCCTGGGGGTTGGCTTCGTGCCGGCCGCGACTGAGCAACTCGTCGATCTTTGGATCGGATAAGCCATACGAACGCCGGTACGAATCGGAACCGGATCCGAATAGCGCGGTAAAATCGTCAGGGTCTCCGAGATCAGGCGATCCGCCGTTGACGGCGACATGGTACTTGCCCTCGTTGCCCTGACTGACGCGCACTCCCCACTCGGGCAGGGCCAGATTGACCTGCATCCCGACCGCCGAGAAGTGCTGCTGGAGGATTTCGGCAATATCCTTGTGGAAACCATAGGTGCTGCTCGACAAGAGCGTTACTTTGGCATTCTCGGCGCCCGCCTCTTTCAGGAGACTCCTTGCCCGATCAGGATCGTACGGCCACAGATGCTCGAAATCCTTCGAATAAAATGGCGACGTCGAGGCGATCGGAATCCCGTCCAGTGCCTGCCCCGTGCCAAAAAACGCTCCCTTGACGACGTCTTCACGGTTTATCGCATGAGCCGCTGCACGCCGTACGCGCGGGTCGGTGAACGGTCCCTGTTTCAGATTGAAAACGATGTACATAAACTGGCCCGGCTCACTTTGCAGGATCAGTCCGGGCGTCTCCGACAGTCTCTTCATGCTCTGCCAGGGAACATACTCGATGATGTCCACATCACCGGCGTTCAGTGCCGCCATTCTCAGACTGTCGTCCGCGTAGGCGACGAAGCGCACCGTCCCTGTCTTCGGCTGGTCCGGCCGGTAGAAGTCGGTACGCGCCTTGAAGGTGAGGGATACGCCCTTTTCAGAGCTCTCAAGCCGGTAGGGACCGCATCCGATCATCGCATCGGGGTTGTCCATCTGCTTGCTGAAGACGACGGGCGCATATTGCGTGGCTAGAACGTTCGCAAAGGCGGGCGTTGGCCTCTTCAGAACGATGCGAACCGTCAGCCGGTCGATGACGTCGATCGAGGCAACGCTCTCGAAATACTTCCGCGCATATGCGGTCGACTTTTCCGCCCGGATCGCGTCGAAAGATGCTTTAACGTCATCCGCGGTAACCGGCTCGCCGTTCTGAAACTTAGCATTCGCCCGCAGCTTAAATTCATAGGTGCGTGGATCCGTTTGCGCCCAGGATTCGGCGAGCTCGGGCTGGACTGCGCCGCTCTCGTCAAAAGCCAAGAGACCACGGTAGAGAAGGGCCTTGACCGTCATGGCGGCGTTGCCGGTGTACTCGAACGGCCTGAGGTTCGGCGGATACGCTGAAAGGCCGTAAGTCAACGTGCCGGCCGATGCCGCGTTGGCGCGAACAGGACCAAGTCCTGCCGCGATCAAGCCCGCGCCCATCGCGCCGGCCCCGACCAGGAAGCTCCGTCGGTTGGTGGGGTATGCATTTGCATCCAAGTTCAACAGATTTTTTAACATGTTCCACTCCTTATTGTTCGTGTTGCTGGTTAGTGTAGATACGCACGCACCTAGTCGTTTCGAGTCGCCAAGTGCTTCTGAGCGCGTCCGGTCAGTTCCGCGCCGTAGTCACGCATGGCGACCTCGGTCGATATGATGCCGTCCCTCAAGTCGACCGCTAGCGAGGCAGACGATCGAGCAGCCGGCTGTCCAAATCCGCCG
>Ga0247742_10000623_pt1 | contig 27832 bp, 28 predicted proteins | sample UWRJL208509C2_FD_180944 | JGI IMG/M metagenome (GOLD analysis project Ga0247742, IMG submission 180944) | Plant litter microbial communities from Arlington Agricultural Research Station in Wisconsin, United States - UWRJ-L208-509C-2 | ecosystem: Environmental > Terrestrial > Plant litter >...
ACTTCCTCCCAGAGCGGCCCCTCGCTTTCAGGCCTCTGCCTCGTGCCGACAGCGATCCAGCCTCAGCCACTCGCGACGACCAGTCCAGTCCAGTTGAGCATGTGACAGACACACGTCTCGTCCAGGCTGATCCCCAGGCTGATGCACGCCAGTGGTTCTCTTCGTCTTTGCTCTGTAAGTGCCACACGTGGCTTAACCCCAAGATCTCCCTGACACTTCTTATCTAGCATCGCCCATCTCCCGCATCCACACCCGCAACCCGTTCCAGAGGCAGCTCGAATCCCGATCCCCAGTCCCAGCGTCGCCTATGAGCCCTGCGGCGATACCACTTCCGGCCCCATCCCCCTCCGAGTTCCTCGAGGGGGGCATGTAAACCCCATCACGCTCCCGGTGCACCACCCTCGTTTGCAATGCAGCATGCGCATATATCTATATACCAACCTATCGTATGGACCCCGACAACTTTTCAGTACCCTCACCAACCTCTAATCGTACCTATCGCTTCTATATCCATTTAACCCGTTATCTATCCTCAAGCTTGTTCTGTCAGCATCATTTCTTTTAAAACCGGTTCATGGGTGCATACTCAGGTCTTTAAGTAACAGTTCCGTGTATATACGTTGTATATCTCCTCAATTGCCATGTAGCTTTTATAAATTCTTCGTCTCTATGGAAGCCAGGGGGATCGAGCCGGACCGCCAACTCCTGCAGTTAAGAACACCCCTTTGCCATCTTCTGCAATATAAAAGCAGTCCTCTAATCGTACTCCAACCTGTACGAAAATCAGCCAACGACACCAACTTGAATATCGTTATATTGAAAACTTACGCTGCCTTCGATGTATATCCCGGGCTCATCAGAGAAGGTATGGCCGATCTCTATGATAGCATCGTTTCCACCATGCAGATATGGCTGTTCATGGACCTCTAATCCAATGCCTGTTGATCATTGAATAATCAGTACAACACCCAACCATTGATTAAGAAGTAATTTACCATGCCCAAGCCGGTGCGTGAAATACTTATCATATCCCCCCAACCGCATCACCTCCCTCGCCTGCTCGTCCACCGTCCCCGTGCGTGTCTCATTCCGGGCTGCATGTAAAGCCACCCGCTGCGAGGCATGCACCAGATTCCATATACGCATGTGCTCGTCTGAGATGGTATGTAGATCCAACGCCACTGTCTGTTAATAAATAAGGCTGTTAGTACTGGTATTAAAGTTCGTGCGGTCATCGGTTAATGTGATATGATGGCTGAAAGGGTGAACGTGAAAGGGATGTGGATTAAAGAATTAAAAGAGGAAATTGGAAGTAAGGATCAGCAGGCACAGTCGATGATGTCGCTCATGCAGACGGCTGGTACATTGCATATAGTTAACAGCGACAGGACGTCGACGTGTCCAGGACGGGCTACTACTAGTACTAGTAGTAGCACTGCTCGATTGACAATGACAAGTTAAAGACGGTCCAGTGACTATCAAAGCCTGGCCGCAAGCCTCCGACAAAACACGTTCAAAGACGTATGAACCAAATGGACCAGGTTTTGACAAGGGGCACGAAAGGAAAAATCAAAGACGAATAGGCCAAGGATGAAAATAGAGGGTCAAACGGAAGTAAGAAGCAGGGATTATTAGTCCCCCTCTTCATATCGCCGACGATGAGCGTTGGCTTGTATCGGGTATTAAGCCCTTGGCTGGCTAGCTGCCAAGGCTTGGACCACAGCCTAAAGCTCCGGCGGAATGCATCCACGAAAGTCACATATATTTTCGACAAGCCTGGTTATTCCAACTGAAGGAGGAGGAGCACGAGGGAAAAAATTGCAGCAGCTCAAGTGGGGAAAGAAGTCGAACGGAGATAAGATCAAGGCCAAAGATTAGGTCCCCCTAATAGTATCGTCGATACTGGGCGTGAATCGCGCGTGTCGGTCAGTAAGCCGTTGATGAGTGAACGCTTGGAGCTCCAATAAACATGTTAAACGAGGGAACAAAGAAGGAAAAGAGTAAAATGGAGCGAAGATCAATTGGAGAATATGTAAAGTAAGTATGATTCGACAATCCCACCAGTTATCATTTCGTGGTCGTCGATTGCGCCGGTGTGGGCTCTCGCATATATCGGTTAAATAATTTGAGGCCGTTGACAAGGATAACAGGTCGATCGACAAGTTAAAGACTGTCTGTCGGTCAAGACTTGCCTGAAGCTCCGAGAAAACACGTTCAAGGGTGTCACCGGCAAATGAGATGAGGTGAGAGGATTCGAGAATGAGAACAAACGACGAGCAATTCGAGAAAAGAATGAAAGCAACAATGAAAGCAACAATAATGAAAAAAAAGGGAAATGGAGCGAAAATTTAGGCCAAGAAGCCCGAACTCACCCGAGTAACGTCGCTCCAGTACCCGTGCAAAGACGCCGTGCAATCGAACAAGGCAAAATCTGCCTCTGCAAGTGTCCTGTCGGTCCCGCTACCATGAGGCAGGGCGGCGTTTTCTGTGTTGGGTGGACACAGGATATGGCGATCGGACCATCGTTACGGGTAGCGTAGGCATGGTTTTGAGATTATTGTTGATCAGGCATCAGATCAGGCAGGAAGAAGTATGGACAGTGAGAAGAGATTGTAGCAGAATTGCCCGGTAAATTCGTGGGTGGAGATTCCAGGAGGAGGGTGCAAAAGGGTAAACCGCCAGGGAGAAGGGAAAACAAACCCAGTATTTCGATGTCCAGATGCCAAATTTCCAGTAGGCGGTGAGCGGTGAGTAAGATAAGTGCCATATGATCATGAAAAACGCATGCAAAATCAACACGGTTGTCGGGAAAGAGAGAGAGACAGGTAATTAGCGACTATATCAGGCAATCAAGCAAGCAAATTTGTGGCAGGCAAAACGCAATTAAAGTCCCAGAGACGACGAAAAATGATTAAAATGTTAAATGTGTATGCTCACCTCCGAATAATGTCAGACAGCCGCCGTCTTTGAGCCCTGCAGCGCCGAGGGCAAACGCCATCATGCTCCGGGCTTGGGATTCGCGAATCCCAGGATACAGCCTCGAGTGCACGTCCCGAATAGCGAGCAAGGTGACCTGCCGGTGGGAGAGTTATATTAGAATTGAGTTAGATTTAGGTAAGAATTTGGGAAGTGGGGAGATGGAAGATGGGAAGATAAGTTGGAATAGAATGGTGATGAAATTAGGTTTAGTCGACGTCGACATCGACAAAGCCACGGTTAGACGGGGAATCTGAGATGAAGGAGCAGAGGCAGAGGGAAGGAACCTTAGGAGAGCACACGGATTGCAAATAATAACAGTCATGCAAGGTTGCAGTTCCCTTCTGAGGAAGTCCCAAAGAACAGCCCGTGTGCCAATTAAATCGTCGGACTTGGAGCAAAGAATGAACACCAGTTATATGACTGAATGGATTCCCTCCACCTGCAGGTGTGAAAGTACCCAGTGGACAAATTTGCTTCGTTCGCCATCTGACGTGAAACAGCGTTATCATTGGCCATCTCCATGAGTAGGAAGGAGATTGGCGCAGTTGTCATTTATTGTTGGACAGCACCCACCCAGGCGCGGATAGTAACGGATTGAGACTCTTTCAATTGGCTGGGTACGACGGCACCTCGGTGTGCTGTCATACATCGCCGGTTGTATTCCATTGCCATCGACACAAGGTAGAGCCAAATGGATGAAAAAGATGCATGAACACATGCCAGTATGCCGAGACGACAAAGAAAGGAGATAAGGAGAGAAAAAAGTATTCAAAGACAGATCAATGCTGACCTCGGTGGCACATTTCATGATCCCAAGTTCAGCCTCGGACTTGCGTTCGCGAAGCCGTTTTATGACCAGTGGTGCTGAGAGCACCTTTGTCTTGGGGTCGGCACGACCCAGGCCGTCCGGTATAAACTTGCGGATGCTATCGTCGACGTAGACGACGCGTTGGCCTTCTCCGTGGGGCGGTGGAAGAGCCGCTAGTGCAGTGGCGTACGGGTCCGCCTCTTCAACCCATTCGACATATCGGACCCGGAAATCATCGAGACTCGGTATCGGTAGTAATCTAGCACGGGTCGCTTCAAACTGTGAGCGGTAACGTCAGTCAAAATTTAGAAACATAAATTTTGTCGATGCATTCAAATAAATACGTGATAGGGATGGGAAGAGTGCTTACTTTGGGAGTTAGAATTATGACCTGGGGGATAATGCTGCCACCCAAAGCATCGGCTGAAACAGGAGAGATCATAAGGAGTAGGGGGCGTTCGGAGAGGTGCCAGTGTGAGTTGGAGAAGTTGCCAAAGAATTGAGAATTTGCGCCAGGTTCGGCGATGTACGCGGTGCCGCCCAGAGAGGCTAGTACTGTCGCCAGATCGGTCTGCCGTGTCAAATATTCCTCTTTAGAGATGGGAGACACATTTTTGCAATGGCCTGCCAGTCTTTCGAGGGAAGGGGAGACACCAGGACGTTCGAATTGTGCCCATGATAAACACCAAATGAGACCCAGGACACAGACGAGTATGCATTTCCTCGAAGCGTGTATGTGATAGGCCCAATTCTTTTGGTTAGTTTCGACCGTTTTCACTCCATTATCGCTCTGCGCCGACATGGCCAGTGAAAGAGAGAGAGTTTGGCAGATTTTGGCTCCCATCACTAAACGGATCAGCGGGCCGGAGCGTGTCGAGCACTTGGTGCCGAGACGCGTCCTGACAAAGACCACCATGGACACAGACACTCTCATCGCTCTTGTGTTCAGTCTGCTTCCTCAGAATCCACATATTCCCACACAAGACGACATAATAGAGGCTCTAGTTCAATCAAATGGAAAACCAGATGAGGCAGCTCGCCTTCTTCAATCGAATTCAATGGCCGGCCCTTCGAAAAAGCGGAAACGCATCGACCTCGAAGCTTGGTTGAAACCTCCCTCTAAGAAAAAAGCCGATGTGAAGGGCAAGGTGCTACAAAAACATCCAGATCTGAGCACTCTCAAGTTCGAGAAGAAGAAGCCTTTGTCATCTTCGAGTTCCAAGGCCCCCACCGACCTGATGTCCATTCTACGGCAGCCACCGTCACCACAAAAGGGTCCTCCCCGTCTAGCCCCCATGGCGCTTTCTACCCCAGAACTAGTTGCCGAGAACACCCCTTGCACGTTGCACTCATCTGTCCTACCCTCTGAACTTGCCTGCCGGCTCTTTTACACGATGATGGACGCTTCACAGAATTGGAAGAGGAACAAGTGGTGGTTGTTCGATCGAGTTGTCGAAAGCCCTCATCTCACATCTTTCTTTGCTCGTCGAACCGATGGATTGGATGATGATGAATCGTGGCAAGAAGCCGCTCAATACTGGTGTGATTGCTACTCGTGTCCGCCCTATCGGGGCACAAACATTCTGACATATCGTGTCGTTTGCAGGTACAACGGCCGAATGACTGATCCTCCTACACAGTTTCCGCCGGAGATGGAAGAGGCATGTAGGATCGTGGAAAAGATAGTGAACGAGGAGATAAAAAAACGCACCAGATTCAAGCAAGAATGGGGAGGAGGAACAAAGGGAGATGCTCTTTGGCGTGCTAATGTGGCCGCGTCAAATTGCTATCAAGGCAGTAAAGAAAGCGTTGGATTTCATTCAGACCAACTCACTTATCTTGGACCCTACCCAACGATTGCGTCCTTGAGCTTAGGTTAGTAACATGACATTCCACATATGCGTCACCTTTGGTCTTCTGACCTCATTTCAGGCACCAGAAGGAACTTCAGCCTTCGTGAAGTCGTTCCAAACGACCAAAATGGAGTTAGGAAGGCACAAACATTCAATATTCCACTGTCGCACAACTCTGTAAGTTTCAATTTATTTCTCTTCAAGGAGCTCCCGCTTGACAAGGACCATTTACTTTTTGATCTAACCTTCTTCGATCATGATAATCTATCCGCACAGCTTACGATTATGCATGCATCGTGTCAAGAAAGATTCAAGCACTCGATTCCACCTCAGCCATCTCTCGATCTGTTTAGACCTTCGTTCCCCAAGACGCCGAGTAGTGAGATTGAACCCTCGAATTGCCGAATCAACATCACGTTTCGTTTCTACCGACCTGACTTTCGTCCGCCTAGTATTCCTCGCTGCCGGTGTGACGTGCCTACGATCTTAAGACCGGATATGAAGAATCGAAACGACCAAGAAACGGATCGTTATTGGTGGACTTGTTACGCTGGTGCTCAGAACGATGGAAAAGGTTGTAATTTTTGGAAAGTGATGGATATGCAAGCGGAAGGACGAGGGCCATACTTCCGGCCAATCGTTTCCTCCAGGAGCAAGAGTGAATGCGACCCTGCAGTCGGTATATTCTGACATAACTTTGTATCTTAAATCAGCAATTTCCCTTCGTCGTGTTACCTTGAATTTAGCTTTTGAAGTACCTTGCCAGCCCGGCTTCACACATTATCCCTCAAACCGCAGTCGAAGAACTTGCGCCACTAAGGTGTTCATTAAAAGATGAGTGTTGGATGGATCTACGTAAGGTGATATATTTACCGATATTTCGACCACGAATCTGATGCTATTCAATACACCAAAACACCGCCATTGTAGGAGATGCCCTTTTCCACCTTACCATCTCAGTACTTGGACTTCTCGTGTGATTCCTTTGCCAGCTGTGACTTCCGATGTCCGATGCCAGCACTAGGGCGTCAGATGAGACAAGGCCCTTGCTTGAACAAAACGAGGGTCTTGACGACCATTCAAATCCTCAGGATGACATCGAGACGATAGCCTTCCAGAAACAAACGCCTCTCCCAAGAGTTCAGCTTGGTATACTGTGTCTTCTACGTGTATTGGACCCCATGTGCTTCACCCAGATATTCCCTTATATCAACCAATTCATGAGCGATCTGCGTGTGACAGACAACCCTTCACAAATTGGCTTTTATAGCGGCATAGTCGTGAGTCTGACGCGTGGATGACTCGAAATTCTCATTGCTAATCTTGCGGTCTACAATAGGAAAGTTCTTTTGCATTCACCCAGCTTCTGTCGATATATCCATGGGGCTACTTCTCTGGTACTGTATTTTTGTAATTGTGAAGTACAGAGTTCTCAATTAGCTTGACATTCGCAGATCGTTTTGGTCGTCGGCCTGTGGTTCTTGCGGGAGTTGCAGGTCTTACTGTAACCACCCTCTTGTTTGGACTGTCAAAAAGTTTTGTCAGTGTGATATTGACGAGGGCTTTAGGTTTGCTTTCACGCTCTGAAAGTGTTGCATTTTATCTGAGTCGGTTGTCATTCTCAGCCGGTCTCGCCTCAGGAAACGTCACGGTTATACCTACTATCCTTATCGAAATAACGGACAAGACCAACCAGTCCTTCGCCTTTCCTTTCTTTGGGTTCTGGTGGCCGGTAGGTTCAATTATTGGGTGAGTTCACTGTCTCGGAAAGATCTCGTATCTCATCACCTTTAGGCCGATAATCGGAGGCCTACTCTCGAAGCCTGCCTCTCGATATCCAAGATATTTTGATTATGAATTTCTCAGGAAATACCCCTACTTCCTACCTTGTTCTATGATTGCAGCATTTTCAGGCCTCTGCTTTGTGATCAGCTGGCTCTTACTTAACGAAGTCGGTTTCTCTTTTCCTCTTAGGCCATACAAACGCTCATTCTATACTGCAGACTTTAGAGAAAAAGTCATCACAAAGCAAAGTATCACCACAGTCCTATGGCTCAGTAGAACCATCTGCTACCATCGATCCCTGTCCTGAGAGCTATAGCGTCAGGCAGCTCTTGGCTGTTCCCATCATACGAGCCCTATGTGCGTCAGGTTGTGCCTTGAGCTTCATCTCTGCTGCGTTCGATGTGCTTTTCGTTCTTTTTTGTTACACCCCGGTGGTATCTGGTGGTCTAGGATTTTCTGTAAGTTTAATTACGACCTTTTTTTGCACAATTCCATATCTAACCCTCTGATTCAGACCCCGGAAATCGGCTTTGCATTATCTGCTTCTGGCCTTCTCGCTGGACTGCTACAAATCTTCTTCATGCCACCAATTCTGCGTCGTGTTGACCATGCTTCACTTTATCACTTCTGCATGAAGATCTGGCCATATGTCTTTATTGCGCTACCATTCCTAAATGTCATTGCCAGAAGAGGGGTGATTGTGGAAACTGGACTTTTGACTCCCCACACAATTTTGATATTATGGAGCGGAATTGTCCTAATATTGTCTATGGCAAGGGTGGCATTTCTTGCATACTCGTACGTCTGCCCGCTCCTCTGTATAGCCGGGTAAGCTTATTGGATTCTTGCTAGGGTTAACATGTTGCTCGTAAAGCGATTTGCTCCCAACCCATCTTCATTGGGCTCGACGACAGGTCTGATCCAGTTCTTCATTTGCTTTTCGCGAGCGTTCAGCCCAGCATTTGCAAGGTGAAACCTCTTGTTTTCCCCTACCCACTAATGGCGCTAATCGATCTTCCAGCTCTGTATTTGCATTCTCTTGTAGTCAGCAGCTACTTGGTGGGTACCTCTGGGCAGTTGTTATGTCTTCAATTGGTTTTACAAGCTACCTGTTTTCTAAAAGTATCGTCAAAGAGAGTGTGCGACTAATAAATGCCAGTTAGAGGCTGCCTGCCTGAAACCTGCCTACTTAGAGTTATGTTAGAGTTGCTGCGCGGCGTAAGGAATGACATCAGATACCCAAGTTGGGTCGCGCGTTCACGCGTTGTCCGTGACAGTCGTTTCATTTCGGCAGTCTTATACGGCGACCACCTCCTCGCATCTACCACATTGCTAACTTGAGGCAGCACAGCTATATACACTTGGAGGCATCGTTTCTCAACCAACTACGCCGTCAACATGGCGGACAGGGAGGCCAGGCCTTCAACTGACGAAGGTCCGTGCGACAACTTCCAGAATTTGGAATATGTTGTTGAATGCTTACACAGAACACGCTCCTCTCTTGAGAGATGGGGATGCACCGACGGGCAATGGGTCAACGAACCCTACTTTTGGCCAACGCGTCGGCTCCGTAGCTCATGAACCTCTTACGCCCTTGACGAAGATCCTGCTTGTTCTCCTCCTCATCCTACTCCTTTTAAGCTCAGTGCGTAAGCTCCATACTCCTTAAGTCATCTCCTTATCGATTTTCGACTCTTAGGTTTTCATCGGTCTATTTGCGGGGGCTCAACATAGAGTGAGGTTGGAACATGACAAAAAGAATCCAGTGTCGACGGTAACGGTGACCTCAACGGCCACCGCTACTACCACAGCCATATCGAGCGCTATAACGACTGCAACTGCGACCACGACTGCGACTTCAACTACTATCACGACCACGACCTTTGTCCCACCACCTATCCCAGTTCCTACCACCGCTCCGGAAGAGGTTCGTCCTTATGTTCATTCACTGTGCTTTAGACGGCTGATTTGTGATTGAAGAAACGCTGTCTCGAGCCTCATTGTATCATTCTTTCGGCTTCGATCTTGTCTTCCTTGGACATAACTCAAGACCCATGCGAGAATTTCTATGATTTTGCCAGTAAGCACCGCATATACTTACTGTGGCTTTCCTAATTCCCACATGTATTCCAGATGGCGGTTGGCTCAATGCCCACCCCTTACCTGCAGACAAAAGTAGCTTTGGCTCTTTCGAAGAAGTTGCACAGAAGAACAAACAAGTTATTCAAAAGATCCTTGAATCCAACTACTCCATGTCCTCTGTCGATGATAAAATCCTCACCAAGCTACGGGACTTCTACTCCTCGTGCTTAGATGAGAATAGACTTGACGAAATTGGCACCACCCCTTTGCTCCATCTCGTCAACACTGTCCGAAAGCTGTATAGTGGAAATGACACAGATATTTCGAGCCAGTCAATATCGAAGGAAGAGAAGAAAATCCAAGGTCTGACCGCTGCAGTTGCGTTCCTCCACTCCCGAGGTCAGCTCTTCCAATATATGTGACCTCTGTCAAAGACTGACACCACGTATGTTAGGCGTGGATTCACTCTTCTCGTTCGATATCGAAGGTGACGTTGGTGTGGATCCTAATCATATGGTTTTGTGGTTCAATCAACCAGAACTTGGTTTACCCTCCAAGGTAACTCATACTACGTGATTATGAAATAGCTTATCCAACCGTCTACCAGGAATATTACGAAGAGAAGTCAATCCGTAGAGTGTACAAGGAAGTAGTTGAACGACTACTTGTCGCCCTCTCCGAAGAGCAGGAAGCAGAGAAGCAGAGAACTTCATCTCCGGACTTTATCACGCAGGAACCCACCACTTGGCCCCCTTGGCCTTGGCCGCCATGGGGAGGTGATGACGATGGTGATGATGGGGGGGATGGAGATAGGGACAACAGGACTATGGACGCCCATAAACTTGCAAAGAAGGTTGTCAAGTTCGAGCGCGAACTCGCGAAGGCGAGTTTGGATTTGTAGGTTCAAGTCGCCTTCTCGATAACGTTACAAGGCTGACAAATGTGGTTATTCAGGGACATCCTCCAACAAGACCCAATCGCAACCTACAATCCTGTCCCACTTTCTAATCTCACCGAAACTATTCCCCAAATCCACTTCCCGACCTATTTTTCGACATTCACTCCACGCTCTTTCCCGGATCGCGTCATTCTGACTTATCCTGCATACGGCGAAGCTCTATCGAAGATTCTGAACGAGACTGCCTCCGAAGTGGTGGAAGCTTACCTCGTCGTCCGTGCCGCTTTGACCTTGTCTCCTTACCTTGGAATGGGTACAGAGGCGTGGCAAGCTCAACGCACCCTTCTTGAGACGGTCAGCGGCATTAAGAAAGGTGCTGTTGGTGACAGAGCAGAGTATTGCGTAGGACGAGTGGAACGAACTCTTGGCTTTGCATCTGGGAGGTACTTTGTCCAGGAAGCATTCGGCGGAGACTCAAAGAAGAAAGCCACAAAGGTCATCACAGGTAGCGCATCGAGGCAACATGATAATACCCCCTTTTATTCACATCTTCGCAGATGTCGTGATAGCGTTCAAGGAATCACTAAAGAAGATTGATTGGATGGACGAAAAATCTGCGAAAGCTGCAGCCGAGAAGGTTCTCGACGCATGTTTTTTTTAAAATATGTAGCTCCCCTCGCTAACTGTCTTGTTGTAGGCTGATGTGATCCGTGTCAAAGTCGGGTACCCCGTTTCACCCAACACTGACGACCCCAATTCGATCTGGCAGTACTATGCTGGTGTCAAAGTTGACAAGAAAGACTTCTTTGGGACTATTTTGAGCTCTGCGTGAGTGCATCCTAAGCATCTACGGCAGTGCCCTAACAACATCGTGGTTTCTTGCTACCAGTACTGTCGAGGAGTTCAGGAGATGGTTGCAGCTTGGGCGGCAGCGGAACCTCGATGCTTGGGAGATGTACCCGTCGACTGCAAACGCCTACTTTAATCCTCCCTCCAACGAGGTAAGATCATTGTGCGCAAACCTGGAACTGGGTGCTGATTGCGACACTAGATTGTTTTCCCTGCCGGCATCCTTCAGTCTCCCTTCTTCTCTCAAGAATGGTAACTTTTTCCTGTCAAATTCTCCAAACGAATTTTAACCGGCTTTATTAGGCCGAATTACTTGACATATGGGGCTTTTGGACAGGTCGCCGCACATGAGTTGACTGTGAGTTGCATGTCAAATTGTTAACTGCTCCATCTCTGAAATGTAGACAGCACGCTTTCGACTCCGCGGGACGTCTCTATAATCAAGAAGGCAAACTCAAGCAGTGGTGGACAAATTCCACGAGCGAAGGTTTCAAGGTCAAACAAGACTGCATTGTCAAGCAGTATTCATGTGAGGGGGATTTGAAATACATTTCCGTCTGACCTACCTGAAGTTTTTCTCAGCATACAGTATTGATGATGGTAAAGGAGGTCGCATCCACGTCAACGTAAGTAGTTTGTCCACCTTTCATAAGACTTAGGAAATATTAATCATCCGTGCAGGGCAATTTGTGGGTGTCGTTCATCTAGTTTTAATGTTACTAATTATGTTCTGACACCTACACTCCTCAGGACTTCAGGAGAAAACATAGGGGACACAGGTCTCATCCAAGCGTACCGCGCTTGGAAGGCTCAGTACCACGTTTCTGAGAAAAATGGGAGCGAGTACCTGCTGCCTGGCCTCAATTTTACGAAGTGAGTCTCGATCATCATCGCCGATGTGCATCTACCAGAAATTGATGCCCCCGATTCCAGAGATCAGTTGTTTTTCATTTCTTTTGCTCGGGTTTGGGCCAGAGCGATGAAACCAGCTGCAGCTGTGCGTAACGTTGATGTTTTACGTTCCACAACCATAACCGTAAATTTCGAACAGGTTCAACGCATCCGCACCGATCCACACTCACCTACCCGATTCCGTGCTGATGGAACTGTCAGGAATATCCCAGAATTTGCCCAGGCGTTCAAGTGTTCGAAGAAAGCCAAAGTATGTTGAGGGTTTTTCGCGTCCATCAAACGTTGCTAACGTGATGCATCTTGAAGCTGAACCCTCCCAACGAGGACCGTTGTATATTTTGGTCTTGAGTCTCCGCCAGGACCGCAGTGAGAACGTACATATATTGTTAGGCCTGATTTCTTCAAAATAAACTATAGGACCCCTTTCGTACTCGGGACATCGTCTGAGCCTGTCTTTTCAATGGCTTGTCTTATTGCCAATGCCAATGCCTTGAACGCCGACTCGGCTCTGAAGATTAGCTCAAGATTAGCATCGATAATTGAGATGGAGATTTCTCGACGTACCGGTGATGGTCGTTTTCACCCCGCAGGACGTCAACATGCAATGTCACGCCTGAGGCCATGGCAAATGAATAGAAAATGTGGGGGAGCATCTCAGTAGACAGATCTCCGATTTTCTCCCTTCGCAGCCCCAATTCTGTCACACAGTACGGTCGCGAGCAAATGTCAATGACCGCTCTGGACAAAGCCTAGATAGAATGTCAAGATGTGAAAAAGACAAACAGAGATTCGAAAGACCTCGTCCAGAGGAGCAAACCCTGTACCATATCGTCTGATGCCGCGGACTTCACCAAGCGCTTCTTTAAATGCGGTTCCCAGAGCGATGGCGCTGTCCTGTGTTGTCAATTTGTCAGGATTTGGTTAACGGCGTGATGGGTGACTGCTTATCTGCAGTATGGTGGTCGTCAATCCAAAGGTCGCCCTTGCACTTCATTGTCAAGGACATGCCACCATGCTTGGCTAGAGCCGTGTACATCTGACCACGCGAGATGATTAGATTGCATTTGCTTAGTTTTTGGCGCCAGTAGAGCATACATGGTCGAGAAAGCCGATCCCAGTAGAAACATCGATAATTTGTTTGAAATTGGATCCAGGAGCACAGTCTAGATTCAAATGGACCTCGATCTGGGTCTCATTTGTTTTCCTCGAGATGGACGCCTGCCTCGACATTTGGGAGGTGAAGGTAGGAGATAAAGGTGCAAGACAACAAACACTAACAACACGACCGCCAAATTTGGATGCAAGGTCCTCCAGAGTCCGCCTGCGAGTCCATGTCTCTCCGCGTCCTCCGCTGCTGCTCACACTCAGCCCTCAGACGGCCACCGCTGACCAGATCCATCTTTGGTGGAATATTGAACCGCTTCAAGCCCACGAAGCCGAAAGAGCCTGCACCTCTTCTCACAGAGGACAACCTCTTTCACCCGTTCTCAAAATCTCCGTTTCCTGCCGTCAAAGCACGAGGGCAGGCCATCCAACAGCTAGCACCATGTCCAGTCTGTGCTTCGTCACATAATCATTTGCATGCGCACACGAAGGCTCAACCGAAAGCCGTGAAATTCGAGTGCCTTGATTGTGGCTGGCCTACACATTGTACAGAAGAACATTGGAAAGAAGACTCTGAGCACCAGAAATATTGTGGCAGACTTCGGGAAGCAAATGAAGATGAACATGATTTAAGAAGTGGTCGGCGAATGCATGAATTTGAATTGCCTGGTACGCATTTCACTCGAGTGTCTTGAGTTCATTTATAGAACGCCTTATTCCAGGGCCACAGGGATTCGAAGAGGCTATTTCCTTTGCAAACTGGGATGTCTTCTGGTACACTCGAGGGTTCCCATCTATGGACACTGAACGATCTCGCCGGCACGCCAGTAAACTCCTTACTTACCCCATAACTATCGGCGGAGCGGTACATCAACACAGTGGATTGACACTCAGCAACCAGCGCGTAACGCCAGAAGGAAGCAGATCACTGGCAGGTGTGCATATGCCTCATATCTGAGTTATAACTTATAATTAAAATTTTCATCAGCTTTGCGGACTACTCTTCATGTACCCCCAGGTGCCCCAGAGACAGAAGAAGCCGCCGTCGGTAAACCTCAGGTTCGGATATTCATCCTCGGTGCACGAGCAGAATCATCCCTTCCTCCGCACGTCTGGGAACAGCTTACTATGCTCTTCCCTTCGACAAATTTCCATTTGTTCTTTATTGGACCCCAAGTTTCTCTTCCGAAACCTCCGAGCACGTCAACCACTTCATCTGCCACTTCATCAGCGGAGTCGAAATCGTCAATCGAGTCTTCCACAGAAACAAACGCCACCGAAAGGAATGAACGTGAAGGAGAGGAAAAGCCAGTTTACCTCCCCAACGTGTATCAACCGCCAACGCCAAAACCTATCTCGCGGTTAAAGCGTACTCGTTCATCTCTTGAGCGCTATGGTGTCCCGTCTTACACCGTGCCATACACACCCCAGTTGACGATCACCGGCATGCAAGCCAACTACGCCGACGTCCATGCACAGTTCCAGCACACTCTAGATCCCTACTCCGACTTTTTCTTCTTTTTCTCGCCCGGCTTTGGATTCCCTTCGCCTGACTCGTTTGCAGAGAACGGAGAGCCCCTCCTCCAGATCGCATCGCCGACGGAATGGGGACCAGTGCTTCCTCAACTGTTGGCGAGCAAATGTTCGATCTTCGTCACTGGCTTCTCACCTACAGATGTTGAACGGGATGTCCGCTCGTTGGCTACCGCACCAGAGGTTGCGGGTGAATTTGAGTGGGTCATCACCCCAGGTCCGAACACATTTGGCAGCGAGAAATGGGAAGTGGCTGACTTCGACCCCCGGGTCATGGTCAAAACCAATTGGGGTATCTGGGCAATTCGAGGCAAGAGCAGAGATATCCAACAGGAAAGGAGCATATTTTCCACACTCTTACCATGACCCACCAACACTAATCTCATCACCACTCCTTCAGTACGAAATTAGCTATCTAACTAAAGTATGTGATCACCCGATATTGACAACAAGTCGTGGCATAAAATGCGTAAATGGCGTGAAGATACATGATGTGCGTAGAAAATGCAGTGTTACAAGTGTGCAGAAAGCCCAAACCGAATCAAATGCCTTTAGGCTTTGACTGTAGGAGCAAGTTTGCTAGGAGGCGGAGCAAAGGTCTAGTATGCATTTTAGCATAATGGTATTGAAGATTTAAGACGGAAACCTACCCTGGTCTTGATGCCTCCGACTGAGGGCAGCCTAGAAGATCCTCCACTGAGCCAGCGATCAACCTCGGCGGCGGCGCCACGACCCTCGCTAGAAAACATGAGAGGAGTTGAAATAATAGGTAAGACAAGACTTACTTGATACCCCAGACAATCAAAGACTGGCCACGACGACAATCACCAGCAGCAAAGATGCCCTCGACGTTGGTCGAATACTTCTTCGGTGGAGTCTGCACATTAGAGCGGGCATCCTGTTTGACCCCAAGGGCTTGAATAACCTCACTCTGAGGACCGAGGAATCCAAGAGCGAGGAAGACAAGTTGTGCCGGGAAGAATTTTTCAGACCCAGGAACTTCTTCCATCTTCCAGCGGCCTCCGCTATCCTTAGTCCATTCAACGCGAACTGCGGTCGTATTCAGTATCCAAAAGAGGCCACGGATAACGGTAAATCGTACCGGTATTCAAGCCTTTCAGCTTCTTCTCCTCATCAACCACAAAGTCCTTCGTCGATATGCTATATTCTCGAGGATCATTGCCGAAGTGGGCAGCAACCTCAGTGTGGCCATAATCAGTACGGAAGATTCTGGGCAAAAGTATGTTAGTTTGTAATGATCGTCCAGAAAAGCGAGATACGTACCTCGGCCACTGGGGCCACGGGTTATCAGGAGCACGCGCAATAGGAGGCCTCGGGAGTAGCTCAAAGTTGACAACCGACTTGGCACCGTGTCGCATCGAGGTTCCTATACAATCGTTTCCGGTGTCCCCTCCTCCGATAACGATAACATCCCTGCCCTTGGCATTGATATAGCCACCATCCTGGAGCTCTGAGTCAAGGAGAGCCTTGGTGTTTAGCTGAAGGAAGTCCATGGCAAAGTGTATACCATCTGCATTACGATTCGGGATCTTGAGGTCGCGTGGCCAGGTAGCACCGGTACAAATGACCACGGCATCGCTCTCCTCCTGCAGCTCGTCGACGTCGATATCGACGCCAACATGTGCGTTAGGAACGAACGTCTGAAAAAGATACCATGAGCACTCTCAATGCGAAGCCATCGTGGATGAACTTACAACACCTTCAGCGGCCATGAGATCAAGACGGCGCTGAACCACAGACTTGTCGAGCTTCATGCTATAGAAACGATCTGGGTTCAAAGTTATCAAAGGACAGAAATAAGTCACTCACTTGGGAATACCGTACATCAGAAGACCTCCCATGCGGTCATTGCGATCGTACACGGTGACGGTATGTCCAGCCTTGTTAAGCTGATCTGCGCAGGCTAGACCTGCAGGGCCAGAACCAATGATCGTGATGCGCTTGCCAGTACGGAAGCTCGGAGGGTTGGGAGCCATCCAGCCCATTTCGAAACCCTAGAGAATAGCACTAGTTGACAGTCGCTCAATATCTAAGAATAAAAAGGCCAACCTTGTCGATAATCGCACACTCGATACTCTTGATTCCAACCGGCTGCTCATTGATACCAAGTACACAAGCACCTTCACAGGGAGCCGGACAGACACGACCAGTAAACTCGGGGAAGTTGTTTGTCATGAGCAGACGGTTGAGAGCATCCTGCCACTGCCCTTTGAAGACCAGATCGTTCCACTTGGGAATAATATTGGAGATTGGGCAACCAGTATCCGACTGGCAGAAAGGAACACCGCAGTCCATGCAACGAGCGGATTGATATTTAAGCTCGCTTTCGTTCAGACGAGTGGAGATCTCCTTCCAGTCCTTGACACGCTTGCGGGGTGGACGGTAGGCTTCTCCTAGGCGCTTGTACTTCATGAAGCCACGAGTTTTGTCCAACTTGTTGAGACGCGCTTTCGTGGTAGAGTCATCGACAAGAGAATCCTCGACATCAACGAGGGATGGTTCTGGACGTCTTGGAGCGGTGACCGAAAGGGTAGGGGTGCTCACGGCCTTTGGGTGCAACACGTCCTGGATATCTGAGGCCAGGTTGACTTGGCTAGCCGTACGAGATGGGATGAGGTCAATCGCACTCTGCCTGGCTTTCTCCTCCTTCTGTCGTGTTGTTTGTTCCTCCAACACTCGCTTGTAGTCGAGAGGCATCACGCGAACAAATAGTGGTAACAGATGGTGGAAATCATGGAGGACACGGTCTGCGACCTCTGAGCCGGTGTAGTGACGGTGGTCTTCGATGAGACTACGAAGAGCAGCAACCTCTCGAGGATCAATCACTTTGCCGAGCTCCACCATTTCCATGTTGACCTTGGAGGCAAAGGTGTGTGCAGTATCGAGAACGTAAGCAATACCTCCACTCATACCAGCAGCGAAGTTACGGCCGGTAACACCAAGTACAACAACACGACCTCCTGTCATGTATTCACATCCATGATCGCCAGTACCCTCGACGACTGCATTGGCACCGGAGTTACGGACAGCAAAGCGCTCGGCGGCTACACCACGAATGAAGGCTTCACCGGACGTAGCACCGTATAAGCAGACGTTTCCAATGATAATGTTCTCCTCGGCCTTGAACGTCGATTGCTTGGGTGGATAGACGATGAGACGACCGCCAGAAAGACCCTTGCCAACGTAGTCATTGGCATCACCCTCAAGCTCGATGGTGATACCTGGGGCGAGGAAGGCACCGCACGACTGGCCAGCAGAACCCTGCATTCGAATGTGGATGGTGTCTTTCGGAAGCCCTTCCTCTCCATATTGTTTCGAGACCTTATAAGACAACGACGTTCCCAATGCACGATCGGTGTTTGTGACGTCGCACTCGATATGAACGGGAAGACCTTTCGTGAGCGCAGGCTCGGCTTCATCAATGAATTTGTTGTCGAGCCGAATATAGAGCTTGTGGTCTTGCTGGCGGACGCGGTGTGTGGCGGCGCCTGGACGCATTTGCCATGCCGGCTTCAGGATCGCAGATAGGTCAAGGTGAGCAGTCTTTTGGGTGCGTAGCTTCTCATTAACTTTGAGCATGTCAGCGCGGCCAACCATCTCGTTGATTGTCCGGAAACCGAGCTTGGCCATGTAGCCTCGGAGCTCTTCAGCGAGGTAGTAGAAGAAATTGATAACTTGCTCAGGCTGACCCGCGAACTTAGCTCGAAGTTGAGGGTCTTGAGTAGCAATACCAACAGGGCAAGTATTTACTGGAAGGAAGACCCGTGTCAGTAGATCGACATACTTTGACGTGGACCAACTTACAATGACATTTCCTCATCATGATGCAACCCATTGCAATCAGCGGCGTCGTCGCAAAGCCCCACTCCTCCGCACCCAACAGGCATGCAATGGCAATATCACGGCCAGTCCTAACCTGACCATCAGTCTGGACAGTGACGCGGCCACGAAGGTCATTCAACACAAGAGTCTGATGGGTTTCGGCTAGACCAAGCTCCCATGGCAGTCCAGCGTACTTGATACCCGTCCAACGAGAAGCGCCAGTCCCTCCGTCATGACCAGAGATGAGAATGTGGTCAGCCTTGGCTTTGGCGACACCACTCGCAACGATACCGACACCGACTTCCGAAACAAGTTTGACAGATACTCTCGCTCGAGGATTTGAGCACTTCAAGTCGTAAATGAGTTGCTTGAGGTCCTCGATCGAGTAGATATCGTGGTGCGGCGGGGGAGAAATGAGGCCGACACCAGCGGTTGAGTGACGCGTACGAGCGATAGATCCAGAGACTTTGTGGCCGGGTAATTCACCACCTTCACCAGGCTTAGCACCTTGAGCCATTTTAATTTGGAGCTCATCGGCATCGGCGAGGTAATTGGAAGTAACACCGAAACGACCGGAAGCGACTTGCTTAATAGCTGACCTCATGGTATCCCCGTTGTTCATGATTTGGGAACGTTCGGCGTCTTCTCCTCCTTCACCGGTGTTAGACTTGCCGCCGAGACGATTCATGGCGATCGCGAGAGTCGAGTGCGCCTCCATGGAGATGGACCCATACGACATGGCACCCGTGACGAATCGACGAACGATCTCATTCCAAGGCTCGACTTGTTCAATGGGAATCGGGGTAACATTCTCGTATCGGAATTCCAGCAGACCACGAAGGTGGATGCTCTGGGTCTGCTCGTTGGCATTACGAGAATAGGCATCGAAGGCGCCTTGGTTCTTTTCCCGAACGGCATCCTGCAGGTTTGCAATTCCATTGGGGTCATTGATATGTGCTTCTCCACCGTCACGCCAATGGTATTCTCCTGATTCGGGCATGCCAGGGGGGAGAATGGTTTCGCGGGTCGGCCAGCCCCGTTCGTGAAGCTCAAATGCATCCATAGCAAGGAGGTCGAATGTAACACCCTGAACACGACTGGCTGTGCCAATGAAGCAGGGTTCCACAACCTCGCTGTGTAAACCGAGGATCTCGAAGATTTGCGCACCCTTGTACGATTGCAGCGTGGATATACCCATCTTCGACATGACTTTCAAGATGCCATTGTCCACCGAATGGCGGTAGTTTTCCATGAGTTGATCTACGGTTTTATTGTCCTTGACACTGCATAGTATGTTAGTTTATCTATAAAATCTGATGGGCGAGACTAACTTACAGTCCTTCACGAGACACCTTATGGATTGTTTCCATCACCAGCCAGGGGCAGACTGCATCAGCTCCATAACCGACGAGAACACATAGGTGATGAACTTCACGAGCCTCTCCAGTATCCACCATGAGCGCGATTTTGGCACGCTTCTTCTGGCTCGTAAGATGATGGTGAACGCCACCGCAGGCAACCAATGCCGACAAAGGAACTCGACTAGGTCCAGTTTCACGATCGCTAAGAATAACGACCTTAATGCCATCATCAATGGCTTGCGACGCCTCACTGCAAACCCGTTCTAAAGCACGTCTATACCCTGGCAAACCCTCCGATTTGGCGAAAGTGATGTCGATTGTACGAGACGGCCACCCGGTGTAAGCAGACTTCAGGCTCTTCATGGCGTTCATCTCCTCGATGGAAAGTACCGGGGAGGGGAGAAGGATGCGGTGACACTGCTCAGCCTTCATCTCCAAGAGGTTGCCCTCTGGACCAACATAGGCAGCCAGAGACATGACAATGCTTTCGCGAATAGGATCGATAGGAGGATTGGTGACCTGGGCGAAAAGCTGACGGAAATAGTCGTAGATGATACGGGGTTGTGTAGCCATTGCGGCGAGAGGGGCGTCGTTACCCATAGATCCAAGGGCTTCCTTCCCTTCGACCACCATTGGAATCATGAGTAGGTTCAATTGCTCGACCGTGAAACCGAAAGCTAGGAGCTTAGGGTCAGTGCTGAGAGTGGTTTCGTCGAGACGCGGTTCGAGGGTGACATGGCTTCGTTTGACGCGTTTGATGATGTTCGGCACCTCGATGACATTCGATTCCACCCATGATGCAAAATTCTGCTTCGAGGCAGTGTTTTTCTTCAGTTCCTTGTCGTCGACGATTCTGCCTTCAAGAGTGTCGACAAGGAGCATGCGACCTGGCTTCAGACGACCTTTCTGCACGATTTTCTCTGGGGCAACGTACAACGCTCCTACTTCGGACGCACAGACCATGATATCTTCATTCGTGACTATGAAGCGGCAAGGACGAAGTCCATTACGGTCAAGGTTAGCACCGCAGAAACGGCCATCACTGAATGCAAAGAGAGCAGGCCCATCCCAAGGCTCCTGCACGCAAGCCGCCCAATTGTAGAAAGCCTTCTTCTGCGGTTCCATGTTTTCGTTCCCCTGCCATGCCTCGGGAATCATCATCATGACGGCTTCAGGTAGGGTCACTACCCCATTGACGACAAGGAGTTCCAGAACATTGTCGAAAGCTGCGGAATCGGAGCCACCATGTTCGATAATTGGATAAAGTAAGTCGAGTTGGTCGCCAAAATGCTGGGACGACAGAACGCCCTCTCTTGCACGCATCCAGTTTTTATTGCCGCGAACTGTGTTAATCTCACCTGATTCCCGAGTTCAGCTTATGACTCATTTTCGGCAGATCGCAGGTTCACCTACCATTGTGAGCCGCCCATCTCAAGGGTTGTGCACGATCCCAGCTTGGGAAGGTATTCGTGGAGAAACGAGAATGGACCAACGTAAAGTGGGACTGGTAGAGGACGTGGTTGAGGTCGTGGTAATAATTGTACACTTGAGGAGGAGACAGCTGTCCCTTATATACAATATTTTTTGACGAAAGGGAGCAAACGTAGAACCCCTTCGCAAGAGTACTTTCGGCGTTAAAACGATAAGCAACTGTGGTAAGATAAAAGAACAGAATCAAATCACTAACATGCTGTGCGTGGCGTGTTTTCGGAGAACATAGAGTTGCCGTTCAAATTGTGTTGCATCGAATGTTCCACCTTGGCTGACACTGCCGTCACCGTAGTGTGCATGCAGGACGACGAACGGCTGAAGGATCGTCGGTTCTTTGCTGCTTGCGGCAGGACCTAAAATCGTTCCATCGGTGGGTACTTCTCTCCACCCAAGCACACGTAAACCTAAGCCCTTCGCGATCTTTGTAAAGACGCTCTGATAGCTTTGGAGTTGAACCGGGTCATTTGCTTTGAAGAATACGTTTCCGACAGCGTACTCTCCTGGTTCAGGGAGAACGCAGCCGAGATCCCTCTCGGACTCCCTTTTGAAGAATCCGTGAGGAATTGCAGTCATCACGCCTGCCCCGTCACCGTCCCTGCTGTCTGCTCCAGTAGCACCACGGTGTGTCATGGCGCATAGAAGTGAACGAGCATCGGACACGATTTTATGGCTAGGTTCGCCTTTGATATGGCAGATGAAACCTACACCGCATGAGTCTTTCTCATTCTCGTTAGAGTAGAGGCCTTGGTCTGCTGGCAAAGAGGCGGAAAATGAAGATTCATCTCGCTCGACGGCATGAAAGCCACTGATATTTTCGGTAGAGGCAGTATCGGAGACAAGTGGAAGCGATTCTGGCGAAGGGTTGTAAGACATGCGAGAACTGGCCATCGACTACGATAGGCGCAGTTCAGTACGTGGTGGTTGTGAAAGAAGAAAGCTATCTGAGTTCTGGTGGAGAAGGATGAGGAACAGAACGGAGAGCGGAGGAGAGGCGGGGTGGGCGTAGATAAATTCTTCACCAAGATCTCGTACTCCCCCGCATGATCGCCTCCGGAGCACTGGGCCGACCCTTAAGCCGAATGAGGCCGACGATTTAGTGTCTCCAGTCCTCCTATTGGCTGTTCCATCGGAATGCATTTCCAATCCGGGTGATAAGGACCTCCGTTTGCGCCACAACGATAAGCATGCCAGTCACTACACTTCATTTGAGCGACATTTGAGCATGAGGTTTGCCGTAGATTACTCATTATTGACTATTTAGCGCGCGAGAACCACATCCCAAATGCCAGATTCTCCATTGGCTTAGCTATTGCAATCAAAATACCGAGAGGTCATCACATGTTTATCAGGGAAAGACCATCTTCTAGCAAAACCTGGCGCCATCCAAGTCGAGTCAGGCGACACAAGCCACGTAACTTTAGTTCCTTCCAGATGTCAAGTCAAGAGCCGCAGACTAACGCTATTCAAAACGGCACCGAGGTATACTTACATGTAATATATATAAATGGAAAAGGTACAGGAAGATCAACTCGCACCGTCGTGAAGCGCGCAACACACGGCAGCTGATATTTCAAATTAGTCACAGGGCTATCTGACAAGTGAGATCTGCACCTTTGTGGTGTCCGTTGTACTGTCGGACTGTATCTCCGGACGCCATTTCCCAAAGGCGCGCAGTATGGTCGGAAGATGCTGCAAATCATCATGAAGGTGTCTGAACAAATTGACAATCAAATTAAATTACCTGTTACAAGGTAAGCGGAGTCGGCGCTAAAAGCGCAATCCCAGACCCATCGTTGATGGCCAACCAAGACTTTCTCCTGCTTGAAGTCATAGGTAGGGCTAATCGACCATATTTTCACAGTGGTGTCGGCCGAGCATGTTGCTAGATACCTTCGTATTGCGAACTTTGTCAATTCTACAACTCCTATACTATTCTTCGACCATACCTTGCATCGGGACTGAGCAAACAACGCGTCAGGTACTTGCCATGAGCCAGGAACCGCGTAACCGCTTGAAAACGGGGTAGAGACGAATTTTCGTCGTTGACTTTCCAAACATAGCATTGTCCCTATAAAGTTGTCTCAGCTAAATTCGAAGCACAGTCTGAGAAGTATCTGCCTTGTTGTTGCCAGCCACAAGACATGAACCATCGGAAGCGAGACTTATTGACCGTATTGGAACATCACCCGCGGGAGTCTACGGACGTAAGAAAATCTTTTAATGGAATGTGATACAATCGAACCCACCAGTTCATGAGAACAGATATTATCGGTCAAGTCCCATTGCTTGATGCTCCCTGCTTGATCACAGGATATTAGTTCCCCTTGGTTGGGGTGAATGCAGACGTCGTTTACTATGAGCATAAGAAAACACTTCAATAAGGGGCTTGATGGTGGGAATCATGAATACCTGGAGCCCCATTCTCGTACGTGCGAGGTTGGATATTTCCAGGACTTCTACAAGAGCAAACACGATCGTTGAAGCGCAGTTCAATAAATCAAAGAGTGTGCGCACCGAAGGTCCCATATTTTTATCGTGCTGTCCTCACTGCCTGACACAAGCCATTTGCCCTCACTGTTAAATGCGATGGACGTTACGTTATTCCCATGCCCTTCAAGAATGAGAAGCTAGATCCAATCTGAGGGATAGTGCGGAGCGAGATGTGTGATTAACATACGGGTTCAGACGACGAGCTTGAGATATCGTAAATGTGGATCTTCTTGTGAATGCCAGCAGCCAAGAATCGTTTGCTTAGTCGTATCAGTCAATCGGAACCTACGCCGAAACAAACACAACTCACTCATTAGAGATGCAGAGTCGATTTACTTGCTAAGGCATGCGTCATGTGTGAGCAAGGGCCACAATAACAGGAAAGTGTGAAGAGTCGTACGCCTGATTCTCCTGTGCGAGCTATGGTCCGAGAGCAAATGCCACTCCACGCTTCCCAGAATCGTATTTCGTGGTCATATGAGCCTGTAACGAGGATGACGGACATGTCATGACGGGGAGCACTGTTTTTGGAACTTGCTGAAGCAGCAGGCATTTAGATTGCAGAGTTCCAGGTAATTGCTGTCTGACAGTGATTTATTGACGGAGAGTAAGCGGGTCGACAGTGGGCGTAAAGGAGGATACAGAAGTCAGATGGTATACGCAGATCTCAACAAAGATGCAGTACTGACGAGAGGTCGTTGAAGTTGGATGCAGCCTTTCTGAGCGTCAACAAGTGCCATATCGGGTAACTTACGTAATAATATTAGATAAGATTAACGATCACGATCATTATCCTTTCTTCCTCAACCATGTCGGGTCTGAGCATTTATCCAGCAAAAATTCCCTTTCTCTGCCCTCAGTGGGTATTACGCCTATCTTCAGGGTTCTTATTGTCTTTTCTACCGCCGGCGAGATGTTTATAGCACCGCCGATCACATTCTGCCCATGTCCTCCGAGTCCGCGTCTCTTTGCTCGGTGACAAGGGCATACTTGTCGTGCCTTTCGGGGGACCGCGAACTGACATGCCGAGGATCACAGAATTTCCCATCGGGATCCGTATGGCCTTTCTGAGTTATTTGGAGGTATTCATCTGTATTCGTGGGTCTTGATCTCTGACAAGCGTAGCGTGGCTACCATGCATCCATCCCCAGTCATGAATTCCCTGGCCAGATCAAGGCCAGCTCGGCCTCTCTTGGCTCGCCCATGTATTACGTATAATCTCCTTTGCTTGCGTGCCTTGCTTCTGTGCCCAGCTGGTGGGTCGATCCTATTAATTACACTAGTTCATCACCGATCTTCCCTACTCCCGCGAGGATCGATCGTTGTGAACTCGTAGTGACCTCGGGTTGCAGGAAGACCTCATTTTCCCAGGGAAAGAAGACAAATTTCTGGAATCTGTGATGAAACAGTGCGAAGATTCTTGCTCTCTAGGAGATTTGCTGATCTGCCGTCGGCGATGTGTATTCAAGGTCATATCGAAACAGTTCTCCTTTACGCACGTCCAATCTTCTGTGATGTCTCGAATCCATGGGACCCTTGGTGGTTTTTGTCAGTCTTTCTATTCGGTGATAGCTCGAATCAGGTAATATCTAGCTCGAGCAACTTCTATAAAGCCAGAGGTCTGAAATGGCGTCCTCTCACCAACGAAATCGACCACACAACCGCTATTTCGGCTATGAACGCTTTCCCAGTAGGTCCTCCGACTGATTGTAAAGCATATTTCTCTCTGACCATTACTAGACAGGAACTAGAGTTTTCTTTTGGACCTCCAACGGCGACGTGGAATACGCAGTCGTCCAATCCTCCAGCCGCCTTCCTGACGTAGGTCTTCGGATTCTCTGATTGAAAAATAATCAGTGTTCAAATTTATTTCTGTGTGTAGGGTACGCAGATTCTCGTGCTCAAGCTTGAGGGGAAGGACAAGACTGCGACCCTACCGTAAGCGCCTTTCGTCTATTCAACAACTTAGATTTAACATCACTGTCAGGGCCGCTGGAGTCACCAAGGTTTCCTAAATGACTGGTCATGACGGATTCGCTACTTCATTGAGTTCCAGGCCTCGTCTACCGGTTTGCTTGCCTTGAACCTTCTACAATGATACATATTTGTTGAGTTCTTTCGTCGTGAGACACAATTATTTTATATAAGCGGTGTAACATTACCCCATTCAAGCATCATAGATACGATAGACAAAATATTTAACACAAGCAATCCCCAAATCCATTGCGTTCCCAGGAAGTTTTGAAATCTGTGCCCCATAACACCTCATGTTCGTCGTCATCGCGCTTTTCGAGTCCTTAGTTTCGCTGGGTTTGTAAATTGAATTGTAGTATTTATCGCAAATCTCGGAGGCAATAATTGTTCTTGACAGTGAGGTCCTGGCCGCTGCCAGGCCACTATGATCAACGGACGTGAACCTTCGAAGCCAACTTGCGTGGTTCCAATAGACCATAAAAGAGAAAAGAAGCCATCAAATAATTGATGCACGACCTGAACCACTGCACACCCCCAACACGATGCGCAGGTTCCTGTATTTTCGGCGACATCTACCGAGCCTGCGGCTAGAACATGACGTCTGAATGTTGTAAGAAGGGGCGTGAAGGTTAGGGTCGTTTACGCAAGCGATAGGGTGTCGGTATTTTGGTCCTAGCAAGCAACGTCAATGCTTTGATCACTCGAAGCAGGAGAAATAGTAAGTGAGAGCTTACCCTGATCATAATACTCAATCGTTGGCCAGCTGCTTGGTTCCTTTCTATGCTGTGCTTGTATTTAAATCTGGTGTCGTCCCTATGCCACACAACGAGTCAGGTAACATCTATGCAGGATACACAACACGGGGCTGACCTTTGGAGGTAAATACTACCCGAAGGAAGTTTCAGGCAGAACTCCGCGTCATTGCCCTTCACTTCTTTCATTCGAAGAACGCGCTCGTCGCCTAGACTGACGCCAAGTATCCACGACCCGCTCGCGGATATATTGTCGATATGTGGAAGTATATCACCATATGATGCGAGATGCAGTAGATGCGTTTGGACTAACTGAGTGGGACATAGAGAGTACAGGCGGTCCAAAATTGCTTTCAGGCCTTCGAATTCTTCCACTGGCCAGGATGACAGATGCATTTCTCGGAAGTGATGTATCACACCGTCGTAGTGTCCCTATATATGTACAAAATAGTAAGGAAAAGGTATAAACAGAGGTATCGGTGCACACTTGCCTCTTGGAAATCGTAGAGTTCATCTGGAGCAAAGAACTCTATCAACTGGCTGCTGGGTTCGTGTGCTCTAGATTTCCAGTACTCTTTTCTTCTCCTTCGAGAAATCCTTGTTTCTGAAGCATCCAACTTCTGAAGAGAAGCTTTGAGCAGCACACGCTGCTCCCTTCCCGTGAAATAGTCAGGCCAGAACGAGAAGTCGGGGGGATACTGGCCCACTCCGAGACCAGTGAACTGCCGACACAGAGATGGTCTGGAATGAAGTTTTGCAGCTTGGACAGTTTTTCCTAGTAGTCTGACCATTTTCATAATTTCAGGTTTTTTCAGAGAGACGTAGTTGGGATAAGACCATCAAGCGAGTCCAGAGCGCAGTCGCGAATCGCGTGGATAAGTTTCGGAATTGGAATCTGCGGTGTGGAACATGCGGTGGGAATGTGCGGCGGGGTTCACCGAGGCCAGACAATGTAACGTGATCAGTCCTGTCGCGCACAAACACGCCGCTTCAACCATTCTTGGCGTACGGCTGGGCTGCAATGAACCTCATATACTTCCTCGCCGACCTCCAGAGTGACCCAACTCTGTGTAATCTCTCCCTAGAGTGGTCTAGTCTATCTTGACGCCGCCGATCTC
>Ga0247742_10000624_pt1 | contig 27813 bp, 36 predicted proteins | sample UWRJL208509C2_FD_180944 | JGI IMG/M metagenome (GOLD analysis project Ga0247742, IMG submission 180944) | Plant litter microbial communities from Arlington Agricultural Research Station in Wisconsin, United States - UWRJ-L208-509C-2 | ecosystem: Environmental > Terrestrial > Plant litter >...
ACAAAGGAAAGTTTTCGATTAAATAAACATCATGTGAAGGGTAGGCATTACTTGTCATAAACTTTCCTTTGTTATAAGGAAGGCCATTTATTTCACAAAACTCTTTTAGTTGTTTATAACCTGTTTTGCTATCTCTTACTTCCATTGATAAAAGGACTTGACGTAAAGAAATAGGACTATTCAATAGTGCGCTTGCTTTATCAATATCAGCAAATGCTTCTTTAAAGGATTTCATAATATACTAATTATAGCATATTTAGTGCGAGTCGGGGGATTTGAACCCCCATGTATCCAGTTAACCTTTCAACACGTTCGTAGCGTGAGGGTATAGACCCGCAGACGAGGAATCCGCTACACAGCCCCACTTGGTCTGCCGCCAGCTTTCCTCTAAAGTTTTCCCATTTCGAACTGGTTAAACTTTTTGCGGACTCAATAGGGTTTGAACCTATAGCTCCCCATTTTTGGACTTGGGGCGTGTTACCTACCTTACCTTTTTCTTCTGAACAGTTATCTTAAGGTTCTGTCAGATTACTTGATAAAGCTTACACTATGTTTCCTTAAATCTTTTTAGGTAAGATTTGAACCGTGGTGGTGCGTGAGGGACTCGAACCCCCGTACCCGAAAGATCTGATTTACAGTCAGACGCAATTGCCGCTCTGCCAACGCACCATTATTTTTGTTACTTGCGACCACGAGGGGAATTGAACCCCCACTACAACCTTGACAGGGTTGCGTGCGCGCCTCTACACTACGCGGCCTTACGGGGTGCCTTACTGTTGGTTTAGGGTGCCCCTATTTTTCTATCCTTACCTCTTGGTGGTGTAAGGTCGCTAACCACGTAGGGTTAGACTCTCCAACTTGTCGATTTTTAACCTGTGATTCAAACAGCTTTAAATCGAGAAACAGCTTCACGAGCCACCTATGGGATTTGAACCCATGACCTCTTTCTTACCAAGAAAGTGCTCTACCAACTGAGCTAAGGCGGCAGAAACAGCACTCTTACGGGTTACTGTTTATGTGGGTTGAATAACAGATGTTATCCAGATAACCGAAGACCTTGTTTCGGTATTGGAGTCGCATGCGGGAATCGAACCCGCGTCCCCACCTTGGCAAGGTGGAATAATAGCCGTTATACCAATGCAACATTAGGCAACTTCCACGAACTCACAGGTTTGTGTTCTCCTTTTAGGAGCCTAACTTTTCTGGGGAAGGTAGTTAGAGGGTGTTGTGCCTTACCCTTAACAAATTTTCATTTGTTCACCTTTTGTGGCTCCGGACGGGATCGAACCGACGACCTCACATTCTTCAGACGTGCGCTCTACCAACTGAGCTACAGAGCCATGCTTTATTTATTTATGTTTTTATTCTACCACATGTTTTGTGGTTACGCTGGCTAGATAGGACTCGAACCTATAAATCTTCACCTTAACAGGGTGCTGCTGTGCCAATTTAGCTACTAGCCATTACTTACAGGTTTTCCTGTAAACGTATTTACAGGTTTTCCTGTTTTTGGGGAACTTTTGGTTGTTCCTTTGCGGACAGTATGGGATTCGAACCCATGCTGGACTTCACAGCCCACTACTGCATTTCCAATACAGCCTCTTAACCGTTTGAGTAACTATCCATAATAATTTGTTGGCGTGTTTTTACACTTAAGACCATTAGAATTCCTGTTTACGGTTCCTTATGAGAGGCTGGTGTGTCCTCTGCTTCCAGCTATCTAGCGTCACTCTTTAAAGTTGGCTACTTCTAAGCCTACTACCTTCAAATTATTTGTTTTGAACAGGGAATATAACCCACACTGTCCAACTGTGTGCTTAAGGATGTAACCTTTAGGTGGTTATGTCCTTGTTTGGCAATACATTTACCTTTTTAAGGTAGGGATGTATGGTCGTACTTTTTGTTGTCGGGATGACGCGACTCGAACGCGCATGACACTTACAAAATTGGATACCTGTTCCCAAAACAGGCGGGCTACCATTACCCCACACCCCGTTGTCATATTTTCTCACCCGTGAGGTGGTTCCACAGCGTTTGTGGCCTGATTCATTTTTATACTGGTAATTAGAGGTTATATGAAACCTTACCCGTTCCTGTTGTATGGGCGGGCAACCAGTTCTTCTTTTACAGTATTGTCACGTTAACAAATATTTTTATTTGTTCACAAGATATTTCGTATCTTATGTAGTCTGTGTCTATACAGTTGTCGCACCAGCATTCTGGTTCTTCTTCTGCTACTGTTACTTTGTTTTCGGGGAAGTTTTTGTATCCTTGCTCTTTGAGCATCATTATTCCCCATTGTTTTTGTTGTTCTTCTGTCTCAACCATGCTGTTCCTTTCGCGCTTTTCTAGTTAAGCTACGAGATGCCACGAAAGCGGTTGATGGTTGTTAACATTGTCCAAATGGTGAGACTCGAACTCACGATCCCTTGTTTCCAGAACAAGTAGCCTAGCCGCTGGCCCACACTCGGTTATGGCAGAAGATAACCCATGCTGCCTTTCCCATGTAACTCAAATAATAACTCTCAACATGTATAAAGTTATTATTTGAATTAAATAACCTCCCCTTGTCGGGAATGATTACTGATCTTTGTCGGGATGGCGAGATTTGAACTCGCGCACTCTTCTGTCCTAGAGAAGCAGGCTAACCAAGCTGCCCCACACCCCGTTTTATGTTAACCAGCGTCGTCCTCTCTAGCTGATTTTCGCAAACCCTTAACTTTGTTTGCTTACCAAGTTGTGGATGATAGGGGACTCGAACCCCTACAAAGACTTTGCAAAAGTCTCATGCTCCCAATTACATCAATCTCCCAAAGATGCTAACTTTTTTAGATTTCCTTTTCTGTGAACTGCCAGAGAAGCTTAAGTTGCCAACAGCTTACTGGCCTCCGTGATTTTATGTTTTCACGGAAACCATTAAGTTTTTTGGGAATGTGTGGAGCAGAACAAGTTTCATTCTGCTCCACACATTCTTTTGAATCCTTAAACTTGAAAGCAGGGATCTGACTTTGACCCGTTGGGGTCGCCAGATTTACCTAAAAGTTTTAGGATTCTATGTTTTCCACTATGTAGTTCTCAATTTTCGGTCGCTCCCCTCAATTAGAGGATTTGTTGGATGAAAAGTTTCTTTCATCTACTGCTAAGTTTTTTAGTTTTAAATTTCATGAAATTTCTTTCAATCATTTGCAGGGGTACCCGGAGTCGAACCGAGGCCGACAGTTTTGGAGACTGTAGTGCTACCGTAACACTTTACCCCTATATTTAATTATTTTTTGATTACTATTTCTAGTTACCGCGAGAATGAAGGGAATCGAACCCCCATCAAAAGGTTTGGAAGCTTTTATCTTAGCCGTTAGACGACATTCCCAAAGTTTATGTAGTTATGGTTTGAAACCCGGTTATGGGTTTCGTGCCAATGATGAGAGTCGAACTCATAGTCTTTTCTTTAGGAGAGAACTGCTTTATCCATTAAGCTACATCGGCTTAGAATTGTGCTAGTTATGAGAAGCTACAACTGTAGCTCTGATAGTTTGCTATTTAATTTTCGTTTTTATTTATTTAGATTGCCCGGCCATGTAAATGGCTGATTGAGATACCCCACGGGCTTATCTTGGCGACGTAAGGCCGCTCCCCGTGTGGTGGGCGCAATAAAGGAAGCAATATGACTGGCATTGAATGAACCGAACATCATAATCCTTCCTTAAACGAAATTAATTGTTACACATTGTGCGTAACTTATTCAACTATAACATATATATCGGCTGAGAACAACTTTTTATTCCATTTTCTTAAACTTTTTTAAAAAAGTTTTTATAAGACGGATGTTACTGGTTTATTTCAGTTTCAATAGCAGGGAATTTGCTGGAAAAAAGTCTTGAAAGCACCTCTAAATTATATGGCGTTATTGGCGTATAATTTTTTGGATGCGCTAAAGTTATTAACGTATCAGCTATCTCGTTAAGATAAAAATTTGAATGAGCACGAGTCCATTCTAAAGTCACTTCCATGTTAGCAACAATATTCTTCACTTCTTGAAGCAAGGGTTGAAGATAGGGAATATCTATTTTGTTTATTATCTTATTTTCGCTAAAGTATGCTTCATAGGATTCTATTGCGGTTGTTGCATCTGAATAGATGTGAAGTTTGGTAACTTCTTTATTATCTATGATAGCTCGCAGAATTGCTTCTAACTCAGCATGATGCGTATGCTTTAGAGGCGTGGTGGAATAGTTGAAAGTAGGGTTTGTTGAGTCCTCTCTTACCCATGCCCAAAGATTAGTTCCGTATAAGTCGGATGCTCCTCCAGCGTCAGTAGCGATATATGTTGTCTCTAGGTCTTTACTAGCTGGGAGCGTGAACAAATCTTTGGTTCGTTTTTGTTTTATTCCGAATAGATTACGTAATCGTTCACGAGTTGCTACTTGGACAGGTAAAACCCATGTTGTGTTGAACAAATTGATCTTAAGTTCGGTTAAAAATTTTTCTGGTAATACCATTAATGGTATGATTGTTACTTTTGTCGTGGGTGTGTAGTGTCTAGTTAATATTGTCTTAACTAATGTTAATATTTGTCCTACAAAATCACCAGATAATTTTACACCATAAATTTGGGCATCGTTCTCTAAACGATACTGCCATGTGTTTTCATTATTAGGACTTTTTAGCTTCGCTATGATAATTAGCGGTTGGCTTTTCATGATAGCTTGGGTAGAACTTTTTTGAACATATTGCTATTCTATCATTTTTTAATCAAACGGGTGGGTTGTAAAACTTTTTAAACAGTTTATGACAAAAATGCTGATACTTTAGGTAGTTAATCTTAATTGGAGCTTGAAATGGTTAGAAAAGTTATTGTTAAAGAAGAGGAAACTTTAATTGGTGATGATGCTGTTGTTGCAGCGGAAGCTGAGAATGGTTTAGAGCCTAAGGTTACTCGTTCTGTTTTGGAGTTACGTCCGTTCCTTATTTCAGGGTTTGCGGGTATCGTTGTGGCGGCTTTAGTTGCTATTGGTTTCGTAGTTGGTTTACATGCGGCAGGGATGTTAACTGTTGCTAAAGCCACAAATGGTAATGATTCAACTATGGTAGCGCCGGATGCTCCTATAGTTGATCCTTCTTTCCCCTACCCTTATGATAATTCTCAACAGGATTATTTAGATGGTTACACTAATGGTTTCTGGGAGGGATATAATAGAGCACAGCAGGAACAGCAATATCCTTATCCTTGGATTAATACTTATCCTTATGGTTACGATGATGGTATTCGTTATTTAAATGAGGATGGGTCTGTTTCTGATGGTTCAACAGGTATGGAAGATGGAGTTTTCATTAATGAAGATGGTTCCATGACTACTACAACACCTGTTCCGCCAACAATTAATCAGTAATCAGGTTAAACCTTTTTAATACCTTGTAGGTAGGATTTTTTATATAGCATTTATTTGTTATGAAAAATTTTATCTACAAGGTATTTTTGGTTTTTATTTTCAACATTACCTTGACTATCTTGGTACACATCAAAGTTCGTAAAATCAGTAATAAGTTTTGCTCTTGCGGAAGCTTCTCCGGCACGGACATCCGCGACAGTATTTAAGGGGAACGCGTTGCTTTTCAAATGTCCTTTTACCCATTGGTAAATTACAGCATCTGTTCTTTTAGTAAGTACAGTGTATAAAGGTTTAATTATATCCAGATTTTTTATAGGTTTTTGGTCACCCTTAATCCAATCATTTTTTGCCCAACCATAAATCCATTTAGATGCTGTATTTAAAGCATATTGTGAATCCATTTGTAAATGTAATGGGGTTTTAGGGTATGTGATGAGAACGGAAAGTAATCCTAATAGTTCTGCTCGTTGATTCGTTCCTTCAGGTAAACCGTTGGATAACCAGAAACCATCTTCCGCAGCGAAACCCCAACCTATCGGGCCACCTATTGTTCCGTCAGGTTTTTTATGGGAAGAACCGTCACAAGCTACAAGCATTTTACTTAACTACTTCAAGTTTGTTATCCTGTAAAATAATTGTTTTACTTTCAAGTAGCTGCCAGTAAGCTTCACAAACTTCAGTTTGAACAGGAGTCTCGAATTTATTTATAAGTTCACGAATGGATAGAGAGTTTAATGTTAGCTCTTCTAGTATTAATGGTTTGAGTTCTACCACTTTTGATAAGAATGTTTCTTTCGCAGTCATTATTGGTTCCTTTATTTTATTAAAATATCGGCTATTCTTGAATACGTTTATCATCTATCACGTAGATGTTGGGATTATCGGGTTTATAGTTTACTGTCGCATTTTCGGCATGATTCAAGGCATATTCAGCGTCTTCAAAGTTCTCGTATTGAACCTCTCCTACTCCTATATAGGTTTTACCATCAACAATATATTCATAATATAGATGGTAAACTTTATGGTCGCCAAATTTTCTAGAACGAATAGTTGTTATGTCATATTTACCTGTTGGGATGGCCGCTACTTGTTCACTACCAACCCTTATTGTCATATCAACGATGTCATCATATAAACCATAAGGCAACGCGATGAGAAATCCGGCTATAAGTAGAAATATGATACCACTTAGAATACTCTTTTTTGTTGCCTTTTTATGAACTGGTATTTCATTCAATTTTTGTTAGTATTCTGTAATTGAAGTTTTAAATTACTTGTTAATACAAAGGTTTTATTATCAAGTAATCTCCATAATGCTTCACGACATTCATGATCTAAATCTCTATGAAACATATACCTTAGTTCCTTAGGGCTAATAAGTTCTGTTTGCTCTTGAAGTATTTCAACCATTTTAGGTATGATAAGAAGAATGTTTTCTTCTTGTTCGCGTTCAGCTTTTTTACCTTGCTCTGTGACCGGTGAACCAAACATCTTTGCCTTTCCTAATGTATATATTTTATATGGGCTGAAAAACAGTTATAGCCTCCCCAAAACGGGAGGCTATAAAGGCGAGGGAAAGCATCAAAGCTAGATTTTATCCATTAAAGTTAGTTAGAAGGAAGCTTCAAAAAAGCCCTCGAAGAATAGTATAGCATAAGTTTAGGTTTAATTAAAGATATTCAGCTAAAATTTCTTCAGCGTTAACAGACACTCTACCATTGCTAATAGTGAATACCGTATCGGCCTCTTCAGGTGTTGAAACAAGTTCACCACGCGCAGCAGTATGAATACGGAAAAGATCAAATAATCTAGCGCGCTCTAAACTTACCATACCAGCGTTAAGGATGGATAAAGAATCCGCGTTAGCATGAATGTTATTAACATAAGCTGGGTTCTGCTTCAATGAAAGATCTGTCCAAATGGATTCACTCTTTTTAAGATCAAGAATTAACGGAACAGCAATTTGAGTATCTGAAGTGATATCGAAAATGTTCTCCAAAGTACGAGGTTCGTAAACTTCGCCCTTCTGAGCTTCATCACGAGACATGAATCCCGCAAAACATTCAGGAAGTTCATAGAATGGTTGATTAGTGAATGAATTAACAACCATCATCACATAACGCACTCCATGTGAACGTAGTTCTTCAATAGGTAGGTCAATATATTCACTTGCTCCGTTAGGCGCAGAGGTGATATCTCCACTATGTACCGCACCGAATTGGCGTAAGTTTGTGTATGCAACAGAACCAATTGTATGGTTGTTCTTATCTAGGAATACAGCGCTTAAATCTAAATCTGTACGGTCATTACCGTCAGTCCACCATACAAATAAGCGAAGGTTCTTTTGAGCGTCGTATGGAACATGTGAACCACGACCAACGGTATTGATTGCGCGTGAACCTGAACGAACACTTGTAGGGATAGCATAACCCTTAAGCTTAGGGTCGATGAAGACCTTACCCAAAGGAGATTTCTCTTGATAAAGATAAGTTAAGGCTTGATCAATAACATTAACAATAGTTTTTGTGTATAACTCATCCAAAGGAGTAAGAGTATTCTCCACAACTTTAACTTTAGAGATCTGTCCTTTAGGGAAGAAAGCACGAACTGATTTAGGGTTTGTACGCTTAGCGAAATGCTCACGCATCTGCCAAAGAACAGGTGTCGAAATTTTCATGACAACCTCTTCAGAGGCAAAAATAGAAATAATTTCTTTCTCATCCTTACCTAAACGAAGTAACTGGTCTAGGCGACGAGCAAACTCGCCCGGACGTGCTTTAAGAATTTGGGCAGCACGTAAGGTATCGCCAGATTTGATTGCGCCCTCAACAGAGCTACGGAATGTAACAAAAGGGAGATCATGACGAAGAATGTTGAACGCATCGCCAACTTCAGTTAATTTACGATACTCACCGGGATGAAGCTTCTCCCCAGCAACCTTCCATAAAGCTTTGTAACGTAACATATCTTCTGTGATACCACGATCATCAGCGATAGCTTCTAAACGCGTTAGAAGGGCGCGGCGAAGCCTCTTAGGAATATTAGCGAACCTAACTCCATGAGAGAGCGAGACATCGGTTTTACTTACAGCCGCATAAATACGTAGAACATCAGTTGCTGTTTGGGCGCGCTCAATTAGAGCGTAGAAAATTCCATCATAAACACCATAGGTTGCCCCAATGAGTGTAGCAAGATTTTCCTTATTTGGGATAATCTCTGGGATAAGCTCAATAGTGTTGTTACGCTCTTTGATAAACCATTCAACATCTTTGATATCAGTTTCAGAGAATGAAACTTTTTGAGATAGCAAAGTGGTAAAGATGTTATCAAAATCTTTGTAGTTTCCTAAACCAATTACGGTTAGATCTTTGAACTCTGTTAAAGCTTCACGGGGTGCTTTATCGTAAACCGGCATGATTCGTACTCCAAGCCAGTCACCGAAGTAATGGACGAAGGCGTTAACATAAAGTTCTACGTCTGACGCTGAAGCTACCTGTTCAGGGAAGTTAGGGTACATTGGAGCATGTTTAACGTGAGCGCCTTTTTCTTTGGTAAGGAAAGTGATAAGCTCTTTGAAGATTCTTTTGAAATCATATAGACCAATGTTCTCTTTGATAGCTTCAACTAACTCAGGGGAGAACACATAACCTAAGGACTCTAAGTTTTTAAGCGCAGTAACAATATGCGCATCTTCGATACGGGTATCTTGAGCACCCATCCAGCTATGGCCAGTACCGATTTTGTTTGAACGTCGCATGTAGATAGCGTTGTTGAAGTGTCGCATTATTTCCCTCCTAGGGTAATACAAAAGTTTTTGGGGTAAATTTTCTCTCTAAATTTACGCGGGTAGATTTCAGTATAACACATCTTTTGGGGTCAAGCAATTTGTTTTATATATTTTTAATATGTTAGATATAACGTATGACTGCTACAAAGTGCCAAGCTAAGAACCCTGCTTTATGTGTTGACCCTAATTGTCCTGAGAAAAAATTTCACGCAGAGCGTTTAACCGCTGCGGCATCTGCTGGTGATTTTGAAGCTTTCGTTGAAGCTAAAGAGGCTGTAGCACCTGTCTCTATCAAAATTGCTGTTCAGGATATTCAACCGGGTAGTATTGTTGGTTCAGGAGAAACAGTTATTGACGTTCATCGTCGCCTTAAATTACCTTCTAACAAAAGAGAAGTTTATTTAAGAAGCCCAGATGGAACAGTTCGCGCTGCTGTTTGGGGTGCTTATACTGAAATGTATGTTGTACCGCCTGTACCTAAACCGGTTACACAACCTTCTGCTACGCAGTAATCTTTGTAACTACCCGATATTTTCTTTATGGAAAATATAATTGAGTTTGGGTCGAACGCTAAAAAAATTCGAAATTATTTTTTTATAGGTACTGGCATTTCTGTTCCTCTTGCTGCTTTTCTTTATTTTGTGAAAGCAGAACATTTTAATTTAAGTATTCTTTTTATCATATTAGGCTCTTTTAGCGTATTCCTGCTTTTGGTGGTTCTACCAGTGGCTTTATATTTAAATAAAGTTCGCGCTCCACGGTTCGATAAAGTTAAAGAAGTTTTCTTGGTCAAAGGCAAATTGTTACCTATTGGCGATATTATCGCGATTAAGTATCGTAATAGTTGGAGCAGAGCAGGAAGATACCATTTTATAGAATTTGATTTTATTACAGGAGAAAAAATATATTTTTATATTAAAAATCCTATTGCTGGTGGTTTAAGCGCCGAACAAGTTTTTGTTCTTTCTACAATAATTAAACGTGCTCCAAAGATACCGGAAACTTTTTTTGAGCAAATAAGAGGTAATAATTTTAGTGGCCGAACACAGTTGGTTGGTAAAAATGAGGCTTTACATTATATAGATAATGCGGAAAGTCTATAAACTATTTATGCTCTTCAGTCCCATGTGCTTCGTCAATGTCTTTATGGATATCTCGACGTAATTTAGGTAAAATTATTTTCTTGAAGATTAAATTATAAAATACCGCGATTATTAATCCATCGAAAACAAGTGTAAATATTAATTCAGCAATTATGTGCGCTGGATCTAAAGCTACTGACCATACTTCATCCCAGAAACTTCCACCACTATGATCATGTATGTCTTTAAACAATGTAAAGATAAGGAATACCATATGGGTGTTATCGGAAACGATTATCAATAAAAGGGTAGACCTAGTATTTTATTTTAATATAAACCGATACTTCTCTTAGGTTTTAACTATTTAATTGGAGTTTGTTTTGGGCTTTTTTAGCTTTAAAAAGCAAGAGCATCCTAAAAAGTATGTTCGGTTTGGTGGGACAATCCTCCTTATATATGTTTCTTTAATTGGATTATTTTTTGCTAACATAACTTCTCCTGCTTCTTCGGTTACTTCGATGTTTAATCCTGACCCTTCTCAAAGTAATATTGATAGTGTATTATCTTCTTTGTTAGCTGCCGGGAACGATGTTACTGCTCATTCTCAGTTAATTATTGAGGCTCAAACTATTCATGATGCGTTAAATACTTTAGTTACGGGTGCTCAAAATTTTGTGGATACTGCTACAGCCAGCGCTACCGTGACAAGTTTAAATACTGCTATCTCAGAGGATGCCAGTAATGAAATCCTCACTTCTTTAATCAATGAAGGTAAAACACGTATTGATGAGTTGAACACCGCTATTGATGCTTACAATACCGCACAAAATGAAGCAGCTAATACTCCTGAAGGGTATGGAACTGCTCTATACAATGAAGCTCGCGCTTACTTGGATAGTTATGGAGGAGGGTCTGTTCGATTAGAAATTATCCCAGCGCAGAGCCGCTGTGGTACTGATCCTAATGTAGCTGCTTGTGCCTTGATTGAGACTGGGCCTATTCTTATCAACGATAGCGTAACTCGTGGATTGAAATCAGTTGTAGCTCATGAGTTTATCCATGTTCTTACCTCTTATGCTGAGTATGATTGGTTACAAGCTAATGTTGCGGCAGTGGATGGTGTCCCACCAGAAGAAATGGTGGCGGATTGTGGAGTAAGATATTTTGTTGACCCTAATGACTCTGAATACTATATGGGTTACATGGATAGTTGTACTCAGGAGCAAATTGATATTGCTTATAAAATTATTAATAATCAACTAGTTTAAATTCTTGTAACCATTTTGAGGGGCATAGTCCGATAATAAAATATAACGAATGGATAACAGAAGGAGGAATGTTATGTATATCGAAAAAGTAGAAACTGGTTCCATTATCACTATCACAGGTGAATATGCTCCAGTAATAGAAAAAGAACGTGAAGCATTAGGAGAGAATTGGTTTTTCATGTATGGAGAAACGGCCCCGCCTGTTTTAGACCATAATTCAGCATGGGAGCTTATTGAACCAATTGATTTCGCCTCATAAAAAATATGAAATGGGAGACTTATTGATTCAGAAGTCTCCCATTTCATATTTATAATTTTATTGAATTTTCGAAATTATTAAGTTTAATTAGTGGGGACTAATCTACCTGCTGCTTTCTCTATATCCGTAAAAGTTTTAAGCGCTGCTTTAGCTTCATCAGGAGTAGAACCATAGGCATCAACATATAAAGTGCCATCATTTGTATAAGCATGCTCAATATTAGATAAAAGAAAGCGAGGGTAAGGTTTTTTATCAACAACTTTAATTTGCTCGCCGTAGCTGGAATATGTGACTCTATAAGTAGGCTTCATCACTGATGGGTCAACAAGCAAGTCAATTTCTTCAATAGAGACATTCCCAGCCTCTTCGCTCTTATTAAGGAGTTCAACTACTATTTCTGCTGCTTCTCGGGTTGACCAAGCAGAATGAGTACCTGAATAATCGTAGTCGCTTAACGTCACTAAAAATATTGTAACCATATTATTTAAATTCTCTCCGTTATATGTTTAATTATTAAACTATACCATAAAGTTTTTACTTCGTTCAACTAGCTGCCCGCCTAAAGAAGCAATAACCCATTCTTTGGGTGCTTTAATCCACTCAGGGTTTGCTTCATAAAAATCTGGCAAAAATAATGCCTGTTCAGGATTTTTAAATAAAATAAACAAATTGAAACTATCTTTTAGATACCCGTACTTCTCAATGAAGTTAGCTAACCAACCTTCACGAGAGTTCACCCAATCCATACGAGCAACACGGCACCATTGGTAAATATGCTCCCTTTGAGAGTCGAAATTACCATCACCAAGTATTATCTTGAGGGTAGCGTTATCCCAAATTACCCGCTCGTTGCTCATAGATTAAGCATAGCAGAGAAAACTTTTAAAAACGATTTGCTTTTTATAAAATATGTTGATATAGTAGAAAATAGTTAAATACAATGCTCCTATAGCTTAGTTGGCCTAAAGCCCTTTACTCTAAACATTGGATCGCCAGTTCGAATCTGGCTGGGAGCACAAATAAATTTTTTAAATTTATGCTTGATTTGTTTCAATTATGCTGATATAGTAATAAGAGATTTGAAAAAGTAGCAAATGGTTGCTTTTATTTTTAAGGAAAAGATTATGGTTAACACAGGATTCGGCTTCAAGTAGGTAAGCCGCTCCCTTGAACTAAAAATTAGTTCAGCGGCTTCCTCAAAGGAGCCAACCATGTCACGTACCGACAAAGACGACCCTTATTGGGTCAAAGTTAACCGCGCCAGCGTTCTTGAGCGCGAACCATCACATCACCATAATCTTTTTGGTGTACCTCAAACTCGTTACAGAAAAGTACGAGATTCTTCAGGTAATGTTGTCTATGAAGACATCCTTAGTTATCGCATCATTAGTCGTCTCACTGGTGAAGAAGTAACTGACAAGGCTTATTACTTCACTCGTGAATATGTTGAAAAACATTTCCCTAACACTTACCGTATCGAAGAATACATCTCAGGTCGTCGTATTAAATACGAAAACGTAACTGTTTTCAACTTCGCTGACCATTGTACTATTGACGAACCAGCAACTCGTGGTTATAGCTGGCAGGGTAGCAACCCTTGTTATAATTACCTTTCAGATGAGCGTCCTTATTACAGCCGTCATATCCCTAAAGAGAACCGTAAAATTTTTCACGGAAAAATGCGCCGAATAACTCGTGATTCTCTAACAAGTTTCGTTAAAGAAGCCAACAATAATGGTTATGACGATGAAACAGATTTCAATGACGATAACGTTCCTGTTGTTTATCGTGAAAAATATGGTTGGTGGGATTAAATAAAAATATAACTTAAAAATAATTTAATATTGAAGTCTTCGTAGTGAAGTGGTAAAACGTTCCCAGAGTTCTTGGGGAAGTCGTAGGTTCGATTCCTGCCGAAGGCACTACAGTAAACACGGTGTTTACTGTTTGAAAGAAAGAAAAGAAAATGACCTAGATTAATTCAAACACAACAAATGTTATCCCCTTCATCCCCGCTGAACCTATTTCTGAAGCTCATGAAGATAAGCTTTATATGGTAACTCACAGTGAACTTTCTGCGGGCTACCAAATTGCTCAAATTGCTCATGTGACGGCTGATTTCATTCAAGCAAACCCTGAACTAGCTGACCGTTGGCATTCAATTTCAAACTCTATCATTGTTCTACAAGCTGAGAACGCTGAAGCTCTTAGTGAGCTTCAGGAGGAAGCGCGTAAGCGTGGAATTAAGGTTACAGAGTTCCGTGAGCCTGACCTTGGTGATGAGATCACTGCACTAGCTTTTGAGCCTTCCGCTAAAACTCGTAAGCTTCTTGCTAACCTGCCTCTTGCTGGTAGGAAACTTCATGATCAGCAAAAACTACGCGATAATGAGCGTCGTATTTGTAAGCTTTCACATGAGATGATGGATTGTGAGCAAACTAAGGGCCAGAATGTTCTTCAGCATGGTCGTAGTGTGCGTGAGCACTATTTCGCTCTTGTTGATCACCTTAATGGTCGTGTTGACCTTTCAACAACTGATAACTGGCGAATCCCTGCTTGGGTTGATGACTATAAGGAGCAGATTCTTGCTAGTCTTCCTTCACGTTATATTATGGATCGTTACCTTACTCTTCATGATTGTGGTAAGCCTGCTGTGCGCGAGGTTGACGAAGATGGGAAGCAACATTTTCCTGATCATGCAGCTTCAAGTGAGCGCGTATATCGTGAAACATTTGGTGAGAACGCCAACGAAACTGTAGCATATCTTATCGCTCATGATATGGAAGCTCATATGCTTAAGGCTGCGGATCTTGAGGAGTTTGCAAAGCAACCCACTGCTGTTGCTCAGATCCTTGCTGCTCTTTCTGAGGTTACCTCTAACGCGGCTATGTTCGGTGGCATTGAATCAACTAGCTTTAAGATTAAGTTCAAGCAAATTGATCAGCGCGGTAAGGCACTAATGAAGCTACTATTTGATGAGAAGGCAAACTGATGTTAACCGTTACTGATGAAATTTTAGAAAACCTAACATCCTCCTCAATCGCTGATGATACTAAACGCATCATCCTTAACAAGCTTCTTAACGAAGCTCGGAACGAGGGGTGGCATTCACGAGATAATGAGGTTGGAACTCGCTGGGAAGTAGGTTACTGGACTGATGATGATGATGATGATGATGATGATGAGAGCGAAGGTGAAGAGTATGCTCAAAAGTGGGTTAACCAGCGTGAGGCTAGCTCAGAGTTTGAGGCTTCTTCTATAGCAAACCGTTGGGGTTGTGATTACCGCATTATCCGGTCGAATCCATTTGAAAATATAACTAAACATCAAAAGACACCATGAATATCGAAGATATTTATAATCATAAGTTTTGGGTAAAAAGAGACTGGATAAAGAACGTAGATGAAAAGTTTGTTCTTGATGCCCATTATATTTTATCCGAACTTGAAAAAGGTAAATATATTCTTCCTGCTGTTTTCATAGGACTCGAAGAGTATGAGGAGAATGAAGCTATACGAATGGAATGGATAAGCCTTAATCGCTCTAAACATTGTGTTCTACTATTTCTTCTTGACAATACTTATTCTATATATCATTTGGAACTAGGCACTAAAGAGTCTGGGGAAAAAGTTTTCACTACTATTAATGAAGGGTTGCGTTTTCTGAAAGAACATATTTAAACTTGTAGGCTAGAAGCATTACTTCTAGCCTACAAGCATTTGTACAGGTTCATAACCGATACTGTTAACCGTATAGATTTTAAATGTTGTGTTGGAGGAAACCTGTGAATATATCTCACAGATCAGAAACTGAACCTAAAAAGGGTTTACGTTACGCTATCACATGGTTTTTATTTAGTTTTTTACTGCCCGGAGTAGGGTTAATAGCAAACAAGCAAAAAATTTCAGGAACTATCGTCATAACAATGTGGGTAGCCTTTATAAGTCTTTCTACCGTTTTATTTATTTCAGGAGAGTGGAGAAATCTTCTTTTTGAGATAACATCTTCGCCAACTAGGTTAATGATTTTAACTTTTGTTATCCCTATTACTGGCTTATTTTATGTAACTATACTAATTATAACTGCTTTACGTTTAGGTATTGTTCGGATAAATAATAGGGTAAAGAGAATCATTTTTATTATTTTGGCAAGCACTGTATCTTTAGCTTTACTGGCCCCAGTTGGTTTAGCTACTGCTTATACTTACCAAACTCGTGAGGTTCTTTTACATGTTTTTGCTGAAGAAAGTTTAAATGAATTACAAGAAGCTCCTCAGCCTTTAACTCAGGCTGATTTATGGGCGGGCCAAGGACGGGTGAATATTCTATTATTGGGAAGTGATGCTGGGTCAGACCGGGTTGGTATTCGTCCAGATATTATTATGATCGCAAGCGTTGACCCTCAAACAGGAAATGCTACATTATTTAGTTTACCTAGAAATTTGAGTTATGTTCCTTTCCCGGATAGTTCTCCTTTAAGCGAAGTTTTCCCGTCAGGGTTCTCAGATTTAATTAATGCTGTCTGGACATGGGCGGAAAGTCATCCAGAATATTATCCTAACGATCCACAACCGGGATTAACCGCAACTAAAGAAGCAGTTGAAGGAGCAACCGGATTACCTATTGATTATAGCGCAGTTGTTAATATGCAAGGGTTCGTAGATCTTGTTAACGCTGTAGGCGGGGTTACCATAAACGTTCCCCGCACAATACCAATTGGTGAGACTGGTGAGGAACCTACAGGTTATGTTGAAGCAGGGGAGCAAAGACATCTGGATGGATTTGAAGCTTTATGGTTTGTGCGTTCTCGTGCTGATTCAGATGATTATGATCGTATGGAAAGAACAAAATGTATGGTACAGACTTTAACTAATACTATTAAACCTGATACCTTACTTATGTCATACACTCAAATTTTAGCAGCTATTCAAAATAATTTTTATACTGATATTCCCCAAAGTGAATTACGCAAATGGGTAGATCTTTTGGATAGGATTCAGAATGGTTCGTTAAGTGCTGTCGCTTTCACCAATAGTATTATCGCTCCGGGAGATCCTGATTATGCTTATATTCATCAAATTGTCCAAGAGCATTTAACCGCTGTTGTAGTGGTTGAAGAAGCACCTCCGGGAGAGAAACCTAAAAATCTTTTAGAAAAAATTGGGACAAGGAATGAAGATAAAATTCAGCAGCCTTTAGGTGAATATTGTTGAACTTCCCGATACCATTTATATGAATAAAAACTGGGTAAATTTCATGCCCTCACTAGGCTGGGGAAAATATGTTTATATAGCCTTAGCTGTATTAGCTGCTGGGGTAAGTGCATATGGGTATTTCGGTTTACATAGAACTCCTGTAATAAGTTTATTAATGGGAGCTTCCGCTTTGTCTTTTGTATGTTTTATTTTCTGGATACATCGCATGTTACGTAAGAGTAAGTACGGCTTAGAGTCTAATGGAGAGCTTCTAAAATATGACGGTAAAGAATATAAGCTTGTTAGTGTGCGTGAATGTATCCCAACTTATGAAGATGGGGATAAGAGTATTCGCATACTCTTCACGGATGGAAAAGCAGTGTCGATAAAATACTCTGTTGTGGTTGAAGAGAAAAAATTTGTTTTACAAGAATTCTTTGAAGGTAATCCTGACTGGGCTAAAGTTTTTATAAATTAAAAATTTGAGCGTTGGTTGTTAAATCTACATCACCGGGAGCTATCGTAGTTTCTTGAGGTTTCAAAGCTAAAACACTGATGATTATGAGAGCACTAATAACAAGTACAATAATTAATGGTAGTCCATAACGTATTATACGATTCCTAGAATGTATAACTTCCATCTTAACCTCCTCCGGTTGATACTCTTATTTAATTTTAACATACAAAAATAAACTGTAGCTCTATCTTTTTTACCGATTTTATGATAAAATTATTTTACACAAAAGAAAGAAAAGAGCTGGTCAGATGCCTAATTATTGCTCAAATATCCTTACTATCAAAGGTGATAAAAAGATAGTTAACGACTTTGTTGCTGCTGTCCAAACTCCAGATCCCGAACATGAAGGTAAACTTAATGTCATTGACTTCAACGTTCACGTACCCATAGAAGACGGAAACAACTTCGCAGCACAATGGGGAACAAAATGGATAATTGATACAGATGATGGTTCATGGGATGATGTTATAGAATCTGACGAAGCAACTGAAGCAATAGCTTCTTTCTTTAGTGCTTGGTCACCCCCGTTACAATGGGCGCTGACTACAAGTTCTATTATTAATAATTTAAGATTCACTGTTGATTATGATGAACCCGGAAATGGATTCAGGGGAACATACATCGTTGAGAACGGAAAGGTTTTATATCAACAAGAAGAGGACTACATTTGGGGTGAAGAAGAACAAATGTAGTCCTCTGCATAAGCAGCTAAAATTTAGGCATCCTTTTTAGCTGCTTTCATATTGTTTCTTCGCATAAAGAAAATAGTTATTATACAACCGAGAACGATCACACCTAATCCAATTGAGATATGGATAGGATCGGATGGTTTCTTGTTGATTGTTATTACGTCACCGGAAGCTGTTGTAACTGAAATTGTTTCTGGAGAATTATATTTATTATAAATCTCTGTAGTTGGTTCCTCAGAAGTGGAAAGAAATTCGAGTTTTTTGAATGTAGCTCCATTATCATCATTTGCTATTGCTTGTGTTGATATAGCTTCAGTTGCTCTTGCCTCAGGCGTGGAATAAGGTGTTGGAACATTGGAATTCGAGTTAGAGGAACTGGGGGTATTTGGGGTAGTGTTTGATGTGGATGGAGTTCCCGGCGTAGATGGCTTAACCGGGATTGTAGGGTTACTAGGAGAAGGAGAGGAAGTAGTAGGTGGATTGGTCGGGGTGGAGGTCACTGGAGGCGTAGGAGGGGTTACAGGTGGAGCAGGAGGCGTAACTGGTGGTTCTGGGGTTACTACTGCTGGACTATACTTAGCGAAAACTTGAACTCCCCATGATTTGCCAGAAGAATCAGTATAATACGCGACTCCTATATCTGTAAAATCGCCCATAATATTTGCATAATGCCCTGAGGAATTCATCCAGTTGTCAAACATAGCGGATGATGAGCTACCCATAACCCATGCTATGTTTTCACCCCATTTACTCCAGCCAGAAGGTATTTGAGATCCAGTTGAAGGATTATGAGCAAAGTTGTTATTTTGGGACATTGAGACAGCCCAGTTATAAGCTACCGAATCTAATGAACCGTTACGGGTTAACCCGTTTAAACCATTATTCTGTCGAGCAGAGTTAGTAGAGTTATAAATATTCGCAGCATCATCAGCATCTGACGCGAAAGCGATTCCGGGGCTAGCTAAGGCAAGACTCAATACTAAAGTAAGGAAACTGAGAATACCTGCTGACGCTTTTTTAATCATTGTAAATATAAGTATCGGTTATTTCGCTTTAATAGGACGTAATAAAATTGACCAAAAATCAGGGGATTGATAACCACCATTTAATGAGTTATGAGCGTCAATAATTTTTGTTTCAGTTCTTAGGATCTCCATTGATTCTTCCAATTTAAGATCTGAATCATTTAGGTTAGCTGCGAATTCAACTGTTTGCCATGACCAATCATCGTTGCTGCCATCTAACTCCGCGTCATAGTATTCTTTTAGGTTAGCTTCAATAGTTGAATAGTTTTGGTTCAAGAAATCATCAGCATTTGAATCGCCAATTTCAAGACTGAATCCTTCTTTAAAATTTAAACCTTTTATTGTACCTACAATAGTTAACTGATCATCGTTACGGGTTATATAGACATCATCTATAGCATCATCACCATGTTCTTTCTGCTCAATAATTAAAGCATCATCAACTGGTATCTCTAAAATGGTAGTTTGGTTTGAGTTTTCGGTTCTTCTATTAGAAGGATGAGAACGGACAGAGTTACGAAATTTATCTACACTCGTTTCGAAGTCTTGAGCCGCATCGAAGCCATAAAGTTCAGCAAATTTAACGTATATTTCTTTTTCCTTCTCGATAGACGAAATATAATCAGCCGAGTGATGTTCTGATAATAAAGCTTTTTCTTGATTTAGAACTTCTTTATGGGCGCTAGTTTCTAAGGCTCTAGCTTCGGGATGGCCGTGGTAACGACAAGTTAAAGGGTTAACTGCGTTACATATGTTAGTTGTCATATAATATAACTAACATATTTTAATAAACGCTCAGGTTCTCTTTATATGAGGTATAATAAAAAGATACACTTTTAGAAAGGCAATATCATGACATCATTAGAGGAGACTTCTTTAGTGAGTGTCGAGGATAAAAATAAGATTCGTAATTATATAAATAATTTACCTCCTCGTGCGTTTATTTTATCTCATTGGGTTTGGCAGGATGCTAAGGTTAAAAGGAATTACACAACAGGAAACGAAATGAATCGTATCATAAATGAGTTGTATCCTGATTTAGATTCAGCAGGAATCACAAGGTTAGGTGAGTTTATTTTCTGGAAGAACCATCAACCAGTTTCTCGTTATGGAGTGATAAAACCTAGACCTTTAGATATTCTTTTAGCTATTGAGAAAGATGTAGGTTTATACTCATGGTCAGCTTTATATAGGTTCGGGCTAACCACTCAAGTAGCGCCAAAACCTTTAGTCACAATCCCGCGACCGGTAGAACGACTTGAAACGTTATTAGAACCTGAATGGTTTGAATATATGAAACATGGTTTACATATTGAAACTAAACGGGTTAATGGTGGTGAGCATGGAAATACTTTAGTTAATTTAAGTTTTGTTAACTGTTTTGAAGAAATGACTTTCTGTTTAGCTGAACGTCCGGGGTACTCTGGTAAACAGAATACCTCCCATAAAGCTTTAGTAAATGCATTAGAAAATTTAATCTTAAACAAAACTAAAGGATTTGATTTAGAAGTAGTGAAAAATATCATGTCTTATCAGCCTAAAGAAAATCAGATAAGATTTGCACAAGTTCTTGCCTCAGTCCGGGTTTAAGTGCCCTCCGATATGTATAAATAATAATCTTTGATTTATGGGAATGGGGATTTATTAATGTCAGATTTATATAATGAGATATATGAAGCTATCGAATTAAATGACGCGGCACAAATAAAAGATTTAAAAGAAAAATTAATTCGTAATTATACAGCTTGGGTTAAGCAAAAAAGTATGACTGCTGAGTTATGGGAAGCTGCTGAAGGCATGGTTATTCCCGAAACTGAAAATTATGAAACTTTAGTAGAGCTTACTCAAAGCATTGAGGGTGAGTTAAGTAAATATAGTGACGCTATTTCTTATTTTGATTTCCATAAAAAACGTTTAGACATAGATCTTCTTCGACAAGAAATTAACTCTTTAGCTGTTATTGCTCCTTCGATTATGCGAGATGAATATATAACTCGTCTTATAAAAGAAGGGCATACAGGTATCATCGAAGATACGATTAAAGATTTCACTGAGCGTAATAATGATATTGTTCTTCATATTAAAAACGCCAGAGCGACAATCAAAAATATACCTGTTAAGGAACAGAATCGGTTCAATGAAATTTTTCGTCAGGCAGAAGATATTATTGATGGGTTACAGAATGATATAACCTTCTTATACCAGCATCTAGAATCATTAAAAAATTAAATATTATCTTTGTTCTTTATTTTTGGAAGAAGAATGCCAAATAGCACGTAAATAACGGCTATAAATAAACCTACGGTTATGAACCATATGATTTTAGATAGCAAGCTTATTATTCCTAAAATAAAAATTATAGCTACTAAAATAGTTAGTATTGTTTTAATATTTGATTCCACTTTTTCCTTATAAATAATCGTTTAAATCAATTTCTAAACTAGTTGTTTTAACATTTAGGTCATTTACAGGTCTGCTGTCTATTTCGGATTCCTGAGGCGCGAAGTCTTGTAAGGTAGCGTAAGGTTTCTGAGGGTCTGGTAATTCAGTCTGTAAAGCAGGGGCTTGAATTATTATCGCTGGCTTAAGAATTTTACCTGTCTCGACAATACGATAGAGTTTCTCTCGAAGTTTCTCATTCTCCCCAACTAAAGCATCTTTTTCGCTCATAGGATGAATTATCACACCTTCGGTCTCCCCATGTTTGATAATCCCTAAATGCCAAGCACCATGTAATTTAACTAATTGGGTTTGAATACTTTCAAAGGAGGAACCTACATTAATTCTACCAAAATGTTTTGGTTCATTATCATGATCATGAACATCGGATAGCTGTTCAACCCAAGCAGGATTAGCGGAAGGTCTGATTCCGTAATTTGTAAGCAGCCAGTCTCCCGTGAAAGAGATACGATCTAGTCGTGATAAATCGGAATCATTAATTATTTGGTCAAAATTTTTATATTTACTCATTTGTTTACTTATCGGACATTTCTTTTAGTTGAAGGTAGAGAATATTTTTCCCAAAGTTGTGGAAAAGTCTCCATTTGTATCAACAATCCTACGGTTAACTTCCTTCCCGCATTTACAAGTAATTTGACCGGCTAACCCTTTATGCTCTTCACTATTATAAGAATCAAATGTTGACCATGTAAAGTTTTCCTCAACATTCAATAACGCTAAGGTGCCGCATTCATTAAAATGTTTTATAGCTTCATAGTCTGTACTTGGCCCACCGAAATCATTCTCGCCTTTAAAAATTTTTCCTTCTTTAACGAGAAGTTGACTTAACATCTCACTGTAAGGATTACGCGGAGCTTCAGAAACTTTAGTCAAAATTTCTTGATAGTCCGCTTTTCTTTTTTCTTCTTCTTTAATGATTTTCTCAATAATTTTCCATTCACGCTTAGCGCTATCTAACCGTTTACTAAGCTCAGCTTTTTTGGAATCAACAGTTTCATTTTTGATTTTAGCTTCTAAAGCTTTTTGGCCTTCTAAGGTGGAGTCGTAACAGTATTGAATATATTTCCATTTATTTTCAGCTTCTCTGATTTCTTGAGCGGTGGAATCAGGGTTTGCCAAAAGGTTTGTATAGACTTTATTTAATTCGTTTAATTCTAGATCTAAAGCTATCGCATCTGGAATGTTAATAACTCTTGAATCGAAATCTCGATCATGTATACGACAGTTCTCTGTATAACAATATGAACCATCTGCTTGTCTAATACGTTTAGCCATTAAAAACTCCTTAAATTCTTTTAATAACTAACATTTATTAATAATGAGATATTATTTGGGGTTGAGCTAGAGGGTTGAAGGAGTCTAAATATTTTTGTTCGTTCTCTTTTGAGAAACTTTCCATATCAGCTATATTCATTTCTATCACAAGAATTGTTTTAGAATTTTCTTCTCGCTGAACCTGAACTTTCTTTCGGGAAAGCTCCGGTAACATGGAATTAGATAGCTTTGTCTTATAAGCTATCTCTCGACTCTGCGCCGCATTTAAATCATATGTCAGGCTACTAATTATAAGACCGCTTGTGTGCTTACAAGCCCACAGACCTTCTGATAAAGTAGGGTATGCCTGTTCCGTCATAGTTATTTTTTTATAAACTGTGTCTTGAAACATTTTTCTTTTAGCAGCTATACGTTGCTCTAGTAAGTCTGTATCCGTCATAAGGTTTTTATTTTCAAGACTTTGAAAAACTTTTTGACCTTCTGAGGAAGCATTCCAATCAATACGGTTCTTTTCAATCTCGATTTGAATCTGATTTAACTCTTTCCTCAACTCAACAATTTTAGTTGATTGAGGGTCTTGAGATAATAAGAAATTTATATGCTCCTTGGTTTTTTGCTCCTTATTAAGCAACGTTGTGTACTGTTTATTTATATTGCTTACACAGCGCGCACGAGGTTTAGGATAACACATAGGTAATCTCTAACTACTTTGTAGCCTAACCTAGTGTAAATATTCCAGCTTAAGAGTATTTAGAACTAAATTCGAAATTGAACTTTTTTCTTACGTTGGATACGTTCAATTTGCTCTGTTAAAAGTTTTGCTCGCTTTTTTAGTAAAGAAGTTGTTGGCTCTCCATACCCATGAGAAATTGCTTTTTGTATTACGCTAAGTTCTCTAGTGAGTTTTTTAATATCCTTAGAAAGATCCGGATTCTCCAATTCAGCAAGAATATCCGCTGGAAGTTGTTTAGAGCTTCTTTGTGGAGGGTAAGACTTCTTTAAAGAACTCCAAGTATTTGAATTATTTGTTTTATAAGAACCATTATTGTATTTATCGTCTTCAAAGAGTTCATCAAAATCTACGTCAGAAAGATCATCAAAATCATCATCATATTGGTTCTTTTTATCTAAACTTGTTTTGCTTTTCTGAACCAAATATTCGATTTCTTGTAAGTTTTTGTTCATAAAAGCTTCTTCAAGCTGTTTTACCGTTAACACTTGACGATTTCTTAAAGAAAGGTACGCTTGCTCTTTTACCTTTCTTTCATAATCAAGTCTAGCTTTATTCTCAGCAGCGGCTATTGCGTACTTGTTCTTCTGAAACTTTTCGGCCAATTGAGCGTAACCGCCATCTGAGCTATTTTTAGGTTTAACATCAACAGGGTAAGCTTGTTTAAATTCCTTAAGGAAAGCATCTCTTAAATTCTTCCAATAATCATCATCATATTGTGGTTTAACAATTGGCTCTTCTTTAGCCTCATCATCATGTACCCTATTAAGGATGTCAGGAGAAAACTTACCTACAATGAAACTATTGCGAATTTTTAGAGCATTTAATTGAGAGTTGTTAACGTTAAAATGAATATTTTTAACAGCATCGTTTAATAGCTTTAATTGATTTAGAAGGATTGTTGTAGCTTCAGTACCAGCGCTACGCTGTTGAGCATCCAAAGCAAGATAATCATTTAATGCGCCCGGAACATAATCAGTGGTTAAAGATTCTAAAGTATGAGAATCTTCAGCGGAAAGTAAACTAATCTTATCCTCTAAAGCATAGGCATAAGCTAAAACGTTAATTGTTGAAGACCGAACCTCCTCTTCAAGTTTCACATCAGAATATTTTTTCCATAAAGGAAAATACTCATCTTTAAATTTAGTTTTCTTAGTGGATGCTTCCACTGCGGAAGTATTTTCTAATGCTAAAGTTTCAATCTGGTTAGTTTTGATTGTCCTAACAGTATTAGCTAATAGTGTTACTGTCATAGCCGATGCTCCGACAATTTGCGCCCAGAGCATGGGAGATAAGATGACTGCGCTAAGTCCTGATAAGCCCACAAAACATGTTGTGAGGTTTGCGCCAGTGAAAATTTTAGGGTTTGCTTTGAAGCTTTCACCCATTTTCTTTAACCCATTCATAAGTCCAGTATACCAGCCTTAGATGAGTTATTTATGATTTCTTCCAAATAATTTAAGTATTGAATAAGATGATTATGAACTCTTAAATCAGAGTGATGTGTAGTTCGGATATATCCGGAAAATAAAGTATTTTGGTGGAAGAATGAGAATCTATTGAACTTCGTGTTATTAACATTCGCGGAGCCAAAGATGAAACGTTTGGGAGGGGTAAAGGCAATATGGTTGTTGTTCGGTTTATTAAGATAGTCGGGATTGATCTTCTTGGTTATTAGGAAACAAAGGTAGGTTAGAGCTATATTAAGAAAAGTAGTACAGAAAATTACTTCATCTTTTTTGTTTTGTGGGTCTTTTAAAATTATTTCATATAGACCATCATCATATTCAAGCCTTAAAGAAAGATCGCCAAAAACACTCGGCAGTAATATGGAACCATTATGTTCTAGAACATATTTACTGGAGTGTTCAGAGTTAAACCAATCAAGCAAATGCTTGTTTAACGGAATACGAGACATTAAAAAATTTCCGTGTAGAAGTAGTGTCATATATATACTAACACAACTTAAAGGAAATTACAAATTATCTAATTGTTTACTACAGAAATAGAAACGTTATTTGGAATGTCAACATGTGTGAGAATCCAAATATTTTTGTCCGTAGGGTTAGTAAGAGTAATTTTCCTACGTTGAAGACCTTCTTCAACTGGAAGCACAGCAACAGTAATTTCATCTAACTCGTTAGGGTTGACTTTATTAAGCACAGCGCGAGCAGAATTATCTAAAACTTCATGATCGCTTGATGCTAAAATAATTGATACTGTAGTATGTTTCATATTTTTAGCTTACCATATCTTTAATAGAAAGTCTACAAAAATAAGTATACGCTGAATAGCCTTCAGTTGCCTTCTAAGGGCATACAAGTTTTAACACACAACCGCATTAAAACCTTATTTTTGGACGGCAGGATGTTTACTGTGCCCTGTCAGGAGGTATTTAGCTTCCTGATTGCTTGAACTTATAATTAAATGATGATATACTTAGATAAAGTTTATTTTAATAAGGAAACATGTTGTCTGAAAAATCAGAAGAAGAAAATGTTGCTATCTCTTTAGGGCTTGAGCCTACTCAGCCAGATTTAGATCGTCATGCTATGGCCTTAGTCGATAATGACTATAACTTCCAACTGGCCCTTGTTGACCTTCGGAAAAAGCGTGGGTATTCTATTGAAGAAATTGCTCAACGGATGGGTGTAGCAGTAGAAAAAGTTCAACGTTTTGAATCTTATGATTATGATCCTAAACTCTCTGAACTGCGCCGTTATGCTATGGCAATTGAAATACTTTATGACCATAAAGTGACTAAAGCAGAATAATGACTAATACGCTCCCTGAAGTGAAAAAATCTACTGCGAGTAGTGAACTTCAAATATTTTTTAAATCATACTTAGCTCCTGCTTTACGACAGTATGGATTCGCCGGTCAGAGAGGGGTATATAGTATCCCATCTGAGTCTTACCATATATTGCTTGGGGTTCAAAAATCAAAATATTACAATAGCGAATTTGTTAATATTACTTTAAATATGAATGTTATACCTGTAGACGAATGGGAAGAGATTAAGAAACTACGTCCACATTTTGGCGAGTTTCCTCAGGCTAACGTTTACTATACTGATGTGAATCTAGGTTACTCCGGACGCATCTGGGATAAATATTATGACCGTTGGTGGGATCTAAAAGTAAGAGAAACAGATTACAGTGTTTTAGCTCACACAATGATGAATGAAATAAAAGTTAATGCGTTTCCTCGCATTGAGGATATTACTGGATTAGCCCTAACTCCTAAGCTTTAATCAACTGTTGCGTTTATTAGTTTTTGGGCTTCAGTACCTGTAACAATTTTACCATCACTATCTATAGCTACTAGGTTTTCACTAGGGAATCCTAAAAGGTTTAAAACTGTAGGTCTTAAGAAATCAGATTTTGACCATTGATTATAGTCTTCCCATGTTTCTTTAAACAAATTAAAATTTTTTTGATATTTTGAAATAGATATTGTTATTGTGTCTTGAACTCTGGCTACAGTTTCATCAGAGTAATCTAATTTAGGTTCAACTTTGCGCATCGCTTCAATGATCATCGAAGCAGCCTTAACTATATCTGTGTTATTATTCTGTAAGGTTTGAATGAAAATATTTTTAGTTTCTAAGTTTATTTTCATGTTTAGAGTTTCTTCTAATAGCGTTATCTGATCTTTCATCTGTTGATTAGCAATGAAAGACTGGTTACTTAATGCTGCTTCATATTTTTTGTTATCATTAGAAAGTGTGACCAGCCCAATGATAATAGATGCGATAGCTAAAGCACTTAGAACAGGTAGCCCTATTCGAATTAAAAGTTTTTTAGAAGTTGCGGTGGAGGTAGCCAAAAGATTTCCTTTATGATTCGGGTATAAAGAGATACTACCTTATTTTCTGTATTTAGATGGACGTATTCTATTTTTTCGATTGAAATCTAAACGATAAATATGTTTAGGTTCTTGGGTTATGTAGTGAGCTTCTCCTGATTCTAAAGCTTTTCTGACTTTTAATGCGAATGGTTTTAAATTCCCTTTATATTTACTTCGTATTGTTTTATCATGATACCTTTTACCGTCCCATAGAATTACTCGTCCGGGGGATGTCATGCCAATATGGGTAAAGTTTGTTGCTTTATAAACAATTCCTGAATGACCGTAGTT
>Ga0247742_10000625_pt1 | contig 27787 bp, 20 predicted proteins | sample UWRJL208509C2_FD_180944 | JGI IMG/M metagenome (GOLD analysis project Ga0247742, IMG submission 180944) | Plant litter microbial communities from Arlington Agricultural Research Station in Wisconsin, United States - UWRJ-L208-509C-2 | ecosystem: Environmental > Terrestrial > Plant litter >...
GCTTCTGCCGAAGGCGTAGGAGCTTGGCTTGCCAGCGATCGGCCGGGAACCGGTCGTAAAATCATTGACCTCCATTCGCAGGACACGCCGAGGTGAATCGATTTGCTGCCGGTGCCCGGCAGATCGTCAGCAAGCTGGACTCCTACGGCCTCCGGCCAGAATCAGAATGACGGCGTTGAACAATGGCCTTACAGCGACAACCCCTGAAAATGGGTCTGCAGAAACTCGACGCAGACCCGCAGTTTCCCTGAGTTGGCCAGACGCGTCGGGTACACCGCCCAGACGTTGGCGCTTTCGGTGTAGTCAGGCAGCACCTGCACCAGTCGGCCTTGATCCAGAAACGGCTTCACGTCCCACAACGAACGCTGCAACACGCCGCGCCCATCGAGCCCCCATTGCAGAACGATTTCGCCGCTGTTGGATGACAACGCCCCACTGACCCGCACGCTTTGCCGGACCCCGTCCCGCTCGACGTGCCAGATGCCGAACGCGTTGTCGCGCTCCTTGATCACCAGGCAATCGTGCTGTTCAAGATCACTCAACTGCTGCGGGACACCGCGCCGCTCAAGGTAGGAAGGCGCAGCGCAGAGCACGCGTCGGTTGCTCGCCAGTTGTCGGCCGATGTGCTGGCCGGGGATGTCATCGCCGACACGGATTTCCAGATCAAAGCCTTCACTGACGATGTCCACCACCCGATCGAACAGGTCCAGGCGAATTTCAAGTTCAGGGTATTGCTCGGCCAGCTGCGAAATCGCCGGGGCCACATGATTGCGCCCAAAGCCGAATGTGGTGCAGATGTGCAAACGACCGCGCGGCGCGCTATGGGCATCCGCCAACTCGTCGTGCAGCAACTGGAAGTCTTCGAGAATCCGTACCGCCCAGCGCTGCACGCGCTCGCCGTCCTCGGTCAGGGCGACCCGCCGGCTGGTGCGGTGCAACAGGCGCGTGGCGAGGGTGTTTTCAAGGATTTGAATGCGTTTGCTGACGTACGCAGGAGACAGCCCCAGCTCGTCGGCAGCAGCAGCGAAACCGGCCTTGCGAATGACAGTCAGGAACACCCGCAGATCTTCGGGGAGCGGCGCTGCTTCTTTTTTTGAGGTCATGCGGATGGTCAGAACCCTGTAGGAGCGAATTTATTCGCGAGACGCCGCACCTTATATGCCTCATTAACCGGCTCGCCAACAAGTTGGCTCCTACAGAAACACTGGCATATCTCCAAACGATCTAAAAATATGGAATTCAGTTCTTTTACGGAATAAATCTCACGTTCTATAAATGGCGCACTTATACAAAGCCACCGATTCTGCTCGAAGGATGCCTCATGGATGTTTTCTGGTTTCTACCGACCCACGGCGACGGCCACTATCTGGTACCACCAAGGGCGCGCGCCCGGTCACGTTGAATTACCTGAAACAAGTGGCTCAGGCTGCCGACAGCCTGGGTTACCACGGCGTATTGATTCCGACCGGCCGCTCCTGTGAAGACTCCTGGGTGATTGCATCGGCGTTGGTGCCGCTCACCGAGCGCCTGCGTTATCTGGTCGCCATCCGTCCGGGGATCATTTCTCCGACCGTGTCAGCGCGCATGGCCGCCACGCTGGATCGCCTGTCGGGGGGACGCTTGCTGATAAATGTCGTGACCGGTGGCGATCCTGACGAAAACCGTGGCGATGGCAGCTTTCTCGATCACGCGGAACGCTACGAAGTCACCGATGAATTCCTGAAAATCTGGCGTCGGGTGTTGCAGGGCGAAGCGGTGGATTTCGAAGGCAAACACCTGCGCGTGCAGAACGCCAAAGCACTGTATCCGCCGATCCAGAAACCCTACCCGCCGCTGTATTTCGGCGGCTCGTCCGAGGCTGCCCACGAACTGGCTGCCGAACAGGTTGACGTCTATCTGACTTGGGGCGAGCCACCTGCCGCTGTGGCAGAAAAACTGGCGGACATCCGCGAGCGTGCTGCACGCAATGGCCGGACCGTCAAGTTCGGGATTCGTCTGCACGTGATCGTGCGTCAAACCAGCGAAGAGGCCTGGAAGGCCGCGAGCACTCTGATCGAGCACATCAGCGACGAAACCATCGCCGCGGCTCAGAAATCGTTCGCCCGTTTCGACTCCGAAGGCCAGCGCCGCATGGCTGCGCTGCATGACGGTCGGCGCGACAATCTGGAAATCGCGCCAAACCTGTGGGCCGGTGTCGGCCTGGTACGGGGCGGCGCGGGCACGGCGCTGGTGGGTAATCCAGAAGAAGTGGCCGCACGCATCAAGGAGTACGCGGACCTGGGCATCGAGAGCTTTATTTTCTCGGGCTACCCGCATCTGGAAGAAGCCTATCGCTTCGCCGAACTGGTGTTCCCGCTGCTGCCCGAGCCGTATCGCAGCCTGGCGGGCGGAGGCCTCACCAACCTGACCGGCCCCTTCGGCGAGATGATCGCCAACGATTTGCCGCCGCAGAAGTAATGCTCCAGCCAATGATCGTTCCCATGCTCTGCGTGGAGCGGCGGTTTGAACGCTCTGCGTTCATGGTTATGACGCAGAGCGTCAGGTGCGGCATTCCCACGCCGAGCGTGGGAACGATCACCGCGCTCACGCTGACTATCCTTTATCAAAAGTGATCCCCATGCAGCTATTGACCCTACCGCCCTCGCCCGCGCTGGCGACTTCGATTCGCGCCACCGCGCAGGTGTTCGAAGACCCGAAATCACAAGCGCTGCTGGCCCATGTGCAGCAAGTTGCGCCCAGCGAAGCCAGCGTGCTGATCATCGGCGAAACCGGGACCGGCAAAGAGTTGATCGCGCGCCATATCCACAACCTCAGCGCCCGTCGTCACCGCCCGTTCGTGGCGGTCAACTGCGGCGCGTTTTCCGAGTCTTTGGTGGAAGCCGAATTGTTCGGCCATGAAAAAGGCGCGTTCACCGGCGCGCTGACGGCCAAGGCCGGCTGGTTCGAGGAGGCCAACGGCGGCACGCTGTTTCTCGATGAGATCGGCGATCTGCCCATGGCGATTCAGGTCAAACTGCTGCGCGTGTTGCAAGAGCGCGAAGTGGTGCGGCTCGGTTCGCGCAAAAGCACGCCCATCGATGTCCGGGTGCTGGCCGCCACCAACGTACAACTGGAGCGCGCGATCAACGCCGGGCACTTTCGCGAAGACCTGTTCTACCGGCTGAATGTGGTCAATCTGGAGCTGCATACGCTGCGTGAGCGGCCGGGTGACATCATGCCGCTGACCCGGCACTTCATTGACGTCTACAGCCAGCGCATGGGTTACGGCCCGATACGCATCAGTCCGGAGGCCGAACAGAAGCTCAAGACCTACAGCTGGCCGGGCAATATTCGAGAGCTGGAAAACGTCATTCATCACACGCTGCTGATTTGCCGCGACGGCGTGATTCAGCGTGACGATCTGCGCCTGTCCAATCTGCGCATCGAGCGTCAGGACGAAGCAGCCCAGGTCGATGATTCCACTCAGGCCCTGCTTGAGCGGGCGTTCCAGAAGCTGTTCGAAGAACAGGCCGGCGCGCTGCATGAAAAGGTCGAGGACGCATTACTGCGTGCGGCGTACCGTTTCAGTCATTACAACCAGGTGCACACGGCGGGCCTGCTGGGCTTGAGCCGCAATGTCACCCGCGCGCGCCTGATCAAGATCGGTGAACTGGCGGTCAACAAACGCAGGCCCGGCGAGCAATTGCAGGGCGACCGGATGGTGCAGTTGTCGGTGTGAGGTTTCAAGCAGATCGCAGGGCCCTGTTGGAGCGACGCTTGCCCGCGAAGCTCGCACCTCGGGTTTCCTGACACCACGCGCAAGACCGCGCCGGTCCGCGCTTATTCGCTCAGGGCTGACGATTCGGCGCGGACCAACGTGCCCGCCAGCAGCTTGGCCTGCAGCGCCACATCAGTCACCGCCGTGCTTTCCCACCACATGCCGCGCAATGGCGGGCCCATGGCGAACAAGCGCCGGGACACCACGCCTTTGGCATCCAGCACAGCACCGCTGGGGTCAGCGGCAATCCCCAGTGCCAACGGGCCGGGCTGAATCAGGCCTCGCGCCAGCAATTGCCGAGGCAACGCCCGGTCCACGCGGCGCCAGTCATATTGGATGCCAGTGGAGTTGATCAACGCAGCGCCGTCGATCAGGGTCGGTTCGCTCTCGCCACGGCGACGCACCCGAATCCGCACCTGAGCAGTCGCAGCAGATTCGACGCCGATCAGGCAAGCGGCATGAATCGTCAGGCGACCTTGCTCCACCAACCGCGCCAGCAGCTTGCCGCTGGGCGGTGGCGAACGGTGGTGATGACTCTCCCACCAGGGCCGCACGTGTCGTACGAATTGGCGACGCTGTTGGTCAGAGGCCTGACTCCACAGCCTGGGAATATGCGCCCGCACGGTGTCCAGTGGCGCCTGCCAGTCAATGCCCTGAGCGCTGGCCTGCGCGCATTGAGCTCGCAAGGCACGCACCAGCTGGCGGGTGCTGCGAAGGCTGTGGTCCTCGCCGAGAAAGTCCGGCCAGGCAGGCGGTTGCCGGCGCACATGAGGTAACAGTCCGTGGCGAGAAAACACATCGATGGGCCCGCGATGCCCGGCCTCTTCCAGCGAAACCACGGCATCGACCATGGTCAGGCCAGAGCCGATGATCAGCACGCGCCCGTGTGGGTCGAGCTGGCGCATGGCGTTGACGTCCCAAGGGTCGACAGCGGCAGCGTTGAGTTCATTGGAGCCCCGTTGCGGCGTGCGCGCGGCGGCGAACATCCCCGTGGCCAGCACGGCCTGGACGCCGCGTAACAGCGTGCCGTCAGCCAGAGTGATCGACACACCCCGGTCGTCTGTCACCAAGTCCACCACTTCAGCGCGCACGTGCTCAACGCTTGAGCCATTCGCGGCGCCAAGCACTTGCGCTTCGGCCAGACGCTGCTGCACGTACAACCCAAAAATGCCACGCGGGGGAAACAGTTCAGGGATCGGGACATGCTGCTCATCGGACTGCGGCCAGCCGCCTGCGGCAATGAAATCGGTCAGCCATTGGGTCAGGTCATCGGCATTGTCGGGATCGACGCCCATGCGTGCGGCGTTGCCGTTGAGCGTGTGGCCCAGCTCGGTAGCACTGTAGGCCTCGCCACGACCCAGCTCGCTGCGGGACTCGATGATGACGATCCGGCGCTGGCCAGGCAGGCGCAGCAGTTGCACGGCCAGCATAGTGCCGCTCAGGCCGCCGCCGACGATCAGAATGTCAGCGGCGAGTCGATGGTTTTCAGCAGTCATTGGGTATCGCCTTGGGTGCTTTCCGGAAAGTGGCGCGTCTGTTTGATTATGGTGAGCGTGGCTCGGGTTTCAAACAATACGTCAGTACGGCGACTTCGGTACGAAGGGTGCGCTCCTGGTCGCAGTGCATGGGGCGTGCCGGAATTTGGGCTTTTTTGAACAGGATTCGGGGAGAAATGGACTGGGGAAATCAGCACATTGTTGATGGGGTGTTGAGTGAGCAACACATGGCGCATAGCCAACAGGGCTCCCTCCCACCCTAAATCACCACATTCCTGACAAACCTCAGCGCAACGTCACCGTCGTTGCTGAAGGTATGCGGCTGATTGCTGGCGAACATGAAGAACTCGCCCGCCGTGACTTGGCGGACTTGCTCAGGAAGGCTGACGGTCAGGCAGCCTTCGATCACGAACACTTGCTCACTCCACCCGTCAGGATCGGCTTGAGAGGCGTAGGCATCGCCGGGCGCGAGGCTGAACTCCCACAACTCGACCTCACGCCGGGCGCTCGCCTTGGCCAATAACACTGCCTTGCTGTCAGCCTGTGCGCCGACCCAGGCAATTTCGTTGATGCGGCTGCAATCACGCTCATCCGGGGCCTGGATCAAATCACTGAACGCCACGTTCAACGCTTCGGCCACGCGATCAAGGGTCGCAAGGCTGACGTTGGTCTCCCCCGCCTCGATCGCCACCAGCATGCGCCGGCTGACGCCGGACTGTTGCGCCAGAGTGGTTTGGCTGAAACCCGCAGCATGGCGTAGCCGTCGCACGTTCAGGCTGACGTGCTGCAAAACGGGGGGCCGACGGGGTTTTTCTGTTTGCACGCGTAGCACCTGTGAATCAAAGCCTATGGAGGGGCAAGCCGGCCAAACGCGGTCCTGTAGGAGCCAACGGGTTGGCGAGAGGCCTGTGCGTTGTGCAAACCCTCTCGTCAACAAGTTCGCGCCTACAGAAAAGCGCCGCGCTACGCCTTGCGCTTGATATCCAGTCGCCGCAAATGGCAGGTCACTTCTTCGCGGTCGTGGTACAGCTGTTTACAGCCGATAGCGACCTTGATGCCCCGCGCCTTGAAGCCTTCCTCGATGCGGTCCAGCAAGCGTCGCACTTCGGCATAGCGCTGCTTCATCGGCAGTTTCAGATTGACCACCGCTTCCCGGCACAGACCTTCCCCCAGCCAGGTTTCCAGCAACGCGGCATTGCGCGCAGGCTTCTCGACGATATCGCAGACCATCCAGTCCACCGGCTGGCGCGGTTTGTAGGTGAAACCGTCGGCCATCAAATGCTGCACCAGACCGGTGTCCATCAGGCTTTCGGCCATCGGACCGTTATCGATGGCGGTCACCAGCATCCCGCGCCGCACCAGTTGATAGGTCCAGCCGCCGGGCGCCGCGCCCAGATCGACACCGGTCATTTCACCTGAAAGACGCTCATCCCACTGATCACGGGGGATGAAATGGTGCCAGGCTTCTTCCAGCTTCAAGGTCGAACGACTTGGGGCTTCACGGGGAAATTTCAGACGAGGAATGCCCATCGGCCACATCGCCGAGTTATCGGCATCGGCCAATCCGAGAAACACTTCACGGCCGCTTTTGAAGGTCAGCAACAGGCGCGGCATCCCGGGGTTGTCCACCAGCTTGCCCGCTTGCATCAAGGCCTTGCGCAGTGGCGCTTCGAATTTGCGGCAAAAGGTTGAAAGCTCCTTGCCGTCGTTAGTGTCGACCACTTCGAGCCACAGGCTGCCGCAGGTGGCGAAGTTCGCCATGTGGGCAAGAATCACGCTGATGCGGTCGGTTTCCGGCAGATCGAGGAAAACGCCCCGCGCCCACTGCCGAGGGAAAATCAGGTCGGTGAAACGCACGCTGTTCATCAAGCGCTCGGCGCCGTCTTCTTCGGTGCAGACAAACTCGGCGAAGGCCGCGCCGGTTTTGGCCTTGGCGTACCCGGACACGTCCAGACGCGCGGCGTGCTCACTGATTTCCGAACAGACTTCGCTTTCAAAGCCGGGCCGGCAATGCATAAACAGGGTGTTCATTGGAGCTCCTCTGCGCGCAACAGACGGCTGTCTGGCGCGACCTATACTTGAGGATAAACCTCAGCGACACAAAAGCGGCGCATGATAGCCCAATCAGGAACCACTGGCGCGGCTCGCAGGTCCAGTACTACATAAGCCGCCAACCGATGCGTTCGTGTACATCGCCTGATCCTGTTTTGGTTCGCCCGATTCCCCCAAGGTCCGTGCCGTGCGGACTCGTCAAGGAGTTACTTCATGCCCTCCCTCGATAGCCTGAAAAGCCTCAAGACCTTAGACGTCAACAATAAGACCTACCACTACTACAGCTTGCCCGACGCCGCCAAATCCCTGGGTGACCTGGACCGGCTGCCAATGTCACTCAAAGTGCTGCTGGAAAACCTGCTGCGCTGGGAAGACAACAAGACCGTCACCGGCGAAGACCTGAAATCCATCGCCGCCTGGCTGACCGAACGCAAATCCGACCGCGAAATTCAATACCGTCCTGCCCGCGTGCTGATGCAGGACTTCACAGGCGTGCCTGCGGTGGTCGATCTGGCAGCCATGCGCGCCGCCGTGGCCAAGGCCGGCGGTGATCCGCAGCGCATCAATCCGCTGTCACCGGTGGATCTGGTGATCGACCATTCGGTGATGGTGGACAAATTCGGCGATGCCGCCGCCTTCGGTGAAAACGTCGACATTGAAATGCAGCGCAATGGCGAGCGCTACGCCTTCCTGCGTTGGGGCCAGAGCGCTTTCGACAACTTCAGCGTGGTGCCGCCGGGCACGGGGATTTGCCATCAGGTGAATCTCGAATACCTGGGCCGGACGGTGTGGACCAAGGAAGAAGATGGCCGCACCTATGCCTTCCCCGACACGCTGGTGGGGACCGATTCCCACACCACGATGATCAATGGCCTGGGCGTTTTGGGCTGGGGCGTCGGCGGAATCGAGGCGGAAGCCGCGATGCTTGGCCAGCCGGTGTCGATGCTGATCCCGGAAGTGATCGGTTTCAAACTGCTGGGCAAGCTCAACGAAGGCATCACCGCCACCGATCTGGTGCTGACCGTCACCCAGATGCTGCGCAAGAAAGGCGTGGTGGGGAAATTCGTCGAATTCTATGGCGACGGGCTGGCGCAACTGCCACTGGCTGACCGCGCCACTATCGGCAATATGGCACCGGAATACGGCGCTACATGTGGCTTCTTCCCGGTGGATGACGTGACCCTGGATTACTTGCGCTTGTCGGGCCGTCCTGATGAAGCCGTGGCCTTGGTCGAGGCCTATTGCAAGGCCCAGGGCCTGTGGCGTCTTCCGGGCCAGGAACCGGTGTTCACCGATGCGCTGGAACTGGACATGAGCACGGTGGTGGCCAGTCTCGCCGGCCCGAAACGCCCGCAAGATCGCGTTGCGCTGCCGGATGTGGGCCAGGCCTTCGATGACTTCCTGGGCTTGCAACTCAAGCCCAGCAAGCATGAAGAAGGTCGCCTGGAAAGCGAAGGCGGCGGCGGTGTCGCGGTCGGCAACGCCGCTCAGGTGGGGGAAGCAGAGTACGAATACGAAGGCGCGAAATATCGCCTGCGCAATGGCGCGGTGGTGATTGCCGCGATTACTTCCTGCACCAACACGTCCAATCCGAGCGTGATGATGGCGGCCGGTCTGCTGGCCAAGAAAGCGGTGGAGAAAGGTCTGCAGCGCAAGCCGTGGGTCAAGAGCTCACTGGCGCCCGGTTCGAAGGTGGTCACCGACTACTACAACGCAGCCGGGCTGACCCAGTATCTGGATGCCTTGGGTTTTGATCTGGTCGGCTACGGTTGCACCACGTGCATCGGCAATTCGGGCCCGCTGCGCGATCCCATCGAGAAAGCCATTCAACAGTCGGACCTGACCGTGGCCTCGGTATTGTCCGGCAATCGCAACTTCGAAGGCCGGGTCCATCCGCTGGTGAAAACCAACTGGCTGGCTTCGCCACCGCTGGTGGTCGCCTACGCGTTGGCCGGCACCGTGCGCACTGACCTGAGCACCGAGCCTTTGGGCGAAGGCAGCGATGGACAGCCGGTGTACCTGCGCGACATCTGGCCCAGCAGCCAGGAGATCGCAGACGCGGTGCAGCAGGTGGACACCGCGATGTTCCACAAGGAGTACGCCGAAGTGTTCGCCGGGGACGCCCAGTGGCAGGCCATTGAAGTGCCTCAGGCAGCGACCTACGTTTGGCAGGAGGATTCGACCTACATCCAGCATCCGCCTTTCTTCGATGACGTGTCGGGGCCATTGCCGGTCATCGCCGATGTCAGCAATGCCCGCGTGCTGGCGATCCTGGGCGATTCGGTTACCACTGACCACATCTCCCCTGCCGGCAATATCAAGGCCGACAGCCCGGCCGGGCGTTACCTGCGCAGCAAGGGTGTCGAGCCCAAGGACTTCAACTCCTATGGCTCGCGCCGGGGCAACCATGAAGTGATGATGCGCGGCACCTTTGCCAACATCCGCATCCGTAACGAGATGCTGGGCAATGAAGAAGGCGGCTTCACCCTGCATGTGCCAACCGATGAAAAGCTGCCGATCTACGACGCGGCCATGCGCTATCAGCAAGAAGGCACGCCGCTGGTGGTCATCGCCGGGCAGGAATATGGCACCGGTTCGAGCCGGGACTGGGCGGCCAAAGGCACCAATTTGCTGGGGGTGAAGGCGGTGATCGCTGAAAGCTTCGAGCGCATCCACCGCTCCAATCTGGTGGGCATGGGCGTATTGCCGCTGCAGTTCAAAACTGGCCAGAGCCGCAAGACCTTGCTGCTGACGGGCAAGGAAACACTGAACATCACTGGCCTTACCGGTGCGACCCTGCAGCCGGGAATGACCCTGAACCTGCACATCACCCGCGAAGACGGAACATCCGAAGACGTTCAGGTGCTGTGCCGAATCGATACCCTGAATGAGGTCGAGTACTTCAAGGCGGGTGGGATTCTGCACTACGTGCTGCGCCAGCTGATCGCCTCCTGAGCTGAGCGTCCTCGCCTGCCCCCAGGCGAGGACGCGCTGACATGCGCATCCTCTTGCCATCAGATCTGCCCTACACGAAACCTCGAAGTATCCACCTCCCCCTATCAGCGTCTTTCGTCCGTATCCGACAGGCATGTGGATGTTTTAAACGCTAGAATCCCCGCCCTATTTCGCTGTTGAAGGACGCTGCCATGTCGGCGTTACGCTGGACGACGCTGATGCTGCTCTCCCTGGGGTACGCCGTCGCACTCACCTATGGGCAACTGAGTCTGCCTGCTGCAGTCACGGTCGGCCTGCTGACTATGGCGGGCATCTGCGTCAGCCACTTTAACCACCGGGCCGTGAATACGTTCGGGCATTTGCTGTTCATCGCTTTGGCAATCGGCCTGGCCAGCCATTGGTTACCTGGCTTTTTAAACGCCCGCGCCATCGCTGCGGTACGTTTCAGCCCGGACGCTGCGCCGTTCTCGATGTTTCTCAACCTCGACAAATCCCTGATCGGCTTCTGGATCGTGCTGGCCTGCCCGTGGCTGATCTATCGAGCGAGCGTCGCCCGTTCGGCAGCGGTCACGGCTTCTACCTTCGTTGTCACGACCTGCGTCTGCATGGCCACGGCCGCCACCCTGGGCATTCTGGCCTGGACACCCAAATGGCCCGAGCAGAGCGGCATCTGGATCTTAAATAACCTGTTGCTGGTGACACTGACCGAAGAGCTGCTGTTTCGTGGATACATACAGGGTGGATTGGCCCGGCTGTTTAAACGCCTGCCCTATCACGATGTGCTGGCCATCGCCCTGGCATCCGTGGTGTTCGGACTTGCGCATCTGGGGGCTGGATGGCAATGGGTGCTGTTGGCCGGCATTGCGGGTGTCGGTTACGGCATCGCGTACCGTCTGGGCGGTTTGACGGCGGCGGTTCTGACACATTTCGGCCTGAATCTGGTGCATTTCTCTCTGTTCACGTACCCGATGTTCAATCGCTGAGCCCAAATCCGGAGCAACGCGTTTGTTGATGCAGTTCACACAATGCTCAATTTTTCAGAGGGACGGCCGATATCCCGTCAAAGCCTTCCTGGATAGATAGCTCATGCGCAATAACCAGCCCATCACCCAACGCGACCGCACATTCCCAGAGCACCAACGGTTGATTTCAACCACCGATGCGCGAGGTGTGATCACCTACTGCAACGACGCGTTCGTCGATATCAGTGGTTTCTCCTACGAGGAGTTGCTCAAGGCGCCACACAATACCGTGCGCCACCCGGACGTGCCCTCGGCGGTTTTCGAGCACATGTGGACCACGCTCAAGCAGGGTCAGCCGTGGATGGGGATCATCAAGAACCGCTGCAAGAACGGCGACCATTATTGGGTGAATGCCTACGTCACGCCGGTCTTTGAGAACAAGCAGGTGGTGGGTTTCGAATCGGTGCGGGTCAAGCCTACGGCCGAGCAGATCCGCCGCGCCGAAGCGCTGTATAAGCGTCTCAACAGCGGCAAGGCTGCAGTGCCCGGGCGGGATAAATGGTTGCCGGTACTGCAGGACTGGCTGCCGTTCATTCTGGTCAGCCAACTGAGCTTTCTGATTGGTGTCTGGCTTAACTCCCAGTGGGGTTTCATCCTCGCTGCCGCCCTGTCCGTACCGTTGGGACTGCTGGGCCTGAGCTGGCAGCAGCGCGGCATCAAGCGCCTGCTGCGTCTGGCCGAGCAAACCACCTCTGATCCGTTGATCGCCCAGATGTACACCGACAGCCGAGGCCCGCAAGCACGCCTTGAAATGTCGATCCTGAGCCAGGAAGCGCGCCTGAAAACCTGCCTGACCCGCTTGCAGGATACGGCCGAACACCTGACGGATCAGGCAAGACAGTCCGATAGCCTGGCCCAGTCCAGTTCCAGCGGACTTGAACGCCAACGTGTCGAGACCGAGCAGGTCGCCACGGCCATCAACCAGATGGCGGCCACGACCCAGGAAGTCGCCAGCCACGTCCAGCGCACCGCCGACGCCACGCAACAAGCCAACGCGCTGACCCGCAAGGGCCGTGACATCGCCAGCGAAACCCGCGAAGCGATTCAACGCCTGTCTGCATCGGTAGGCGAAACCGGGCTCACCGTCACTCAACTGGCCAAGGACAGCGATGAGATCGGCGGCGTGGTCGACGTCATCAAAGGCATCGCCGACCAGACCAATCTGCTGGCCCTCAATGCAGCCATCGAAGCCGCCCGCGCCGGTGAAATGGGTCGCGGTTTTGCTGTCGTCGCTGATGAAGTCCGCCAACTGGCGCAACGCACGACTGCCTCCACCGCACAGATCCACAGCCTGATCGCCAAACTCCAACAGACCGCCAACGCTGCAGTGCAAACCATGAGCACGGGGCACCGTCAGGCAGAAGAAGGCGTGCAGCGCGTGCTGGAGGCCGACGAGGCATTGGTAGGCATCAGTGATGCCGTCGCCAACATCACGGACATGACCACCCAGATAGCTGCGGCGACAGAGGAGCAAAGCTCGGTTGCCGAAGAAGTCAGCCGTAACATAACCACCATTGCCCAGCTCGCGGACCAGACGTCCGACGAAGCCCGACGCTCGGCAACACTCAGCGCCGAACTCACCAGCACCGCCAATACCCAATATTCGCTGGTGGAGCGTTTCAATCGGTAAATCGTTACCGCACCACCGAAGGCCCCGGCAGATGTAATGTTGGGGCTTTTTTGTTTATCGGCTGGCCTGGTGCCCGAACAGGAGGCAATGAATGACACGTTAGCGCCTTGTCATCAGGTCAGGTGTAGTAAGTCAAATGGGAGAGATTGCATCCCCATGGGGCTTTTCGAAGATGTGAATGCCGGGCTCATGAGAGTCGACTGCATGTTCATGGACAGATCCAGCAATCCTTCCCGAAATTCGTCCCCAAAATCGGTCAAATAGTGAGACAAACCTCAAATTTTTTTCATATTCATTTGAATAGACTAATGAGGGCGCAGATATTTGTTTGGCAACATATAAAAAATAAATTAGGTAATGGATAAATGTTCCTTTAGCGAAATCTCGCCAGCATGTTTTCAACACCCCATAGCAATTTCGGAATTTGCTGTAATACATATCCTACACTTTCCCACTGGAAAGTTGGTTACGGCCCCGGAGGCCCCGTAATCAAAGGCTTTGTCCAAAAATGTCAGTTTTAGGAGTTTCGCAACATACGACTCACTGCGGAGCAGGTACGCGGTAAAGCCTAAAAAAAACATGGAGTTGACAACCATAATTTTGATACTGAACATATGTCCCTCGGAGAGCTCGTCCGGCAGCTCTCGCTGAACCCCGAGCATGTCCAATTTTTAATAACAAAGCACACGGAGCCAATATGGGAAAGGAAGACAAAAAACAACCTCGCATCAGGCCATACAACGATGCATCCCGTATCAAAAAACAAGAGAGAGATGATAATGATATGCCGGTCGACAAGATCAGCATTCCTCCCCTCACTACACGTTTTATTGACTTAATAGCCTCTCAGGACAATGAAGATTCTGTCGAGCTATACAGAGAGTCGCTCAGGCGTGCGCTTGAACGCGCGTATTCACAAGAGAAAGAAGAGGACGAGATAATGGTCAACCTTAACTTACAGGCGCCAACTCTTTCTGGCGCAGATGCTAGTGGTATTACGCCGGAACAAATTGCTTCTGGCGTTTATATCAACATTCCCCGGGCCAGAACCCTTTGGGCAGGCGATCATATAAAACTGATCTGGGGAACAAACGCTTTTTATACCACCCTCGAATCAAATCCGTTTGTTAGTGAATCGCACCTTGTTCAATATATTAACTGCGATCAACTGGCGGATTACCAGAATGGCGAAGTGAACGTTCATTACGAAGTGGTACGTCGCGCCCGACTGTTGGGCGTTTCAAACTCCCTGACTGTTAATCTCCAAGGCAACGGCAGACCGAGATCCGGACCACGCCGTCGACCTGTAAGGCGTAAAGGCTACTAAAAAAAATCCCAGCTACTCAACGTAGCTGGGATTCATCCCCACAATTGCTGTTAGAAGGCCAGCTTAAGCCCCAGGTTCGCTCCCCAAGGCTGTTCCACATGCTTGCCCTTCATGTGATCGAAGTCAGCGTGCAGTTGCAGCCGCTTGGAAAGCGAAACGCTAACGCCCGCGCCGAGCTCTGCGCGAGACCCGAACAGATTGTTATCAAAACGAGTTTCATTGACTGTCACATCATTACTGCGAGCGAACTCATGGGCCATTGCCACACGCACATAGGGCTGAACGATGCTGCCATCATCAAGCGCAAAATTACGCCCCGCCGTCGTCCCAACCTTGCCGAGGACCGAGTGCGTCCTGGAGTTTTTCGCCTTCATGCCGTTGTTCAGCGAGTAGCTGTCACCGCCGATGGACACTCCCGAGAGCTGCGTATAGGGCTCAACAAAATAGTCGTCAGCAAGCTCGATATGCTTACCGAATTCAATCGAGGCACCTACTGCCTCGTTGTTGTAGCGCCCTTTGGCTTTGCTGCCATCGCTCATCGCCACCTTCGATTCATTACGGAACCTGTTGAACTTGAGCACACCGTCCAGGTAATAACCTTCGTCCATCAGCCAAGTGCCGTAAGCGCCAACGTAGTAGCTGTTCACCGTGCCAGAAGTGCCGCCACTCAGATCCAGATCAGATTTGCTGTAGCCGCCCATCAACCCCATCACAAGATTGCCGTTTGCTACCGGTATCGGCGCATCAGCGCCAAACGACATGCCCTGCTGCTTCTGGTTGTAACTAAGGCCCGCACCCGTGCTGGCATTGAAACGGTTGCCGTAGCTGCGAATCCAGCCACCGCCCTCCTCCTGCCCTCGCACCTCGCCCATACGACTGCGCAGCGTGGTCAGCTCACTGTTCCAGATAGCCGGCGCTGCGTTGAACAACGCCAAGGCGCTCTGCGTCGAAGGGCTGATAGTTTTACCCTCACCCACGATGAACCAGTCATTGCCTTGCTTCTCAAGCAGGTAGGAGTAAGCGCCGAGGTCGACACGATTGCCGATCAAGCCGAACCTCGCGTCGCCGCCTTCGGTGTGGACGATGCGCAGCGGGTCGAATTCCGCCGGTACTACCTCGACGCCCGTGTTTTTGACGTTCAGCTTGTGGTAGCCGGTTGCCTCCCCGTTGACCTCCAGCAGGTCGCCCTGCGCGGTGTCCAGGTTGATGCGCATGTCGAAGGTGCCGTGGCCAGCCAGTTCGTTCAGCGACAGCGTGTGGAAGCCCTCGCCGGCAAAGCTCACATGGCCACTCTCCACTGTGAGTTTATTCACATCACTGTCGCCCATCAGTTGCCACCGGGCACCGGCATTGATCGCCATGTTGTTGCCATTGATGACGCTCCCGGCCAGTTGCGCGCCATTACGCAATTCGACGTCCAAGGTGCTACCAGCCTCAGCGAACAGGTTGCCGGTGAGCCGACTGTCATCCACTGTAAGATCCAACGCACTCTCGTCGTAGACCTCCACCAGGTTGGCATTGCCGGAGAGCAACGACGCATCGTTTCTGAGGGTTATCTGCGCTATAGCGCCTTCGCCACGCGCGCCGACAAGCTTGATGGCTGGGCCGTTAATCCCCTGGATTGTGGAGTGGTCGAGATCAATGACGCTGGGAGTGTTAGGGACAACCCCTGCACCAGGCAAACTGCCGACTGAGCGTACCCGCAAACCTATGTCATCCCCTTTGATCACGCTGCTGTCATTGATTGTGATACTTGATGTATTCGTGTCAATGCCCACCGCTTCACCGCTGGAGCCTCGCAATCCAATGACTGCGGTGCCACTCACTGACACGTCGCTGCTCCCCACCTGCATGGCCATGCCGACGCCGGAAATAAAGCTGTTCGCGATGGCAGCCTCAGATCTCAATGGCATGGGCATGCCTACCGCCGCGTAACCATAGACCCGTAGACCTCCAACACTCGAACTCACGATGCGTGAGTTATTAGCCGTCAATTTGCTCCCTTCTATTGTAACCGCTGGCGCCTTATCGGTTACCGGCACCAAATCACGGTTGACCACTGCGTCGTTAAGGTTGAGCGTCGCTAGCACTGAGTAAACGCGGCTCACCGTCGCCCCGTTCACATTAAGAGTGGAGTTTGGCTGCAACCCATATGAAAGACCGGTTGAAGTATTCACATCCAGTGTGTCGCCTCTTGCCACGACGACATCGGCCGTAGCCATGTTGCCCAGTCGGTCTTCCTCCGCGGCATAACACACAGAGGTCGCTCCACACAAAATCCCGAGGGCGGTTATTCTGCTCATACCTATCAGCGTGTATTTGCTACTCACCCTTGACTCCTCACTCACTTCAAATAATCGAAGAGTGTGGAGGGAGCTACGGCTCAGTGGAGCCGTTTACAATGACCATTACTATCAGCAGTTTCCTATAACCATGTCATACGGTTCCTACATTAAACCCATCGAACTCCCACCCCTCCAGCCCCGTTCTAAATAAATATCTACCGCACACTTGACAGTGAAACAGTTACCCGATTAGTTCGATTACAGACAAGCACCAGATGCCTGTCAAAAATAACAACACTAGCGACGTTCCTTCCTGCGATTGCATGCAGGCCATTATGACGCGTCGCGTACCCTGATTTATTTCCTAAGGACACTCATCATGACGTCTGAAAGCTCCAATCCACTTAACCCTGCCGCGCAGCGGCGCGCCGGCGGCTTGGCGCGCCCAACCATACCCGGCACTGACCCGGTGGATGGCCTGTTGCCTATCTCACACTTCGGCCAACCGCTGACACTGCATTTAGTGGTGTGGGACGAAGCCTTACCGCCGGATACCTACTAGTTGCTCTTCAACAATAGTTTGATAGGAAGCGCCAAATCGGTTACTGCAAGCGGCAAGCCTGGCGACCTTGTGACCCTTGAGATACCGTCCGGGCTATGGGAGCAGGAGGGCATTTACAATGTTCAATACCTGGCAACGGACATAGGCGGCGGTCTGTCAAAAGCTTCCCCCATCATACCCTTGGTTATTGATCGTACCGCCCCGGGTGCGCTGCTGCTCGCGTCGTTGATCTTCCCGCAGCAGGCCAAGGCCCTGAGCCAGCAGGACATCGCTGACCTGGGCGGCACGCTTACCGCCAGGCTGCCCGGCTATTTCGATGCCAAATGGGGCGATGTGGTGCGCACATACTGGGGCGCGCAGCCCGGCCCGACCCACACCGTGCAAGCCGAGGAACTGCCTGCGGGTTACATCAACCTGAGTTTCGATCAGCCATTCCTTGACCAGCTAGCGGACGGTGAGGTGCTGGTGACCTACACCGTCACCGACCGCGCGGGCAATGTGTCGGTGGTGTCGGAGCCCGCACTCATCAAGCTGAACCTCAAAAACCATCCGGGCGACTTATTGGCGCCGGTAGTGCCCCAGGCGCAGGACGGGCTGATCGACAACGCCGATGCCAGGCGCGGCGTTCAGGTGCAGATTCCGCCCTATACCCATGCGCAAGCCGGCGATGCGATAAAAGTGTCGTGGGGCAACCTGAGTTTGGGCGAGCACACACTGACGTTGGAGCACGCCACTCAAACGCCGCTATTCGCGCTGGCGGTCCCTTATGCGACGCTGATCAGCGCTGGCGACGGCACCATCAGGGTTAGCTATCAGGTGATTCGCGACGGTCAGTTGCAGGCCACCTCGCCAGACCTTGAGGTCAAGGTGCAGATTCGTCTGCCCGGCCCTCAGGATGCATCGCCCGAAACCCTGGTCAATGAAGCCCTCGCCCCGCCCGTGATCAAAGGCAAGAGCGATCACCCCGATCACGACGACAACCTGCTTGATGAAGAGGACTATCTGCTCAACGCCGACGCGCTGATCGCCTGGCGCGAAGAGTTCTCCGCCTGCGATCAGATCAACCTGTTCTGGGGTACCTGCCCCACGCCTGTCACCCGGGCGCTGAATCAAAACGACATCGACGCTGCACAGGATGTGGTGATCTGCGTGCCCAACCGCATGATCGTCGAAGAGGGCGTATGCAGGGCCATTGACGTGCGCTACACCGTGACCCATCCCGCAAACCCCAACACGGCTTATTCACCGAGTCAATCGGTCAGGGTCATCTGCCGCGCGCAGTTGCCTGGCGGGGAGAATGTGCTCGCAGCCCCCCAATTTGCCGAGGCGAATGCCAGCAACACGCTCACGCCAGATGCAGAAGCCGAAACTATTCGACTCGTCGTCAAGCCGTATCGAAACATGCGAGCGGGGGACCGTGTGCGGTTGTCATTCGCCGGCTTCGATGACTTCGTGGCAGGGCTAATGCTTGAAGCAGCCTCTACAGCAGTTGAGCAAACAGTCACTGAACAGGAATTACTTCAGGGCTGCACTTTCAATATTTCGGCAGCATTGTTCAGGGCGATCGATGTAGGTCGTGCAGAGGCCCGGTACATTATCGACAACAATTACGGAGCGGCGCATTCACTGAAAGCAGATGCTTATGTTGACTGTCGACCTGCAGCCCTGACTTGCGCATTAGATCCGAAATTAATGTAGGACGCTTCTTGTTAGACGTGCGATCAATCCGCTCAAATATCACTCGAAAATAATTAATTACCACAACCCGTTGACACAAACATGATATTACGATTACTTGAAAAAGAGCTCAAAGAATCCAACAGGCAATAATTATTTTCTGATCTCTATACCGTTATTCAATACGAATCTACCGTGCATCAATCAAATTCAATGCAGCGGCCATTCATTTAAGGATGGAGCCCCAGGCTGCTTAAAATATGGAGAAGTTTATGTGTAATTCACGCAATACCCGCTCACTGGTCAGCCGTGCCCGTAATTCTAAGCCTCGTGCCTTGACTGCGCCGGTTATTCCGCTGGCAGATCCGATCGATGGGCTGTTGACCCTGGAAGATTTACTGCTACCCGTCACCATGTCGCTGGTTGTCTGGGACGAAGCATTGCCCGGTGATACCTATCAACTGCTTTGGAATGACAACTTGGTCGGGTCAGCAAAGCCCATTGGCGACGACGACCGGCCGGGTGATCCATTATCGCTTGATGTACCTGTTGAGCTGCTGGTCGAGGGCACTCATCAGGCGCAATATCTGGCAACGGATATCGGGGGTGGCTTGAGCAAAGAATCGCCTCTGATTCCGGTCATCGTCGACCACACCGCACCCGGTGGCGATCTGCTGGCAGCACTGGTGTTTCCCGCCGTTACCCAGGACGGCATGCTGACGTCACAAGAACTCACCGCGCTGGGTGATGTGCTGGTCGCCGAAGTACCGGGTTATACCGGCATCGCATGGGGTGACCATATTCGCTCGTTCTGGGGTTCGGTCCCCGGGCCGGAGCATACGGTGATCCCGGAAGAAGTAAGCATGAACCGGGTGATGCTGAGTTTCTCTCGGGTATTCCTGGAAAGCCTGGGTGACGTCACAGAGCCGGTGTACTACGTCGTAACCGACCGTGCGGGCAATGAGTCGATTCATTCGTTGCCAAAACGATTCCGCCTGTTCCTGCGCGACGTGCCGGCAGACTTTCCAGCGCCGCTGTGCGCTCAGGCGGATGACTCGCTCATCGACGACGCCGACGCCCGCGCTGCAGTGCTCGTTGAAATACCGCACTACCCTGACGCGCAGCCCGGCGACAAAGTCATGCTGTATTGGGGCGACACGGCCATGCCGGAAGCCACGCTGATGCCGGGTGACGAAACGCAAAACCCGATTTTTGGTATCAACGTTCGCTACCCGATCATTGCCGCTCCGGGCGATGGCCCAGTGAAGCTGCGCTACGAAGTCCGTCGCAACGGCGTATTAATCGGCAGCTCACTGGAGCTGGAGGTCATCGTCTACCTGGAGCTGCCAGGGCCTCAAGATCCTGACCCGGAAACGTCTGAAAACGAGAACCTTGCGTTGCCCGTCATCCAAGGCACCAGCGACAACGCCAACAACGAAGACAATGTCATTGATGAAGACGATTTTCTGCTAGAGGCCAAAGCGCTTATTGAGTGGAACGATGAGTTTGCCGTCAGCGATGTCATCCGACTGTATTGGGGGTCGCAAACTACGCCAGTAGTGTTCCCGATTAAATCGACGGATTTAAATAAAAATCTGGAACTTACTATTCCCAATCAACTGATGGCCAGTGAGGGTTCGGGAGAACTCATTAAGGTCTTTTATACCGTCACTCACAATGGCAACCCTAATACCTCGCGCTCAGCGGCGCAGGGTGTGGCGGTGAGCGCCAAAGGAGATTTGCCAGGAGGACTGGAAGGCTTGGCCGCGCCTGTTTTCAGCAATGCCAATGAGAACAATGCGATCAGTCCGATTCTTAGTCCGGACGGCACGCCGATTCATATCGCGCCGTATGAGCACATCGACCAGTACCCACGTGTCACTCTGGTATTTCATGGCTACAACGCAGCCAACGGTAATACACCGGTTCCAGGCGCAAGCGTTGAGGAGACTCATATTCTTGACGAATTCGAAATGATCGACGGCTACAACTTCCGCATTTCGGACAGACAACTGCGGCTGATCTGCACAGGGCGTGCAGAGGCTTACTACAGAGTTGAAGGCCCTAATGGTCCGGTGAACTCTAAAACTGCACCCGTGCTTATACGCATGGCCATCCCTGGCGAAGGCTGCTGATTTAAATGGCGAGTCTTTGGGCTCGCCGTTTTTAACAAAAATAAGGAAATAGCCCATGAGCGTTTCAACTCGAGCCCCCTTGCCTGCGCCAGCGATGCAGAATCTGCATGATCCAAGCGGCATTGGATATGCCGATACTCTTGACCCACAGGTGCCCCTGTTTGTAAGAGTCGGCCCGTACGTGACTATCGCGGCCGGGGATATCATTGACCTGTACTGCAATCAAAATCCTGTCATCCAGTACACGGTAAAACAAGAAGACCTGACGCCCGAAACACCTTCTTTCGTCGTATTACCCCTCGATCAAAAATTCATCGCTCCTGAGCAAATAACACTGTTTTATACCGTTAAAGAACCCATCGGCGGCTTACAGAATGAATCGTTGCACAGTGTAGTTCCGGTTAAGTTCACCTTACCGGGAGGAACGGACATTAACCCTGCTACTCCTTGGGAAAATGAAGCGCTCGATCTACCTCGCGTATCGCCTGAGGGGATCATCTCTTCTCCAGACGGTGTTAGCGTTGAAATAAGTCCGTACTTGAATATGAGCATCGGGGACAACATCACACTGTCCTGGCACGGCGAATTCATTCGCAAAACTATCCTCACCGAAGACGAACTCGCGAAACCGGTAACTCTGCCTGTCAGCAAGGAGATCATCGAGCGAGCCGGTGATTCGGACATGATCGAGGTTCGGTATGAAATTCGGGATTTAGTCAATAACTGGTCGCGATGGTCCCTGGCGACCTATGTCGACGTTGAAGCTGGACAGTCAACATTGGCAGCACCCGTGCTTCCTCAGGCACCGGGAATGGAACTGGATCTTGATAAGTTGAATGGCGATCCGGTGCAGGCGCTGGTTCTTTCCCAACCGGAAATCAGCGATGGCGATGAGGTTTTGCTATTGGTAGAGCGCAGCACCGCAGAAGGTATGCCGCTGGAAACTTACAGCGCCTCGAAAATTGTTGAAAACGCTGCAAGCTTTATCGAATTTCTCATCCCAAATGAGCAATTTCAGCCCATTTCGCAGGGCCGCGCGCGGCTGAAGTACACGCTGACGAAGCCAACCGGTGATGTGCTGCGATCAAAAAGTCTGCCGATCAAAATTATCGGAACTCCTGCTGAACTGGCGTTACCGCGCGTGCCTGCAGCTGAATTGAATAACGGTGTACTCGATCCCAATGCTAACAACGTTATCGTTGAAGTCCCGCCTTACCATTTCATGGGCGACGGCAATGACGTTACATTGGTTTGGATGGGTAAAAGCGCCAGCGGTGCAAACGTTATGCACGAGGAGTTGAAGAATCTGAACCTTGGCGATGTTGGCAAACCTGTCAATTTTCTGATTCCAGATGAAAAAGTCAGCGCCCTCGCCGGGGGGATGTTGGAGATTTATTACACCATCACAACCTATGCGCGTGCATTTTTTAAATCGCCGGTTTTACAACTCATGGTTGGTGACGACAGTAGCGTTTCGCTCCCTCCGCCATCAGTCGATGGCGTGGGTAGCGATGGCGTACTCGACCCAGCAACCATAGTGCTGGAAGCCACTGTTCGGATAGCACCCTATTCGATGGCCGAAGGAGACAAAGTAACGCTTCACTGGGACGGCCAGGGTTCCAGTGGAACTTACAGTGACTCGACCACTATCAACAGCGGGACTGTCGGCAGGGAGATCATCTTCCGGGTCGAGAAACGCTATGTCGATGCCAGCATCAATAACAACGTCATCGTATGGTACGAAGTGGATCGCAACAGTCAGAAGTTCTTATCGGAGCAATATCGATTCTCTGTTGGAAATATCGTTTACCCGGCACTACCCGCGCCACGCGTCAAGGAAGCGGTAAACAACGTTCTCGATCCAGCGAGCGCAACTGACGGAGCCACAGTAGTTGTCGACGCCAGTGCGATGTTGAACCAGGGCGATCTGATTCGCTTCAGTTGGGATGGCCCAAAGGGCAGTGATCAGAAGGAGAAACTGATCCAGAAAGAAGAGGCGCTTAATCCGGCCGAAATCGTCTTCGCCGCCCCACTAGTCGCTGCTAATGACGGCCAAACAGTAGAAGTCTCTTACAACGTGACTCGCAACAGTGGCACCGTTCAATACTCCGGCATCGTGGCGCTTCGGATCTTGAGTGCCTTACTCGAACTGCCTGCACCTACGATGGACACCGTTGGCTCAGATGGCATCTTGCGACCTTCGCTGATTCCCGAGTCGGGAGGATCTGTTCGGGTCAGTTATCCCGACAGCAGGGTCGGCGACCTGGTCATGGTGCGCTGGATGGGAACCGTTGTTGAAGATACGCCGGTCCAGACGATTGGCGCCGAGCCCACGCTGACATTCAATGTGTCGAAGGCAGCGATTTTAGCCTCCGAAGGGCACGCGGCCACGCTGCTTTACTTCGTGCAGCGTGAAGGTGTGGACCGTGAATCGGAAAAGCTGGCGCTGACGGTGACGTCTGCCCTGGAGTTTGACACCTCGGCTGTGGTGCTGAGCGGTAAGGTGTATCTGCTACCGGGTAACCCGGAATTGCTGCCGACATTCCCGACCGGTACGACGTTTAAACGCGTGGCGACGGGAGGTAAACCGCCCTATGCCTATGTCTCAAGCGACGTTCAGGTTGCCCATGTCGATGCGCAAGGTCTGGTGTCCGTTCGTGGCAACGGCAGCGCGACCATTACCGCCACCGACGCGGCGGGCGAAAGCAAGGCCTACAGCGTGTCGGTAACGGGTGTCATACATTGCATCGGCGTGGGCTCGGGTAACTTGACCCACATGATCAATGCAGCGGCAGCCATCGGCGCGCGCATCCCGAGCATTCAGGAACTGATCGAAATCTATAACGCCTATCAAGGTCGCTGGCCGATGGGCAAAGGTCTGTACTGGTCCTCAACCGTTGCCAAGAACGTGTTCGGAGCGAAATGGTATTACGCCAAAGACCTGAGCACTGGCAAGGATTTCAAATATCTGCATCTCAACGGGGCCCTCGGCGTCTCGGTTCGATAAACGCAGAAGGACTTTCCATTCACTTCTCGGCGGGCTGATTGAGCCCGCTCCCCCGACGCCACAATCGTATGGCGTCTGCGGGGGGGAGTGGTTTTGTGAGCAGTAGCTATTAGTTGAGAGAGATCATGACTGATTCAACAAATCTCCAGACATCCCACCTGAACGTCCCCTTTGCCGAGCAGTTTCAGGCGACGGTCAACGGTAAACCATTTGTTGCAGCCAGTGTGACGGCTTGGTCTTGTTTGCGCTCGGAATTGAGGCACAAGCCCAATCGGCGAATATGGAAGATTCTGGCCACCGGCCACGTTGCCCGGCACAGTACCAGCATCGGTCTGTTCATTGACCAGACCCTTGCGCCGGGCACCCACGACCTGGTGAATAACCCTCGCATCAGTGTCGTTTATCACAGGACACCTCGTCAGATGGCGCAGGTCTACCACTCCCGCTATTTCCAGACGGGCGAACTGACCCTGCTGGAGTGCAACCCTGACACTCGTCGCCTGCGCGGCACCCTCGAGTTCGGTATGTCTTCCATCAACTTCAAACTGGCGCAAGGCGCGTTTAATCTGCAGTGGATCAACGAAGCACAAGACGCATCAGCCCAGTAGTAAAAGGGCAACCTGCTCAGCCGCACCCTGCAGACACGTCTCATGGCTGAGGCCAGATGACTTCAACGGTTTGAGGTCGTGATTGGCAGTGGGCAGCCAATGCATGCCAATAGTCTTGGAAAGTACGTACTGCTCAACCGCCTGACGATTACCCAATGCGTCACGCTCGCCTTGAATGATCAAGGTCGGGGTTTTCAATGACGCCAGATGCGCCACCCTTGGCTTTTCCGGCTTGCCCACGGCGTAGAACGGATAGCCCAGGCATACCAGTGCATCTACGTTCAGCTCATCGGCAATCAGACTGGCCATGCGCCCGCCCATGGATTTGCCACCAATGGCCAACCGCCCGCTGATCAAGGGGCGTACCGCTTCATATATCTGCCGCCAGCTCTCCAGCAATTTGGGTTGTGGGTTGGGAGGCCGTTTTCCGCCGTCTATCCGGCGCTGGGCCATGTAGGGAAATTCAAAGCGCAGTACGCCAACGCCCAGGTTTGCCAGACGCAGAGCCATTTCATTCATGAAATCACTGTCCATCGCAGCGCCTGCGCCATGGGCCAGGATCAATGTGGCGCCTTTATCCGCCTGGGTACTGCTGACCGGAGGGCTCCACAGCCAACCCTGCTCTGCCGCCCACTTTGCGATGTGATCTTCACCCCTGCCGCCTTTCAACGCTTTGCTCACCGTCACCTCGTCATTGATCGTAGCGCCACGCCCCGACCTTGGAGCCGCCTGTGCGTGGGCGCAATTATGCCGCAATCAACGCCGGCGTCGGACAGGCTCGGTTCAGCTGTGCCTCGGTAGGCTGGACCGGCACTTCGGACAAACGTGATGAAGCCATGGGCGCCCCAACCCGCATGCAACCGGGCGGCTCCATTTTCATGCCGCTTGACTCCGCCATTGCCGACTCATCGTTACGGTCGCCGGGATCATTTGCCTGCTCAGGCCAAAAATATTTTTGGGCAGTGATTGGGTGCAAATAGTATCGACTTTTGTATACAACTAGCAGCACAAAAAGCCCCCTAAAGATCAAGGAAAGTAGGGGGTTGAACGTTTCAGCGTTACCTGGGACGTGTCAGCACGGCGCCTCGCAATGAGGCGCAGTGTTTAGGCTTCTATGCGCGGCCAAGTGTCGCACTCGCTGTGTATACGACTTCCCAGGCCCTCGTTTCGCGACTAAGCTTGCCCGGACGGTGACCTGGCAACATCAGGTCGCGAGACAAATAACAGGTTTTTTTGCAGAGCATTTCCGGGCAGCACTGAGTGGCGAGATGTACGGCCGACAGTGGCAATTTGTATCCACAATTGCAGCGCTCAAGTGATCGCGAACCCGCCTCGACTTGTCTTCGGGCCTCTTGCGGCCCACCTGGCATGTTCTCTTTGCGTGTAACAGCGTCGGGAGCGTGCTTGAAGTGACACCGATTCTGCGTCCTCACGCCTTCGCACCGCGCTCGCCGCGCTGCAAAACGTCTACGCTTATTTGGTATTGCGTCCGATGGTTACCTCTAATAAATATCCGAATCGTGGAACCTGAGAATGAGCACAGCAATCACTCCGACTGCTTATAACTATAAGGTCGTGCGCCAGTTCGCCATCATGACGGTGGTCTGGGGCATCCTTGGCATGGGGCTTGGTGTTTTCATCGCCTCCCAACTCGTTTGGCCGGACCTGAATTTCGGTCTGCCGTGGACCACCTTCGGACGCCTGCGACCGCTGCACACCAACCTTGTGATCTTCGCCTTCGGCGGTTGCGCGCTATTTGCCACTTCTTATTACGTCGTGCAGCGCACCTGCCAGACGCGGCTGATTTCCGACAGCATGGCGGCATTTCACTTCTGGGGCTGGCAGGCCGTCATCGTCGGCGCCATCGTGACCCTGCCACTGGGTTACACCACCACCAAGGAATACGCCGAGCTGGAATGGCCCATCGCTATTTTGCTGGCTATCGTCTGGGTAACTTACGGCGTGGTGTTCTTCGGTACGATCGTCAAGCGCAAGACCAAACACATCTATGTCGGTAACTGGTTCTACGGCGCCTTCATCGTCGTGACCGCGATGTTGCACATCGTCAATCACATGTCCTTGCCGGTCAGCCTGTTCAAATCCTATTCGGCCTACTCCGGCGCGACCGACGCGATGATTCAGTGGTGGTACGGACACAACGCCGTAGGGTTTTTCCTGACCACCGGCTTTCTCGGGATGATGTATTACTTCGTACCCAAACAGGCCGAGCGCCCGATCTATTCCTATCGGTTGTCCATCGTCCACTTCTGGGCGCTGATCACCCTGTACATCTGGGCCGGTCCGCACCACCTGCACTACACCGCCCTGCCCGACTGGGCGCAATCGCTGGGCATGGCGATGTCGATCATCCTGCTGGCCCCCAGCTGGGGCGGCATGATCAACGGCATGATGACCTTGTCCGGCGCCTGGCATAAGTTGCGCACCGACCCGATACTGCGCTTCCTCGTCGTGTCCTTGGCGTTCTACGGCATGTCGACGTTTGAAGGCCCGATGATGGCGATCAAGACCGTCAACTCCCTGTCCCACTACACCGACTGGACCATCGGCCACGTTCACGCCGGGGCGCTGGGCTGGGTGGCAATGATCTCCATTGGCGCGCTGTACCACATGATCCCGAAAATCTTCGGCCGCCCGCAGATGCACAGCATCGGCCTGATCAACACGCACTTCTGGCTGGCGACCATCGGCACGGTGCTTTACATCGCCTCGATGTGGGTCAACGGCATCACCCAGGGCCTGATGTGGCGCGCGATCAACGACGACGGCACCCTCACTTACTCATTCGTCGAAGCGCTGCAAGCCAGCCATCCGGGTTACATCGTTCGCGCCCTGGGCGGTGCGTTCTTCGCCAGCGGCATGCTGTTCATGGCCTACAACGTGTTCCGCACGGTTCACGCCTCCAACCCTGAAGAAGCCGAAGCCGCCGCGCAGATCGCTGTCGTGGGAGCCCACTGATGATCAGACACGAAACCCTAGAGAAGAACATCGGCCTGCTGTCGTTGTTCATGGTCATCGCCGTTGCCGTCGGCGGGCTGACACAGATCGTGCCGCTGTTCTTTCAAGACGTGACCAACAAACCGGTTGAAGGCATGAAACCGCGTCCGGCGCTGGAGTTGGAAGGTCGAGACGTGTTCATCGCCAACGGCTGCGTGAGCTGCCATTCGCAGATGATTCGCCCGTTCCGCGCCGAGACCGAACGCTACGGGCACTACTCGGTGGCTGGCGAGAGCGTCTGGGACCATCCGTTCCTGTG
>Ga0247742_10000629_pt1 | contig 27547 bp, 42 predicted proteins | sample UWRJL208509C2_FD_180944 | JGI IMG/M metagenome (GOLD analysis project Ga0247742, IMG submission 180944) | Plant litter microbial communities from Arlington Agricultural Research Station in Wisconsin, United States - UWRJ-L208-509C-2 | ecosystem: Environmental > Terrestrial > Plant litter >...
GATGTTGAAATTTATCGGTAGCAAACCTGGCGACCTGACTCACCTAACGTTTCGTACACACGTGCAATTTGGATATAGATATCGTATATAATCGTAGCTACAGACTTCTTGTATGCTCGTTGGTCTCGCACAGCGTATTTCAATAAATGTATACAAAGCAACATGGAAAAAGGTACGACCCGCGCCTGCGCCTTTAAGATGCTGAAATTTTATATTCCCAATCCCATTTAGTTTGCTCTATCTTAACAACTCCAATTTATGCCCCCCAACGGTAGAGTTTACATTACACCCAACACAGCCGTCGCATTTTTTTATATCGGCCAGTCTCGAAACCCGTGGCGGCTGGCTTCAGCCATGCTCAAGTCAAGGCACCAACTTACTATTTTAAAAATTTCATCGAGGGAGGAGCCACCACAGTTAGAGCCGGACACGTCTGAATTGCTACAGACCGTGGTCCAAATTCCAAGGTGCGACTACGTACCATGAGGGCCAGTCCGGAAACGAATCTGTGTCCCCCTTACGTATTTCAATACATGAGTGGCAATCAGGGAATAGTGGACACAGGTTTTACCGACTGAGACTTTCGTGAACGATGCGCACCCAAGTCTGGAGAAAGGTTACAATTGTTGGTTTGTGGACGTTGGTCATCTAACTGCATGTCGTATTCAACCTTGCGTCTGTGTCCTTGAACTCGTTATTCGGAATTTTATAACCCTGAGCCATTACCCGCAATTTCAGAGATTTATCGCCCTTGGAGAATAGTAAGCTCGAGACATGCAGGTCCATACTTTCGTGAACTCGATGGGAACCCAAGCGCTAAGAAAGGGTTTACAAAGATGCAAAATTATTGAAATCAGGATTGTGGACGTCCGTCATCAAACTGCAAGCCGACCGCATAGTCTTCAACCCGTGCCTGCGCCTTTAAAATTCCCGTTTAGTTTGCTCTATATTAACAACTCCAATTTATGGCCCCCAACAGTAGAGTTTACATTACGCCAACACAGCCGTCACATTTTTTATGGCCCAGATGTGCCTATTCAGATCGACCAGTTTCAAAACCCGTGGTCGCTGGCTTCAGCCATGCTCAAGGCACCAACTTACTATTTTAAAAAGTTCATCGGGGAAAGGGCCACCACAGTTGGAGCCGGACACGTCTGAATTGCTACAGACCGTGGTCCAAATTCCAAGGCGCGACTACGTACCACTGTGAGGGCCAGTCCGGAAACGAATCTGTGTCCCCCTTCGGAGGTCCAATCAGAGGCCAGGACGAATCGTAACTTTTTCCATGTCGCTTTGTATATATAGATTCAGAAGATCGGCGAAGTCCACAATCTGACAAAACTCTTGAGATCGACTTGCCAGCCTGGCTTGACGCCTTCTCACTACACGTACTTCCTGAAGACTTGCCCTGCGTGCCTTAGAAGCCGCTAACAAAGAATGGGCTTGGGTAGTGAAAAACTCAGGAGAGAGGACTCACCGGCGATGCGATGCGTACCGCTTTGGCCTCACACTTTCAGCAACTAAGGATATCGAGAGTAGATAATTGGTGAGCACTTGAGCCATGCGAATGCGCATGCAACGGGGAACATACCTCCAAGTGAATGATTTGATTGCATCCAAGCAAGCACGAAAAGCTCTGCGGATATCAAACATCGAATCCGGCTTTGACTGAATCACCTTTGACAATTGAATCCGAACTGGTGGCGAAGACGCAAGTTTTTGAACGATTTTCCAAGCAGAATCGTGGTTGTTGGTGAATTCAAGTTCGAGAACATTTAAATCCTTCCAACCTTTATCCTGCAGTCTTTTTCTTTCCATCTCACAATTTTCTTTAGTTTGACCGTCAAGGTTGGAGGTCGCAAATGCGACTTGTGTGTGCATTTGTGACGAGTCGAGGCCAAGCTTCCCCCATAACTGCTTCAGAAATATGGGCGCAGTTGTGGCCTCTTGTTGAATCATTGAGACATTATGAACGTAGACGATCCCACCAAGGGAAATTGTCTCGCGGCGACTTGAGGTAGATCCGTATAAGAAACTAGATAGAGCTCATAGAAACCTCACTCACGATGATTCATACAGCCAATTGTTGAGGCGCATTGAATATAGTATATCCTGTCCATTGCCACATCCATGGTCGACGCCGGGAGTATCGACAACGACTAGGCGTGTACCCGTCATAGTGTACTGCGAATGAGCGTTTGATTTTTGAAACTGTGATTCGATGTCGAGGATTGCCGCTGCGATATTTTTCGTGCATAGGGACTCCGGTATGCTATCGTCGCTGTTATCGACTTCCATTTGACTTCCCGCAATGTGATTCACGAACTGTAGAGCGTAAAATCGTAGTTCGAAAAACGCCGCTTCTGTCGAATGCCTACCGTAGTCTTGCCCGACTTTATATGTCCCATTACACTACTTTGTAGGTGAGTTGCGAAATAAATCTCAATACAAAGAAACCTATACGAACATGAAGAAGATGTCAGATTCCCTATCGAGGAGTGCCATTCGTTGGATTTCAAGTTGCGTGGCTTGATAGTGGAGGTGGGTTGAACTTTTCCACCTCGTACTCGGATATTTATGATAACAACACCGCGGCTTGAGGTCCAATGCTTCATACATCCGCCCTCCAACACGTGGAGAACGTCCACTGAGATTTTCCTCAAGACCAAGACCTCATCTGGAAGAGACTGTACCATTTGCTGGCGGATGAGATACACCTTGGCACTGCTCAAGCGCCCATGTGCCGCTAATCAAATGATGAATTGCTGTGAGCCTGCAGTCACCCTTGGATAGAAAGTTGGGAGAATGTGTGAAATGATGCTGCGTGATATGAAGAACATGTTTTTGTGCTGTGATTTGGTCTAACAATTGATGGGCGCTCTAATGGATTGGTTCGTTGCTTTATGGTCTCCTCGGGTACCTGCTGTTCACATTAAATTCAACATAGACAAGATGTACCATTTAGTGCGTGATGAGAAATCGGGAGAGTCTTGATCTAAGAGTAGACGTTCGGGAGCGTCTACGCATAGATTGCTGGGAAAATGAGGAACCATCCCATCCGCACAACTAGTATCAAAGCTGTTCATGACTGCCTGTGCCCATCCCGCGTAGTTCTCCTGAAGCCTGGCTCCTTGTGACTGTTCAGCGTGAATAAACTCCCCGGAGGCCAACCTGCTGGTCGCCGACACGCTGCAAACACGGGTGATATCAATACCGTTCATATAGCGTCCAACCACATTCTTGGTGGCCGTCAGTGGACAGTTGCTATCGGATGGCAGCGAGACACGCCACGAGGGGAATGTGTGTTGCAAACTGCGTTGAAGGCGCTTCACAGGACGATCGGCTGTGTCTGTGTACCAGAGCTTGGAGGCAGATGAGTTACCTACAACGACGTTTCCGTCAGTGATGATAGCAATGATCGTGAACGAAAAAAGCGTACCAATTCCGGCTGAGAGGAAGACAGTGTCACTCGAACATGTGGAAGCACCTTTGCCATGAATTTGCACGAATGCACAAGAGGACGGAGGGCAGCTGTCACGATGATGTTGCCACTCGTAGATGGCAATGCTTGCGTCGAAGAATGGCTCTAGCTATATTCAAGTTAGCAGGATTATTGGTTTGCGCAATCGAAATTAACTCACGTCGTTGTGAGCTGGATCTGTCTTGTAATAGCTCTGTGACGGAGACGAGGGTTGAATACAATCGGATGGATCCAAAAATGCCCTTCTGTCTCTTCCTGCGACAAGAAGACTCCTTGACCCGGTCAAAGAGAATATTGAAGCAGCCTGCTGGACTGTACCCATGTCATATCCAGGGTGTGGCGCAGAGATATGGACATTCCGTGAAATGCCACGCTGAGTTGAAGGGACGATCATGTAGCCCCACCCCTTGAGGTAATTGCCGCACGGGGAAGTCGACTCATATAGCACGCAGTAGTTTTGAAAGGGTTCCACTGCATAGATTCCCTTCAGGGAGAGGGGTATTGGGGTAATAGAACAGTTTCCATCGACGGAAAGGAGCCGAGTGGTGAGGTCCTTCCAGTCTTCTCGTTGACTTCCGATTGGTTGCGCTAAATCGTACGAGAGGGGATCGTACAAAGCGGGAGGAACGGTAAATTGATCCAGGCAAGTCGCAAGCCCGACGATAGATGTGGAGTGATGAAGACAAATTGTAGGAGAGACTCCCACATCTTGAAAGAACATAAAAGTTATCCAACGCAGAAGTGAGTTGAGCAGATATGTCCAGAGAGTTGCAAGCATTGCTCCTGGGGTTGCTCAATGAAAGTATGTTACTTTCGGATTGGGCTCGTTTGGTGGAACAAGAATTATCGATGGCCCAGTACATAGAAGATCGATTTAAAGCGCAGAGAGGCCCCACAGATTCACTCTCGCACTACACGCGCATGGGAACCTGCATGCTGTCTGTCGATCAATGGTGGGAGAAATCGATAGTTATGACGCTGACTCGCCTCAAGTACTTCAAGTTTTAAGTTTGGAGCTGGCAGCCTTGAGGCGCAGGTGAAAGGTGGTGCACGTCTTGGTAATTATGCCAGCGATGATGGATCAGTGACAAGGTCACGTGTATTGTTACCCTTCGCGAAGTGTCACAAAAAATTCGCTCAGCGTTAACTTCGAGCAGTGGAATGATTTATACTTCACGTTTCGGTGACATTCCGGTCCTAGTGGTCCAGCTATAACCTACATTGTCTCTTACTTACGTTTTGCATTGCCTTAGGATATCATCGAATGGCAACTGAGAGATCATTATGAGGGTATGGATGCGAGATGCTGTATAGGTTGTACTCGGTAAATTACTCCTCCAATGCGGCCTTGGCCTTAGCAGCTGCCTCGAGCTCGCTGAAGGACCCACTCTTCAGGCACATCGTCCTGAAGATGCCCTCCTGTTTCCTGATGAGATTCCACGGTGTATCAAACTCCACAACCTGTACACGTAGTGAGTGGACAAGCAAGTGTGAGCTGAGGATGAACACCTACCTCGCCTTTGTCGAGTACCAATAAACGATCGTAGTCAATGACCGTCCGAAGACGATGAGCAACTGGTGACATTAGATACATGAGGACATGACCAGTCAAGTGTGCAACGTACCCGTCAAAAGAAGTGAGTTCGTGAATTCTTCTCTTATGGTCGTTTGAATTTTGGCATCCGTTGCAAAATCAATGCTGCTGGTTGCCTCATCCAGCACAATGATAGAGCTGCGGCGTAGAAGAGCCCGTGCCATTGCGATAAGCTGCCGTTGACCTTGCGAGAAGTTCGTTCCGCCCGCAGAAACCTTTGTGTCAAGTGTGACGGAAGATTTCACATCCATGTCCGTTGTGGTGGTGGACATCGAGTCGATGGTACCCTCGCGTTCAATTGTATGTACAGAGGGAGCTCGTGAAGGTACCCTCGAGGAGGACGCGCTGTGTTCACGAGATGTTCGCTGAGAGGCTTGATTGCTGTCGGAGATCATATGCACACGACGTAGCACATCGAGGCATTCTGCATCAGTGTGCTCGCCTGGTATTTGACGTTAGAAGTTGAAAATGATAGGATGGCAGATACGAACCGAATGGATCCAGGTTGTCACGAAGAGTGCCCGTAAATAGAGTCGCATCCTAAGCATAGCCGTTTGAGCCTTAAGTTTTCGCATCTACGGTTCTGTCTTACCTGGGGTATGAATGTCTGCGCAATTGTCAGCGCAGTCTTTATGAGGTGAAAATTAGCATACCAGCCTGGATCGTAAATCATGGACACCAATCTTGGAAATGTCGATTCCGTCGATTATAATCCGTCCACTTGTTGGGTCAACCTATTGTTATCCTATAAATTAGAAAAGAAACGTGGCTTTAAAAAACAGATTTCACTTCCAAATCTCAGTATGCTCATTGCTAGTGTTGACTTCCCACTACCTGGGTTTGCCGCAGTTAGCCATAAGTCGAGCAGGTAATGACACTGAACACACCTGTCCGGCCCAATAAACCTACTCTTTCACCTGCTTTCAATGTGAAAGATACATCGTGCAAAACTGCGGGCAGATCTGGTGCGTATTTGATCTCTAGATTTTCAACGACGACAAGGGAGTCGTTGCGAGTACTCGAGGGCCAGTATGCCGGAGCTCGGTTCGATTCGATGATGGCGGGTGGTTCTTGAGGTAGGTCCAAGCTACAAGCGCAGTTAGAAATGAGGTCGTAAGGGGAGGAAACCACTCACTATTCAACAACGCGTTCAACGGAGCTTTACACGATCATGTTAGACTGGAACAATGTGGACCTTGAACCACAACAACTTACTTGAGGTCCAGTTCGAGGGCTACGATCATAATGTCAGTATTGATCAAGGTGTCTTGTGGAGGGAGTGCACACCTGTCCAAAATCTACAAGCCCAGTATACTTGATAGAAACAACTTTAAGCAACGAGGATCAAGAGACTAAAAAAGAGTATCATACCAGATGATGTGAAAGCCATAGCGCTTGTTATACAAAACCCAGCCAGGCCTGCGCCGTCCGTTAGGGTTGCGATAGAGAAAAGCATGGTGATAAGTACGGCCAGGGAACCAAGAACGTCGAAATTGAGGAGTAGCCAACGGTTAGTCATCCAAAAGGAGTACCACATCTGCAGTAACATCAGACACAGTTTCAAGTACATACAACAAATGTTACCTTGGTCGTAGTGTCAATCTTGATGTGTAGATTGTTCAAGAACCGCCTTTCAGCGGAAAATGCTCTAACAGTCACAATGCCTTCAAGCAGCTCGCCGAAGTCTGAGAAGATAGGAGATCTTGTGTTTGATTCCATGCGGCGTAGATCGCGACCTGTATTGAGATAACCGATAGCTAATTCCCGATAAGCAAACCCTATGAAGCAGGCAGGAAGCAAGAAATATGGGAATACGACGCTATCCAAGGTGTGAGAATTAAAAGAACGGTCAATTTTAGATTTACGAACTCACGCGACGGTGAGGATAGCCGCAAAAAAGCTTGCAAGCGACGAGTTGACGGCCTGTAGTGATCCAGCTAAGGATGAATCAATGGTCTCAATGTCCTGATGCAGAGGTAAGCGCCTGTAGCCTGAGGAGCTCGAACAGAATGTTACCTTCCCGAAGCGATTGAGCATCCGGCCTACACGCAGAGTAAATGTCAGCATATTTATCGCTGAGGCTTCAATAACGTACCCTGAGGAGTTGTATCATGAAATCGGAATGTAGCTCTGACCACTGTGACCAGGAGCTGCCTGAATGGTCGTGTTAAGTATGATAGTCGGTCTGAGATAAATGATGTCACACTTGAAGAGAATACGAGAAGCTCGTAACGCGCCCGTATACTGTGCCGTGACAGACAAAACGCTTGACAAGGCATTTGTCAGGCCTATTGCTGCGTAGATGCCAACATAGAACAGAGGGTGCTCAGACGCCTTGGGCCAATCGAATTTGAAGAGACCGGTAATCGAGATAGGAGTTTGGTAGGTATGAAGGTACTGGTGATGCATCAGGTAGCCATCCGTTGGTACTTCATGTTCCACAGTGGCAAAGGACCTGAAAGAATAAAGTGAAGGTACTGTTTCGATCTTGTACGCTTCACCCCAGGTCTGGAGACAGACGATTAGCAGAAGGTTAAAGTGGAGGATACTTTCGGTTTACTTTAATCCATAATTTCTCTGTAATCCCCAGAAGTTGGTTCACACCAATGAGCAAGCCCAAGATTACCCATGTCCAGTAAGAGCTGGAGAAAAGGTTAATGCTATTGAAAGACAACCATTGATGGGACTCACGACGCTTGTAGGTATTTCTTATAGATGGACCACTTGACACCTCCAACTTCCCTGTGTTCGTCTTTCACCAGTTTCCGAGGTTTTTTAGAAACTTCCGCAGTTTTAGAAGACGATTCATCGACCACTTCTTCAACTGCAGACTGTTCAGCGATAACAGGTTCTTCCTGATGGGCATCAACTGCCGCATCATGTTCGATTCCTTCCAGCACTCCTTGGGCTCTGAGCTCTTTCACGGTACCTTGCGTGTCGATACGACCATCCAGCATCCGTACGAGATAAAATGCGCCCGGCAGAACCAATTCAACATGATGTGTAACGAGCACCTATGGGAGATCGTAAGGTTATGCGACCACGAGAGGAATCGCCAGCTTACCACAGTACGATCAGCAAGCAAAGGGCCTCGCAGTAGGCGTTCATACAGGAATCTTGACGTGTGACTATCCTAAAAAAGAAGAGTCAAAAGAAGTGCTTCCATCTTATAGCAAACAGTACCCACCACAGCACTGAGGGGATCGTCCAAAAGCACATACTTGGTTCTGGCATACACAGCACGAGCCAGAGCAACTCTTGCTTTTTGACCACCTGATAAACTCACTCCCCTGTAGACTGCCTGTCAGCTCTCGACCAAGTCAATAAATCAATCAATTCTCACCTAGCGCCAATTTCGGTCGCGTCTCCGTCCTCAAGCATTTCTAAGTCGGGTTTAAGGGCACAGCACTCGATCACGGCATCATACCGAGCCTCATCGAATGGGTAACCGAACAAGATATTCTCCTTAATTGATTGATGTCTCAACCATGGGGATTGAGAGGCGTACGAAATGGAGTGCATGAGACCATTTTCGTCAACTCGAGATGGCTCTTTCGACATGATAATCCGGCCGCTGAGGAGTGTCATCTCACCTAAGATAGCCATCTACAACTCGATGAGTACATGTTGGACAGGATCCACAGTCAACTCACCAGCAGCGCCGTTTTACCTGATGCAGTTGGACCAGTCACGACCGTCAACTCGCCCTCAGGGAATACAACGGAAAGGTCTTGGAGTTCGAAACTACGATCTCCAGTATCCAAGACACTGGTCTCCGAAACACTGTCTGCAACAGTAGTGCTTGTTTCATCCGTGACTGAAGTTGGGTGGTCATTTGTTGCGGTTTGATCCTTGTTGGGAATCTCGGTGACCTCATTCCACTTTAAGGTTGCTTTTTCGAGCCCCAGACCCTCGTCTTCTGCCCCAGGTAGATAGGGCTCAGAGTAGTCCTTCTTAAGGGAAGAGACTTGTTCAGTGACTTCGTCTTCGTCTAGGTACACTGAAATTCGATTCAAGGCAACTCCGGTCTATAAGGAAAAAATCAATGATGGATTGTTCATTGAGATAAACAAGACATACTTGAAGAATCTGAACAATCCATGCTGGGATAACGTTAAGCGGTGCCCTGGCTCAGTGTTAGTTACACATTGTGAACGTCTAATAGACGTAAACATACCTAATCATGTTAAACAACACAATGGCCTGGAACCAGCATTATAAGGGATGGTTCTGACCAACTGAAGATACAGACATACCGTGAAAGCAACGCTGATAGTGAGTTCGTTCCCTTGCATCACATACGTGAAAAACGAGATGATAGACACCAAGATAGGTGCGCACGTCCATAGAAGGTAAAACATAACGGAGTTGACACGAGCTGGATATGCATGATCAGCGAGCGTTCAAGTAGGCTGCCTAGTAAGAGTCACCTTTGACCATCCATTGCATCTCAACTTCGCGAGCATCTAGAGCCCTCCCAATCCAGCGCTCCTCCCAGGCGAAGAACTTGATGAATTTGACGGCCCCAATGAGTTCATTCAGTACGCCCATGCGCTTGTCTCGAGCGGTGAGCACTCCTTTTTGAATCCTGACACTCCTACGTGCAATAAAGCTGTTGAGAGGCCACCCAGCCAGGAGGACAATGAACCCAGCGAATGCGCTCAGACCTAGAAGCCTGTGGAACGCGGTTAGCTCATATGTCAGCTTAGGGTCCATCAATTAACTCACTGGTAGAGGAAGGTTCCAGCGATAATGATTTCGAAAGGAGCTGTCGAATGGATACGATAAGACTCAGGAAATGATGGACAAGGGAAAGACAGACCTCCGTAGATGAAGTAAGCTCCGGAAATCATTTGCGAAATCTGTATAAGAACGATTGGCTTTAAAATACGTCAATCGTTCGCCTACGTACCCTGTTTGCGTCTCCAGCCATGAGATTTACGATCTTCCCAACATCTGCACCCGCCTTTGGATCATCAGCCTTTGCTGCCTTCTCCTTCTCGGCCTTCTTCTGCGCTTTGGTTTTGCCTGTTACGACATGAGTACCTATGTCTATGTTCAATGTCAAGAGAGGACAAACGTTTCGACTCCTTAGCATCTGTTCCGCTTCCCGGCTCTTTGACATCGTCTTCTTTCTTGTCTTTATTGGTGATGCCTGAAAAATCCTTTCGCTTCAGCGCCTTGTCGTAGATAGCAGCCATCAGTTCGGAGCGTATTCTTGTCGAGGCTCGTCTGCCAAACCAAAGGTGTTGGACATCCGCTTGAGCCTAAAAGATGTCATGATCTTCAGGATTGTATAAGCAGACGAAAACATACCTTAAACAACGAGCACGCAAAGGCCAGGAAGGCGTAGATGTATGCCCTAGTGCGACTTTCGGGAGTCGGATTATCTATGTCAATGGCGTCCAGGACGCGTCTGTAAACAATGAACAGGTGCAAACGCAATCGAAAGAATGTCCACTGACTTCAAGAAGAAAGGACCCGCGTAGTTAAAGACAACGCTGACGAATGTGAGTATGAAATCAAGACTAGTGGACGGCGTCATTAGCTGATGCAAGGGGTGTATGAGAAAAGGCATACAGGAGGTCCAGTGAGTTGGCTGCCCAAAGTTTACGAAGAAGTGTCGACCGGCTTTGTTACATGTTAGCACATAAGATGGGAAGGCTAGAAGGACGTACTGCAGGGAGCTGAATTTCACAAACACTGGACGAGATTGCATTGTTGGGCTCATATTCCAGACGTCGTCCTCATTGAGAGTCGTATCCCGTCCCTGTGAGAGACAGTCAGCTAAGAAGTGATAAGATTAATGAAACTGACTTGTTGAACGAGGGGGTAAACCCAATTAAATGTGATCCAGCCCCACAGAGATGTGTAGTCTTCGGGTGTCACTGAGTGACCCTAGCAGAAAGTAAGTCTCAGTGTGGTTGTGCATATGTGTCACTCACAATTTCCTTCTTGTTTACTCTGGAACTGGGAACAGCCAGTGGCATATTGACGGTCAAAATCAACAAAAGGAGGATGGCGAGCAAGTTGAAGTCATGCGCGACAAGGGATAGTGTGGACGGGTAGGGCAATCCGGATACGCCATGGTCAAATAGGAACCCACCAATTTGAAGTATCGAGGTGATGAAAAGGACGAGGTAGATTGCAAACAGGCCATACGGTGGTGTTGCAGCTGGCCGAGCAATAGGTCGGATAGCAGTGTAGAGCCATGACAGCGCAACAAGGAATGGAAAAATAGGATTGTCATTGTGGTTGTAAAGCCCATAAGCGCCAGCTGCGGTCCAGCAAAAGCATTCCACAATCCCGACGAAAACGAACAGCACGGTACGCCAAAGTGGGACGAAAGTGGGCAACTCAGGAACTTCCTCTTCCTCCTCCACCCCCAGAGCCTTCACGTCCAATGCTTCTGCTTCTTGAAGGGTGACGAACGGCTTAAAGGGCGAACCAAGAATTGAAAAAGCACGTCGGGCGGGTTTCGGGATTGGTAAGGCAACCAAACAAAGGCCAAAGACGACCGCAGTTGGTAGGAAGGCGCTCCAGCTCGCTCGGATACACGAGCTTCGAAAGTCGAGGGGCCCATAATCGCCACAAATGCCCATGACTATAGGATGGTGGTGGTACGGGTTTAGGTTTGTTCGCTTCTTGAAGGTGCCTGTCCGCGCCGAGACTAAATTTAGATCACGCTTTACATAAATTTCAAAGCTTGCAATTCGGTTTGGAAATTAAAGAGCTTTACAAACTAATTGGCGACTATTCTAGACCTATCTTACCCTGCCTTGCTCTCAAAGTTTTCTCTACTACAGGGAATCCAGCTCTCTGGAGATCTCCAACGATACGATGAGATCGACTCAACCACTTGTCTTGACTCTCTCCCACTGCGCATGCTTTCTCGATGATGGGAAAACCTGCCCGTCGTAGCCCACTAATACAAGAGTGAGACCGAATCGAATGCAAATCTTGTTTTCCTTGAGGTGCTTTAGCTTGAGTATAAATCGGGAAGCCCGCTCTTTTCAGTCCGTGTATCAAATTTCCGGGTTGAATCACCACTCTCGAGTCTTCACCGCTCCTGATAGGTGGCACAATAGCAGGGTGCTTGGATGATACAATGGGTAGTCTGTTGCTTGCGGTGCATGAAGCCTCCTTTGACGGTTTATCAAGAGGCGCCGAGGATTTCAAAGACCCCATCCCGTGTTGTGTTTGGCGCTAAGAATAGGAACATACATAATTAGTGAGATGTGAAAACCTTCTCCCAACATATCGCAATCATACCTTCCAGGAAAATGACTTAACAGCATTCAAGCAAGCACGAAGAGATCTGAGGTAATCAACCTTCGAACTGTTGGTGTTGAGCAACCGTATATCGATTGTCGGGGAGGAGGCAATTTCCCTAACAATGTTTCGAGCAGAGTCCTTGTCCTTGTTCAAAGTATGAACCCTTGAGCCTTTGGGGTAAAGCTCCTTCATGGCTGCTTCTTGTTCGTCGCAGTATTCTTTGGTTTGGGCACCGCAGTTTGAGCTGACGAACACCATATTCTTTTCGACCCCCACAGAATTCCAAATGAGCTCTACTTTGTCCGCAACGACTGGGGCAATTCCGCAGTATTGTTGGGTAGAAACATCGTGAACATAGATGATTCCACCAAGTTTCACTCTCCCAACCGTCCCGTATCTTCAGAAATCCATGAGCATGTTATGAATAAAATGCCAAATCGTCGACTCACGATTTATGCAACCATTTATCAATACGCAGAAGAAATTCTAAAACGTCCACAGGAAATGCACTTTCAAGACCTGGGGTGTCGACGATTATGAGACGGTTGCCTTGGGAGTACTCAGAGTTCAATATTTTCAGCTGTGAGCTAACAGACAGCACGCCTGCAGTAATATTCTTGGTTTTCACTGAACTACAGAGGCCGCCCTGTTGGACGTTAATTTCCATTTGCTGACGTCCAAGGATATTGTTAACGAGCTGCAGAAGAACGTCAGACGTGGTTTATCACAGTTTCCATAGAAAACTCACGGTACTCTTTCCTGATCCTGTCGGCCCTATTACACTAATATCCACGTTAGCTACTACTCTTTTCCTTCCAGGAATGCTTACTTACATAAAAACAATGTCATCGTCCTTCGCATCTGTCAAGATTTGGTCTCCTGGAGTTCCTGAGGGCATATTTGGGAATGCGATGGCTTGGTTTGACACACTGTAGTGGCGTTGATCCTCGTTGACCTTGACGCTTGCTTTGTCTCGTTTAAAAGAACGTCACTCCACATAACCCGTTCTTAATGTTTAACTCCGACACGAGGACCGACGCAGTGCAGTATTCATCTCTTCTGGTCAGGAGGTTGGATATCCAACGTGAACTTGAGACGACGACATCATTCTCTGCGAACTTACAACATGGCGCAGCACAGGCGTCTGGACCGCATGCCAGTGGTCAGTATGTGGAGTCGTTCAGCCACATTGTTGGTCGCTGTAATAATAAGGTGATCTTCAGATGTGATACAACTCAACGTTGCATGAGGAAGCTCACAAATTTCCAACAAGCCATGACTCATCGAGTCGTGAGATGACCTTCCATTGAATTTATTGATCCGGTGTGCCAGGAAATGGCGAGGGCCACCTGCTGCTTACACCAAGTCCACAGCAGCCATCTACCGCGTGAGGGATCCTACCCAGGTTTTACCTCGAAAGGCGGCGAGGAGCGTCGACGCATAGTTGCTGGAGAAATCAGGAACCTCCCATCGGCATAGCTAGTGTCAAAAGTTCCCATGACAGCCTGCGCCTATCGCCCCTGAAGCCTGGATACCTATGACTTTTTAGCATGAATGAACATTCCCTTGGCCAACTCACTGGTTGCTGACATGCTGCAAACGCGAGTGAAATCGGTTCATCCGTCGAATGGGAGCGAGGTACGCAAATTGCGTTGAGGGCGCTTCACAGGAATCGGACGGAGCTAAGTAGACGCCCTTCTGGCACGACAATGAGGCGGACGTCCGCAGGAGCGTATGTCATACCAGGCGTTATAATATATTGACCTTCCCAAACACGGTACATTGAGTTCAAAAGACGAGCACGTAGCCTCATCCGTGTGGTATTTACTGCATGAGGAATTCATCTCCAGATTTCCTATATAACCGTCTGAAAAACTCACAAAAAGTATAACATGGAACAAACTCGCCTCAAGTTGAATTTGGGAATGAGGCGTTGCATCAAATTGTCGCTTACACCTCGGAGGAAGAGCTACTAGTAAATTGTGGTGTGAATTTATACCAAGGTCTTGAGGTTGACGAGTAAAGTGGGGCTGGGAGAAGTTCGTATGCAGTGTCACTGTAAGTTTAACAACTTCAACAAGCTTTGTTTGATGGCATGTGACAAAGTCATGTGTGCTGTTACTTACACATCGGCTCTGTCACACATCTAGCACAACTCCAACGTCAACTTGAACCTGGTCCTAATCCTTGGCTCGAATGCTTGAGGTTCAACAACCTCCCACTGGCACTGGCAGCTCTCACTTCTCCCAGTCACCACTTACAGAAATATACAATAACTGAAATAACTTCTTTCCGTTCGCATCAACTTCCTTTCACTCTAACAGAAAGCTAATGGTAAAACCCAAAGTGGCCAGATCCTGCATAAATTAGCATTAAACTAAGCTCGCCTCAAATACGGATGCCATCCAGCCACCATGAGGTCTTCTGAGATTCTGCTATGGCTGCCGTTCGTGTCTCCGTGATATTTTACTTCACTGATCTGTCGTATGGTGCATGATCTGCCATCCACACGAGGATCCCTCGCGGCGCATCGCACGTAGTCCTCATGACGGCAGTGCCTTTCCCTATCTTCACTACTTTGAAAGAAAACATCTCGCTCCGAAGCTGCCTACCATATTCACGATGACGACGACCATAGTTTTCTACCCTCCCACTACCATTGATCTTCAAGCGTTAGCCGATACAACGCGGCAAACTGTGAGCCTCCTCGAACCATGGACGTCTCCTGGATTGCATTTGTAAGCCGCAAAATTAACTACTTTTGAAATCGTTTACACATTTTAATAGGGAGCACGATGACACGATGTCTCGCCTCGCTCAACAAGCCGAGAAATACGTCGATGCGATCCAATTGACGGTGTTAGCTGCCTACAGTGGATTTACCGTTACCGAGGATGTATTGTATCTCTCCACCGCGATTCAGGACACAATCGAAGATAAAGAGGACCTCGAACGCTACATAATGGGTATGCTCGCTTTGGCTACTCAATCCCGCGAGAACTCCAACAAAGCGCTGGAGGCGTTTCGAGACATTCGAAAGGAACTTATTGGTGTACGTCTAGAGAACCGTTACCCAAACCAATGTCTGATTTACGGTAGATCCAAAACAGCTGTCTTCCACTGCGAGAAAACCTCAACGAGCCTCGGTGTGAAGGTTCGCAATCAAGTCTTATATCTACGATCGACTAGGCTCATGCTATCTCAGACCCAAGCCATCCTTCACGCTCTGATTTGCGTGAAACCATTGAGAAGGATATCAAGACTCTCACTGAGCTCACCGAACACATATCAGCATTCACCCAATGGTGGGACTGGGTGAAGATCGAGACCGATATCGTTGGAGAAGGCCAGTCCATCGAATTCCAGCTAGATGCGCTTCAGGACAAAGCTACCATCAAGAAGTGGAAAGAGCTCAAGTACAGATATGCGGCTTACGTCAAAATGGTAGGCGGATGAGTGGTGCTATGATCTCGAACCATTTGTTAACTATTAGACAGATCGGGGAGATGGAGGACGCACATCCCCAGCTCTTCGGGAGGGACTGGAGAGATAAAAGAGCAAACACGGACCATTGTGTTCATAAGAGCCCTAGTAACATTATCAAGCGTATCTTGGGCGTCGAGGTACGCGTCTCGTATATCTCGCATACAAGTGGCTCACACAAGCTTTTATTCGCTGATTCTTCTTAGCTGCGATCCGATCCAGGGACGCAGACCAATGACAATATACATCCCACATCTTCAACAGCAGGGGAGGGAGCGGCCTCGGATGGGGTTGAGACGATGACCATTATCTCGTCAAGCCACTCAATAGAAAACGGGAATAGACAGAAAAAGTGGCATCATTTTCAAAATATCCGCAAGGGGAAAAGTGTGTCTAATTTATTTGTTGAGCCTCATTGGTGCCTCATCTACATTTTGCATTGTAGACGATCGGTCGTCTTCGCTCAAGCCGGCAGGTAGTCCTCCACCTACCAACAAGGTTGATTCTTTGTTGGGGACTCAGCCGAGCGGTGATAATGATCCACAAGTGGTAGAAGGATGGGGCGCAGTCCACGACGCTCGCGCTGTTGTCGAGAGCATTGTCAGGAAACCCGACAGTCCCAAGTTGAAAGGCAAGGACCCCAAGATGCCCAATTCGTTCAGACATCACCCGATCGTCGACAGGCTTCGTAAAGCGGGATTCACCGTTACAGAGACCTCAATATCCATGACAAAGAAGATGTTTAAGTGGGTTAGCAATAAACCCAGCAAATCAGGAGGCGAGCACACCCTTATCATCCCTACTTTTCTGTGGGCTTACTCAAATGTGATTGGGCAGCTGTTGGTCAAGATAGTGGCAATGGTACCAGCCGCTGATCATTTGTCTCGATTCTCTCCGGATAGACGACCTTCCCATGCAATAGTATGTTTGTTACGAGGTTGGCACTAACACGTCCCATTCCCTCCACATTGGGCTGAAGTCCAATCATGTCTAAGTGATATTGTACCTATAATGTGCAACTCAATTTTTTCTGTTATTTTCCCTGTCTCGAAAACGATAACGGATAGGCGACGGACCTATGGAGTAAATCTGGCTCCTTCAGGAAAATAAGTAAATAACTTAATGTAAAAGTAAATTACGGCGCAGGTGCGAGTACAAAATTACATTCGAATGTCAGTGATAGTCACATTATGGTACAACAACCTGCATGGTGATTCATTCTTTCTATCAATTCCGTCGATCTCGAGGGGCTCTCTCTTCGGTAGGTGTAGTTGCCTCTCATACGTTCCACAGAGATTTCATCCGAGGAGTTACTGTCGGACCGGACAGGCGTCTCCCATAGAGATGGATATGCATCCTGAATTTCGCGAACCTGCCATTGACCTGAGTGAGCTTCCTTGAACGACAAAAAAAGTACCAACCACGTCCGTGTACTGCGCAAACTGGGCGTTGAGCTGCCTCCACCTCTGGAGCACAGGACGCTGCCGAAGCGAATCTACGAAGTCGACTTCGAAATGGGGAACTGGCCTAGGAGTCGTCTCAAGAATTACCCAATCCAACCATCGAGAAAGTAACGATGCTTGAAAAGAAAACTCTTCCAGTCTTCTCATCCCACGGAGAAGATCCTCAGATGATTTTCTGTCTTCACCAAAGTAGGTGGAACTTTTTTGTTCCCTGTATCTTTCAGTAAGCTGCCAGGGTTGTCAGACTTTCAATCTGAAGAAACGCTCCTGAAACTTACTTCATACATAGTTTTCCGAATGTCCCGAAAGGTCTTGAGGGTCTGGGATACCTCTGAGGATGCTTTTTCTGATAATTTGAGCGTCCCAGCGAGATAGCGATTGCGTTCCGCGGCGGTGCTCATGTCAAGGTTCTCGGCGAGGGAAAGGATGTCTTGCGTGACATTGAAGCCATGCTGGGCAGTAGATAGTCCAAGCTTGATAGCTTCCACGTACTCGCGGCATTGTGAATAAATGCTCACCGCAAGCGACGAGGGTCTAAAGATGGATATATGATCAGCGACTACGTGGTAGAGGGATTACTAGCCTTACCGTCGAGGAAGATCCATATACGGACTCAGTAGCTCCAAAGCGCTACGAGTTGCTGCAGAAAAAGCATCGAAGTCAAAAAACCCTGGGGCATCTGAAGGGATTCCAGAGTCCATCTAAATTGCTTTGTACCTGGATTAAATGAGGAGAGCTGATAAAAGAGAAATTCTTACTCGGCTTTGAGCGCGGTTCAATGATCGAAATGTTAGTGGGTTGGGCAGCAGATTCTTTTAGGTGTTTCCTGTGAACCTCACTAATATTGAATCGTCAGACCATCGCGTGCACGAAACGTGTCTTCATATTCAGTAAATATATATGATACACGATGCACATGCGTGTGTAGATCGATGAGCAGGATAAGACAAAAACAGAGAACTCAATGTCTGTTAAAGTTTCATCGCAAACTGGCCGGATGTGCAAGCACCAGGGAATTTGTTTGAAACAGGAACTACTTAGTACTTACTTAGAGGTGTTCATAGTACTGAGTTACGTAAGTACAGTTCCCAGGCGTGACCTTGCCAGAGGCTAGCTAGAAGTGGACCCATTCCATCGATTTCATGTCTATTAGTATATCTGCCAGTACCACGACATGTGCAGCATGTTCCTGGATTTATATGGCGGTATAGTGAAGCACACGAGTTTTCAATGCTTTCTCGAGTCCACTCACACCAACGGCTGGTTCCTGTTAACGAGCCAACACCTAAACCTATGGCTTCCAACGAGATTGTTTTGAAAGCTCCTAGCTCTCCAAATCTCATTGAACTGGCAGATTTGACGTCGTCTGCGTTCTCGATCTTGCAGCCATGGTGCAATGCGACCCATTCGTAAGTATAGCAGGTTTTCTTTACCAGGTGTTTAACGGTTCAACAGTATGAATTTAAACCCGACAGCTCCTTGGCTCTGCGCTCAATAGCGTCTGAAGCTCAACGCTACGTCAGGGCCATTGACCACCGCATCACTGCTGCTCAGCAGGGTTATGATATGGCCGAGGAAGCCATTGCATTATCGAGCTATGCAGAGACGGCGCCAGAGAAAGAATGCCAAGAATTTGCCCAAGGGATGCTTACTATCGCTATTCGTGGAAAGGACAATGCTCAGAAAGCCTCGGAAGGCTTTCGAGACGTCCGTGTGAAGATTGAAAAGGTACGACACTAGTAGCAAATGCGCCCCTAGGAGACTGATACTCCTCAAATCCCAGCTCCTAAAGGCGGCGAAAGCAGAACAGACTGCCTCTGGAATGGCCGTCGATGAATCGAGTGTGTGTCTTTCCCTAAGTTGGTTGCATGACTAAATTAGTTGTTCTAGATTCCGCAGTTCTAATTGACCTCGAGCGAGGTATCTCTGTTTTGGAGAATTTCCGGGTCTGCGTCTCGGTTTATATCTCCTGGTGGACGAGGATGGAGTTATCCAATTCTTCTCAGACCACCAGTCTTGAAATGCTAAGAGTCAACTATGATTCTTTACGAAATAGGACCGTTGTGCAAAAATGGAAGGACTTGAGGCAACTGTATGTCGATTACACCGAGAAGGTCAGCATTCCTCTCAAATGGTTGAACATCACTTACTTGACGTTCCGTGCAAAGATACAGGCATTACATGATCAATACCCGGATTTCACAGTCGCAGTAGATGCCACGGCCAGCCATGAATCTCCGCCGGAAATTGTGTCACCTTCTGTCGAGAAGTGGTCACCTTTTCGGGCCATTTTTAACACACGCCGACATGGTCAAAGGAAGCCAACAAGACCGAATGGGATAGTCACCAGATTTTTTGCGAAATTCGGGTCATCGGCACAAACGCGTTAGGATGGCCGCACACAGTATATAATGCTTGTGAATTTACATGCTTTCATGAAACCTGTATCTATCGATGTGAGACGCCTTGATAGGACCTAGGTACCCCCTCTGTTGGACAACCACTTCGGTGCGTGTATTTCATTCACTGTGAGTCTGCCCTCTACCTCGTGGTAAGACCCTGCTTGTCATCGCTTCCCGTAACAGCCGTCTACGGTGCACGGGAATTGCCTCGCTAATAGAGCACTATACCTCGTGTACCCAATATCAAAAGCGACGCTTGACATGGGTAACTGGTACACGGATAGTAGCACTCAAGTACCATGGCTGAAGAACTGACTCTCAACCCCGCTCTGGTCTCCAACGCCCAACATGTTGATAGTGAGACCATCTCATGGATCACCGTAGCAACTTGTATTTCTCACCAATTTTTTTTTTCCAGTTCATCAACCCCAATCCCCCAAGACGCTCGATTCTGCCATTGTGCAAGGAGAAACCCCTACGACGGAACTCGCTCGATCACTTCAGCTCGATATTATTGTTAAAAACTCGGAGAGCTCCCTTGTGTTGCTGCAGAAGTGGCTCGACCTCGGACAGAAAAGCACTTCTGGGTGAGCAAACTGCCTGCATTCCCGTCATCGAATCTGCCTGAGTCTGTATGTCAGCTCGGACAAAGAGGTGCTCAAACAAACCAAGGGATACGTTGAAGCCATTAGTGGTAGTATCATCGCTGCGAAAAAGGGCCATGCCTTCGCCTCCGAGTGCCTTGGAGCTATCGATGAGCTTGCAAAAGATCCAAATACGAAAGGCAGCTTCGAAAGCATGCTCAAGATAGGTCGGTCGGCACTGGAGATTGCCAATGGCGCTCTGGATGGATTTCGACAAGTAAGGCAAGATCTCCATCAGGTCAGAGCAATTCATTCACTTAGAGAACTTCTGCCTGCTGTTTTTGCTCATACATCCTTCTCAGGTGATCGAGTCTCGAAAAAAAAGCCAGAAGACCGCAGAAGATCAGAAAGGTATGTTGACAAACAATTTATGCCTAGCTCAACGGACAACTCTGACCACCGAATGGCCAAAAACTTCAACCAGCTATCGAGCTTCTTGAGCAGGGCGCTCCTCTGCTTGAAACATATCAGCAATCAGTAGACTCATACGTCAAGTGGTGGACAGGAATACTGATGATGCAAAAGAGCAGCGACAACAAGATGCGATACCTTAAACCGGAGGAATTGCGCTCCAATTTACGATTGACCCAAGCGAAGGTGCAATGGGAGTCATTTAAAGACGAGTACGAGACATACGTCGACAAGGTAGGTGGTATTCTTTTTGACCAAAAAGATTCAGAAACTGAAACTCGTTGATAGATCCAGGCAGTGGAAGATCGATATCCCGACATATTTGCTCTCTCGAAACGGACATCGCCAACTCGGCGACCAACCACAATGGACGGAAATGCGGCGGAGGAGAAGAAGCAAAAGAGGAACAGTCAAAATGAAAAGGATGCAAGTGAGGATGGGGTTAAGGAAGTATCGGCAGGATGCCAGTGTGTGATCATGTAGACCGACATTTCCGAACTGAGGCCAGATGCCCGTCGATCGTCGATATTTATTAGTGACTGATGGACTCGTCGTAACTCGATCTTTCCATTTCACGTCATATTTTGAATTATTTGCCAGAACTTGAACGATAGAAGTCTTCGTTGACTGTCGGAGCGCAGTTATGAGACTCTTCATGGAAATTAGGCGCTCGTCACAACCGGCACCCGGACCGGTGGCCAAGTCTCCGATACTTCCTACCAACGATTCTCTGTTCATGCACGGATACCTTTCATACACAATCTCTGTTATCAACGAAAATCTGATATATTTCAATGATGGTGGCCCAATTGACGTCAAGCGCTGGGTGTCAGGCCGAGGAACTGTCGAAAGCTTCTATGCCGATGCTTTCTGATCATATTGCGCCCTCCATTAGTCGAGCCGCGTGAACTATATTCACCTATGTGAAGAAGTGCAGCTAATTGTACGATGAGATTGTATGAGTATTGGTCGCTCTTGACATATGCCGGAGTCACCACGGCCTCGAGCTCGATGTCTGGAGCATTGGCTAGTGCAATGTATTCGGGGTATTGATCTTGAAGAGCCATGATCTACCAATCTAGCGTGAGGTGCAAACCCGCGATGCAGAAGAAATTTTAATACCTTGTTCGAATAATCCACATATTCTTGCTTCAACTGTCGCCACGTCCCGATAACAGCCCTTTCTCGGAGTGAGTTGTACTTGAAGACAACAGATTCCAGTCGCTGTTTCTGCGAGATCTCAGTCATACACATTTCATTCCACCAGTTTGCGTAGATCGACACGCATTCAGAGAATCTTTCGAGAACAACAATGCCGGCTTCGAGCTCCTTCAACTCGATCGGTTCTGATCTAGAGGTTATTGAGCGAATTTTGTGGATATTGTGTGGACGAACTGGACAATTTATCAGCAACTCTATAATCTGTTCCTTTGTGCTCATCCTTTGCGGCCGTGATAAGCTACTAACAATGAGCTACGTCATATCTAAGATGCTGTGGCTTACATCTTCTAGAGTCTTTCGTACGCTTCGGAAGCTATCGTATGCCTGTTGAGCGTTTCCCTGGCCCTGAAGTACCATGGCCATCATTCCGACGAGGTATGCTTGATGCTCCTTTTCGGTACTCTTGGGGATCATTTCGGCTAAAGTCAAAGCTTCTGTAGCGATATTGAAACCATGCTGTGCCGCCGTTACACTGCAATCGATGGCTCGCACATATTTCTGAGCTTGTGATGCGATAGAACGTAGCGCAACGGACCTTGGTTGTAGAATTGAGCTGTCGTTCAATAGAACTGGCACAGAATCTAGAGCTTTAACTCACGAGCTTTCCGACTGTCCATGGCACCACGGTCGGAGGAGTTTGAAAGCGGCAGACGTCGATTCGGCCAGATCGCCGAGGTTCGGACTGCTAGGTACAGGTAAGACCACCTCGGTTACCGCCATGGGGGGTAGTGCAGGTTGGTGTATGGGTTACAAGGCTGTTCTAACACTTCTCTTACATTCAACCTGGCCGTATTACATATAGGCCAAGGCCAGTGATGTGGGGCCTCGAAGTTGCCTGCAAGAAATGGGAAATGAAAAACATGCCTTTGGGGCATGTTGCAAGCAATTTCACGCAATTGTGTTCCAGAAACGTCTGAAGATTATTGCTCACTGTATCTGAGGAATAACTCAGAAAAGAAGAACAAGTTACCCTGTACTCACTTCAAAGGACGGGCGCTTAAGTTCTGAGCGTTAGGAGCACGAGGATGCCAAATTTAAACGCCACAGCCGCGGCCCGGTTCTGAAGCGGCGCCCGTCGCACGCGCTTGCCCTATCCGGGGATCCTGGTGCCATCACCAAATCCGTGGTCTTGTTGCGTCCGTTGCATTGCGCGATCCGAAGAATCATATCAAAAACAAGGACCTCTTGCACGTGTATTACCTCATATCTTTCAGTACAAAAACGATCTCTTTTCAAGAAAATTTCTAACAAGCGACCAGGAGTCCCCACTGCGTGCAGGAACACCACCACCTACCCACCACATAACTCTCTACGTGCCAATATGTCTATCTATGTTATACTCGGCACTCCAGGTGCTTTTGATTTCAAGACGTTCTCAGAATCGACTCGGAGAGCGATGGCGCTCCTTGCGCCTCTTACTGATGCGAATTTGGGGTAAGTTCATTGTTGTACCGACTCTACGTATTCTAAAACCAACTATTAGAGACTCAAGGGTAGCTCAAAAACTTTCTGCGCAGGCGCGAGAGTATGTACGGGCTGTACGTCTTGGACTGCTAGCTGCACAGAGTGGGTTCACGGCCACGGAGGATATTCTGGCCTTAGCGAAGAACATGAACGGGACTACAGCCGAGGAACGAAACGACTACCTTGTTGGCACCTTGGAGCTTGCAGATAAGGCGTACACGCAGGCCAGTGAAACGTTTCAAGTGTTCAGGAACATCCGGGCAACTATGTTTGCAGTGAGTTACCTTCTATGGATCTTCCTTTCTTTTCCGATCACTGTATTAAACCTAACTTTGTCATCACACTTTCAGCTTACAGACGAACTCAGTCAAACCGTCCAGGCCCCTTCACGGGGACACGGATCCAGCGCTCGTGCACAAGATCAGGCTCTAGAACGCTCCATCGACGATCTTCGACGTGGAATGGACGTTCTAGAGGCCTTTTCTAGTCAAGCCTCGGCTCTGGCGCAGTGGTGGGACTGGGTGAAGGTGGAAACAGGTTCTCAGAGACAGGGTGAACCACAGCTGGCATTCAACTGCGAATCTCTCAAGGATTCGACTGTCATCGCTCGATGGAAGCTTCTCAAGAATCAATTTGTTGCCTACAGTCACATGGTGCGTTCCCAGTCCTATCGTTGGCTTGAATCCTGCTGATCTTGAAACAGGCCCACGAACTTGAAGATACATATCCACATTTTTTTTCTGAAGCTGCTCCTCAGGTCCGACCAATACAAACGAGGACGGCTCGAAGGCAGGATTTGCGACATGCAGTTAACGCTGTACGTCGCAAGGCCACATGTTGTACTGTTATGTAGTCCTAGCTGGGCACTTTGATCGATGAAAGGAATCCTATTATATTTTTATTTTATCTATTAAATATATTGTTAGCGGTATGAGAAACGCACCCTCAACCTATGTTTATGACATTTGAGTCAAGTGGATGAGGCGAGTCCTAAGAAGACGCAAGGCAATCTTAAACTCGAAACAAGCTATTCACCAATAAGAAATGGATACGCCTGCAGCTAGAGCACGTGTACTAGTTATTTCTTAACTGATGCAATACTTCTCTGAACCTGTTCGGTGGCCCGACTTAACTTGAAATATCATCCGGGTTCTATCTTATTATTCATGTTGGTGCGTGGCGCGCGGTTCCTCGTGCTGTTCAATATCTCAGAAGTATACCACCCACGCATCCTGTTTAAAACAGGCTCACGCCTTTGATTTTGGAATAAGTACTGTCTCCCGAGAGGCCGTTTATCCCATACGTACTATGGTTTCCCTGAACATCGGTCGGACCCCCCAATCGGACAAAACGCGTCTGAGCCAATCAGAGCGCTCCATTTCTCCAGCTCGCGAGTAACGCCATCACGCTTCCCAGCCAAAATGTGTGATTGGCCGATTGAGGGGTCCGACCGATGCTCAGGGAACACAAGCGCCCACAAGTGCTTGTAATGGGGCATGCCGCTGATCTGATCAGCCAATCAAAGCCAAATAGCCGCCGTGTTGTACTCTCGAGTAGAAACGTTGTGCTCCACCTTGCTGTCAGTTTTCTGCCGTCATCACCTCGTCATCCGCTCAGAGTCATAATACTTACACCCGGAACTATCGACGGAAAGGGGCCCTGGTCACGACTAGAAAATCAGGCAGAGATACAAGTAAGTTCAGGATGGCGGAAATTGCTGACATGCATATGTGATCAGTGTGAAAGATACACAAAATGGTACAAGTTTGAGCTCGACTTTGAGCCTAAGCAATATGGAGATTGTGATATTGATGTAAAGAGTGACTACGGCAGCGGGTACGAATCCAACGTGCGTGCCAGATTTATCACCTTGTATTCTCCCCACCCCTTGTTGGCAGGTTCGCGCTGTCACCGGTGGTTGGGGAGACGTGGTTCTGGTACGTATTATCACATCCCTTCTTATATCACATCATTGGCTGGTATCTGGCCTGTAATATCTGGCCACAAAATTTTAGGATGTATTGTAAAGTTGGCCCCGAAAGTCACCGAGTCCAAAGTTGGCGATAGAGCAGGTGTTGAGTAAGTTCCACAAGATTCTGTCAGTGCGATCACTAACATGCAATCCAGTGCTCAGGTTGGCTCTTGCTTCCAATTTACCGCCTGTAAAAAGGACAATGAGAATTAATTCGTGATTCTCGACCGCATATGTGCGTGTGCGCCCCAACCGCCAACATCTGCATACTTTCGCGTCTTACCTGCCACCGCTCTGTTTTCAAAAGACACTATTAACTCATGACCTTACAAAATTTACTGTGCCGCTCACACACTTCGCAGTTCTGTTTGGAATGGTCCTCGGTGGCAACGTTTTGTGTTCTTTCATTTGCCTAACAAGAGGGTTCGCTCGACTTACAATCTCTGTTTCAGGATGTTAAATTTCTTTTAGACAGAATGTCGAATTTGAACTTGGCGCTGAAATTCTTGTTGTGACTGGCGAAGACCTTGCTGATGAGTGGGCTGAAGGGATAGATTTCATTATCGTGTGTACACTTAGCTCTAGGCCCTTGCAGATTGTGCAAATAAGTGAATAATAGAACAGTGCACCGTCAACGTATCGTAAGACATTCCCCTCGACAAGCTCATTACGAATCTTGTAGCGAATGGTATGACCCTGCCAGTGTGTTACTACCAAGACTCCAAGCTGATATTCTCCCGAGTCCCGCCTGGTTACGAATTTACATCCAAATATGATTCACTTTATGCCTTGAGGATTCAGTGTAGAATCGGCACATGTTTATTTTCGCACAATCTCCGCCACTGGGTACTCCGATCAGCGAGGACTAAGTTATGCAGAGGTGGATATGCAGTGCCAAAAATGTATCTCGAACTTGATAATCTGTTTCCCGTGCTAATTTATGGTGAGGCACGCATTTACACAATTATGCGATTACCAAACAGTCAAAATATAAACGTGGCCAGGGCCGCCATTGTCGAGATAATTTTGTACTCAAGGACGCTTTGCTTATTTGGTTGACTTCACAGATCCGAAAATAGCAATAATTGCCTAAATAGATCGTACTTAATTTATGTAAAATTTATAAATCTATAAGAATGGTTGACCTCTACATAGCGCATCTGGCACCTTGCAGAATCAGATTTATTCATCTACCACCTACATCGCGAGAGGTTCTTGTTGAAAAATATTCCCTAACCATGCATCAGGGATTTCTACACTGTCCAGAGATCTTTGTTTTCTATTTGTCGATTCTCGCCGTAAACTGGCTTCGCTTTCCTGTGGTGACATGTTATCAGAGTTATACAAGAATTTGTACACGGCCATCATTTACCTTTTTTCCTGCTGAGAGGTGCTCTAGTAAGCGTTTCAATGTCGTCATGAAGGACAACCACAGCTCATGCAGACCCTTCGAGTCACGTCGTCTAGGTTTCGGACGCTTCGATGCCCTTATTGCCAGATGCATAAGATTATCAGCGAGACTAGACGCTAAGAATCGGTGTATGGGTACTCACCACTCAGGACCCGTCATGGCCGCAGGTTGCGTGGTTTGAGTGGATCTGGTGACATCTCCTGAGACAATCTCTTCGGGCATGTTGGGTTCTTGCAATGATAACTGTAGAATATTCTTAGGAGACAGTCGATGGATATCGAAATACGTAGCCTCACGTCCATAGCATCCACCATCACAGGTTCGTCGTACAACCCACCACCCTCACGCTGGAAGAGGGTGGGTTCGATGTCCTCGATGGTTCGAATCTGCGTATTAATGTTGCTATAAGAGAGGGCGATAGGCGTAAAGACAACCACTCAACTAGATTGACATATGATGTATATTGCGACAACAAATGATTCCACCGTTCAATGTTGGACTTGTCTTTCAGAGCTTCAAGGCGATACTTGGAACGGCTGTGATGTTTGCTCGAGGTGGGGGCAGGGGCTTCTACCTGGATCCAATCCCACCAATTATTGAAAGCTTTTATGTGTTCTGAGTACTCGATGAGCAAGATGAGCTGATCAGAAAGGTCACGGGGCAATCTCGAGTTAGTGGATCCTGGATTCATAGGAAAATAAAGATTCAAAGTGAGCAACGCAAAAT
>Ga0247742_10000632_pt1 | contig 27523 bp, 30 predicted proteins | sample UWRJL208509C2_FD_180944 | JGI IMG/M metagenome (GOLD analysis project Ga0247742, IMG submission 180944) | Plant litter microbial communities from Arlington Agricultural Research Station in Wisconsin, United States - UWRJ-L208-509C-2 | ecosystem: Environmental > Terrestrial > Plant litter >...
CGAGATATTCCGGAGCGGGACCGAGCCATTCGCGCAACGGCAGCGTGGTCGCGTCCGGGCATACGAAGACCCAGCCGTTCCACGTCTCGACCCGCACCGGCTCCAGCGCGATATCGGAATCGGCGAGCGTGCCGTCCCAGTCCTGACGGTCGATCACATCAACCGAGCGACCGTCGAGATCCCATTTCCACCCGTGGTATTTGCAATGAAAGCGGCCCATCCGACCGCAACCGCTGGTCAGCTTCCGACCCCGGTGCGGGCAGACGTTATAGAAAGCCTTCAATTCGCCCGCAGCATTCCGAACGACAGTAATCGACTCGCTGGCGATTTCATAGGTGATGAAGTCGCCGGGGGCATTCAATTCCTCCTCGCGGCCCGCCATCTGCCATGCGCGCGTCCACAACCGATCCTGTTCCATGCGTGCAAAGTCGGGTGAAATGTAATCGGCCGCTGGCACGAAATCGTCGCGAACGGGGGAGGGCGTGGGTACGGTCTTCAACATGGTAGTCGGTCCTTCGCCTGGGGGCGTCTCCGTTGGCGCAGATTATGCCCCCCGCCCGAACCGAGCAACTGATGCTGCGGGCACTGCACATATGTGATCGCGCGGGCACTCGGGTGGCGGGCCAACGGTCGATGCCGGTAACGATGGGCCAACCCCGGGGAGCAGTGACGAATGGACCAGGACCGCGCCGACAATATCGAGATGATCCGCGACAGCGCATCCGCGGTGGTCCCGGCTGACAACACTGTCGCACGCATCCGAGCGCTGCGCTTCAGTGAGCGGGATTTCGACTCTGCCGTCTGGCGCACGATGGCGGAACTCGGTTGGCCCGCGATGCTGGTTGCGGACGACGCCGGCGGTGCCGGGCTAGGCATGGGCGAATATATCGCGCTTGCCGAGATCATGGGGCGCGGCCTCGTCCCCGAGCCGTTGGTCGCAGTAACGGCGATTGCACCCGCGCTTGGCGACGATGATCGCTTCGCGGTGATCGGCGGTGATCGGGTGGTGCTTCCCGCGCTGGACGGCGATGTTGCCGAGCACGACGGCCGGCTGAGCGGAATGTGCAAAGGCGTTGTCTCCGCGCGTGCCGCAGACGATTTCGTCGTTGATACCAGCAACGGGCTCTGGCTCGTCCATGCTTCAAACGTGTCGATCGACAGCGTGGCCGCGCAGGATGGACGCAGCCTTGCGACCGTAACGCTGGTGAATGCGCCGGCACAACCGGCGAGAGAGGACGACCTGACGATCGAGCGGCTAAGGCTGGGTATTGCGGCCGAGTTGCTTGGCGTCGGCCATCGCGCCTTGGACATCACGCTCGACCACCTTCGCACGCGTCGACAGTTCGGGCGCGTCATCGGCAGCTTTCAGGCGCTTCAGCATCGTTGCGCAGACCTGCTCGTGCAGATCGAGCTGGCGCGCGCCGCCATCGATGCGGCGGCGCGCGCCTTCGACAGCCGACAGGATGCGGATGCGATCCGCCGCATGGTGTCGCGGGCAAAAGCACGCGCTGCGGACACGGCGATGCTTGTTACGCGCCAAGGGGTCCAATTGCACGGCGGTATCGGTTTCGCCGACGAAAGCGATATCGGGCTATACCTGCGTCGCGCGATGGTGCTCGTCAATCAGGGCGGCAGCGCTGGCTGGCATCGCAAGCGTTATGGCGCATTGCTCGCAGCGTGACCCGGCGCGCATACATCGACGAGAGCCACGCCGCACGATCGGAGATCCCCGCCAGTCAGATGCCGCACCAACGCCCCCTGGTTGGGGCAATGTGGATGCTGGCTGCGGCGATATTCTTCACGCTTGCGATGGCGATGGTGAAGTTCTTGGGCAGTAGTTGCTCGCCCGCTGTCCAGACCTTCTGTCGGCAGGTCGTCAGCCTGATCGTATTGCTGCCTTTCATCGTTGCAGCGCCGCGTCGCATCCTGCGGACGTCGCGCCCGGGTTATATGCTCTCGCGATCCGCTGCGAGCAGCTTCGGACTAATCCTTTCATATACATCCTATCAGCAACTCGGGCTCGCGCAGGCGAATGCGCTGTCGTTCACACGCATTCTGTTCAAGGTGCCGCTAGCAATGCTGCTTCTGGGTGAGCGGATGACTCACCGTCGCCTGATCGCGACCCTGGTGGGGTTCGGTGGGGTCGTCGTAGTACTGCAACCCTGGAGCGCGCATAGCCTGATCGGCTGGGGCGCGGCCTCGGGCATCGCCGCCGCCTTGCTGGCATCCTGGGCGCTGGTCGGCGTCAAGTCGATGACGAAGGATCACGGGCAGACGACCCTGCTCGCCTGGTCCGCGATACTGGGCGTCCTGTTTACCGCGCCGGTCGCCGCGATTGAATGGACGACGCCGAGCAATACGGATTTGTTGCTGCTCGCGTTGCTGGGTTTGCTGTCGACGGTGACGCAGGCCTGTTACATTCGGGGTATGTCTATGGGTGATGCGACGGCACTGGCCCCGATTGACTATACACGAATTGTCTTCGCCTCGATAACGGGTTTTGCCTTTTTTGGCGAGGTGCCCAGTGGGAATACGTTGGGTGGTGCGGCGATCATCGTCGGTGCGGCGTTGTTCATCATGCTCCACTCGCGTCGCCGCGTCGCGGCGGCGGTCATCACGGCCACGCCGTAAACGAGGTCCGCCGCCTACAATGTGGTATAGAAGCCGCCGTCGATCGGGATCGTTTGCCCGGTGACGAAGCCGAACTGGTCGCTGGCCAGTGCCACGACAGCGGGCGCGATGTCGATGGCGGGATTACCCATGCGGCCAAGCGGGATCGCCTTGCGGAAACCCTCCCAGGCGTCGCGAAAGCGTTCGAAATAGGCGGTGGTGGCTTCGCTTTCGCTCGATGGGGCGAAAAGGTTCACGGTAATCCCGTCCGGTCCCCATTCCTTCGCAAGCGACTTAGCAAAGCCGCGCAATGCGCCTTTCTGAGCGGAGTAAATCGGATTGCCGCCATCGCCCGACAGGCCATAAGCAGAGGTGATCGCGATAAATCGCCCGCGTCCGTTCGCACGGAGTGCTGGGTAGGCGGCGCGGGCGAGGCGGAAGCAGCCAGTCAGCGTCACGTCCCCCTGCGTTGCCCACTCCGCATCGGTGATGGCGGACAGTTCAAGCGGCGTGCTCGAACGCGGGTGCGCAGCGATCTGGACCGCGATGTCGAGGCCACCAAAATGCTCTACCGTCGAAGCGACTGCGCGACCGACCGACTCGTCGTCGCTAATATCCCCACGGAGCACAATCGCCTCGCCGCCAGCGGCGATGATTTTGTCGGCAAGCGCGTCCGAAACGCCGCTGCTGCGCGCAACCAGGGCAACCCGCGCGCCTGCGGTCGCGAAGGCGGTCGCGAGGCCGCTGCCGAGTCCAGAACCCACGCCGGTCAACACGGCGACGCGGCTATGCAGCAGAGCATCCTTCATGGCGTCATCCAGTCGCCGCCATCGGCGATAAGCGTTTGTCCAGCCAGCGCACGCCCGGCCATCCCGGCCAGCGCGTCGATAAGCGCTGCAACCGCCTCTGCCCCCGGTCGGCGCCGAATCGGTTCGCCGACCGCGTAGCGCCCGAGATTCGGGAGGCCAGCCAAATCCGGCAGCAGGTCTTCGGTAGCTACCGCGATCCAGTTGGAGATGATCGCGCCCCTCAGCCATTGCCGTGCCGTCGCCTTGACGAGCGTTCGCTGTCCCTCGACCGCCGCAGCCACGGCGGCCAGCCCGGCGGTGCCGTTGAGCGCGAACGCCGGTCCTAGCCCGACGACGGCGCCCTGGCCATCAAGCAGCGCCGGCGCCGCGCGCAAGGTCGCCAGCGTATGCCGCATCGGCGCCATCGCGATACGTTCCCATGCTTCGCTGGACATGGCCGCGGTCGTCGCGGGCGTGGCCGACTGCGGGAGATGGCAATGTACGATCAGGTCGATCCCGGACTCGGTGCTTACATCGGCCAGATCAGGCATGCCGGTCAAACGTAAGGACCAGCCGCTGGCCCGCAGGCAATCCGCCAGCCACGACAGGTCGCACCCGGTAGCGGCGATGACGGCGGTTCGGGTCTGCGCATGGAGCGTCATTGGCGTCCTTCCGACCAGCGAGATGCCACCCGTCCGGCGGCCCCACAATCTCGATTCGGACCAGACGATTACGCATATCCGATATGGGATCATCGGGCCGTGGTGTCGCGCCATCCCTCGTCATTCGACACCTTCGAGTTTAGGCTGGCGATCATGCTCGAACCTTTGCAGATACCCTTGCAGCTTCGCGGTCAGACGCTCGCCAACCGCATCGTGATGTCGCCGATGTCGCGCTATTTCTGCGCTGGCGGTGTGCCGACGGCGGCAGTGACCGATTATTATCGTCGTCGCGCCCAGGGGGGGGTCGGTCTCATCATCACGGAGGGGGTCGCCATCGACCACCCCGTGGCGGTCGACAATCCCGGCATCCCGCATCTCGTGGGCGACGAAACCTTGGCGGGCTGGCGTGGCGTGGTGGAGGCGGTTCACGCCGCATCCTGCCCGATCTGGCCACAGCTATGGCATCAAGGCGCAATGTGGAACGTCGAGTTCGCCGGCGCGAAGGCAGGCGGCGGTTCGGCACTACGACCCTCCGGAATATGGGGGCCGCCCGACGGCACCATCTCCGTCCGCCCCGAGAAACGCGCCGAGTCCTTGCTGGAAACTGCACCGATGACGGAGGAGCAGATCGCCGACGCGATCGCCGCTTATGCCCGCTCCGCACGCAACGCGATACACGTGGGCTTTGACGGCATCGCCATCCACGGTGCCCACGGTTATCTTATCGACAGCTTTCTATGGGCCTATACCAACCGCCGTACCGATCGGTGGGGCGGGGGAGGGGGCGAACGGGCACGCTTTGGTGCCGAGGTGGTTCGCGCGATTCGCGCGGAGGTGGGCGATGCGGTCCCGATCGCGTTGCGAATCTCCCAGTTCAAGATGCAGGATTTTCGGGCCCGTTTGGCCGATACGCCGGATGAACTCGCCGCGTTGCTGGGTCCATTGTCGGATGCTGGGGTAGACCTGTTCGATTGCAGCCAGCGTTTCTTCGATACGCCGTTGTTCGACGGGTCGTCGCTCAACCTCGCCGGCTGGGTCAGGAAGCTGACGGGCGTCCGATCGATGACGGTCGGCGGAGTCGGCTTGGGGAAGAGTGGCAAGCCTGCCTCCCATATCGATGGCAGCCAGCCGTCCGACAACAATCTCGATCGCCTTCTCGCGCGTTTCGAGCGTGACGAGTTCGACTTGGTCGCCATTGGCCGGTCGCTGCTAAACGACGCTGACTGGTTGCGGAAAGCGATGGAACGCCGTGAATTCTTGCCGTTCGACCCCGCAAACCTGGAACGGCTCGCGTGAGCGAGGCAGACCTTTCGGCGCGGATTGAGCGCATCGAGTCGCAGTTAGCCATTCAGCAACTGCCGATCCGTTATGCATTGGCGATCGATGGGCGCGATATAGATGCGTGGCTCGAGTTGTTCACGCCCGATGTCGATTGCGGTGCCCGAGGCGCAGGGCGCGATGCCCTGCGCGCCATCATCACGCCGGCGGTGCGAACCTTTTACCGCTCCATCCACCAGATTTGCGGGCAAGCGATCGATTTCGTCGATGCGGATCACGCCACCGGTCGCGTCTATTGCCGGGCGGAGCATGAGGATAACGGCGGCTGGTACGTGATGGCGATCTGTTACTTCGACGATTACGAGAGGCGTGGCGAAACCTGGTACTTTACGCGACGTCGTGAGCGTCATTGGTATGCCGCCGATCAACTCGAGCGGCCGCAAGCGCCTTTCCTCGGGTGGCCCGGGCATGAGAGCAGCGTGCCACGTCTACCCGCCAGTTTCTCGAGCTGGAGCCGGTTCTGGGCCGAGGTTTCCGTTCAGGATATCGCCGCGCTGACTGCGATGCCAGTCGAAAGCGAAGTGCCGTGACCCGGTTGGACGGGCGCGTTGCGATCGTCACCGGTGCGGGTTCAGGGATCGGGCGCGCCGTGGCGCTTGCGCTGGCGCTTGACGGTGCGCGGGTGATGCTCGCCGACATCGATATGGTGGCGATTGAAGCGGTGGCCGCCGAAATCGTTTCGCAGGGTCGTGAGGCTCGGACGTTTTGCATGGATGCGACGTCCGAGCAGGATCAGGGGGCGCTGGTCGCGGCGACGCTGGATCGGTTTGGCAAATTGGACTGCGCTGTCAACAACGTCGGGGCCGGAACCACGGGTGTCGGCGTGTGCGATGAAACCCGCAAAGATTGGGATCGTACCATTGCGCTTTCGCTCACTTCGACCTGGCTGGGAATGAAACATCAAATTCCCGCGATGCCCGGCGGCGGGGCGATCGTGAACACGGCGTCGATGGCAGGCGTCCGCTACTCGGCATCGGCATCACCATCGTATTCAGCGGCGAAAGCTGCCGTGCTCCATCTTACGCGCTATGCCGCGCATGCTCATGCCGAACAGGGTATTCGTGTCAACAGCGTCTCGCCGGGCCTGGCCGCGACCGCGATCGTTGACCGCATGTTCACGGCCGAGCAGCAGGCGGAAATGGCGGCGCGGGGTCAACTCATCGCGCGTGCTGTGATGCCGATGGAAGTCGCCGAGGCAGTCCTGTTCCTATGCTCGGATCGCTCGGCGATGACGACGGGAACCAACCTTGAGGTCTGCGGCGGCGCCCGGTGACACCGCGCGTCTAACGCGCAAAGCGCAGCATCGCCGATGTCTTTTCCGCCACCTCGACGATGATGCGGGAAACCTCGTCGATCCGTTTGTCGAGCCGGCCGATCGGCCCCGCGACCAGCAGCGCAAGACCCCGGCGGCCTTGTTCCTCGCCACCGCCAAGCGCGGCGGCGATGCCGACCGCGCCGACGATACCCTCCTGAACGCTGACAGCGAAACCGGCGAGCCGAATGTCCGCGAGCTTCGCGCGCAGACGATCGGGATCGATGATCGTCTGCGGGGTCAGTTGTTGAAAGTCGGTTTCCCGCAGATAACGTTCCTGGGTTGCCGTCTCTTCGTTGGCGAGGATCGCCTGACCCGCAGCGGTCGAATATAATGGGCGACTGGAACCCAACGACACGTTGTAGCGTACCGTCTGCCGGCTATCGATACCGTCCAGATAGGTAACGGTCATGGTCGCCGGATCAAGGCGGGTTAAAACCGCCGTCTCGCCGGTCCGTTCCAGCAGTTCTTCGATCGCCTCATGCAATACCGGCGACATGCTCGGGCGCGAAGCAAGAATTGTATGCGCCATCCGGTACGCTGCTCCGCCCAGGCGGTAGCGTTGGTTGAGCACGGTCAGGTGCTGCGACGCTACCAGCCCCTTCAGCATGTATAGCAGGCTGCTTTTCGGGGTGTCTACCAGTGGCGCGAGCTCCGACAGCGACAGGCCGTCTCGGCGATCCGCCACCGTTTCCAGCACACTTAGCACGCGAGCGACGCTGCGCGGCGGATCCTGCATCGGCCGACGGGTCTCTTGCACTTGAGGCGCGGCCAACATTACGACGTTACTCCAAATTTTGTCTTGCGAACTTACGAGCTTCCGGCCGTCCCGCAAGTCGCCGGCTGTATGTTACCGGGAATATGAAATCGGTATCAACACATACACGATGACCCAGCGCAGTTCTTGCCCTTGGACGGCGTGATTGGGCAGACCGGGCAGACAAACGAAACGTGAAGGGTGAGCAATGTCGGACCTGATCGAGAAGCGCAATGGCGGCGTCGTCACGTTGATGATGAACCGCCCTGAAGCGATGAACGCGCTGACGGATGGGTTGATCGATGAACTGATCGACGCGTTTCAACGGTTGGGCCGCGAGCCCGAGGTGGGCGTCATCGTTCTGACCGGAGCCGGGCGCGCGTTTTGCGCAGGTGGCGACGTCAAGGATCTGGCAGGTCGCGCCGAGCGGACGCTCGAGAAACGCGTCGAGGATTTACGGCATAAGCAGGGGGTCGCGCTGGCCATGCACCGCTGCCCGAAGCTGATCGTGGCGGCGGTCAACGGTGCCGCGATGGGAGCGGGGTTGAGCATGGCGCTGATGGCGGACTTCCGCGTGGTATCGATGCAGGCTAAATTCGCGACCGCCTTTGCCGACGTCGGTTTTTCGGGCGATTTCGGCGTGAGCTGGTCGCTAACGCGGCTGGTGGGTCCTGCAAAAGCACGTGAACTTATGATCCTCAACCCGCGATTGAGCGCCGACGAGGCTGATCGTTTGGGCTTGGTCACGCGTTTGGTTGAGGACGAACAACTGATGGCCGAGGCGACGGCTTTCGCCGCGACCTTGGCGTCCGGGCCGCTGGTCGCGTGGACAATGATGAAGCGGAACCTGAACTTCGCCGAAGCCGAGGGGCTCGCCGCGACCCTTGATATGGAAGCGGCGAACCAGAGCCGCTGCGCCATGACAGAGGATCATCTGGAGGCGCGCAACGCATGGACGGAAAAGCGCCGGCCAAGCTTTAGCGGGCGTTGAGAGTCCGTTTGAGAATGTTCAGGGATGGACGATCCGGCGGCGCATGAGGCTGCCGAGGGCAACATGGATCATGGCTTCGGAGACATCGAGGCGCTGCTCGTAATCGCGCACGAGGCGCTTCCATCTGGTCATCCATCCGAAGGTGCGCTCGACGACCCAGCGTCGAGGCAGGACCTTGAAGCCGGGATCCTTGTCGGTGCGGCGGACGATCTCCAGGACGAAGTCGCGATACCCGGCGGCATCCATGAGGCGGGTGCGATCGTAGGCGCCATCCGCGAACAGATGCTTGAGCCACGGCCACCGCTTCCGGATAGCCGTCACGATCGCCTGGGCACCGGCACTGTCGGAAATGTCCGCGGTGGTGAGGTTGACCATCAGCAGCCTGCCGTCGGTATCGACCGCGATGTGGCGCTTGCGGCCGACGACCTTCTTACCGGCATCAAACCCACGCTTTTCCGCCGCTGGCGCCTTGATCGACTGGCTATCGACAACGGCGGCAGTCGGGCTCTGTTCGCGCCCTCGCGTTCGCGGTCGAGCATCAGCGCAACGGCGTGGATCGTCCGGAATAACAACCGGCACACGAAGCGGCGGAACCACCAATAGACGGTCTGCCAAGGCGGAAAGTCGTTCGGCAATATCCGCCAGCCGCCACCCGTCCGGGCAAGGTAACGCAACGCGTCGAGCACCTCGCGAAGGTCGGTCTTCGGCTTGCGCCCGCGCTTCGATACCGGCGGCAGGAACGGCTGGATGAACTGCCACTCCTCATCCGTCAGATCCGTCGGGTAGCGCTTCGCTCTTCGCTCAAATCCAGCCATCCGGCCACGGCTCTCTCGGGTCCACATCCCGAACTCGAATAACGCCAGAGCCGCCGCATCAACCCATTCTCAAACGGTCTCTGAGCACAAGATGGGCGCGCGCCGCGGTTAACCGATGGCGGCGCGAAGCTGCGGGAGTACCGGCTGCTGCGCGTGCGCGCGATTCTGCTGGTAGCGAAACGCGAGCGTGCCCGGTGGCGGATAGGCGCCGTTCAAGCGAGCGATGCATTCGCGGGCGATACCGATGGTTTCATGCAACTGCTCGCCGAGCAGACCGGACCGGTCGACGATCGCGATCGACACGGTTTCGATCCCATCGTTCGGCGGGGTCGTCATTGCGAGCATCGCGGTGTCATCTTCGTTCACGAACGCATGGCGGTCTCGGCGAATATCGCTGATGCGCGACAGAAGATCGGTAGGCGGCACAACGTCGGCGAGATCAGCCACCTCGGCATTCAAGCGATGGATCAGCGCACGCGCCTGACGATCGTCGAGAGATGCCATTAGGCTTAGCCCGACGGCGGAATGGAGCAGCGACGTAGCACTTTTGAATACGTCATCAACCGACATGTCGACGGTTGTCGAGGCATGCATCCACTGCAGCTTGTTTACGTTGCGTCGGGCGATGCCGACCGCAAAGCCACTGCGGTCGGCAATTTCTCGCGCGACGTTCAGCACCGGGCCTTCCTGAAAGAACGGCTCGCCAAGCCAGCAACCGAGAAGCGGCAGGCGGTGTGTCGGCATGAACGCCCGCTTGTGGGCGTCGTAGCTGAGGTAACCGACGGCCACGAGGCTACGCATCAACGCAGACGTGCTGGACTGGGGGTAACCCAGATCGAAAGCGACGTCGCCCACCGTCGCGGGGCCACGGCGACGATCGAAATATTCAAGGATTTGTAAAACTCGAACCGCCGACTTCACGGTTTCGGGCATACGATGCTTACGCGCCGTGAGCTTTGGGGTGGCAACGTCCATGTCGTTCCTCCGTCTCCTACCGCTCGTCAGCATGGCATCGCCTGTGCGGCCATAATTCTGTTTACAGACCAGCGTTCATCTATATGAACATCGTTCAGACAAAGTGTCAACGCCGGATTTGGACCGGATCGATCAGGAGGGGATGAATGCGGGGATTGAGGGATAAAGCGGTTATCTTGACTGGCGGGGCGAGCGGCATCGGCCGCGATGCCGCGATTCGACTGGGCGAAGAGGGCGCGAAGGTCGGCATCTTTGACCTGGATGAGGCCGGTGCACAGGCGACTGCCGAGCGTATCGGCCTGGACCGCGCGGCTGCCTATAAAGTCGATATCAGCGACCGTGACCAGGTGACGGCAGGACTCACAGCGTTCGAGTCGCGCTTCGGTGCGACGCAGGGGCTTGCGAATGTCGCCGGTTGGGATTCGGCGCGAATGTTCATGGATACAGACCCGGCCGTCTGGGACAAGGTCATCCGCATCAACCTCTATGGCTCGCTGGTGATGCATCACGTCGTTGTACGCGGAATGGCCGACCGTGGCGTCGGTCGAGTCGTCAATGTGGCGTCGGATGCCGGCCGAGTCGGTTCGTCGGGCGAGGCGGTCTATGCGGCCTGCAAGGGCGGCATCATCGCCTTTACCAAGACGCTCGCGCGTGAATTGGCGCGTAGCGGCATCACGCTGAACGTGCTGTGCCCGGGCCCGACGGACACGCCGCTGTTCACCGACTTTACCAAAGACATGGCCGGCGGCGATCGCTTGGCCGAAGGGCTGGCAAAAGCGATTCCGCTGCGCCGTCTTGGTCGGCCGGACGATTATGCCGGAATGATCGCATTCCTGTTATCCGACGACGCCGCCTTTATCACCGGGCAGACGATCAGTATTTCCGGTGGTCTTACCATGTCCTGATGGGCGGTTTTTTATGACAGAGTCTCAAGCTATGTTCGCGTTGAGCGAACAGCAGGTCGCGGTGCGCGATCTAGTCCGGCGCGTTGCGCTCGAAAAGGTTGCGCCGCGTGCAGCGCACATTGATGCGTCGGCGGAATATCCGCAGGATATGTTTGATCTCCTGCGCGAACTCGGTTTGTTTCTGCTGCCTTTTCCCGAAAGCTATGGTGGAGCGAACGATTTATTGTCGGGCTGCGTCGCGGTCGAAGAGTTAGGGCGTGTCTGCTACAACACCGCCTATATCCTCTTCATGCAGTGGCTGCCGATCGGCGCGATCATCGGCGGCGGCACGAAGGAGCAGCAGGACCGCTACCTTCCCGATCTGGCGGCAGGGCGCACGCGCGGCGCCTTCTCGCTGACGGAGGCGCAGTCGGGTTCGGATGTGTCGGGTATTAAGACCCGGGCAGTTCGTGATGGTGCCGGCTATCGGATCACGGGCAGCAAGATATGGTGTACGAACGCCGCCAAGTCCGATTTCGTTTTGGTTGCCGCGAAGGTCGACGGCATCGATAAATCGGGCATCAACTTCTTTATCGTCCCGACTGACGCCCCCGGTTTCGAGGTCGGCCGCAAGGAAGACAAGAGCGGGGCACGTGGCGTACCATCGAACCCGCTATTTCTCGACAATGTCTTGGTTGGCGAGGAACAGCGGATCGGTCCCGAAGGCGACGGGTTCCGCAGCGTGATGGAAGCCCTCAACAGCTCGCGCCCGATCGTAGCCGCGCGGGGTGTCGGTCTGGCCCAGGGTGCGATCGACCATGCCAGCGAGTTCATCAGCAGTCGCAGGGCATTCGGGCGAACGGTGTCCGATTTTCAAGGCATTCGCTGGATGGTCGCCGACATGGAAATCCAGACCGAGGCGGCGCGACAACTGACCTATCGCGCTGCAGCGATGGTCGATTCCGGCATCACCGGCCAGATGATGGCCAAAGCCGCCGCAATCGCCAAAACCTTTTCCAGCGATACCGCCATGAAGGTCGCGAGCGACGCCGTGCAGTTGTTTGGCGCCGCCGGCATTTCGGCTGAATATCCGATCGGCCGATACCTCCGTGACGCCAAAGTGTTGCAGATCATCGAGGGGACGAACCAGATCCAGCGCAATGTGATCGCGCGTGTGATGTTGGGACGGGAACAGGAAGGACGGGTATGACCGGCGCGAACGATGAATACCCGATGATCGGCCTCGGCTGCTTTTATGAAGATCTGCCAGTCGGTCGCAAGTTTCGTACAATCGGACGAACACTATTCGAAGCCGATTTGGTAGCTTTCACGACCTGTACTGGCATGACCGAGGTGTTGTTCACGAATCGAAAGTTTCTGGCTGAGGAGAGCGATATCAAGCGACCGGTCATTCCCGGTGCAATGGTATTCTCCTTTATCGAAGGGCTGCTCGTTCAATCGACGATGCAGCATACCGGTTTTGCGTTCCTGGATATGGACTTCAAGATCAAGGGGCCAACCTTCGTGGGCGACACTATCCACGCCGAATGCGAGGTGATCGAAAGCCGTCGTAGCAGCAGCCGTCCCAATCGCGGACTGGTGCGCACGCGCAATCATGTCTTCAAACAGGATGGCGGCCACGTCCTGACATATACCCCCTTGCGGATGGTGAAGGCGCGTAGCTCGGATTGAAACTGCGACCGAAGTAATAAAAAAAGGGAGTGGCTCCGGCATCCGGACCCGCTCCCTTTATTTTTCAGGACTCTGCTGTGCGTTCTACCACACCAGCGGAAGATGCTCGAAGCTGCCATTCACGCCGGTTTTCAGGCGTGGCAGATCGTTCGGATCGAGCGCGAAGTCGGGGATGCGCGGCAGCCATTCCTCAAGCAGGATCTTCAGTTCAAGGCGCGCGAGCATCGAACCCGGACAAACATGAGGGCCAGCGCCGAACGTCGTCTTGTTACCGGATTTACGCGTGAAATCTACCGAGAGCGGATCGACGAAATCCCGCGGATCAACGCTGCCGAACGGTGTCGACAGCAGGACCCGGTCGCCCGCACGCATTTGAACGCCATGAAATTCCATATCGCTGCTGACCCCACGCGCAGGATTGGTGAGCGCGAAGCGCCGGAGAAACTCCTCAACTGCGGCGGGAATGAGCGCAGGTTGGTCGATCAACTGGTGGCGATGCTCCGGTGAGCGGGCCAGAAATTGCATGATATGCCCCATCATCGACGCGACCGTGTCAAGGCCGCCGATCAACAACAGGGTAGCTACGCCGACCGCTTCCTGCGTGGTGATCGGCCGACCGTCGATTTCTGCGGTCGCAATCTTGCTGATGAGATCATCGCCTGGATTGGCGGCCCGCCGAACGACATGCCGGCCGGTATATTCGAAGAGAAGCTTGATGGTCTCTTCCTTGGGCGCATCGGCAACGACCTGCGCATTGGCGAGCGGGAGTAGCGTTGTGCGGTCCTCCTCGGGCAGATCAACCATGCGCATGAAGATCTTGATGGGTAGATGCTGCGCGAAATCTTTGATGAACTCGCAGTGATTCTGCGGCTTCAGCCCGTCTATCAGCTCAATCGCCAGCGCACGTGCCTCCTCGCCGCGCTCCTTGATCGCCGAAACGATAAAGGCGGACGCGAAGAGTTTGCGAAAAGCCTGCTGCCTCGGCGGATCGAGCTCGATCGGGGCGAGCTTGGGCGCATCGGGCGGCCGCGTTGGATTGAGACTTGCACCTTTGCTGGAGGTGAAGCGTGCATAATCCGCAAACGCCTCGGTCAGATGGTCGCGACGCGTCAGAATCCAGTGGCCGCCATTATATGGAGACCAGAAGATATCCGGCGCCTTCTGCTGCAAGGCGAAAAAGGGTTCGTGATACTGTTCGCTTCCCTGTATCGGTCGATAGGCGTCGAAATCGACGACCAATTCGGGGGGAACGTGCGCGGGAATGGGAAACTTTTCCGCAGCGGTTGTCATGGTTCGTGCTCCTGTCCGGATAAGGTCAAACGGCGCTGTTCACAGGCCAGGCCGGGGCGCGCTTCTCCTTGTGTGATCGCACGCCTTCCTGCGGTTCGGCGCCGGCGAAACCCAGGAATTCGAGTGCGAGGCTGGCGTCGAATGTCGGCCCCATCTGACGCAGCCAGTTGTTGAGCGAATGCTTTGTCCAGCGGGTGGCCGATTGCGCACCGGTAGCGAGGCGGGTGGCGAGCTCGACCGCTTTGTCGTCCAGTTCGGCATCTTCGACGCATAGCGAGATCAAACCGATATCGGCGGCTTTTTCGCCGAGAAGGGTGTCGCACAGCAGCAGCCAGTATTTCGCGCGTGCCATGCCACACAGCAACGGCCAGATGATCGCGGCGTGATCGCCCGCCGCGACTCCCAGGCGCGTATGGCCATCAATGATGCGGCAGTCTTTCGTGGCGATCGAGATATCGGCCAGGATGCCGGTCACGAGGCCCGCCCCCACCGCGACGCCGCGCATCGCGCTGACGACAGGCTTATTGCAATTGATGAGGTTGTAAACGATCGCGCGCGCTTCCTTCCACCCGCGCGCGCGCACCTCGGCGTCATTCATGAGATCCTCGACCATCGCGAAATCACCGCCGGCCGAAAAGAACCGGTCGTTGCCTGTGATGATCGCGGCGTTAATGTCCGGGTCGGCATCGACATCATTCCAAATTTCAGCCAGCTCCCAGTGCATCCGGTGGTCGGCGGTGTTCATCTTCCCGTTGTCCAGGCGAATGCGCAGCACCTTGGGATGCGGGCGATCGAACTTCAGCCGTTCATATTTGGTATAGCGGTCAGTCATTATCAGCTCCGGAACATAATCGCCGCAGGATAGCATGCGCAAACCGTCGCGTATGGGTGCCCCAAGGCATTTCATATCCTTGATGCGTGAACGTGATCGGGCGACAAGATGATCTTCCCTGCGGCAGCCCCGGCTTCGACGCGGCGCTGTGCAGCAGCGGCGTCGCTCAGCGGGAGAATGCCTGCGACATCAACAGATAACGCGCCGCCGGCGACCGCTCGCGTCAGCCATGAAAGGCGCAGAGCGTCAGCACGGACGGCGACGAAAGCGGGCGCGACGGGCAGGCCGTCCGGGGGAACCGGCGTGGTCGATACGCTGCAAATGCGGCCATCCGGACGGACATGACGACACAGTTCCGCGACAGCCGCACCTCCAACAGTATCCGCGACGTGATCGAAGGCCGGTCCGGTCCACGATGCTTCGCCGAGCACGATCGTGGAACTCGCCCCAAGTGCCCCCGCTGCCGCGACATGCTTTTCCCGAACGGCCGCTACAACCGATGCGCCACGAGCGAGCGCCGCATGGAGGGCGAAGCGGCCGACCGCGCCTGTGGCGCCCGTCAGTAATATAGTCTGGCCCTTCCGGACATCGAGATGTTCCTCGATCAGTTGCACGCCGGTCAGCCCGGGCGTCGGGATTGCGGCGGCACGTTCGAACGACAACAGGTCGGGTATCGTCGAAACCGACGCCGCCTCCGTTACGGCATATTGGGCATAGGCGCCTTGTTTTAGCGGATCGAGCATCGCGACGATGCGCGTGCCCACGGCGATGCCGCCGGCATCGGCCTCCACCACGACGCCCGCAATGTCATAACCGGGAATGTGCGGGAAGCGCAGCGAACGCGACCTTGCGAACATCCCCGAGCGCCATTTCCCGTCCGCCGGATTGACGCCGATCGCTTGAACCTGGACCAACACTTGTCCCCGCGCTCGCGTCGGGATCGGCAGGTCCGCCTCGTATAGCACCGACGGATCGCCATAACGGGCGAACACGACGGCACGCATGGTCGCGGTGGTCATGGCGGCATCCTCGCTTGGTGAAATCATGACAGCGCGGCTATCGTCCCGAGATCGATCATCGCCGCACCGACGCGGGCCGTGTTGGCGGTGTTCACTGCTTCGGTCTGGAACCGCACCTCGTTGATGACGAAGATGAAATAGGCATATGCCAATGCCCGGACATACGCCCGCCACGCCTCATCGAAGTCGGGGGCGACGACGCCGGATGCCCGCAGTGTGGCGAGATAGCCTTCCAGCAACGCGCCCTCCCAACGACGGCGATCAGCCAGATCAATTGAGGTGGCGATGTGATAAGCGACTTCCAGCGCCCAATTCGCGCGCGTCACCTGCATGTCCAGATACCCAGGCGTACCGTCCGCCTCGATATAAAGATTTCCCAGGTGGGTATCGCCGTGAAGAATGCAGCGGTCGCTTTCTGCGTCGATTTCGGCCAGGCGGCGCAGCGCGTGAGCCATCCACTCACGGTCGTGCAGACGGGATGAAACCGCCGCCGCACGCGGCAGCGCCATGTAATGGTTCCACACCTGAGGCGCGAGATAGCGTCCAGCGTAGGCGGCACTTTCCGTAGCAAAGCGGCTGCGCACCCAGTCCCAAGCGCGGCCGGGAGCGAAGTCCGGCGAATTCCAGCTTTGTGCATGGAAACGTGCGAGGTCCGCGAGCCGGCGCGCGCACATTGCATGACTCTGCGGGCGCAAAGGCGTGCAGAATGAGACGTGCAGCGCCGCCAAATCCTCCATCACGACGATCGCCTGATGGCTCGATGGATCATTCGCGGCAAATAGCGCCATCGGCGTGCGCAACGTGGAAATCGGCTGAATATCGCGATAAAAACGAATTTCGTTGAGAAACATCGCCGCCAATGCCGGGCTATGATCCTCAAACCCGCCCTTCACGATGACGCGGCCGGGCAAGGTCGCCGTATGTGCCGGGTCAGCGTAGTCGATCGCGACGCGAACCTTCGTAGACGTGCCGGGCATCACCTCTACCACCTGTGCATCCCGAACGATCACGCCGGGCACCGTCGTGCCGATAGCCCGCGTCAGCCAATCGGCGGTGATGCCCGCGATCGTCACCGGTAACGGCAGCGCGGGTGCGGGATCGACTGACAGAACGAGGGGCTGGGGCACGCGGGTCATTGCCTTTGAATCGTCGAACGAACGACCTCGCATGATCGCCAGATGCGGCCAAGGCGATCACGGACCTCCCCACATGCGTGATGACTTGCCCGGCGGGTCGCATCGGGATGGGGTGGCGGCGGCGGATCGGGCATCCCATCGCAAAATCGGTCAACGGAGGATCAGGAATGCCGCAATCGTCGCCGCCGATATTCGTCCTTGATGGCGAGGGACTCGATCCGATCGGCCCCCAACCGGTGCCGACGGCGTTCGAGGGACTCGATACAGCGTGGCTTGCGCGCGTTTTCGAAGGTGCCGGTATGCCCGGACTGGCCGGAGCGATGTGCCTGGACCCCATCATCGGCACCGCGACCAAGATGCGAATGGGGCTTGAATGGAGCGGTGGCGGACCGTCGCGGATCATGGTGAAAGGCGGGTTCTCCGAACATCGCCTGCGGATGAGTTATATCTACGCCCACGAGGCGCGCTTCTTCCGTGAGATTGCAGGGCAACTCGACATCGTCGTTCCGCGTTGTCTGGCGACGGCTGAGGACCCGGTCGCGCGACAATATCTCGTGATGCTCGAAGATCTCGACCTTGCGGCAACGCGCTACTGCCGGGTAACCCACCCGCTGTCCCGCATCGAAGCGGAGGCGTTTCTCGACGTGATGGCGAGGCTGCATGCGCGCTTTTGGAACCACGAAGCGTTAGAACCCGGCGGCGCGCTGGAGACGGTCAACCGCTGGCAGGCGCTGCCGACCGGCGCGCGCGGCACGTATCTACAGACCCAATTGCAACCTGAGATTTATGCCCAATATGCCGCGATGCCGCGTGGACTGGCGCTAACGGCGCTTTTCCACGACCCCGGCCTGATGCGCGCGGCGCTCGAACGCGCGACGCTGTTCGGCCAGGAACGCCCGTGGTGCCTGATTCACGGCGACTTCCACCTCGGCAACCTTTACTTCACCGCCGACGGCGCTCCGGGTGTGCTGGATTGGCAGACGTGGTCGCGCGGGCATTGGGCGCACGATCTCACCTATTTTTTGATTTCGGCGCTGGACATGCTCGACCGCAGGCGCTGGATCGAACCACTCGTCGGCCATTATCTGGAAAGGCTGTCGGCGCACGGGGTGGTCGATGTGCCGTCGCATTCTGCCGCGATGGAAGCGTTTCGTATCCACATCCCCTACGGTTTGTGCGTATGGTTGGTAAATCCGGTCGCGTTCCAGGCCGAGGCTAATAATTGCGCGGTTGCGCCGCGTTTCGCTTTGGCGGCGATCGATCATGGAGCGTTCGACGATCTCTGATATCGCGATCTGCGCCGATTATCCGAACCTGCGCGTCGTCGCCGAGTTGCCTATGGGCACAGGCGCGTGGTTGCTGGCGGCCACCTCTATCGTTCGGAAGCAATATCGACGCCCCCGGCGAGCGCCGTCGCCGCGCTTGATGAGTGCGACAGGTGGAGTGCTAATCCATCGCGCTGCGGGAAAGGATGGCACCGGCATCGCGGTTGCGCTGGTCCTGTCGGCGATCGGCGTTTCGCGCGCTGCGGTCGTGAAGGATTTTCTTGAGAGCAGAAAGCGGGTCAACCCCGACGTCGTGACGGCTACCCGTATGCTATTGGAGAGCAAGCTTGGCTTGATGGTAGGGTCCAGTGTCTCGCCGATGTGACTGGCGTCGATGCGACCTATATCGAGGCGGCCTTCGCATCGATCGAAGCTGATTATGGCTCGATCAAGGCATATCTCGAACGCGGTGGCTGGGATGCCAGGCGCTGCGCCGCACTCGCCGATCGCCTCGCCGCCTAGCGACGTGTCGCCGGGGGCACATCGCCCCATTCGGTAGCGGCATCGATCGCGTGTAGCATCGGTTTGCGCGCGGTGAGCAGCAGGATGCTGGAAAGCGGACCGAAGATGCACAATACGGCTGCGATGCTCCATCCGACCATCGCGTCGCTATGAAAATATTTGTCGGTAAACAGCGCGACCATCGTCGGGCCGAGTCCGGTGCCCAGCAGATTGGTGACGAGCAGATAGACCGAAGACACTTGCCCGCGGAACTGGTTCGGAGTCGTCAGCGGCACCGCTGCCGCGATTGCGGAAATACCGCTGAACAGAAAGATGATGAAAATGGCGATCAGCGCCACCGTCGGAGTCTGCGCCGACGCCATCAACAGGCTGAAGACGGCGTACACCATGCCGACGACGCTGAACAACTTCATATGCGAGTCGCGATGGCCCCGAACGAACAGCCGGTCGGCGATCTGCCCCAGCATCAGCAAGCCGACCGGCACGGCCAACAACGCACAGCCCGCCACCCAGGAACTCGCCACGGGCATCGTCATGCCGAAACGGCGGACAAGGAACGTCGGCACCCAGCCCGCAAAGCCGTAGGAGCATAACACCAGGACACCATTACCGATGAAGAAGCGGCCGAAGAAACGTCCGCGCGAACGGATGAACGCAAGTGTCTCGCCGATGCCCGGCTTCTGGATCGCGACGACGTCACGGCGCTTCGGCTCGGGGAAGGTGAAGACGAGCGGGACCAGCAGAAGCGCCGGGAGTGAGACGATGATGAACGTCAACTGCCACGGTTCGAAATGGCCGAACGGGGTAGTGAGACCGGCCGGTGGGATACGCGAGATTATATAACCACCGAGTCCCAGCGCGAAGCCGGTGCCGACCGCGCCGCCGATGCCGAAGATGCCAAGCGCCAGACTCAGGCGGCGCTTGGGCATGATATCGGCGAGTAGTGAATAAGCCGCCGGAGACAACACCGCCTCCCCCGCGCCGACCGCGAAGCGGGATACGGCAAGATGCCAGTATTGCGTCGCCAGCCCGCACCCCGCAGTTGCAAGCGACCAGACGACGACGCCCGCGAAGATGATCGGCCGGCGCGCGTAACGGTCGATTGCATAGCCGATCGGCAAGCCGGCAAGGCAAAAGAACACCGCGAAAGCGAGACCGTATACCAGGCTGACCTGAAGGTCGGTGATCCGCAGCGTCGTCTTGATCTGGTTGATCAGCAACGCGATAATCTGCCGGTCGAGCATCGATACGATATAGAGGATAACCAGCGTCGCCAGCGTCCACCAGGCGCGGATCGAGGTCGATTCTTCGCTCGCCACGGCTGTCTCTCCTTCAATGTTCGGCCGGCATCTTTCGCCGTCTTTGGCTAAGCTTACGATCCGAAACTCTGAATATGCCGCGCGGATCACATATGTGGGCGGGTTGACAAGGTGGCGTCCGCATTCGCGCTGAGGATCACAATTCTGATCGCTTGATCCTGGCGTTGTCGAGGCGTGCTTCAATCCGGCACAAGGTCATCAGACGTGGAGGTGAAGGAAGAAAACCTATGATCGATTATCGTGCCGAAGGGATGGCGGCCTTTTCGAAGATGATGGGCGATGATCTTGCACAGCGCTTGGCCGCGAGCGCCGACGGCGGTGGGTATCTGTCGGGAACGGGAGCGCTGGCGCTCGATTTCGCGTTTGGCGGTGTCTGGTCGCGTCCCGGTCTGGAGATGAAGTCTCGCAGCTTGATTGTGATCGCTATCCTGATTGCGACGCGGCAATATTCCGAATTGAAGAATCATGTCCGCATTGGCATCCGCAATGGACTTACCGCAGGCGAGATCGAGGAGGCGTTGATTCAGTGCCTCCCTTATGTGGGCTTTCCCGCCGTCGCGTCCGCTCAGGGGCCGGTGATCGAGGTGCTGCGTGAAGTCGGGCTTGCCCCGGATGTCCGCACGCCCGAAGAGCGGGGCATGTTGTGAGCACGGCTCCAGCAGGTGCTGCGGTGAATTTCCGCGATCGCGTCGTCATCGTCACCGGTGGCGGCGGTGCATTGGGTGCGGCGTTCTCCAAGGAGTTTGCGCGGCGAGGGGCTTCGGTCGTGGTGAACGATCTCGGCGGCGACACGACCGGGCACGGTGGGTCCGCCGATTATGCCGATGCCGTCGTGCGCGAGATCGCATCCGCAGGTGGCGTGGCGATAGCCAATTACGACACGGTCGCGACCGAGGCGGGTGGCGAGGCGATCATCGAGGCGGCGCTCAGCCGCTTCGGTCGCGTCGATGCCGTCATCAGCAATGCCGGTAATCAGCGTAACGCGAAATTCGGCACATTGACGGCTGACGATATCGAGTCGGTGTTGTCGGTACATCTGAAGGGGGCGTTCTTCGTCTGTCAGCCGGCATATCGCGCGATGGTGCGTCAAGGATATGGCCGGCTGCTGCTGATCGGATCGCAATCGGGCATTTTCGGCAACCCGGTCCGGGCAAACTATGGTGCAGCCAAAGCGGCGATGATCGGACTCATGAATGTCATCGCCCAGGAGGCTCCAGCGGGCGTCGCCGTCAATTGTCTGTTCCCCAACGCGCGTGGCGGCCGGCTGGGCGGCACTCCGCTTGCCGAGCGTCCCGATGGTGAATTCCTGAAGGCGGCGGCCGAACGCAGCCGTCACTATGCCGATGCCATGACACCCGAGTCCGTTACGGCGATGGCTTGCTATCTCGCCAGCGACCACTGCACGACGTCGCAGAATATGTACTCCGTCTTGGGCGGGAAGTTCGCGCGCATCTTCGTCGGCCTGACGCGGGGTTGGTGCCAACCGGGCAGCGATGCACCGACGTGCGAGGACATCGTCGCGCATCTGGCGCAAATCGACGACCGGACGGGGTATGACGTCCCCTTGAGCGGATTGGATGAAATGGACACCGTTGTTGCCGCGCGCGCGGCACGCGGCTGATCAGCAGGAGAGAGTGTGTGAACGAACGGATCAGCTTTGACGGGCGCGTTGCGATCGTCACCGGGGCAGGCAATGGCCTCGGGCGAGACTATGCGCTGGAGTTGGCGCGTCGTGGCGCGAAGGTGGTGGTGAACGACCTTGGCGGTAGCGGCTCCGGCGTCGGCGCCTCGGTTTCAGCAGCCGACCAGGTCGTGGCGGAAATCCGCAGCGCCGGGGGTGAAGCCGTTGCTAATTACGCCAGCGTCGCGACCCGCGAGGGCGGGGCTGAGATCGTACAGAGTGCGCTGGACGTGTTCGGAAAGGTCGATATCTGCATCGCCAACGCCGGCTTTCTGCGTAACGGGCGGTTTGAAGATCTGACCGACGACCAGATCGACGCGGTCATCGGCGTCCATTTGAAGGGCGCGTTCCACGTCGCGCAACCGGCGTACAAGGCGATGCGGCGGAACGGCTATGGCCGCTTTCTGTTCACCGGATCGGCGTCCGCGATGTTCGGTCATGCGTGGCAGGCGAATTATGCCGCAGGCAAGGGCGGCCTGATGGGCCTAAGTCATGTCGTTGCGATCGAGGGGTCGGCCTATGGCATAACGTCGAACCTGCTTCTGCCGACCGCAGCTTCGCGCCTCGCCGCCGAGATGGACGATGGCTTCAAGGAAATTCCCGCCTTTGCCGAAGCGATTGCCCGGTCCGATCGCATCGCGGCGCGGGGGCGCACGACGACGGAATACAACGTGCCGCTCGCGCTTTATCTTGTAAGCGAGGCATGCACCGATACGCATGGCATCTATTCTCACAATAGCGGCCGCTATTCGAAAGTACGGATCGTCGCGGTTGACGGTTGGGCCGCACCCGTCGCCGACACCCCGCCCACGATCGAAGACCTTGCCGCGAATTGGGGGGCGGTGTGCGATCCCGCGATCTGGCACGAGCCCCTGACGGTCTATGACGAATTTACCGCGGCTTCGGCTGCGGCGCGACGGCAAGGCGTGCTTTGACACCGGAATCCCTCGACAAATATTTTATCTAACGATCGTTTGAAAAACGTGATACAACGCTTCCGATCGATGCGGCGGAGACGTATCCGCCGCAAACGTATGAGGAGCGGATGCGCATGGGTTTCGAAACGATTCTCTATGAGGTGAAGGACAATATCGCGACGATCACGCTGAACCGGCCCGAGGTGATGAACGCCATGGGCGGGGGCATGCGTCAGGAATTGATCGACGTGTTCGACCTGACCGACAACGACGACGACGTCCGCGCCGTCGTCGTCACCGGCGCGGGGAAGGCATTTTGCGGCGGGGCTGATTTTTCAAAGGGCGCGGCGGTTTTCGATAAGAATCGCGACCCGGAAAGCAGCCCAATTCGGCCAGACGGGAGTATCGACTACAACAATCCACTGTCGCGCGACGGAGGGGGGCTTTTGGCGTTGCGCATCTTCCGCAGCACGAAGCCGGTTATCGCCGCGATCAACGGGGCAGGCGCTGGTGTCGGCGCATCGATGACGCTGCCGATGGATATCCGCATCGGCAGCGACAAGGCGAGGCTCGGCTTTGTCTATGCCCGCCGCGGCATCGTTCACGAATGTTGCTCGTCCTGGTTCCTGCCGCGGACGGTGGGCATCTCGAAAGCGTTGGAGTGGAGCTTCAGCGGGCGCATCGTCTCTGCGGACGAACTCAAGGCAGCAGGATTGCTGAGCCAAGTCGTTCCGCCCGAGGAGTTGTTGCCGACCGCCTATGCCATCGGCCGCGAGATTGCAGAGAACACTGCACCCGTCTCGATAGCGCTCATGCGCCAGATGCTCTGGCGTGGGCTCGGCATGTCCGACCCGATGGAAGCACATCGTATCGAAAGCCGCGGCATCTCAACGCGCGGCCGTACATCGGACGCCAAGGAAGGCGTGAAGTCCTTTGTCGAGCGTCGCTTGCCCCAATTCGAATGCAAGGTGTCGAGCGACATGCCGGACTTCTACCCGTGGTGGGAAGAGCCGACCTACAGTTGATCTCGTTCCCGCATCGCACGTCGCCTACGGCGCAGCCAAGAGAGGTGGATCATGAAGACTGCCATTACCGAATTGTTCGATATTCAGCACCCGATCCTGAACGCGGGGATGGGGCGTATCGCCTATCCCGAGATGGTGATCGCTGTGTGCAACGCCGGTGGCTTGGGCGTGTATGGCGCCGGCTCGAACCCGCCGGAGCGGGTTCGCGAGGATATCCGCCGGATTCGTGCGGCGACCGACAGGCCGTTCGGGATCAATGCGCCTTTGGCGCTACCGAACGCGCTGGAGAACGTGAAGATCGCGCTTGACGAAGAGGTGCCGGTCATCAACTATTCGATGGGGCGCGGCGATTGGATCGTGAAGCGCGCTCATGCTTACGGCGGCAAGGTGATGGCGTCAGTCAACAGTGTGAAGCTGGCGATGAGCGCACAGAAGCACGGCGCGGATGCCGTTATCGCGGCGGGGCATGAGGCCGCAGGGCACGCGGGTGATATTCCAACGTTCGTGCTGGTTCCGCGACTGGCTGAACTGCTCGATATCCCGATCATCGCGGCTGGCGGTGTCGCCAATGGCTCGGGTCTTGTCGGTGCGCTAGCTTTGGGTGCGGAGGGCGTTTCGATGGGCACGCGGATGCTGCTGACCAACGAAGGCGTCGTTCACGACAACTTCAAGCAGCGCGCCGTCGAGTCCGACGTTGATCGTACTCTGTTCTCGAACAAATTCGATGGCCATATGTGCCGTGTGCTCAATACACCTGGGCCCGAGCGGATTTACAAGGGCAAGCAGACGCTCAACCCTATCGCGGTATTTCTTCAGTCCTTTGCGATCGCGCGCGAGTTGAACCAGCCATATGGCAAGATGTTCGCAGACGTCCTCAAGAAAGGGCCGAAGGAAACATTTGCGATGATGCGCATGGCGCGCATGCTGAAGATGGGAACGATGGCCCGGGACACCGGCGATCTCGAACATGGGCAGTGCGGCGCGGGCATGTCGGTGGGCCTCGTGCATGACGTGCCCACGATCGCCGAGGTGATCGAACGTGTCGTCGCTGAAGCGGAGGAAAGCTTCGGCCGACTTGCGGTGCTAATGGAGCGCGAACTGGCGACGAAAACTTCCTCCACGGTCGGACGGATCGTTCCGCGCGCCGTCGCTTGATCGATCCGCTGGCCTGTGCAACCGCATGGGCATGACATTGGGACGACAAATCGAAGCGGCGGCATCGGAGGTAAAGCCTGTGTCGCCGCGTCCGCGTGGCCGACCCGCTTCGCCGACGCGTCGGCGCGAGATGCTCGATATCGCCGCCGCAATGTTCGCGCGCGAAGGGTATCATGGCACCAGCATGCGCGCGCTGGCCGAGCGAGCCGGGGTGAACCCCGCCAGCCTCTATCATTACTTTCGTTCGAAGGAAGACGTTCTTCTCGACGTGTGCCTGGCCGGCATCCGCGATTCCGCGACGCGACTTGAGGCGATGCTGGCTACGCCAGCCTCAATGGATACGCGCATCCGCCGCTTCGTCGGCGAAAACATCGCGGATCTCCAGGATCACGCCGAATATCGACATGCCTATTACGAACAGCGCGAACATCTCAGCACCGAACAGCGCGACACGATCGATCAGGAAACGCGCCGTGTCCGCCGGCTGCTGGACCGGCTATTCGAGGAGGCGCGGGGGGGCGGAGAGCTTCATGCTACGCTCGATGCACGTCAGGCCAGCCTTGCCACCGCCTCGATCATGCAGGCCATCACCCGTTATTACATCAACGGCCCGATTCGTGACTTCCGCCACATCGCGACCGGTATGACGGAGACGCTGATCCGCGGCCTGCGCGCGGAACAATCATCTCCTGCGTGATGACTACCCGAGGCCGGTGTTCCTTACCGGTCGTGCTGCGATACGCTTCGTTCCTCAGCACACATCGCGAAGGGCACGGGCAAATGGCGGAAGAACAGCGTTTGCGAGTCGGGATCGTCAGCGCCAATTGGAGCCTGAAAGTTCACGGAGCGGCATGGCGGCGCATCCCCGGGGTCGATGTCGTCGCTATCTGTACATCGCGGCGGGAAACGGCGGAGGCAGCGGCGAAGGCGCACAATCTGCCCAAGGCATATTGGGATCACCGCGAGATGTTCGCGGACCCCGAAATCGATGTCGTCGATATCGGCACGCGCCCGTCGATCCGGGTGCCGATCGTCGCGGATGCGCTGCGGGCCGGAAAGCACGTCTATTCGGCGATTCCGTTCGCCACCAACACGGCGGAGGCCAATGAACTGGAGGCACTGTGCGCAGCAGCGGGCGTGGTCGGCGTCGTCGACGCGCAATTCCGCTGGGTGCCGGCCGCGCAGCAGATGAAGGCGATGATCGACGCCGGATATATCGGGAGGCCACTCGGCTTCAACGTACAACTGTTCCTACCTCTTGTCACAAAGGCTGACAGAACCTACGCTTTTTCGGCCTATTCGCCGAGCGTTGATCCTTATTTCTGGCTCGCGGAAGCCGGCACCGGGGCGGGCGGCTGGCGCAATTTCGCGACCCACGCGCTGTTGATGCTGACGCACCTGCTCGGCCCCGTCGAGCAGATCGCGGGAATGACCGCCCTGGGTGTGCCTGTATGGCAGATTCCTGACGGCACGGATCTTTACCCGCAGAACGAAGACTATGGATCGGCGACGCTGCGCCTGCAGAACGGCGCGATCGGCAGTGTCCAGACTGGCTGGTGCATGCCCGACACCGAAGGCTGGCGGATTGAGGTGTGGGGCGATCGCGGGCGGTTGCTGCTGACCGACGACAGCTTCGGCAATGGCACCGGGCAGGTCCTATACGGCGGTGATACGCGGCTGATGCCCTATGGTACGCGCGTATGCGAGCCGATAGCAATCCAACCGCGTTTTCTGACGCCGTTTGATGCCGAGGGCGCCGCCCAACCGGCACCGTTCGCGGCAATGGACTGGATGTTCGCGACGATGGCGGCAGCGGTACGCGGGCAGGCCGAGGTGTCACCCAGTTTCGCCGAGGCCGCGCGCGTTCACCGCGTGGTCGAGGCCCTGTTCGTCGCCGATTGTGAGCGCCGTACTCTGCAGGTCGATCAGCCGGATTGATCGCGACCGGGCGCCTCCTGCGGCCGGTCGGCCTTACCCTAGGAGACCTGTGCGCGGTGGGCGTAGCGCGTTGCATCAACTAGATTTTTGGGCGTTTGCGTTGATGGTCGCCAATTGATCGGGGGCTGTATCGCTTTTAGGCCACTGCTGCGAGAATGTTCATGGTGCGCTTGAGGTTGTAGGCAATGGCGGTAAGGTGAACTTGAGCGGCGGCTTTGGCGAGGCCCAGCCATCGCATTCGGCGCAAGCCGTAACTTCGCTTCCAGGTTCCGAAGATCTTGTCGATCCGCCCGCGCACCCGGTGGATCGGCTGATTCCACTCGTGGAGCTTGCGTAGCGTTTCCTTTTCGTCGCGGCCCCACATGCCAGTCACGACGATCCGGGGGATGCCGCCCTTCGCCCGCACGGCGTCACGAAAGTGTGCGCCACGGTAGGCGCTATCGGCAAAAACTTCGCCGGGCTCGTCGGGCAAGGCTTCAGGGCCTGCCTTGCCGTCATTGATATTGGCCGAGGTGACCGAGATTTCCTCGACCAACGCCGTGTCGGCATCGGCACCGACATGGGCCTTGAAACCGTGAACGGCGCGCTTTCCCTTGTGCT